>Ga0182019_10001696_pt1 | contig 11220 bp, 10 predicted proteins | sample 812E2MmetaG_FD_120483 | JGI IMG/M metagenome (GOLD analysis project Ga0182019, IMG submission 120483) | Permafrost microbial communities from Stordalen Mire, Sweden - 812E2M metaG | ecosystem: Environmental > Terrestrial > Soil > Wetlands > Permafrost | place: Sweden: Stordalen | collected...
GGCCACAGACCCGTGCGCCCGTGAAAAGCTGCCGCGTCCACGGTGGCAAGTGGCGCTCCGGACGAAAGCACGAGGCGCAGCCGGTGCGCGGTCCACGTGATGGTCGACAGCGCGCGCAGGTGCGCGGGCGTGCTGACCAGGACGGTCGCCTGCGTCCGCGCGACGAGCTCGACAATCTCCTGCGGGAAAAAGGGCGAGGTCCGCTCGACCGTGGCGCCCGAACCCAGGGGAAGCAGCACCGAGAAGAGGAGGCCGTAGATATGGTGTGGTGGCACGGTCGCCAGGATGTGGTCGTCCGCTTCGACACGCAGGCCGCGCACATGCGCCGCCACCTCGTCGAGCAGATTGCGCGCCGTCTTGGGCCAACCCTGCGGCTGCCCAGTGGTGCCGCCGGTTTGCAGGAAGATGCGGGCGACATCTGGGTCCGCCAGACCCAAGGCACGCCCCGCGCGCAAGGAGGCATCGGCCGAAACGCGAACCGCCGCCAGTCCCGCCAGCCTCTCCGACCACTCGGCCGGCCCCAGCCAGTGCGAAAACGGCCTGGCCGTCACCGTCGCCGCCACGGCCTCGGCGGTCAGCGCGGGCGGGAAGATCGCCTCGATCCCGCCGGCGAGGGCGGCCAGCACCGCCGCCGCGACCTCGACCCGATCCGCGGACGCCACGCAAACCTTGGGGGGCGCCCCGCCCGCGGCGAGATCGCACAACCGGGCCGCGAATCGCGCCACCTCGCCGAGCGTGGCGCCGTCCGAGGTGAATCGGGCACGACCGGAACGATCGATGCCCGACCACGTTCGCTCGGCTGGGCTCGACCGCGCTGGTGTTCCCTGCCCGCCCCGCGACTTGACGCTGCACTCGCCGGTGCACGCCGCCGCTCCGCCCAGCTCGACGGAGAACCGAAAATGCTCCCCGTCCACCCGGCGCACGCGCGCGCGCAGGTTCGCCCCCGGCTCCACCCGCTGGCGAAAGCGAACCCGCCGGTAGGATGCCACCTCGACCGCAGGCTGGTCCGCGTCCGACCAGAAGTGGAGCAGCGAGTCCTCGACCAGGGCCATCATGGCCACCCCAGGCAGAAGCGGCGCGTTGGGGAAATGTCCCTGGAACCAGGTTGCGTCCGGCGACGCGACCACGTGGGTCACGAGCTCGTCACCCCGGCGAAATTCAAGCGTCGGCCGGAAGCGGACCATCAGGGCTGCGGCACGTTCTCGGGCAGGTTCGCCAGCACGTACTGGACGGCATCCTCGACGGTGCGGATGCGCCGGGCCTGCTCCTCGTTGACCTCGACCCGGTACTGTTTATCGAGCAGGGCCAGCATGTCGAGAGCATCGATGCTATCGAGCCCGAGGTCGTCGAACATTTTGGATTCGGGCTTGATCTTGTCGAGGGGGACGCCAAAACGTTGCGAGAGATATTCGACGATGAGCTTATAGGCTGTGCTGTGATCCATCTGCGGCGCTTCCAGTCGCGCCTCCTGCCACTACCACGCGCCCTTTTGGGCCGTCAATCGAAGGTTGCGTCGCTGGCGCCCGCTGCGCCTCGCGCAACGAAGCCTTGCGGAATCGCCCAACGGCATGCCATAGAACACCACCTACCCCTCGCATGAAAGCCCCCAAGAACCGCCGCGTTTTCGTCATCGGCCGCGCCGCCAGGACCGCGCTGGGCGCCTCCGCGGAGGCGACCTGGACGCGCGCCGCCGCCAACCAGTCCGGCCTGCGCCTGCTCTCGCGCTGCGATGTCGGAAGCACCATGGTCGTTGGCGAGATCCCGGGACGCGAAGACCGCCGGTATGCCTTCGACACGCCGAAAGAGCGGCACAACTGGAACGCCGCCTACGTGATCGAGACCATCGCCATCTGCCAGGACGCACTCGCCGACGCGAAGCTGCCGATGAACGACGGCGCCGGGCCGCGTACCGCCTGTCTCATCGGCTCGGCCATCAATGGCGCGGACAGCCTGCGCCAGGCCTTCGTCCGCTACGGCAACATCGGCGCCAACGGCGTTAGCCCCTTCCTGCTGCCCAACATCTGTGCCAACGTGCCCGCGGGCAAGGCCGGCGCCGTGCTCGGCTTCACCGGTCCCATTTTCTCGCCCCAGAGCGCCTGCGCCTCGGGCAACCACGCCATCGGGCTCGGCGCGCGCATGGTGCGCGACGGCGAGGTGGACTTCGCCGTGGTGGGCGGCGTGGAGATGCCGCTCATCCCCGAGATCGTGCTCGGCTTCGCCAACATGAACGCCAGCTTCAAGCTGCGCAGCACGGATCGGGCCTTCGCGGATCCGGGGCAAGCCTCGCGCCCGTTCAGCGTCGACCGGCGCGGCTTCGTGCTCGCCGAGGGCGCGGCCGCCGTGGTGCTGGCGGCCGAGGAGGTGGTCGCCGCGCACGGCCTGGCGCCGACGGCCGAAGTCGCCGGCATCGGCTGGACCTCGGACGCGCATCACTTCACCCGCCCCCATCAGCCGACCATCGTACGCGCCATCCGCGAGGCACTCGCCGACGCGGAGATCGACGCGGCCGCCATCGGCAGCGTGAATGCGCACGGCACCTCGACGCCCGCTGGAGACGCCGTCGAGGTGGGTTGCCTGCGCGAGATCTTCGGCGACCGCCTGCCCCGCGTTCCCATCACCGCCAACAAGAGCCAGGTCGGCCATTCCCTCGGCGCCGCGGCCGCGGTCGAGGCCGTGCTCGCGCTCATGGCGCTCGAACGGCAGACCGTCTTGCCTACGCTCAACTACCTTCCCGATCCCGAGCTCGCCGGTGCCGACTTCGTGACCGCCAGCCGGCCGCACCCGCACGAGCTCGTGCTCTCCAACTCGTTCGGGTTCGGTGGAACCAACTGCTGCGTGATCTTCCGCGGAATTTAGATGCGCGCCCCTGACTTCAACCCCGTCCCCTACGCCAGCGACAAGCGCTACGTGCGCGACCAGGTTTCCGGGCTGGTCTGGCACCGCGTCTCCTATCGTATCCTGTTCGCCGACACGGATCGCACAGGCGTCGTCTACCATGGCAACTACTTCCGCTTCTTCGAGCTTGGGCGCGCGACCCTGCTTCGCGATGCGGGCTTTCCGCTCCGCCAGGTCGAAGCGGATGGCTACGTCTACCCCATCTTCCAGCTCGGCCTCGATTTCTTCCGGCCCATCGACTACGACGAGCCCATCTTTGTCCATACGCGCTTCCGCGAGCTGGCGGCCGTGCAGGTCGCCTTCGACTACATCATCACGAACGCGGTAACCGGGAGCGTGCTGTGCCGCGGGTTCACGCGCCACTGCGCGACCAACCGCAAGGGCCGGCCGGTCGCGGTCGATCCCATCACCGTCGGGATCTTCCAGCGCTTTCCCCAGTGATGCCCGTGCCGGCCGCCTTGCCCGTCGCCTTGCCCGAGTTGCCGGACCTGGCGGACCATGTCATCGGCGGCAAGGCCACCCTGCCCGCCGTCGAGCTACTCGAGCTCTTGGTCCGAACCGTGGCCGAGCAAGCGGGGTGGGACGGGCGGCCGCCCCTTCCCCTGGCCATGACCGACGTGAGCTTCCCTCGCTTTCTTCCGGCCGACGAAATCGATCGCTGTGCCTTCGAGGTTGCGCTGGAAGCACGCGACAGTGCCGTGCGCGCGACCTTGACCTCGCGCATCTCTCTGGTGGGTGACATGCGCCGCTCGCGCGTGCATGCCGAAGCTACGTTGACCTGGGAACCCTCGAAGGGTTCCCATGCCCTCCCGCGATGGTTCGCCACGCCGTCGGCTGGCAAAGCCGGCGGGCTTCCCACGCGGTTGGGTGCCCCGATCACACCGCCACCACGTCCGCCAGCGGATCTCGCCTGCGCCTTCGAGCTGCCCGCCGCGCGCGTCTATCGCGAGCTGATTCCCTTCGGGCCGCGCTACTGCAATCTGCACGGGACCGTTCGCTTGGGGCCTGACGGCGGCATCGGCAGCGTGCGTTCCCCCGAGCCGCCGCGACAGCCACCCCCGCTGGCGAGCTGCCCCTACCTGCTCGACGCGGCCATGCACCTAGCCTGCGTGTGGGGACAATGCTACGCGGGGATCGTGGCCTACCCGACCGGCTTTCTGGCGCGGGTGTTGACGAAGCCCACCCCGGCCGGCGAGCGGCGTTGCATCGTCGTCCCGACGAGCGTCGAGCCACGGCGCCTGCTCTGCAACCTCTGGCTCATCGACGAGAAAGGCGAGGTCTGCGACGCGGTCATCGGCCTGGCCATGTCGCCGCTTGCCGCCGGCGCCCCGCCGCCGCAATGGATCGTTCTTGCCCAGGATCGAGCATGATGGACACCACCTTGAAGACCATCGATATCGAGAAGCTGATTCCCCATCGCTTGCCCATGCGCCTGGTGGAGAGCATCGTCCGCATCGACGAGCTTTCCATCGAGACCAGCTCGATCGTCCGCGAGGCGTGGCCCACGACGGCAGACGGGCACGTACGCACCCTGGTGCTCGTCGAGCTCATCGCGCAATCCGCGGCGGTCCTGCAAGGCTGGAAAGAGCGGCATGAGAAGGAATCCGGCATCGGCGGCCTCCTCGTCGGCATCCACACCGCCACTCCCGCCCAGCCCAGCGTACCCGTGGGGATGCAACTCTTCTGCTCGGTCCGCATCTCCCACGGCGCGACGAACTACCTGGCCTTCGAAGGCGAGGTCAAGGACGGCTCGGGCGTGGTATGGCTGACCGGAGCGATTCAAGCGTTCCGCCCCGACCTCAACGCCCTGCCCGGAGAACAACCTTGACCCAGCCGCCAACTTCCCGCCCCCTGGCCATCGTTACCGGCGCCAGCCGCGGTATCGGCCGCGCCATCGCCGTAGAGCTGGCGGCCGCGGGCCTCCACGTCGCCATCAACTACAGGAGCAACGAAGCGGCCGCCCGGCAGACCCTGGCGCTCATCGACGAACGTGGCGGAACCGGCGATCTATGCCCCTTCGACGTCGCCGACGAGGCCGCGGTCAACGCGGCCCTGACGGATCTCTTCGCGCGGCGCGAGCGTATCGCCGTGCTGGTCAACAATGCCGGCATCGTGGCCGACGGACTCTTCGCCATGATGCCGAGCGCGGACTGGCACAAGGTCACCGACACCTCGCTGGGCGGCTTCTTCAACGTCACCAAGCCGGTCATCCAGAAGATGATCCCCCACAAAACCGGCAGCGTGGTCACCATCTCGTCGGTGTCCGGCCTCATCGGCAATCGTGGCCAGACGAACTACGCCGCGGCCAAGGCCGGTCTCATCGGCGCCACGCGCGCGCTGGCTTCCGAGGTCGCGCGCATCGGTATCCGCGTGAACGTGGTGGCGCCTGGGATCATCGACACCGACATGACCAAGGATCTGCCGCCCGACATGCTGAAGAAGATGATCCCCATGGGCCGCTACGGAAAACCGGAAGAAGTCGCGCGCGTCGTCCGTTTCCTCTGTTCCGACGATGCCTCATACATCACCGGCCAGGTCATCTCGGTCAACGGCGGGATGGTGTAGGCGTGCACTGGCTGCTGGCGATTGCCGGTTTCCTTGCGGCGGGCGCGGCGGGCGCGGCGCCGCCGGCGTGGTACCAGGATTGGGACGGCGTCCGCCGGGCCGCGGCCGCGGTGAGGACCATCGAAACGTCGTTCGTGCAGACGCGCACGCTCAAGATCCTGAAGAAGCCGCTGGTTTCCCGCGGCGTGATGGCCTACCGGCGGCCGAACGACCTGCGCTGGGAATACCAGAGCCCGCTTGCCACCCTGCTGGTCGTGCGCAAGGGCAATGCCCAGCGACTGCTCAAGCACGGCGAGACCTGGGTCACCGATTCGAGCGCCAAGCTCGAGGCCATGAAGATCGTGCTCGGCGAGATCAACTTGTGGCTCGACGGCAACTTCAGCGCCAGCAAGACCTTCCGGCCCGAGCTGCGTCCCGCCAGCCGAGACCAGCCCGCCCATGTCGCCCTGGTTCCGCTCGATCCATCGCTCGCCAAGATCATCTCGCGTATCGCCATCGTCTTCGGCGAGCGCCCCGGCACCGTCAGCGCCATCGACATCTTCGAGCAGGGCGAGGGCGTCACGCACATCGCCTTCGAGAATCCTCGCTACGGCGGAGACATTCCCGACAACCGCTTCGAGACGCCGCGATGAGCCCGCGTCTCGCCGCTGCCTCGCTGCTTGCCCTGTGCGCGGCCTGTGCGCACCTGCCGCCATTGGCGGGCATCTCGGCACAAGATCGCAACGTGGCCGCAATCCGCTGCCAGCAAGCCTTCCCGACCCAGCCCTGGCGAGCCACACATACCATCGTTGCCACCCTGCCCCTCGGGTACGTCGGCGGGCTGGTCGGAGTGGCCGCGGCTGGTCCCGAAGGTCTGCGCGCCATCCTGCTGTCCCCCGAGGGTATCAGCCTCTACGATGGGCTCCAGAAGCGCGGCGGCAGTGGTGGTCTCGTGATCCAGCGCGCGGTGCCGCCCTTCGACCGTTCCGACTTCGCCGCGGCCCTCATGGCCGACGTGGGCAACGCCTTCCTGCCTCCCGCCGGCGAGCCCTCGGAAATTGGCCAATATGCCACGGGAGAGACCGTCTGCCGGTGGTCGCTCCCCAGCCACGAAGCCACCGAGGTCGAGCTGGGCACAAGTGGCCCCGCAAGAATTCGCACCTACCGCAACCTGAATGTCACCCGGCAGATCGAGCTTCTGGGTGTCCCCGACGGCGGTTTCTTCCCGCAAGTGCGCCTCACCGTACCTGGCGCTGGGGGGTACACCCTCGATATGCGGCTCGTCGACCACGACTAGTGAGCCAGATATTCACCACAGAGGACACAGAGGGCACAGAGTCCGGACCGGAAGAGGAAGGGTTCGGATCCGGATCTGGAAACCCTATCCCATCCGGCCTCTGTGTTCTCTGTGTCCTCTGTGGTGAACCTCCGGCTTCCCCGTGCTAGGTAAAGGCGGGTGAAGTTTCGCCTCATCTATCCCAAGTGGGCCAAGCTGACGGGCCAGACCGAGTTTCACCTGCCACCGCACGGGCCGGTGGTGTTCGCGGCCACGTTGCCGCCCGAGGTCGAGGTGGATTTCGTGGACGAGAACGTGCAGACGATCGACTTCGATGCTGCGGCGGATTTCGTCGGCATCTCGATGATGCTGACCAGCCAGGTGAAGCGCGGCTGGGCTATCGCCGACGAGTACCGGCGCCGCGGCGTCAAGGTCATCTGCGGCGGCATCGCCACCATGTTGCACGCGGAGGAAACGCAGGCGCACGCGGACGCGGTTTTCCTCGGCGAGGCCGAGGGTCGCATGGAACAGGTGCTCGCGGACTTCCGCAGGGGGCAGCTCAAGCCAACCTATGACTACTTGAATGACCCGGCGCCGACGGAACGGATCGGTCCCGCGCGCCGGTCGATCCTCCAGCGCGAGCTGTACAACTACAAGGGCGTGCGCATGGTGGATCTCTTCCACGCCTCGCGTGGCTGCCGCTTCAACTGCTATCCCTGCGCGGTCAACTACCTGGGCGGCCGCTGCTTTCGGCCGCGCCCCCTCGAACGCGTGGTGGAAGAGCTGGCCCTTATTGACAACAACCGCCTCTTCATCGTCGACAATTCACTGGCGCAGAGCAAGCAGTGGGAGCTAGACCTCTTCCGCGAGATGATCCCGCTCAAGAAGAAGTGGTGCTCGCACCCCATCGAGGACGACGACGAGGTACTCGACCTCGCGGCGCAGGCCGGCGCCTGGTACGTGTACCAAGCGGTGTTCGACACCTCGGACTTCATCCGCCGCCGCATCGAGCGCTATCACGCCTACGGCATCGCGGTCGAGGGCACCATCCTGCTCGGACTCGACGAGCACACCGAGGACGACATCCAGCGCCTGGTGGACTTCCTGCTCGAGATCAAGCTCGACTTGGCCGAGTTCACGGTGTTGACGCCCTTCCCGCACACGCGCTCGCGCGACGACCTGGTCAAAGAAGGCCGCATCCTGACCTCGGACTGGGCTCTCTACACCGCCGATCACGTGGTCTTCAAGCCGCGCCACATGACACCCGACCGCCTGCTCGAGCTGTACCACTATGCTTGGGACACCTTCTACCAAGACGAGCCGCAGACCTACAAGATGTACAAGCTCCTGCAAAAAGTGGTGGGCAAGGAAATGGCGGACGGTACCTTCGTCCCGCGCCGCGCGGATCTGGCGGACAGGCGCTTCGGCCAGCCGGCGGCTGCGCCCCCGCGCCGGTGATTCATCCGCTGTGCTGCAAGAACTCGCCGAAGGTCTGCCACTGCTCGGGGTACGCTCGCGCCATCTCGTACAGCCGTTGCAAGTAGCCCGCCGCCGCTTGCTCCATGACCTTCTGGCGGTCGCCGCGATTGGCCGCGGTCAAGGTGACCGGGTCCGCGCAGAGAAAGCGGTAGTGGCGCGGAGCAATCTTCACAGCGAAGACCACGAGCAAGGGCGCGCCGCTGACCAGGGCCAGCGCGAAGGGCGCCGCCGCAACGGATACCACGTGCCCAAGAAACGGCAGGCGTAGCCTGCGCGCGTCGCCGTGGGCGCGATCCGCGGCGAGCGAAACGACGCCGCCCGCGCGCAGGATCTGCACCGCCTGCAAGATGTCGAAGGGTTGCCCCTGACCTTCCGGCACGGTCACCACGTCGAGGCCGGCCGAACGCAGATCCGCGTCGACGCCCGCCCGCGCGCCGCCATCCGCCAGTCCGCCCATGACCAGGGTCAGCTCTTGCCGCCGGCGAGCGAGGAGACGCGCGCCAATCTCCCAGCGGCCGAAGTGGGACATGACCAGGATGGCGCCGCGGCCGGCTGCCCGTGTTTCCATCAGCTTCCGTTCGCTGTCGCTTTCAATGCGCACGTCGGGGCGACGCTCGAGTTCCAGACGCTCGCCATAGAGCCGCGCAAAATCCTGGTATTGCCGCCAGGCGCAGCGGAACGCGTGCCAGGCCGACCGTTCGGGGAAGAGCGCGCGGTAGAAATGGACGCTGTGGCTTCGCTGCCTCGGCAAGAGGATGAAGTATCCGGTGGCGACGATGGCCGCCGTGACCCGCATGAGCCACAGCCCCACGAAGCGCGAAAGCCGAGCCAGGAACCTGTAGAGCCATTCGATCACGATGCTTCCCTGCCGCCCTCGGCCGCCGTGTCCAGGGCGATAAACCACGTCTCTTCGCGGCCCGGGGCCGTCGACTCCACGAGGGTGAGCGTGAATCCCGCATGTTCCAGCGCACCGATGACGGCTTCCCGTTGCCGGTAGTGGGGCCGAAGCCCGGACAGCGCCAGCCTCCGCGTCTCGAACCAGCGATAGAAGGGCACCCGGCCGGTTCCCGGCACCGTCGCGCGCAGGACGAATTTCCCACCGGGGCGCAGGCAGCGGCGCATGTGGGCCAGGGACTTGGCCAGCCCATCGTCGTCAAGGTGGTGGATCACGTCGAGGCATAGCCCAGCGGACGCACGCACCTCGGGCAGCGCCGCGGGCGCGGCCCCCACGTGCACCTCGCCGCGCTCGCCCAGCACGAACCGGGCAACGCTGGCGCGATCCTCGTCGGGCTCGACCGCAACCACGCGCACCTCCGCCGAGCGCGCCAGGGTCCAGGCGGCCGTCACGCCAAAGCCGCAGCCTATGTCGAGCACGCTGCCTTCGTCGGGCAAGAAATCCGCAAGCCGAGCGAACATGGGATCCAGTCGCATCTTCAACCGGGCGAAGTAACGCGGATAGGCCCCAAGCCGGCGGAAGCGTTCGTTGACCCAGCGCTCGGGATGTTCGCGAGCGGGTGGTGGCAGCGGGCGCGGCGCGAACAGGCGGCGCAGAAGCGGCGGCAGGATGACATACGCCCCGACGGCGCAGTAGCCGATGGCCAGGCTGGCCATGATGCCCGCGCTACGGGTCACGTTGTGCTCGGCGAAGGCCATGGTGATCATGCCGACCATGGTCGCGCTGGCGGCGAGGAAGATGCTGGTGCGCACGGGGCCGTGCGACGGATGGTGCTCGTCGAGGCAGCGCTGGTAGACGCGCACGAACGAGAACGAATAGTCGACGCCCATGCCGAAGATGAGCACGGAAAGAATCAGGCCCACGATGTCGATGGGCCGCCCCACCAGGTGCAGCGTCCCGATGGTCATCACGAAGGAAAAGGTCAGTGGCGCGAGCGCGATGGCGGCGACGCGCAGGTCGAGGAAGAAGAGAAAGACCGAGACGGCGACGAAGCACACCACCACCACGAACATCAGGCGGAACGACTTGGCGAGGAACCCGGCCAAGGTTTCGGAGAAATTGCCGCCATCGAAGACAAAGAGGCCCGCTTGCTGCGCCTCGGCCGCGAATGCCTCAGGCGCGTAGCGCGGTCCCGGCGACATGCTGCCCAGCCAGACCACACCCCTGCCATCGCGGCCAGGCTCGATACCGTAGAGGGCTCGCTCGCCGGCGGACATGGCGGCATGGACGGGCGCGGGCGCCGCCAATCGCGCCAGGAAGGGTGCGAACGCGTCCGGCGCGAAGCCGGCCGGCTCGGCGCCCTCGCGCAGGGCCGCCCGTACGGCCGTGATCCGCTCGCTGGTCCAGAAGAGAGACCAGGCCCGCGCGTTGCCCCCCGCGCGCGACACGCCCGGGCTGAGCATCGCCGGCGAGAAGCCCTGGCTCAGCACCTGGTTGCTCTTCTGCCGCTCCAGCATCTCCAGCCAGCCGTCGGACTTGTGCTGGAAGTCCGCCTCGTCCTTGGCGTCGACGAGGACGTATAGGCGATGGAAGATGTCGCCCCACACCGCCCGCACTCGCGCTTCGTCGCGCGCGGTCTCGGCCCGCACCGTGTTCATGGCCGCCAGATCGACGACGAACTTGGGTCGCGCGAAGGCCAGGGCCACGACGAAGAGAACGGCCGCCACGGCCAGGGCGCGCCAGCCGCGGCCCACCGTGATCCGCTGCAAGAATTCGTCCACCGGCACCCACGGCGCGCGCGTGGCCGCGGGCACCGAGGGAAAGATGTGGGGGAAGACCAGGTGCACGAAGAGGTACGAAAACAGGATGCCAAGGGCCGCGAAGAGCCCGATCTGCCCGAGCACGCGGAAGCCCGTAAGCCGCAACGCCAGGAACGAGCCGATGTTGACGAGGGTCGACAGCGAGCCGATCGAGAAGACCTCGTGCGCGGCCCGATGCCCGGCGGTCTTGGTCTTGCGGTCCACGAAGAGCAGGTACACCGCGCCCTGGTCCACGGTGATCGAGATGAGCGCGCCGCCAAATCCGAGGGCCAGCGCCGAGATGTCGTTCTCGAACAAGGTGTAGGCGAAAA
>Ga0182019_10001697_pt1 | contig 11218 bp, 8 predicted proteins | sample 812E2MmetaG_FD_120483 | JGI IMG/M metagenome (GOLD analysis project Ga0182019, IMG submission 120483) | Permafrost microbial communities from Stordalen Mire, Sweden - 812E2M metaG | ecosystem: Environmental > Terrestrial > Soil > Wetlands > Permafrost | place: Sweden: Stordalen | collected...
CGAAATGAGGCGCGAGGAGCAGGACGCGCAGCAGAAGCATGTCGACCAGGGCCGCGGCGGCGGCATCGCCGAGGCCTTGAAGGCCGCCCGGGCCAAGGGCTGCGAGATGTTCTCCGGCAAGTTTCTGGTCTCTCCCGAGGATGCCCGGGAGTTTCGCGTCCTTTGCGAGTATTGGGAAGACAAGTGCTTCATGGAGGTCGGCGACCGCCTATGGAAGAGGGAGTTTCCGCAGGCCCGGTTCATCCAGGACGGCTGGACGGTCGGGCTCTATACTGCGCCTCACGAACCCTGCCCGGAGGGCCGGCTGGTCCTCGATTTCGAGACGGCGCTCGCCAGGGGCTACGGGGCGATCCTCGCCGAGATCGACGAGAGGATCGCGGGCCTCCGGCCCGGGGCGATCACGGCAGCGGGCAAGCTCCACTTCTGGCGCGCCGCCCGGCGCGCCCTGGAGGGTGCGCTCGCCTTCACGGCCCGCTATGCCGAAGAGGCCGAAAGGCTCGCCCGCAGGGAACAGGATCCCTCGCGCAAAGCCGAGCTCGAGTCGATCGCCTACGCATGCCGCCGCGTCCCCGCCCGGCCGCCGCGGAGCTTCCGCGAGGCGATCCAGTCGTTCTGGTTCACGTACCTGCTCGGCCACCTCGAAGGCGCCCACCTGGGCTATTCGCCCGGCCGCCTCGATCAGACGCTCCTCCCCTACTTCGAGGCCGATCCGGACGCCGGCTTCGACGACGCCGTCGAGCTCTTCGAGGAGCTGTTCGTCAAGATGACGCAGATCGAGTACATCGCCTCGTTGTCGTGGCAGGGGCTCGGGCACGGCAACCTCTTCCAGAACTGCATCCTGGGCGGCGTCGACGCCGACGGGAAGCCGGCCGACAACCGGCTTTCGCTCGCCATCCTCCAGGCGCAGATCAACATGCAGATGACCCAGCCGACCCTGTCGGTCTGGTACGACGACTCCTCCTCCGAAGCGTTCCTCCTCAAGGCCGTCGAATGCGTCAAGACCGGCGTCGGCTATCCCGCCTTCTTCAACCAGAAGACGTATGTCGAGCACGAGCGCAAGACCTCGGGATTGCCGCTCGAGGTCATCCGGAAGCATGCGGCGATGGGCGGCTGCACCGAGCCGGTGCTCGGCGGGATGTCGTACGGCGTCGTCCAGGCCGGGTTCGTCAACCACGGCAAGCTCCTCGACACGGTGCTCGCGGACGGCCTCGATCCGAACACCGGCATCCGCCTGTTCGAGCCGAAGGAACCCGGCACATACGACGAGATCGTCGCATCCTACCTCGAAAAGATGCATGGGGCGGTGCGCGCCTGGCAGCAATACTGGAACTACGTCATGGCCGCCCACCGCCGGACCGTGCCGCTCGTCTTCTGCTCGGTCTTCGTCCGGGATTGCCTCGGCCGGGGCGCGTGCCTGGATGACGGAGGAGCGATCCTCAACCAGACGCCGACGACGCTCTCCTCGGGCCTGGTCAACGTCGTCAATTCGCTGGCCGCGATCCGGCGGCTCTGCTTCGGCGGGGAGGAGCGCGCCTGTTCCTATGCCGAGCTGCGCGCGGCCGTCGCCGACGACTGGCGGGGGCACGACATGCTGCGCCGCAAAGCTCTCGACGCGCCCAAGTGGGGCAACGACGACGACGGCGTTGACGGGATCTTCCTCGATCTCTTCGCGGACTACTGCGCGTGGGTGCGCGGCCAGGACAATTACCTCGGACGGCCGTACGATCCGTCGATGCTGGCGATCTCGACGCCGGTGCCGTTCGGCAAGGCCTGCGCCGCCCATCCCGACGGCCGCCTCGCCGGCCAGCCGCTGGCCGACGGCGTCACGTCGCCCGTCCCCGGCACCGACAGCCGCGGCCCGACCGCGGTGATCCGATCGTCGTCCAAAGTCGATCACACCGAGATCCGGGGCGGCCTCCTGAACCTCAAGTTCCACCCGACCGCGCTGCACGGCGAGCGGGGCTCGCGCAATCTGCTCGCGCTGATCAAGACCTATTTCGAAAAGCCGGGCTTCCACGTCCAGTTCAACGTCGTCGACTCCGCCATGCTGCGCGACGCTCAGGCCCGCCCCGAGCTCTACCGCGACCTCGTCGTCCGCGTCGCCGGCTTCTCCGCCTACTGGGTCGAGATGTCGAAGCCGCTCCAGGACCAGGTCATCGGACGCACGGAGCATTGTTGGTGAAGCCGGGGGCGGGAGCGGCGAAAGGAACGATCTTCGACATCCAGCACTACGCGGTCCACGACGGGCCGGGGATCCGCACGCTCGTCTTTCTCAAGGGCTGCCCGCTCGCCTGCGTCTGGTGCGCCAATCCCGAATCGCGGCGTCCCGGCCGCGAAGTCCGCCGGATCCCGGCCCGTTGCCGGGCCTGCGGGCGCTGCGTCCGCGCATGCCCGGGCGGCGCCATCGGCGTCGTAGAGGGCCGCCCGCGGCTCGAAAGGCGGCGCTGCCGCTCGTGCGGCGCGTTCGCGTGCGCCGCGGCATGCCCCGAGCGCGCCCTGATCGTCGCCGGGGAGGAGTGGGCGCTCGACGATCTCATGGCGCGCGTCGCCAAGGACGCCGATTTCTACCGCAACTCCGGCGGCGGCGTGACGTTTTCGGGCGGCGAGCCCTTCGCTCAGCCGGATTTCCTGTTGGCCGCGCTTGGGGAGTGCCGGCGCCTCGGCATCCGCTCGGCCGTCGAGACGTGCGGCCAGGCCGCGCCCGCGGCCATCCTCGCCGCGGAGTCGCTCATCGACCTCTTCCTTTTTGATGTCAAAGCCGTGGATCCGGTCCTTCACCGCGCCTGGACCGGGGCCGACAACGGTACTATCCTCGCCAACCTGCGCCTCCTCGCCGGCCGCGCGCCCGACAAGATCGTCCTGCGGGTGCCCGTCGTGCCCGGCCTGACCGCCGTTGCGGACAACATCGCGGCGATCGCCGCGCTCGCCGCCGAGCTGCGCGTGGCCCGCGTCGAGCTCTGCGCCTATCACCCGCTCGGCCGGTCGAAATACGGCGAGCTCGGCCTCCCCGAGCCCCCCGATCCGCCGCCGCCCCTGCCGTCCGACTTGGCGCGGATCACCGGCGTCTTCGAGGCGCACGGAATCCTCTGCGGGCCCGCCTAGGGCCCGCCTAGAGCGAACAGAGCTTGCATCGCGGGCAGAATCATGGCCGCGCGAATCTCATCAAGGAGTCCGGTTCCTCTCCCCGTGCTCGCGGGGCGCATATTCGCCGCTCCGCGTAATCAGCTCCTTGTAGGGACTGTTCCAGCTCTTCAGGAAAATCCGCGCCAGGACGCCCGCGAGGTTCGGACTCGTGCCTACGATGCCCAAGTTGCGGGCGGCGTAAAAATAGCTCTTTTCGCAGTTGGCCGTCCCGAGCCAGAATTTCTCGCCGTCGGCGACGACATACTTGCAGTGCTCGACGCGCGCGAAGGGGATATAGCCGCCGGACCATTCCGGGATGGCCGTGAACGCGACCTCGACGTTCGCCAAGCCCGCCAGCTCTTTGAGCGCCGCCACGGCGGGGCTCCCCTTTTCCCAATCCGCCACGATCAGGCGGACTTGGACGCCGCGCTTCCCGGCCCGCCGCAGGGCGTCGTCGATCGCGGCGTACCTGCCGCCCTGCCGTTCGAGAGGGGAATAGGATAGGAACTGCAGGGAGAGGGATCTTCGGGCGCCGTCGATCAGATCGACGAGAGCCCGCTCATCCCAAAGCGCGGGATCGGGAATAAGGCCGCGAGGACTGAACGTGGGGAAAAGGACGGCGGCTTCCCCCGCCGCATCTTTGACGCGGCTGGGGACCGGGTAGGTTTTCCTCGGCACGGGGAAGGCCTTCGCGGCCTCGGGCGAGAGCGCGGCGAGCTGCCAGTCGAGATCGAAGATATCCCCGTACGCGCCCACGATCCCGCCGTCGCGGATGCGGAGTCCGAGCTCGTGGATGTGCTCCAAAGACCGCCAATCGAAGTTCTGGCTGCCGACGAAGACCTCCCGGCCGTCGACGACGAAATACTTGGCGTGCTGGATTCCTCCGGCGATCGCGCCGAAATCGATGCGGCGCATCTCGATATTCCCATGCTTCGCCAGCTTGTCGGCGCTCTCCGGATAGGTCCGGTACATCCGCGCGTCCACCATCACCCGGACCTTGACGCCGCGGTCCGCCGCCGCGAAGATCGCGGCCAGGACATCCTCGAGCATCTTCCCCGGCGCGTCGGAGATGTAGTATTCCTCCAGATCGAGCGACACGCGCGCCCGTCCGATCATCTCGAGCCACACGTCCCGCGTCTTGCGGATCTCAGGGTTGTCCAGGGACGTGCCCGCGGGAACGCTCTCGACGATTTCGATGTCCGCGGGGGGCGGCGGGGCGGGAGCGGGCGCGATGATGGGGGGGACGAGCCAGAAGAGCGCTAAAACGACGCGGATCTTATTCATCTCGGCTTAGCCCTCAAATACTGGTTGGGGTAGGGCGGATCGTCGCCGAGGATCTTCGCCGCGTGCAGGGGGAAGTATGGATCGCGGAGAAGCTCGCGGGCCATGAAGACCGCGTCCGCCTGCCCGGCCACCAGGATGTTTTCCGCCTGGACGGCATCGGTGATCAGCCCGATGGCCCCCGTCATGAGGCCGGTTTGCCTCCGGATCTCTTCCGCGAACGTCACCTGGTATCCCGGCGCGATCGGAATCTTCGCGGCGGGCACGACACCCCCGCTCGAGCAGTCGATCAGGTCGACGCCGATTTTTCCCAGCTCTTTGGCCAGCGCGACGGATTGGGGGAGATCCCAGCCGCCTTCGATCCAATCAGTCGCGGAGATGCGAACGAAGAGAGGGAGTCGGCTCGGCCACGCCTCCCGCACCGCCGTCGCCACCTCCAGCGGAAATCGCATCCGGTGATGCAAGTCCCCGCCGTATTCGTCCTTTCGCAGGTTCGATAAGGGCGACAGGAATTGGTGCAGGAGGTAGCCGTGGGCCATGTGGATCTCGACGACTTGGAATCCCGCCTCCAGGCTACGGCGCGCGGCCTCGCACCACTGTCGAACGACGGCCTTTATATCGGCCGCGGACATCCCCTTCGGCGATGGATAATTGTCCGCGAATTTGATCGCGCTGGGAGCGAAGACGTCCCACCCGCCCTCGGCGGCCGGGACGACCCCGTCACCCCGCCACGGAATCTTCGTCGAGGCCTTTCTCCCGGCGTGCGCGAGCTGGATGCCCGGGATCGCATCCTGGGACTCGACGAATCGCGTGATTCTGCGGAAGGCCTTCAGATGTTCGTCGCTCCAGATCCCCAGGTCCCCCGGCGAAATCCTTCCCTCCGGAGATACGGCCGTGGCCTCCATAAGAACGAGGGCGGACCCGCCGACGGCCCGGCTCCCCAGATGGACCAGATGCCAGTCGTTCGGCACGCCGTCCGTCGCCGAGTACTGGCACATCGGAGACATGAAAATCCTGTTCTTGAATTTCAAATCCTTGATGTTGATCGGGGACAAGAGCTTGCTCATGGGTTTTCCATTTCAAAGCTTATTCTTATAGAAGACTCCGCCTTTCATGATGGCCAAGAGGCGCCGATCGGGATCCTGGAGACAACCCAAAGCGTCCAGGGGATTGCCGTCCACGACCAAGAGGTCGGCGCGCGCGCCTTCGGCCACGATCCCCGTCCGGCCGCCTTCCCCGAACAGCTCGGCCGCGTTGCACGTCGCCGCACGGATGACGTCCCGAGGCGGCTGCACGGCGGCCCGGAGCGCGAATTCCCGGAGCTGATGCCGGTGCATGGGCCCCAGCAGATCCGTGCCATAGGCCAGCTTCACGCCGCCCTTGGCGGCCATGTCCAAAGCCCGCAATCCCCGGTCCTTGACCTCGAGAAGCTTGGCAAGCTGCGCCTCCGAGAGACCCGCCCCCGAACCCTCCTCGCCGAGAACGTCATACGTGGCCAAGGTCGGGACCATGGTCGCCTGGCGGGTCAGGAACAGCTCGATGCTGCTCTCGTCGATGAGATTGCAGTGCTCGAGCGATCTCACCCCGCAACGCAGGGCCCGATTCGCCGCCCGAGCCGTGTACACGTGCCCCATGCAATAGATCCCGGCCATCTCCGCCTCTTCCACCGCGGCCCGGATCTCATCCTCCGAGAATTGGGCGTTCGTGATCCGGTCGGTCGGCGAGACGATTCCTCCGGACAGCATGAGCTTGATATGGCTGGCACCCTTGCGGATCTCCTCCCGGCAGGCGCGGCGGACGTCGGGGACCCCGTCGCAAAGCCGGCTGATATTGGCCACGGCGCCCACCCCGTCCACGACGCTCTCGCCCCGCCTGCGCATATCCCCGTGCCCGCCCGTCTGCGACAGCGCCTGACCGCCGAACAGGATTCGGGGCCCGGCGACGCGTCCCTCTTCGACGGCTTGGGCCAACCCGAAATCCGCCCCGCCGGCGTCCCGGACCGTGGTGAAACCCCGGCTCAGCATCTCGCCGAGAATGCCGACGGCCCGGGCAGCCGTGTAGAAAGGAGAGCTGCGCATCAGCTCGGAAAGATCGGCCGTCCAGGCCGTCACATGGACATGGGCATCGCACAGTCCGGGCATCACGGTCCTGCCCTTGACGTCGATGACCGGGCCCGACGCGGTCGGCGCGGATGGAGCTCCGGCGGGCTCCACCCGCTCGATGATCCCTCCCCGCACGACGATGCGCCGATGCGGGCGCAGCTCTCCCGCGACGACGTCCAGGACGGTCGCCTCTTCCAAGGTGATGGGTCCTCCGCTCATGGTCGGCGCTCCTTCATTAAGAGGGCATGCGGACTCTCTTGGCATATGTTATCCGATATTATCCGGCATGCCGACGATAATTTCCAGACGAATTATCAGCCGCGAGGCGGAAGCCGCGAGGCAGCCCGAACTTCGAACTCAGACCGATTCCGGGCAACGCTTTTTCGGGGGGGGGGGAGCTCCATGCTGGTTGAAAACTCCGGTCGATGGTCTATAATAGATTCGTGATCGACAGCTGAGGCGCCCGTGACGGCGGAGCGCCGCGGAGGGGGCGAATGATACTGAAAAGAGCCATCCTCGCCATCGTCCTCGGGACCTTGTCGTTGGGAGTGGCCGCCGGGCAAATGGACCTCACCATTCTGGAAAAGTACAAGGCCCTGATCGGCTCGATGGACAAGGCCAGATCCTCGTTCGAGAAAGGCGATCTGGCGGCATCCGACAAGGAGCTGGATCGGTGCCTGAAGTCCGTCCCCGATCATCACGAGGCCCAATATTTCAAGGCCCAGATCCGCTACAAACAGGGCGATTTCGCCAAAAGCCTGGAACACATGCAAATGGCCGAGAGCGGCTATGCCCATTTCGCGGCCGCCATGGAGGAAGCCCGGATCAACCAGATGATGAAGGACGTGGAAAGGGAAGAAGCCTTATCCGATCTCATCCCGGCCTTGGAGAAGGCCTACGAGCAGTCCATATGCAAGCCTCCGACCTACCGGGCCGCCATCGTCGACGACCAGAACAAGCTCGAACAGACGAAGAACGACAAACCGGATTCCCTGCGTAAGGCGAAATCGGCCGCCCCCGCCGAATATCTCTATTTCCACGGCAATTGCCTCTTCCGGCTGAAGAGATATGAGGAGGCCGAGGCGCAATACAGGGACGCGCTCGCGGCCGACCCGACCCATGCGAACGCGACCAACAATTTGATCAGCCTGCTCTATGGGCAGAAGCGATACACTGAGGCGCTCGCCCTCCTTGATCAGGCCGAGGCCCAAAGAATTCCGATCCAAGCGGGCTTGAAAAAAGCCGTCCAGGACGCCGCTAAAAAACGCGAAATCTGATTCAAGCCGTCGGAGACGGCGATCCTCCCCGTTCAGCAGCTTGGCGATTATCTCCAGGAGGAGAATTCGGCCTCGATCCGATCGAGGATGCGGCGGCATTCGGCAAGCCCGAGCGGCCCCGCCGCGCCGCGGTTCAGCCTCTGTTCGAACGGCCGTCCGTCGCGGCGTATCCTGCCGAAATCGCCCGGCATCCCGCCCAACCGCATCTGCTCCTCGAGCTGGCGGAACGAGGCCGCCACATAAAGCGAGGCATTATAGAGATTGGTCCGCAGGGAATCGACGCGGAAAAAATCGGTTTGGGCCTGGGCCAGCCTGCTGAACAGGCGGCAGGAGGCGGCGAACTCCTCGGACTTGAAAAGAATGGCCTGCTCCGGGTTGGAGATGACCCCGTTCCAGCCCATGAAATATTCGAAGCTCGTCTGGGACAGATATTCGGCTTGCTGAACGAGGTCGGCGCTCAATTGCCCGACGAAGGAGCGCCGGTCGCCGCGCATCGGCTCGTTTCTCTGGAAGCGGGGATCGCCTTGCCGGTACTGGGGATTGTCTCCGGGGGCGGCCGATTGAGCGCCGGACGGGACGCTGAACGAAAGGGCCAGGATCGCGGCCGCGATGAAAACGACGGAACGACGCATGGGAACCTCCTCCATATCGGCTCTATTTATCCGAGATTCAAGATGATCATAAGGATCCTGATGAACAGCAGAATCCAGCCCAGCCAGACGATAATCCAGGCAATGTGCTTGGCGGCCCGGGCAAGGATCATGAAGATCGTCAAGAGGACCATGAATCCCAAAGGATCGACGAGCGTATCGGGGAATGCGATCCGGGGGAATATCTGCTGGAGCATCTTGATGATCCCCAAACCGATCTGATGGGGAAGAAAATAAAGGAACGTGAGGATGTTGTGGACGATTCCGTTCAGATGCTTCAAATTCGTCGCTTCCTGCGGAAAGAAGATGTTCATATTCTTCAAGCCTCCCTTGCCGATCGCTTCGCCTTGTTAGGATGGAATAAGGCGCGAATTTAGAAATACAGCATCAGATAAAGCTTCTGCTCGCTGTTGCCCGCATGAACATCCGGATAATTTATGATGTAGGCGTCCTTGTGGAAATACAAATATTCAAATCCGAGCCTGAGGCCGCCGAATAATCTAAGAGCAATCCTGGGTTTGAAGATGTTGATGAGCTTTGTTCCGCCCGGTCCGACCATCACATGAAGCCCGTAGAGATAGTCGATGACCGTCAATTGAACCATTTCCCCGAGATTGAGCGTGCCCTCGAACTTGGCTTCGATTCCGTTGTCATAATCATAGTTTCGGCCGTGGATCCCGGCGTCCACGATATCGACGTTGGGGGAATTCGTCGCGCCGAGGGGGACGATCCCGAGATGGAACGCAGTTTGAAAATTGGAGGTCTTGGAGAACTGCCACTTGGCGACAATTCCCCCACCGAAACCCAGGACGCTGAGTTCGAAAACCCGGCTGTCCCAATAGTTATAATGTTGAAAGGCCCCGAAGAGAATGTCCCAATCCCCCGCATGAATGGTCTTGCCGAACAAGAGGCCATAGCCGGTGACATTGTCTACGTATTTCGCTCCCACATTTGCTCCATAGCTGAGATCGATCCGGAGCTTGAAGAAGTCAAAGGGCTTTCGGTCGCGGACTTCGAACGGATCGCCGTAATCCAATTGAATGTTCAAAATTCCGCTGGTGCTGCCAGTCCCGAAGCTTGCCCCCTTATTGAACCAATGCGTCCCGACGTATATCGCAACATTGAGCAGCTCTTTCTGATAAATTTCTTTCGAAGTGACGCGGCCCATCTTTCCCGTGAAAAGCCTGTTGAGACCTCTCCCGGGATCGAGGATGAAAGCCCCGAATTCCCGGAAAAACCTCTCCGTCCCGGTCGTCCGATCATCCAGGAGGTTCGAGCTCAGTCTGAAAAAGATTTCTCCGAACAACGCACCGCTCAGAGTCGTGTTGATCAGATCGTTGTACGACGGTCTCGTCGTTTCCCCGAAATTCTCCCACATCAAGCTGCCCAAGAACGAAAACGGCACGGATTCGAGGAAGCTGTATCCGTTCGCCCGGGCAGCATTGAAATACCACCCCCCGGTAAGGGGATGAAAGAAAAAATTCATGCCGAGCCTGTCCGTATCCCATTCCCAGCCCGATTGCAGGTTGTGTTTCCAGGTCGTCGGTCCTATGTGCGAATAATCATAATTGAAAACGAACCGATCGACCGCCCATATCAAAACATTCGCCGAGACGACCCTGAAGGCCGCCGACCATACGGAAGATTTCTTCGTATACTCCGGGTCGTCATCCCGCAGGCGGACGCGCGGCTCGACAAACGGCTGTTGCTGGGAGGAAAAAGTCAGGGGCCTGGAGCCGATTTCCTTCACCCCGGCATGGCTGGTGCTCAATGGCGATAAAGAAAATTTCGCGGAAAACGAGGGCGACGGCTGAAGCGAGAACGGGAGGAGAGGACCGTCGCCCTCGGATAATGAACGCCCGAACGCGGGCGCGCCGCCGCTGATGAAAGCCGCGGCGCAAGCCCAGGCCACCGCAGCAATTTTCCATTTCAACCCGCGATGGCCTGGGCTTTTTTGCTTCGTCACGCCCTACTCCTGATCGATCTTTTTCTTTTTGTCCGGTGGAGCCGGGGGAGCCTGAGTGATCCTCTTGACCTGCTCGGTGTCGATTTTATGCCGAGCCGTCAGCTGCTGCGTCTCGATGACGTGGTTCTTCTGCAGGTCCGCGATCTTGCCCTGGTAATCTTTGGTGACTTTTGCTCGAGCGGCCGCGTCGCTGACTTGCTTGGCTTCCGTATCGCGCTTCAGCTGCAGGCTTTTGATCTCTTGGGCCTGGGTCGTGGCCAAGAGCGTCTTTTCCTGGAGCTGCCGCTTATCGACGGCCGCGGCTTCCGCCGCGAGATTCTGTTGTCCGCGGGGGTCAAAGACCTTTGCCGGGGCCAGCACTTGCCGGGCCTGAGGCGCATTTAAAAAGGCTTTCGGCTTTGCGGATGCATTCGGCAGGATCGCCGGCCGGAAGACCTGGACCTGCTGGCCCACGATCTTCATGCGGCCCGCCTGCGCAGCATTCTGCAGCGCATAGGTGGGGACGGCCCTCCCCGTGACCCGACGGACCTCGTCGAGCCCCATGCCCTCGTTCACGATCCTGTTGTTGCGGGTGTACATGTTGTTGTGCATGGACGTGAAGTTGACGATCGTCTGGTTGCGTTCGAACGGAAGGACATAAGGATTGAGGTCCAGGTCCTGGAAATGCGGGCCTTGGATGAAGACCCAGAAATTGAGGGGAATATTGACCGAAAGCGAATTGAAGTTCATTCCGACATTGAACTCGAAGCCCGGGGGAAGAGGCGCCCAGCCCATGTATTGGTCGCTCGTCCTCCAACTCACCCAGGCGGGGCCCCAAAC
>Ga0182019_10001698_pt1 | contig 11212 bp, 6 predicted proteins | sample 812E2MmetaG_FD_120483 | JGI IMG/M metagenome (GOLD analysis project Ga0182019, IMG submission 120483) | Permafrost microbial communities from Stordalen Mire, Sweden - 812E2M metaG | ecosystem: Environmental > Terrestrial > Soil > Wetlands > Permafrost | place: Sweden: Stordalen | collected...
GAGGTGCCGGCACGGCCAGCGGCGGCTCCGGACAGAGCACAGGAAACTCAACCAGCAGCGGCTGTAGCTGCCGCGTGGACAGTTTTTCGCAGCACGCGGGAGCTTGCTACCTGGCTCTCTTGTCTTTGTTTTTGCTGCGCCGACGTCGGCGCACGGGCCACGCTGGCAATCGAATCCAACTGACGAATCACGCAAGCACGCCCTAGACCACGCGCTCTTGTCGGCCAGTCACTCATGAAAAAGCTCCTTCTCTGCTTGCCCACTCTACTCGTCGGAACAGCGCTGTTCGCCGCCGAACCGCCGCGCCAGACCATCAATTTCAACCGCGAGTGGAAGTTTTGCTTGGGCGATCACCCCGGCGCGCAGGCGATCGGCTACCCTGACGAGCAGTGGGAGAACATTGGACTGCCCCACTCTTTCAGCATTCCCTATTTTGCGTCGCCGCAGTTCTACGTCGGCTACGGCTGGTATCGCAAGCACTTTGACCTGCCGGCAGAATGGGCCGGCAAACAGTTGTTCCTTGAATTTGAAGGCGCGTTTCAGGATGCGGAGGTCTTCGTAAACGGCCGGCGCCTGGGCGAACACAAAGGCGGCTACACTGGGTTTTCTCTCGACATCACTGGCTCGGCCCAAACCGGCGACAATTTGGTGGCTGTGCGCCTCAACAATCGTTGGGATCCGCAGCTCGCCCCGCGCGCGGGTGAACACGTTTTCAGCGGCGGCATCTATCGTGACGTGCGACTGGTCGCGACCAGCCCGCTGCACGTCACTTGGTATGGCACGTTTGTCAGCACGCCGCAGGTTTCCCGGGAGTCCGGCACGGTGAATGTGAAGACCGAAATTCGCAATCAGAGCGCGGTCGCGAAAACCTGTGTGCTCAAAACCATTGTTCTCGATCCCGAGGGAAAGACGGTTGCGAGCATTTCTTCCACCCAATCGGTTCCCGCCCGAACCACCGTGACTTTCGATCAAACCAGCAACCCCATCGCCCAACCAAAGCTGTGGCATCCCGAGCATCCCTTCCTTTATCAGGCGGCGAGCGAAGTCTACGACGGCGAAAAGCTGGCCGACCAATTTGCGACGACGTTTGGTTTCCGCTGGTTCAAGTGGACGGCGAACCAGGGATTCTTTCTCAACGGCGAGCACTACTACTTCAGGGGTGTGAACGCACACCAGGATCATGCCGGTTGGGGCGACGCGGTGGCGGACAGCGGCTTCTTCCGTGACGTGAAAATGGTGAAGGACGCCGGTTTCGACTTCATCCGTGGCTCGCATTATCCGCACGCCCCGGCGTTTGCGGATGCCTGCGACCGGCTGGGGGTTCTGTTTTGGTCAGAGAACGACTTCTGGGGTACGGCCGGCTTCAAAGATCCATGGGGCAGCAGCGCCTATCCTCCGGAGCCGAAGAATCAGCCCGGCTTTGAGCGGACCGTGAAGGACAGTCTGCGCGACATGATCCGCATCAATCGCAACCATCCGAGCATCATCGTGTGGAGCATGGACAATGAGGTGTTCTTCACGGAAAAATCCACACTGCCCAAGGTCAGGACTCTCCTGAAGAAACTGGTGGCATATTCGCACGAGCTGGATCCGGCCCGGCCGGCGGCGATCGGCGGTTGCCAGCGTGGCGAGCTGGACAGACTCGGCGACATTGCCGGCTACAACGGCGACGGCGCGCGGCTGTTCATCGAACCTGGTTTTCCCACTGTGGTCACGGAATACGGCTCGACCATGACTGACCGGCCGGGCGAATACGCGCCGGGCTGGGGCGATCTTGGCGATGGCCCGGGCGACAAGTCGCAGCCATTCTTCTGGCGCTATCCCTGGCGCAGTGGCGAAGCGCTGTGGTGCGCGTTCGATCACGGCAGCATTGCCGGGCGCCGCTTCGGCGCGATGGGAATGATTGACTACTTTCGTTTGCCCAAGCGCCAGTGGTATTGGTATCGCAACGAGTACCGGCACATTCCGCCGCCGGCCTGGCCAGTGTCCGGCACGCCTGCCGGATTGAGACTGACTGCCGATAGCACCACGCTGAAGTCCGTGAATGGCACCGACGATGCGCAACTTGTCGTCACGGTGGTGGACAAGGATGGCCGTGCGCTGAACAATTCGCCGCCGGTTACCCTGGCGATTGTTTCGGGCCCGGGTGAGTTTCCCACCGGCCCCTCCATCACATTCGATCCGAATTCCGACATCACCATGCGCGGCGGTGAGGCGGCGATGGAATTCCGTTCCTATTATGCCGGCAATACCGTGATCCGGGCCAGCTCGCCCGGGCTCAAGGACGCGACGATCACTATCACCTCCCTGGGCGAACCGAAATTCATACCCGGAGTCACCCTGTCGGCAAGACCGCGTGCATACGTGCGTTTCGAGGGACAGGCCATCTCTGGCGAAGGGACACAGACGAGTTTCGGCCGGGAGAACCCGACCCGGGCCAGCAGCGAGGCACCCGGCCACAACGCGGGCCTGGGCAACGACGGCAATCCCGCGACCTTCTGGCAGGCGCAGGACAGCGCAAGCAACGCCTGGTGGCAGGTGGACCTGGAGCGTGTCGTCGCGGTTTCGCAAACCCACATCGTGTTTGCGTCCGAGGGCAACTATCGCTATCGGATTGAGTTTTCCAACGACCAGGTTCACTTCACGCCGGGCGTGGACCAGACCCGCAATTCCGCCACCGACAGATCACGCACCGACGTGGTTGCGCCGGCAGCCACCGGTCGATTCGTTCGCGTGATGTTCACCGGATTGCCGTCGGGAAGAGCCGCCGCGCTGGCCGAAATGGAGGTTGTTGGGCGCGTGGCAGCGCAATGAACGGATGAAGGAAAGCGACGCTTGCGCGGGGTTCAGCGTATACTGCGATTGACACGACTATTTGGAGGTCGATATGCGCAAGATCAGCCTGTCCGTCGCGTTCCTCTTCCTTGCGGCTTTGCCGTTTGGGTGTGCTTCGAGCCCCAATTCCGGCGCGACGGGAAGCGGCGGCAGCAGCGGCGGCAGCAGCGGCAGCAGCGGCAGCGGAGGCAGCAGTGCCCGAACCGGGGGCGCCAGCGGCGGCTCGAACTCGACCGGCGGCGCCAGCGGCGGCTCGAACTCGACCGGCGGCGCCAGCGGCGGCTCGAACTCGACCGGCGGCAGTGGCACGTCGGATGCGACCGGCGGCTCCAGCGGAGCTGGCGGGGACGCAACCGGAGGCACGTCCGCGGGGACCGGCGGTGGCACGTCGGATACAACCGGTGGTTTCAATGGAACCGGCGGAGAGGCGACCGGAGGGACCGGGGGAATTGCGACGGGCGGGGAAACCTCGCTTCATGATGGCGGGAGCGACGCTGCCGGCGGCAACCGGGGTGATGCACAGGATGCCACTGGCGGCGCGGTAGCCGGGAACAGCGGGAACGACGGTGGCGAAGACCAGACCGCTCCGAGCTGCACGGACTATGTGCAGAACGGCGGCGAGACCGACGTGGATTGCGGTGGCGGGACCTGCCCGAAGTGCGCGTCCGGCCTGATGTGCAACGTCGACGACGACTGCCGCAACGGAAGCTGCGCCTCGGGCAAGTGTGCCGACGACTTCGCCGCCACGGGAACCGTGTCCCAGAACGGGAACATGTGGCGGATCACCCTGGGAACGGTGATCTTCGAGGTGGACCCTGCCAATTCCGGCAAGGTCGCGACCTTCAGCATCGACGGCACCGATGTCGTTGCCAAGAACATGGCCTCCACAGGATCGGTTTTTTGGACCAGCCCGCAAGACGAGTGGTACACAACCCCCACACAAACCTGGCCGCCGCCCACCGAGATGGACGGCGCGGCCTACACCCCGAGCACGAGCGGCAATGTGCTGACGATGACCGGACCGGTCGGGAGCGACAAGCTCTCCATTTCCAAGCGCTACTGGGGCAACGTCGAACAGCAAGCGGTTACCCTCGAGTACACCATCCACAACAACAACTCAGACGCGGTGTCGAAGGCGCCCTGGGAGATCACGCGCGTCTATACCGGCGGGCTCACCTTCTTCCCCAACAGCGAGCCCGCGGTGAAGCTCGGCGACGCCAGTTTCGGCCCGGTGCCCTTCACCAGTGCGCAGGACGCGCTCTGGTTCAAATACAGTTTGTCAGATTTTACCGCCATCTCGAGCGTGAAGGGCGGCGCTGACGGGCTCGAGGGCTGGGCCGCTCACATCGCCTGCGGGACCGGTCTGGAGCGCTCCTGGGCCTACCCCAATTGCACGAAGAGTCCGATCCTGATCAAGGAATGGACCGACATCCCTGCAGCGGCGGCGGCGCCCGCCGAAAAGGAGGTCGAGATCTACGCTCTGCAAAACAGCTACGAGGAGTTTGAGCAGCAAGGCGCATACCAGTCGATCCCGGCCGGTGGTACGGTGGTCTGGACCATGCACTGGTTGCTGCGCTACCTCCCGAGCGACGTGGCGCCCACTGCCGGAAGCGCGGCGCTGCTCACCTGGGTGCGCGGGCAGTTGCTCTAGCGCAGATAGCGCAATAGCGCCGCACCAGTTCTGCTATCGTACGACGGCGGAAGTGGTATCTCACAAGGCGCGTCCCAGCCACCAGTCGGTGGGCGAGCGACCAACTCCGGTTCGCGAGTCGCCCATCACAGTCGCGCTCTGCCCGCCTCTCATCATTGCCGCAGCGTTTGCCGCCTATCACAACAGCTTCTCCGGTCCCTTTGTATTCGACGACATCGCGGCCATCGTCGACAATCCGTCGATTCGGCACCTGTGGCCCATAACGCGGGCCATGCTTCCGCCGCTGAGCTCGGCCGGGGCGAACGGAAGACCAATGGTCAACCTTTCCCTCGCGTTCAACTATGCCTTGGGCGGAACAAACGTAACCGGATACCACGTCGTCAATCTCATCCTGCATATCGCGGTTGCCCTCGTACTCTTCAGCCTTCTGTTGCGCACACTGCGACTGCCATCGCTGCAAGGACGCTTTGCCGGCAAAGCGCGGCCCATCGCGTTCGCGACGACCTTGCTTTGGACCGTTCACCCGCTCCTTACCGAGTCGGTAACGGCTGTGATCCAGCGCAATGAGTTGATTGTCGGTCTTTTCTATCTGGTCACGCTCTACGGCGTGATTCGTTCATTCAACTCGACCAAAAAGGCCTTCTGGTACGCATGGGCCATCGCGGCCTGCTTACTTGGAATGGCCAGCAAGGAAGTCATGGCTACCGCGCCGGTCGTGGTGCTGCTCTACGACCGGGCGTTTCTTTCAGGTTCTTGCAAGACCTCGTTGCGACAACGCTGGCCGCTGTATCTCGGCCTGTCGGCAACCTGGGTACTGCTCGGGTTGCTCGTTTTCTCCCACAAAGATCGGGCAGGCACCGCTGGTTTCGGGCTTGGCGTGCAGGGGTGGGCCTATGCTCTGACCCAGTGCCAGGCCATTGTCGCGTATCTCGGCCTGGCGGTCTGGCCGCAAGTCTTGGTATTCGACTACGGCGCTGCTGTGGTGCGGGACTTTGCCAGCGTTTGGCCGCAAGCATCCATTCTTCTGCTATTGCTGGCGGCGACCGCGTACGCGACCATTCGCCAGCCGCAACTGGGGTTTGCCGGCTGTTGGTTTTTCGGAATTCTCGCGCCGAGTTCGAGTGTTGTTCCACTGGCGACACAGACCACGGCGGAACATCGAATGTATTTGCCGTTGGTCGCGGTGGTCGCCCTGGCGGCTGTGGGACTCTTCAGCAAGGTGAGCCGGAATGCGGGGCTTCTGGTGGTAGGGGTCGCAGCCTTGTTGCTTGGCTGGAAGACGCTGCAGCGGAATGAAGTCTACCGGAGCGCGCTTGCGCTGTGGGGCGACACGATTTCCAAGCGTCCGGATAATGCCCGGGCCTACCGAGAGCTTGGAAAGGTACTCGACGATGCAGGAAGAACCTCGGAGGCCCTGGCAAACTACGACAAGGCGCTACAACTGAAGCCCGACTATCTAACCGCCTATTGTGACAAGGCGGCGACGCTCTTGAGAATGGGCCAGGCCTCAGCGGCGATTGAGCTGTTCGACCAAGCCTTGCGCATCAATTCAAGGCATTTTCCAGCCCTGAGGGGCAAGGGAGATGCTCTCCTGCAGGCTGGGCAGGGGAAAGCGGCGGTTCCGCTGTACCAGGAGGCGCTCAGGTTGCGGCCGGATGATGCCGGTGCGGCACGCGGCCTCGGGAACGCTCTGCTCGCTGCGGGAAGGGTGTCCGAGGGGATCGAGCAGTTCGAAGCTTGTTTGCGCAGAGATCCTGGGGACGCCATTGCGCACGGCCAGCTCGGCTATGCATTTTGGCAGATCGGGCAGGTGGAGATGTCCGTGTCGCATTTTGAGGCGGCGGCACGATTGCAGCCCGACTCCCCGGAGGCACACTACAACTATGCAAGGGGACTGGCACGGGCGGGAAGGTTTGCAGATGCGATCGGCGAGTACCGGAGGGTCATCGCGCTGAAACCGGATCATGTTGTGGCGTACTACAACCTCGGGAACGCCTGCGCGCAGACGGGGCAGTTAGTGCAGGCTCTCGCCGCATACGAAGAAGCATTGAAATACCGGCTTGAGTATCCGGAAGCCCACAACAATTACGCTACGATTCTGCGCCGCCTGGGCCGTCTTGCTGAGGCTCGCCAGCACTATGCTTTGGCGCTTAAGTACCGACCTGACTATCCCCAGGCGCAGCGCAATCTCGCGGCCCTGGTCAGATCGCAGGACGTCCCGTCGATCCAGGAGTAGCTTTTCGCCCCGCGGTTGTGGGTTGCGTGCAGGGGCTAGCTTGGCTACCATGGGTGCCCCGTGAAGCGATTGACCCAAGTTTTGCTTGCTGCGCTCGTGCTTTCGATGGCGAGCTTCGTCGCATCCCAAGGCATGGCAGCTGACAAGGCTGGCGGCGCAGCCGCGACCGCCAAGGCCTGCTACAAGCGAGGCCGCACCCATTACCAGCTAGGTGAGTATCGCGAGGCACTCAAGGAATTCAAGGAAGCGTATCGCTTGCGACCAGACGCTTCGTTCCTCTTCAACATTGCCCAGTGCCACCGGCAGCTAGGTGAGCTTGCCGATGCCATCAAGCTATACAGCAGCTACTTGCGCGAGGATCCCGAAGCTGCCAACCGCGCCGAGGTGGAGCGACAAATCCGTGAGCTGAAGGCGGCTGCGGAAAAGCAACAGCAACAGGAGCAAGTCAGTATTCTGCCGGTGGCATCGCTCGCGCCAAAATCGCCGGAGCCGATATCCCCGCTTTCGTCTACCGTGACACCCCCGGCGCCTTCCGCGCCCGCGACGGCAGCGCCCCCAACTCCCGCGCCGCCACCTGCACCTTCTGCTGGGCCGGGCAGAAACCCAGTGGTTCCTTACTACGCCCCGGCGCTCCCGCGCGTCCCCGATGTCCCCAAATCGGCCGAGTTGCAGCTGATCCCTGACCCACCCGAGGCCAACATCCTGGTGAACCACATCTCGGTGGCCACGCATGGGCCGGTCAAGCTGCGTCTGTCGCCCGGTCTCTATGCGGTGGCGCTGGAACGTGATGGCTTTCGCAGTGCCGAAGGCACGGTAACCCTCGGCGCCGGCGAGCACACTGCGCTCGCGGGCACCTTGACTGAGATAAGCACTCATGGCTGGAATGGCCTGGGCCACTTCTTCGTCGTCATGGGTGCGGCGAGCGGGATCACGGCGATTGCTGCGTATACCGAGGCCAACCGCAAGGCTGCGGGAAGCGCTGACTTCAACAAATGGGCCACCACGGAGGACTGGGCCATTGCTGGTGCCATCACCACCCTCACATTGGCGATCACGTGCTACGTGGTGGATTGGCTGGTCAATCGCGACAAGGTTGATCCAGATCCTCCCGCCCCACTGCTGCCGGCCGGGAAAGAGACGCGGTGAACATGTTTGATCTTTCCGCCTATTCTGCCAGCGCACGAAGAGATTCTGTCGCCGGTGGCCGGTATATCCATCTTTGCGCACCTCTGAGTATGTACTCCTACTGAACCCAGTCGGAACTTGCCTTGGCTGCCAACCAGTTCTTCACCACCGTGCCAAAGTCGGTAAGGGTGGTGAACGCGCTGTTTGAGAACAAGTTGGGTGTCCACGAGTTGTCGGTAACCCACGCTGTCCAGCTGGCTCCGTAGCCGTCAACCGCCGCCTCGAAATCAGTTCCCCACGTCGTACTGGCGGTACTGAGATTGCTGTCGCTGCCGTTGAGCTCGTACCCCCACTCGGTAATGAACACCGGCGCCTTTCCCACCGCGGTGCTGACCTGTGTCTTGAATGACGTGCTCCAATTGCCTGGATAGATGTGCGCGGTGAACACCAAGTTGCTTCCCGTCGGCGGATTGCTGGCAGCGTCGCCCGGGTGTTGATCGTAGCTCATGGAGGGAACGATGATGATGTTGTTGGGGGCTCCCGCGCGAATGGTCGTGATCCAGCCCTGCACCACCGGCTTGAAGGTGGCCCACGCCACCGAGCCGTCGATGGGTTCGTTGAAGGGTTCGTAGAGGACGTTGGCATAGTTCGCGAATTTCGGGGCGATGTCGGTCCAGAAGGTCGTCGCATCGGCTGCCGAATTGCCCGTGGTGGCGTTGTCGATCTGATGGTGATCGATGATGACGTACAGGTTCTTGCTGGTGGCGTAGTCGACCGCCGGCTTGAGAACCTTGCTGTAGTAGTCGGCTGCGGTCATCGGCGTAGTAGGGGTGCAGCTTGCGTTCGGGCCGGAGCCAACCGGGTATGGCAAGGGCGAGCAATACGGATATCCGCCGTTGTAGTCGGTCTTCGGATAGACCGGCAGGCGCACCACGTGGCCCTGCAGGCCGGCGGCGGCAATCTTGTCCATTCGGGCCGTGATGCCCGCAGAGCTGTTGCCGCCGTAGGCGTAGAGTGCGCCGATGTCGATCAAGGCCGTCCCGCGCAGAACAATTGTTTTGCCGTTGGGATCCTTGATTGCGGTGCCCTCCACGTGCAAAGCAGGTAAGCCACTTGTGCTGGTCGTGCCGCCAGTACCAGTTGCGCCGCCGGTCCCAGTCGCACCACCAGTCCCGGTCGCACCGCCAGTGCCTGTCATTCCGCCGGTACCAGTTGTGCCGCCGGTAGCTCCGCCCGTGCCAGTCGCGCCGCCGGTAGTCGTCGTGCCGCCCCTGCCCCCGCTTCCGCCGCTGATCGCTCCGCCCGTACCCGTCGAGCCGCCCATCGCTCCGCCCGTCGCGCCACCCCGTCCCCCAATTCCGCCGCCCGTACCGGTCACTCCGCCCGTCGCTCCGCCCCTGCCCCCGGCCCCGCCGCCCGTGGCGCCGCCGGTGGTCCCAGTCGTGCCCCCGGTCGCGCCACCGGTGCCCACAGTCGTGCCACCAGTGGCACCGCCGGAGCCGGAGGTAGTTCCGCCCGCACTGGTTGCACCACCCGCACCTGTCGCGCCGCCAGTGCCGGCACTGCCGCCACTGCTCACGGCACCCCCGCTGCCCGAGTTGCCGGCCACCGCGCCACCCGAGGTTGGGTTGCCGCCCGTGGCCTTTTCACCTCCAGTGCCCGAGGTCCCGGAGCTGCCTGCCTCCGATCCTCCGCTGCCTTGCCCTCCAGTGCCATTGCCCGCACAGGCGCCAGCGAGGGCGGTGCCCAGGATCGCGACGCCGAGCAAAACTTCGCTTTTCGTCATGGTGCAGCCTTTCGCAGTGAGTGCTTCAGTGTACTCCCTTGCCGGGCGACAGGCTGAAAACATTGCCAAACGAATACGACTGCAGTTCGAGCGCGTCTCCACAAATTCGCGCTACGAGATTCCTTCTTCTCGTGAGATCCGAGACAACCGGAAAGCGCCCGTGCCGGGACCATCGGCACGCTGGCACTCGGCACATCCGGGTCGCCACCGCCGCGCTCGCAGAGACAACCTTGGTGCGGTGCTATCGATGCCGGATGACAGGCAAAGGGCTATCAATGACTACTCAACCGGCATCGTCACGACGATGGGCGCAGTCGCGGGGTACTCGAATGGTACAGATACGCAAGACGAGTTTGTGGTGCTTGATGCTTGGTAGCATCCATCGGGTGAACCCGGATCTGGATTGGGAAAGCCACACACGTTGATAGTGTATTGCCCAACCGCGCAGGTTGTGAGGTCACACGTCGTTGCGGATGCGCCGCAAGTACTCGACGTCACGTAGGTGCCATCCCAGCTCTGCGTCACTCCCTGGTCAGTGAGCTCGGTAGGCCCTAGACAATAGATGGGAGGACATTCCTCGAATGTGCACGTACCGCAAGACACTCGGCAATAACCCCCAAGCTCAAGAGAACCAACTGAATTACGGAGATCAAACCACCCGGAACAGCCCCCCGCAGGTTGTCCCAAGCACCAATGCGTTACACTATTCGGTGCCGGCATCACCTGGAATGTCACTGGCGCGCCAGAACAATCCCCGGTCGTAGACACGCCTCCGCTGCCGGTACCCGCAGTGCCACCGGAAGATCCTCCCCCATTGGCAACGATGGATCCGCCCGCACCCGCGCTGCCACCTGTCACCACTGGGCCATCCGGTCGTGCGCTGCCTGAACCGCCACACCCAGCAAGTGCGGCGAGGAAGAAAGCGGTGAGAACGCAACAAGCGGTCCTGGCTGATATCGAACGAGTCATGACTGCCTCCAGATCGAGTGGGCAGGCTATCAGCAAGTTCTAGGCCAAGGGCGAGTCTGTCCCCTGACCTGGGAATAGGCCAGATCATGGACGGCTGCCCTCAGAATTCTGATAGTTGGCGGACTCTGTGGCCATTTCTTCACCTGCCACATGGGCCCTTCGCCACGTGGTTGCGAGGAAATCGGTCCAAAATCACCGGTGCTAGACTCGGCACGCAGATTGCTGCCCTGGATCAAGTAGAGGAATCCATGCTCAAGATGTCTGCATGCGTTTCAGCCGCGTTCATGGCTGGCCTGATCAGCGTGGGGTGCAGCGGTTCCGGTCTGAAAGGTGGAGGGGGCAGTGCAGGCGCTGGCGGTGAGGTGAAGGGCGGCCAGGCAGGCAGCACCATGAGCAGCGGAACAGCCGGCGGCACGGGTGGCGCGATCGGTGGCAGCACGACGGGTGGCCCCATCGGTGCTACCGGCGGTGTGGCGGACGGATCGGGTGGCTCGATTGGTGTCGGCGGAGTCGGATCTGGCGGAACCAGCGGCGGCACCGGTGGAACGATCTCCTGCCTCCCGGCCTTGTGCTCCATGCCGGCCTGTGCTGGCGATATCCAGCCGAACCC
>Ga0182019_10001700_pt1 | contig 11199 bp, 9 predicted proteins | sample 812E2MmetaG_FD_120483 | JGI IMG/M metagenome (GOLD analysis project Ga0182019, IMG submission 120483) | Permafrost microbial communities from Stordalen Mire, Sweden - 812E2M metaG | ecosystem: Environmental > Terrestrial > Soil > Wetlands > Permafrost | place: Sweden: Stordalen | collected...
ATCTACAGAAGCAAAGCACCTCTCCGTCTTGGCCTTGCAGGCGGCGGTACCGATGTATCACCATATTCTGATATTTATGGCGGGGCAGTGTTAAATGCAACTATCGATCAGTATGCCTACTGCACCATCGAAGAGACATCGTCGGGAATGATTGAAATAAATGCTGTCGATCTTGAGATCAAAAAAAAATATCCATCTTCTTCGGACCTTCCAATTGATGGTCATCTTGATCTTCATAAAGGCGTTTACAACAGGATAATAAAGGATTTTGCAATATCAAAACCTTTGTCGTTCAGAATGACAACATGGTGTGATGTCCCGCCCGGAAGCGGACTTGGAACTTCATCGACAATGGTGGTGGCTGTACTGAAAGCATTTACTGAATGGCTCAACCTCCCTTTAGGCGATTATGACATGGCCCACCTTGCGTACCAGGTCGAAAGAGTCGATCTTGGCCTCAGCGGCGGAAAGCAGGACCAGTATGCAGCTACCTTTGGCGGATTCAATTTTATTGAGTTCTACAAGGATGACAGGGTGATCGTCAATCCTCTTCGTATGAAAAGATGGATAGTCGATGAGCTTGAAGTTTCTCTCGTGCTTTTCTATACGGGAGCATCCAGATCATCAGATAAGATAATCCGTGAACAGCAGAAGAATACCAGATCAGGTAAAAAAGCTCCTGTGGATGCAACTCACATTATAAAGAAGAATTCCTATATTATGAAAGATTATTTGCTGAGAGGTGATATTATTAAATTTGCGAAATCCCTGGGGAAGGAGTGGGAGAATAAAAAGAAGATGGCTGAATCCATTACCAATGATAATATTGAAAAAATATATAAAGCTGCCATTAAATCAGGAGCTTACGGAGGTAAGGTATCAGGAGCCGGAGGAGGCGGATTCATGTTTTTCACAATTGACCCTGCAAAAAGGCTTAATCTTATCCGGACCCTCGAAAAGTTCAATGGGAAAGTCCTGAACTTTCATTTCAGCGAAAACGGGTGTCATAGCTGGAAAATTAATGAAAAATGAATTCGATATGCAGAACATTATAAAGGATCAAATAAAGCAATCACTCATTATAAAGCAGAAGCTTCTTGAATCAGTTCCTGTCCTTGATGCTATTGAAAAATCTTCCCTTGCTATTATCGCTGCGTACCTGAATAAGAAGAAATTGCTTCTTGCAGGAAATGGGGGAAGCGCTGCCGATGCGCAGCATATTGCTGCCGAGCTTGTCAACCGTTTCAGTTTTGACCGTCCCGGACTTAATGCTATAGCGCTGACAACAGATACTTCCATTATTACGTCTGTAGGAAATGATTCCGGTTTCGAACAGGTGTTCGCCAGGCAGGTAAATGCGCTTGGCTGCGAAGGAGATATTTTTATCGCTCTGTCAACTTCGGGCAACTCGGAGAATCTGATTGAAGCTTTAAAAATATGCAAGGCAAATAATATCTTAACCATTGGCCTTACCGGTGAGACCGGAGGGAAAATGGCTGATATATGCGACATCTGCATCAGGGTGCCTTCCATCGATACTCCACGCATTCAGGAAGTTCATATCCTGATAGGACACATTATGTGTTCAATTGTTGAGGAAGAGCTGTTCGGGAGTTACAAATCGGCAAAATGATAGAAGCTGTTATTCTGGCAGGAGGAATGGGAACGCGTCTGCACGAAGTTGTTCCTGATCTCCCCAAGCCGATGGCTCCTGTCAATGGAAAACCATTTCTCTGGTACCTTCTAAAATGGCTTACAGAATATCCTGTCAGTAAGATTATCCTTTCAACAGGATATAAGCATGAAAGTATAATTAGTTATTTTGGAAATTCATTTGAGGGCATCCCTGTCAAATATACAATAGAAAAAGAGCCTCTTGGAACCGGCGGCGGACTCGTGTTTGCCGCAGGGAAAGCCAGCGGGTCTGATTTCATTGTAATTAACGGTGATACCTATTTCCCGATAGACCTCAATAGGCTCTGCTCATTTCATACCGGGCATAGTGCTTTTATTACCGTTGCACTGAAGAAGATGAAGGATTTCTCAAGGTATGGCACTATAGAATACACTGATGGCAAGATCCTTCAGTTCCATGAGAAAAAGTTCTGCCATGATGGTTTCATAAACGGAGGTATCTATGTGATGAACAGGAATATGCTTATGTCGCGGCATCTCCCGGAAATCTTCTCGCTCGAAAAGGATGTACTTGAAAAGAGCTCAGGAACCAGCGATTTATTCGGTATGGCATTCAACGAGCCATTTCTCGACATCGGAATACCTGAAGAATACCGGAGAGCAGGCTCAATTTTAGGCAAGGCGAAAAAGAAGCGGAAATGAATAAGGCACTGTTCATCGACCGCGACGGGGTAATTAATATCGACAAAGTCCATGTCTTCCGGAAGGAAGATTTCGAATTCACTCCGGGTATCTTCGATTTATGCAAAAAATACCAGGATACAGGTTATCTTATCATTGTAATAACCAACCAGGCTGGAATTGCAAAGGGGATTTATACTGAGGATAACTTTCTGAAGCTTACAGACTGGATGACCGGTGAGTTTAAGAAAAAAGGGATAATAATCTCGAAAGTCTTTTTCTGTCCTCATCATCCGGATATCACGGGACCGTGCGAGTGCCGGAAGCCGCAACCGGGAATGATACTGAAAGCCAGGGAAGAATTCGATCTTGATCTTTCACAATCCGTTCTTATAGGCGATAAGGAGACAGACCTGCAGGCAGGAAGAAAAGCAGGAATCCCTGAGAATAATCTACATTTGTTTTGTGATTAATATTAGCATTCGCCTTTGTGTCCCTTAGTGATATCCTTAGTGCTCTTTGTGGTTAAATTATTTAACCACGAAGGACACGAAGGGTAAATTTATTAATGGAAAAAGGATTTGCAAACGAGGCCGGTCACAAATTTACTTTATCTCTAATCAGGTAGCTGTTCCTTTCAGCCGAGTTACGGTTAACCAGTTCTCCCAGGAAGCCTGTAAGGAAAAAGAAAGAGCCGATTACCATTACAGTCAGAGCGATATAGAAATAGGGACCTTCGGTGACAAGCGGAGCCCTCAGATTATTATGGACAAAGACAAGTTTCCTGATTCCGAGGTAGCCTGCCATCACAAATCCGATCAGGAACATCAGGGTCCCGAATGATCCGAAGAGATGCATGGGATTCTTTCCAAAACGAGTTATAAACCTGATAGTAAGCAGGTCGAGGTATCCTTTCATGAATCTGTCGAGTCCATATTTTGTTACTCCGTATTTTCTCGGTCTGTGCTCAACAACCTTTTCACCTATCTTCTTAAAGCCTGCTTCCTTAGCCAGTATCGGAATGTAGCGGTGCATATCGCCAAATACTTCAATGCTTTTAACTACCTCAGAGCGGAAGGCCTTTAAACCACAATTAAAATCATGAAGCTTTATTCCTGAAGTTAATCGTGCAGTACTGTTATAAATTTTACTTGTCGATCGCTTGATGAATGAATCATACCTTTTCTTTTTCCATCCCGACACAAGGTCAAATCCTTCTTCCCTGATCATTCTTACCAGTTCGGGAATTTCATCAGGGCTGTCCTGCAGGTCAGAATCCATGGTAATTACAACATCACCTGAAGATTCGGCAAAGCCTGTTTGCAAAGCGGCTGCCTTCCCGTAATTTCTTCTGAATCTTATTCCTCTGACAGAAAGAGACCTTTCAGCAATCTCCATGATCTTACTCCACGAAGAATCTGAACTTCCGTCATCGACAAAAATTATTTCATAAGTAAGGGATGCTCCTATGCAAACTTTTCCGATCCAGTCGGATAGTTCACGAAGAGACGCCTCCTCATTATAAACGGGAATTACAACTGAAAGGTCCATGAGGGAATTATGAATATTTCTAAACAGTTGGAGTATCTGCAAGAGGATTTCCTTCCTTCCTTACAAATGCAGCAACTATAAGCGATATGATCAGTCCCCAGAACATATTGCCAAAAATGGAAATAGGAGCCATAAAGGCAGGTGTCATAATTTTCTTCTGCATCGCCATTCCTGCATCAATGGTTGCCTGTGGAAGACCTTTCTTTTGCATCATTTCTTCAGCAAATGCGAGTTGCTTATCCAAAAGGCCTTTATCAATGACCGTATATAGAAGATAAGTAAATATTGCCATTATTATTGCATAATAGAGGCAGATAATTATACTGGCACCAAGAGCCTCACCGTATGTCATCATCCCATTCTTATAATTATCACGGTACGATTTTACAAGGAAAAACAGGACGGCGATCTGAACAAGTAAAAAGACATAGGTCTGGGCTTTATTAAATGACAAGTTAAGAAAATAGACCACAAGAGAATAAACTACACCTACTAGTCCAAGGATAAGACCGTTTATCAGGTTTGTTTTCCAGACATTTACTTTTTCTTCCATAGTTAAGAGGTTTTTTTTAGGGTAATTAAAGGTTTAGTCTTAATAAAAATCTGTTTTTGCATTGCATCAAACCCCCTTCCATACCTTCCCCCAGAGGGGAAGGCAGAACAGTAAGTCTTTTATCCTTTCCCCCTTGGGGGAAATAAGAAAGGGGGTCTTAAAATTCAAATTTTCAATTTTAATTTACAACAAATATAATGTAAAATCGTGAAAAACCATTTTGGGTAATTCTCAATAATATTTTGCTGTCAAACCTAAATTGTTGTATTTTTGCATGGGGTAAGTCTTATACGACCAGCTCCTGCTGAACTCCCCCAGGGCCGGAAGGTAGCAAGGGTAGGCAGTTGTAGCGGTGCGATATAAGTAGCTTACCCTATTTTTTGTGCCTTTTCCCGAAAGGCCCCCCAACCTCCCTGAAGGGGGGCTAATGCTATTTAATTTTAGGGATCATACCCCTTTAGGGGGTGCCGCATAGCGGCGGGGTCATCAACAATAGGCACTTTTCTATATCTTTGTAAAAAGAATCTGCTTTATGCTGATCCGCATCTATCCGGAGAATCCTAACCCGAAACATATCAGGCAGGTAGTTGACCTGCTTGATGTTGGCGGCATAATAATATATCCGACAGATACTGTCTATGCAATGGGATGTGATATAAAAGCAAACAAATCGATAGATAAGATAGCCAGTTTCAAGGGCCTCAATCCTGAGAACCCTGAACTTTCCCTGATTTTCCATGATATGAGTCAGCTTTCCGAATATACTATTATCAGGGATAATACGATATTCAAGCTGTTGAAAAGAAACCTTCCAGGCCCTTTCACATTCATTGTGAGGGCGAACAACCAGATCCCGAAGCTTTTCAAGAATAAGAAGAAGACCGTGGGTATAAGAATACCGGATAATCCTATTGTACTGGAACTGGTAAGGGAGCTGGGAAGGCCGATCATTACTACCTCTATTCATGATCCTGACGAAATTATCGAATACACCACCGATCCTGAGCTTATCCATGAAAAATACCGTGAGTTTGCGGATATCGTTATCGATGGAGGTTATGGAAAGAATGAAGCATCGACAATTGTCGACTGTACAGGCGATGAGCCGGAGATAATACGTCAGGGATTAGGTATACTGGAGCTATAATTCGTTTTTTTAGTCATTTCGTTTATATCAGAAGGATTCCTCATTTCCACAATGTTCTCCATCATCAACCTGTCATTCCGAGCGTTAGCGAGGAATCTTGATTTATCATCATCGTTATTGTAAAAGAATAACTGGGGATCAGAATAATCAGATGTTTATCTCCTGTAGAAACCTCCGGTAAAGAGTACAAGAACTGAGAAAAGCTCAAGTCTTCCTACAAGCATAAGAAAAGAGAAGAACCATTTTCCGATCATTGGAACTGCGGAATAATTTGAAAATGGCCCGAAATTGCCCAGTCCGGGGCCAATATTCCCAAGCAAAGAGGCCGAAGTGCTGAATGAGGTCACCATATCATTACCCATTAAGGCAATAATCAGGGAGCTGAAACATAGGATCAGAAAATAGAGTGTAATAAACACCAGCAGGTTGCTTATAATGCTTTGCGGAACTATTTTTTTGTCATGGCGCACAGATATAAACGCACTTGGATGGATGAGCTTCCTCATCTCATGACGAGTTGTTTTCGTAATGAGAAGGAGCCTGATTACCTTAAGCCCGCCGCTGGCAGACCCCGACATCCCGCCGGTCAGCATCATCAGAAAGATGATAAGGATCAGAATGCTGCCCCATAGGTTGAAGTTGGTATGATAAAATCCTGTTGTCGTTATAATTGAAACTGATTGAAAGGCCCCTTCAAGGAAGGCTTTTCCTGTTGAAAACTGATGTCGCGACATGAGAACAAAAGAAGTCACCAAGATGAATACAATACAGGTAATTGTATAAAAAATGAATTCATTATTCTCCAGAATCTTCTTGAAATTGCGCTTCAGTCCGAAATAGATCAGGGTCAGGTTTGTCCCGGCAAGGAACATAAAAATAGTAAGAACTATAAGTATCCATGGGCTACTGAATGATGCAATTCCATCGTTCCTGGTCGAGAAGCCTCCGGTCGATATTGTTGTGAACGAATGACAGAGAGCGTCAAATAAGTTCATTCCGCCAAACATCAGAAGCACCGATTCAGAAAAAGTCAGCATTATATAAATGGTGATGATGCGCTTTGCAGCCTCCTTTATTTTAGGATGTATCCTGTTTGTAGGCTGACCGGTGAAATCAGCTAAATTTAGCTGTATATTAATTGTTTTTACTACCTGAAGTACTGAAAGTGATATAATAATAAATCCCAGTCCTCCGAGCCATTGGGTTACGCTCCTCCAGAACAGAATGCCATGAGGCAGGGATTCAACATCTGTAAGGATTGAAGCACCCGTAGTTGTAAAACCTGACATTGATTCAAAAAATGCATCTCCAAAACTTTTGATTGTACCGCTAAGCAGGTAAGGTATAGTTCCGAAAAGACACATTACAAGCCATATGCCTGTCACAATAATATAACCCTCTTTGTTTCCAGATAGCTTTTCTTCGTTGCGAAGCGGAGTGAATACCAGTATTCCGGTGACTGTTGTGATAATTCCTGAAAGCATCAGTGACGAGTGCTCTCCATAAACAATTGATACCAATCCTGAAAGCAGCATGAAGAGTCCTTCAATCACTAACACCAGACTGAAAACCCTGGCTATGATCCTGAAATTAATCATACCGGATCAGATAAAGAATTTTGTCAGCCGGTCGTAGGCTGTAGGCAGCGTGAAGACTACAACTTTATCATTAGCCCTGATAATTGTATCTCCGGTTGCGATGAAAGGAATACCGTCTCTTGTTCCTCCGCCTACAATCGCATCCTTTGGAAAATCCATGCTACGGAGAGTTCCTTTTGTTATTTTTGCATTTACGGGAACGTTGAATTCAAGAACCTCGGCTTCTGTCCCTGCCATATATTTAACCTGGGTTACGTTCAGGTTGGTCGTATGCCGGAATATCCTGCTTGCTGCAGATATTTTCTTATTGATGATAGTATCGATACCCGAGTTTTCAGCCAGATGAATATACTCCATGTTTTCTACCTCGGCAATAGTCTTCTTAACACCCATCTTCTTTGCCAGCAGGCATGAAAGAATATTGGTCTCGGAATTTCCTGTGACTGCAACAAAAGCATCCATTTTTGAAATCCCCTCCTGTTCAAGAAGATCAACATTCCTGCAATCGCCATTTATTATAAGCGTGTTGTCAAGGATCTCGGCAAGAGCTTCGCACTTTTCAGGATCAGAATCAATAAGCTTTACTTCACAGTTTTTCTGCATATAAAGGGCAACATGCTTCCCTATCCTGCTGCCGCCAAGTATCATTATATTTTTGGCTTCATGACTCTCTTTTCCTGATGACTTCATCATCTCATCAATTCCTTCATGGGTCGATACAACGAAGACAAGGTCACCGACCTGGAACTGCTCCTTTCCCCGGGGAATAATGGTTTTATCGTTCCGTTTAATGGCAACTGCCCTGTATTTGTCAGTTTTATTGCTTATTGAAATTTCCTCCAGGCTCTTATTCAGAATGGGTGCATTTTCATCAAGCTTCTGAACGAACATAGAGAGCTTTCCACCCGAAAACTCCATATACTCGGTTGTTCCTGTTTCCTGGAGCAGGCCCAGCACTTCACGGGCAGCTATCAGTTCAGGATAAATAAGTGAATCAATCCCGGCAGCCTTGAAAAAATCGAGTGTCGAATGCTCAAGAAAATCGAGATTATCTATTCGGGCTATGGTTTTAATAGCACCAAACCTCTTTGCCAGCATTGAAGCAGTAATGTTTGTATCCTCAGAATGAGTCACTGCAATGAACAGATCGGTCTTTTTCTGAAGGATCTCCTGGAGAATCTTTATTGATGTGGCTGACCCATGATAGGTAAGGACATCAAGCGATGATTCGATAGGCTTAAGCCTGCTCTCTTCGGGATCAATCAGGATTATGTCGTGATTTTCGTTCGAAAGCATCTTGGCAAGATGCGCTCCTACCTCACCTGCTCCGGCAATAATTATTCTCATAAAAATTATCTGAAAAAACAGGACAAAATAAGAGATAAATAGCATAATACTCAAGTTTTTTCAAACATTTATTTATCACAGTTTCAAAGCCGTAAATAAAAAGCTCCATCTCTCCGTACATAATGAATAGTATCAGCATTTGCCACTGCCGATCTTACAGGAAACCTGAAACCTGAAGAGGCCTCAGGTGAGATTATAATTGCTGAAATTTTTTCGCTATGACCGGCATTTCCAAAAACGACAGGATGCGAACCTGAAAGGATCACAATATCGGGATCTGTCTGCTTTATGAATTTATCAGTAATGCTTTTTGTGATCAGTATTCTTTTGCTGGAAGCTCTTATGAGAACCGGGCTCTTCCTGACTATATTTATTTCAGGCTTTAATGAGAGTACGGCACAGTGTCTTTTTACTTCCTGCCCGATATAGCTTGAATCGGAGTACAGATGTATCCTGTTACCTTCTCTAACCCCTACAGTAAGCGTCCCCTGGGTATTATAGACTATCAGCTGACTAGTAGTTTTGGTACTAATGACCCTTATTGTTCCTGCCACTAAAAACAGAAGCAAGGCGGAAAGAGGATATATGACCGAATATGATTTTTTAGTAAGGAGGAACCTGGTAAAAAGGAAAACTACGACAGTAAGCAAGATACATTCCATTGTAGTCATCCCGATATTTTCAATTGTTGAAAGCGGCAGAGAAGCAGCTTTTTCTGTCAGAGTTTCTGTTAGACCTGTCAGGAAATCGAGTATCCTGGCAACAAGATGAGAAAGAAAGACAATAGGATAGGTAAGCGGTACAATCGCCCCGGCTATTATTACAAGTGAGGAGACCGGTACAATTATAACGTTTGTCAGAATAAACCAGGTGGGAAACCTGTTGAACAGCAAAATGGTAAGCGGAAGCGTGCCTGCCTGTGCGATTATTGTAATTGCAGCAGACTGCCATATCCAGTCCGTGATCTTGTGCGTGAACCTGATCTTTGAGTAGAAATCCCTGTAAAATGCTATTATATAGATTACTGCTGCGTAGGAGAGGAGGAATCCGGCATCGAAGATAACTGATGGTCTGATCAGGATCAGTATGAAGGCTGATGCCAGGACCGAATTTATCCCGTTCGCCGGTCTTTTAAGGAGACTCCCGGCCTGCAGGAAGGAAAACATAAGTGTAGCTCTCAGTACCGAGGGAGTAAGTCCGGTAACAAATGCAAAAGACCAGAGAAGAATAAGTGTAATAATTACCCTTAAAATATTAAGCCTTCCCTTCATAAAGAACAGGAGCTTGAAGATAAACAGGCTGAGTATCACGGCATGAAGTCCCGATACTGCCATTATATGCATTATACCAGCTTTGATAAACCAGTTCTTTTGTTCAGGATCGAGCCCGTTCTTCTGACCAAGTGTGATGGCTGAAACAAGTGGCAGATTCTTACTGCTTACACCCCGCTCCCTGAACATATCTATTATCTCTTCTCTTATTATCAGGGCCTTATAGACTACTCTCCTTCGTTCAGGAACTGAATGACTGATTATATCTGTAGAATCTGTAAATGCAGAATATCTTATACCCCTTGTTTCCATATAAAACCTGTAATCGAATTCGAAAGGATTGCCCCTGCCTGATATGGCTGCCGGGCTGCATCTGACCATAAGCTTGTCGCCTGGTAACATCGTGGAAACTCCATGGTTCTTTTTGCTGTAGAGAAGTATAATCCCATTTACGCGGTTTTGACCTTCCCTGCTTATCCTATTGTCAATTCTGAGCAGAAGCTTGAATGTACTCTCTTTCTCCTCAGGATACTCTTCAAGGCATCCCGAATATAGAGCCTCCCCGTGAGGAAGAACAGAAATGTCCTCTTTTTCATTCTTATATAATAACAGTCCGACGAAATAAAGTGCAAGTGTAAGGGATAACCCATAAACCGAATTGGTCAAAGACCTGTTGAACCGGAGGCTTATGAGGAAGCTTAGGATAATAACTGCTGATGAGGCTAATATGAATGCCGGGCCGGGACTGAAATATAATCCTGACACAATTCCTGCACATAAAGGAATAATGATCCGGAGGAACGGAATTTCCTTAATTAGCACAGCCTGCAGTTAATGAGACTGTATAAAGATAAGAAAAAGTACTTAAAATGAATAGGTATTACAACCTTTTAACTTTAGGACTTTAAAGACTTTAAGACTTTATGGACTTTACAGACTTTTGACTTTCTGGCCTGGCAGAATTGTCTTGTAATCGGTTTCAAATTTACCCTTGCTGATGGCTGTAAGCTTGCTTTTCAGTAATCTTTTTCTGAGCGGGCTCACCCGGTCGGTAAACAATATTCCATCGAGGTGATCATATTCATGCTGGATGATCCTTGCCTTGTATCCGTCAAATACCTCATCATGGTAAACCCAGCTTTCGTCATAATACCTGATACGGATATGCGATTCACGATTAACCTCTTCCCTGAGGTGGGGAATGCTCAGGCATCCCTCGTTCATAGGCTGCAATTCACCACACCTCTCGGAGATATGCGCGTTTATAAAAGCCTTTTTAAAACCAGCGAGCGATGGCTCATCTTCAGCAACCGGGGCCCCGTCGATAACGAATATCCTGATCGATTTGCCGATTTGCGGAGCAGCCAGCCCAAGCCCCTCAGACTTGTACATAGTTTCGAACAGGTCGGAGATAAC
>Ga0182019_10001701_pt1 | contig 11198 bp, 12 predicted proteins | sample 812E2MmetaG_FD_120483 | JGI IMG/M metagenome (GOLD analysis project Ga0182019, IMG submission 120483) | Permafrost microbial communities from Stordalen Mire, Sweden - 812E2M metaG | ecosystem: Environmental > Terrestrial > Soil > Wetlands > Permafrost | place: Sweden: Stordalen | collected...
CTGATCTCGTCATTATCGAAAAAGCTTCACGGACCATAACCTTGCTTAACCACGGCGTTGTTCTCAGAACTTACAGAGTCGCACTCGGAGGCAATCCCTTGGGCCCCAAGGTTAGGATCGGCGATAAGAGAACACCGGAAGGGACTTATGTAATCGATGCCAAGTACTCTCATAGTCGATTCCATCTGGCCCTTCATATCTCTTATCCGAATTCTGCCGACCGAGCACGGGCACTCAAACTAGGAGTCAGCCCTGGCGGTGGAATAGAAATCCATGGCGTAGAATCGCAATACTCGTGGATTGGACCTCTCCATCGGCTGATAGACTGGACTGCGGGGTGCATCGCTGTAACCAATACCGAGATAGAGGAAATCTACAAGCTCGTTCCAGTTGGTACACCTGTGGAAATCTTTCCTGAGCAGAAGCCCATGCTGCATAGTGATAGCTCGACATCATTGCCAAGTGGTCGATAGGCCAGTTTGTGGCGCGAACAATCCTCAGCTTCAATATGACTAACACAAATTCATACCCTGGCATTGAATAGGCTACAGAAGAATACTACTTCGGGTCCCACTACCGGCGTTTACTGTAAGAACTCCTGTCGGCGATCCCCGCAGGGGTTTTGCAGTTTCTACGGGTATCCAATCTTCTATCCGCCGTATCATAGGAATACCACAGGATCCATTCGGTTTATGAGGGGGTAACGGGGATCCACGCGTTAAGAGCCACTCTATTCCCAATTGTGAGGGTCGGAGTATTGACCAAGTGCTGTTTTGGATCAATAGGGGCTCCCATCTCCACGAGAAGAGCACGGACCATGACCAATATGCGATTGATTGTTGCCACAACTTAGCCCGGCAAAAGAAATCCTGCTCAATGAAAACTTAGAAATACGACCATTCTATCTGACGCATGGATGTCGTTCACGCCACACATCCAGATGTGGCAGGAGCTGCCTGCGGCTTGCGTAGCCGCAGGTCGTGGTATAGTCACAGTAAGAATAGCAGAGGCTCCTGCTTCGACATTCCAAATAGCCACAATCTTGATATTCCCGTTGATGTGGACTGGACCATGCGAATCGCTCCCCCAGCCTTCAACCCCGGTCACAGTCCTGCTCCTTAATACGTAGCTCGTCGCGGGTACTCTCGATCCCATGAACGTCTTTTCCGCCATTTCCTCCCGCCAAATTTCCAGTACCATACTCCAGTTGTCTTCTCCTTGAACTTCTCTAGAATGTCAGGATGGATTCTGATTCCACCTCCTTCATGATAAACGCAATTCGATCCGAATGTCGCCTCGAGAGTCTCAGCTAGCTCATCTTGATAGATCTCATGCCGCCGCGCGTGTGTCTTGATGATCCAATCAACAATCTCGTCGACACGCTCAACAGGTGGCAGCTTGGATTTCCCGCGTTTCCCCCGACCTATCCTTGGTTTCGGCTCTGGGGAATCAAATGCCCAGTTGCAGGAAGAGTACCTTTCTAACACATCCAAGATCGCTTGCTCGTGTTTGTCTTTAGGGGCGGGACAAAAGAGAGCAAGGTAATAAAGTTCTCGGAACGCCTCACGGTCATAAGCCAAAGCTCGAGTAAGTAATCGCTTCGCTTGAGCCAGAGACGGAATTGAGGGTCTGTTCTTCGGTTGTCCCTCGCTGAACTCCTTGGCGACGCGCATATAGTACGCGTCGGAAGCAACGCACGCTTTCCCTTTGTTCAATGTCTTCTGGCAGTAAGTTTCTTTACCATTTGGGGTCTTGCATATTTTCGACTTGACCCTTTGTATACACTGATGTTAGGAGCAGAAGGTCCTCGGTCAGCAAGGAAAAATGCGTGACGGCAAATTCACAGGCAGTTTCTTAAGCCCATGGATGCTGCACGCCTTCGATGATACCCCCCCAGAAACTACCTGCGGCTTGAGTAGCCACGGACCGACGATGGTTAGGGATCCTCTCAAGCTTCCGACGTAGTTCGTCCTACGAGACGATTGCTCTCTTGTAAGTTCCAGCCCACAGTCCAATGAGGGTTGGTTACCAATTGACTCCCATTCCTAGCCAAAGTTGCCTCATCACTCCTATTACATTTGTACCAAGCGGTTAGCGTCAGCCAGGTTCTCTGAAACTTTTTGACGATTGGATCGTTGTCCCCTAACGGCTTTGGGTTCAAGGCGATCGCGGAACAGGCAAGGCCTTTGAATCCACAGGATTCTCAACAACAGGAGGAGTTCGCAATGAACGTCGACCGTCGTCATTTCCTAGCCCTAGCAACATCGCTTGCGGCTGCACCGAGTATTCTAAAGGACCTTGCCCTCGGGCAGGATCATCCGCCAATCATCTCGACCACCGATTCGCTAGGGGAGTTGACGGGGAAGCCTAGAGGAAGGTGGACCCTAACTGTCATCACGGGTCCTTATTCCTCTGGTAAACTAGCGTGTGCCCTATATCATACAGCCCGTCTCTTCTTTTTGGAGGATATCCCTCCTTCAATAAACTTGTCATTATCCGTGAGTCAGGCCGGACTATATTTCCAGATGGCTTGTACGTTGAACGGTATCGACTTCCAACAGTTTGAAAACGGGACCGCTACGCCCACGGCCTGGGATAGAGTAAGCCGAACTTTGATCGCGTTCTCGAAATCGCGAGCTAAGACAGAGTCCCAGATTTACTTCGAGCACATTTGGTTGAAGGGAGAGGATCAAATCGGAAATCTCAAGAACGATCACGGTGTGGAGCTCGTCGTGACCCACGGCCTCCACTTTCCCAGAATAAAACACGATCCTCATGGTGTTGAGGTACTTGCGCAGCTTAAGAATAGTGCTGTGAAATACAATATCGCCGTGCTCGGCAAATACCTTTGTTTCGGAAGTCTGGCTTATCAGAAGTACGTTTGGACTGATGAGTGGGCGTGCGAATTGGCTCAACTTGGGTTCATCGATTCGATCGTCTTGACACGCATCAACCCGGCAACTCAACTTCCGGAATGGCGAACTCTCAGATGCAAACCCGAACTTAGTAAATCCAGCCAACTCATCAACCTGCGTCGTAGCTGAGTCAGTACATCTTGAATCTCTCTATCCAGCTGGAATGCGCGAGAATCTCCTGGTTAGCACCGTTTCGTAGGTATCTTCTATGTTAGCAATATTGCCCAAACGCCCAACACACAATAGATATTGCCGACGTAAGCAAGGTGTTTGGTTCGAAAGGCCGTCAGATCACCGATCCTCTTTACGGACGAATCCCGCTCGACGGCCTGGATTCTCGCATCTATAGGGAGATCTGACTCTTTAACATCACACAATGCACAGAATACTCGAATGTATTTTGCCGGGTCCAGACGCTTTAGTTTCGCAATGTCTGCAAGGTAGTCCGAATCTCCTTGACTGACTTTGAACTCTATCACTAGTTTCCTCCACCCCACACCAGAGATAATGAGATCGGAAGGTCCATCCGGCCCTATACGTTCCTCCCGCGTCCAGGCAACTGATTCATTTGGATATGTAGCTGCCAGCGCTTTAGCAATCGCCTTTCCTGCAGCGTATGCCAACGCAAGTTCGGGCATGAAAAAGATCCCTTTGCGGAAGGCTTGGCTTAGTTCTTCTTCCTCCTTGATAGCAACCTTAACTATCTGCTCATTGATCTTCTTAAGCACGTCGTCCGATTGCGGATTCATAAGTCTGCTCCAATTGTAGCTTAGTTCGCATTTAGTCCATGCGCCCTGGTGCCGAGTTTTGATTTGAAGAACTTCTCTCTGTCAATCACATCCGAATGACTGAGGGTTTTCGGAAGAATCTGAAGAATCGAGAAACGGAGATTATCCGGGTAAGCACGGTCACGCTTCAACAACTTTCGCAAGAGTTTATCACCACCGTGACCAGTCCGAGCGTAGTGACGCCATCTGCCCCAAAGGCCATAAACACCATACGCACTTCCAACGTATTGTTCACCATTCGTCTCGGCAAGGATCAAGTAAATCCCTCCGACCGCTTTGAGAGGTCCTTTCCAATCTCGATGGGCTTCAGCGTGGGCGTAAAGATCTTTCAATTGTGAATAGGTAAGGCTGAAGTCCAAGTAGTCTGAAAATGGGGCCAGGGCTCGACCAGGTTCGGATATTTCGAGTATGGCTTTGCTTCGCGATAACCTCTGACACCATGCCTGAGTACCCCCTACCCCATTCTATCACTAATCGGTCCTTCAGGTCAGCAAATTGCTCATCGAGCTCCAACACGTAAAAATGATGGGAAGCAGCCTTCCACCGCTTCGCGAGATCGTTATTACGTGGAATGTCTCCATTCTTGGCGGCCCGCTTTCCCAGGACTCTGTAGACCCCATGGAATCGCGCACGTGTTCCTTTATCCCGGTAGAAACAGACGACTTGTTTGCATCCGTCAAATCGAGGATCACGTTCATACGCTGTGTAGAGTCCGAGCATATCTCGTTCAAGAATTTCTTTCAGGTTATGCGGCGCATGGCGAACAAGTCGAGTCTTTATGCGTTTGTCAAAACCAAGCGTTGTCAATAACTGAACTAATTCGAGTGTCACAGTGACCCCGGCTAATTGTGGTCTTAGATAAGCTGCAACTGAAGTCGTCTTTCCGCAACGTCAATTCACGGAAAGGGCAAATCTGTTCCCCCGTCCACCCTGGGTGAGCGCGTCTTATCGAACAGGTCATTAGTATGTCCATAGCTCGAAACTCATTGGTGGCAACGCCAATGAGGTTTCCCAGTTGAAGAATCGTCTCCACTCATCGCATGGGGGGGACAATTCACCTCTCCGGATTTCGAATCTAGGGGCGATTACGTCGACAGGAAGGTGGAAGGGCGCCTCCCCAGCGGGGCAAGCAGACAATGGGGCTAATTTCAAAGACCTGATCGGGGGTGCCGCCAGGGAGTAGTGATTCAAGATAGCCTGCAAGTCCTGAACAATCAATGGATTTGCAGGCCCATAGGGGAGCTATTGACGCAAATCACGGGGAGCTTTTAGCAATGGCAGGGTGGTGTGTTAACAATCGCGGACGGATGGGGACAAACTAGTAGAAATTACGTCAGAGTCAGGGATGAGCAACACCGTTGCCCGAAGGAGTCAAGAACGATTCACGGGTATTGAACCGCGTGTTAAGAATGGTCCAGATCCGAGGTGGGGTTGCTAATTCCTCAAAACTGGAACCACATCGTCGTCCATGGGTCATTGCCGCAAAGAAGGCTGCGGCCCGGAATTTGAAGAGTGTGAGACGAACGAACAACAGTTTCTCTTCCATGGGATCTTGAGCACACTTTACTACGCTCTTCTGGCACGAAATTCTTGCGTTGTACACACATGTGGGGTTTGCGCCGGGTATACTTTGAAAATGGCGCAACCCCTTCAGCAGTGCCGATAGATGTGCTCACACTCGAGCCCGAAGAGGGTCCTGTTGTCACAGTTAAGACAAAAGGGTAATCGGAGCAGGAGGCGCGACACAATCAATCTCCAAACCCTCTGCAGAATTCCCGCTCCCACATATCTGCAGCGATTCCTGTCCCAACAAGATAATGTTTGAGTTCTTCCAGTCTCTCGTCATAAAGGCCTGCTTCAAAGTTGACCTCGAGGAATTCCAACGCTAGTATAAGGCGACAGAGTCTCTCTCTGTTTTCCGGCAAGCTCTTCAGGTATTCCGCGAGGTGTTTGTCTCCTGCCTCCGTGTACAATCCCTCCTCAAAAAACCAAAGCGACGTGTCGCTTGCTTCAACGATATCGCGTGCAGGCTGGACCACGGGGTCGCCCTTCAAGAATCTTTCGGTGCATGTGACCTCACCTATCTCCTTGCGAATGCGCTCTGTCATTTGGGCAGGTTTGATTGCCTGAACCGGAATAGAGCCAAATTGGCAGTACATCACCATGCGCGAATCGTTCGGGTCAGTTGCCACCTTTAGTACCTTGAGTTCCATGTTCATGACTTCCCCCATTTGTTTTATGGTCTTGTTCATTGAAAGCGAGTTATCACTCCCGACGTGTGGTCACTTGTTACACAACGGTCACCCGTCGGTATGCCACATTGAAAATCCTTCTGTACGCACTGCTATCGGCCCGCTCTTCGTGTTAGAACTACTGCGCGAGCTCTCCGACCATAGTTGGTTGAGCCTGTTCCCTCTACTTGTCAGTCAGGGCGGTAGCGATTCTCCGCCTCTCCCGGAGGAAGCTGAGTGGGAATCCCGTCCCGTTCTATCCAGTCCGCGATCTTCCGTATGTGCCGGATGGCACTCTCTTTCGAGTAATCCCGAGGAATCATCACTTGGACAGTCACGAGAACGTCTTCGTCCCCATCGCAGCGGTAGACAATATCTCCGTCCATGTCTGGATCGAGATCTCCGCCGCCACTTTTCCCGACCACGTATGCTTCATACATGAGGACACCGATGTGTCTTCCGCTAGCCAATAACACATCGCTCTTGTTACCCATGACATCACCTTTATTTTTTAGTGATTATGAAAAAAGTGAATTGAGTTTTTTTGACCCAAAGAAGACCTCTCTTGTTGCTCATCCCCCCGTAGATCGCCTGCCTGCACTGGCAGGCGTTCTACCCCGACAAAACCAAAAAATGTCGATTTTTATCTGTCACTCTCCCCTCCTTTCATGTCCGTTGCGCTCCAAAAGGTCTGCCGACTGTTAGGTAGCGTTAGGTCAATGCTTCCTGCGCATAGTTACCGAGCGTATCGGCCTCCTTTTCCGGGCGCTCGAGCAACGGCCCCAGGAGCGTGACAGAACCTACCGCCTTGCGTAAACTCTCCGCCGGAAGCTGTGTGTAGGTCTCCGTCGTGCGCATATAAGCGTGCCCTAGAAGCTTTTGTATCACGTGCATGGATACCCCAGCGTCACCCATGAGTGTCGCAAATGTCGCCCTCGTGCTGTGGAGTTTCAGCGCGTCACTCAGTCCGGCTGCCCTGGCTGCTGCCTTGAATGACTTAGTCACGTGGTCCTCTTTGAATTTCTCACCGTCCTGATCTGCGAAAACATATGGATCAAAACGCTCAAGTCCTTGGAGCAGTGACCTTACTTCCGGGGAGATCGGGACGCTGCGCGATTTTCCATGTTTCACCCTGTATGCCTCGGACGACCTGACCGTTATTATTCCACGCTCGAAATCTATGTCGCTCCACTTGAGAAAAACTGCCTCGCCTCGCCGGAAACCGGTTAGCAGAAGAAATGCGAAGAGAGCGCGTAGGCGATCATCTGTGGTGGCGGCAAGTACCTCATGACAATCCTCCTTCGTCATGAAAGCGGGCGGTTCCCTGTCCTGCCTGATGTGCTTAACAGCTCGGAAGGGATTCACCTTCAGGTATCCCCATGCGATCGCGACTTCCATACAGGATTTAAGGGTTTTTATGTCCATGTTCACGGTCGTAGCGCCGACCCTCTGTCTACGTGCGTCTTTGAATTGCTCGAGATGCAACGCTTGGAGTTGGCCGAGCATGAAACGGCCGTACAACAAGCAGAAGTGTTTCATTACGCGCTGCGAGTTCTCGAGCGATTTTTTTGCGAGGTTCTTCTCGACGTGTTCAAGGTACCGGTCAGAAAAATCGTTCACGGTGATGGGCTGAACCGCACCCTCAGCCACATCCCTTGATCTCGGATCGACGACAGGCGGAATGTTGATCTTTGTAAACTGGACGAGGAGATATCGTTCTTCCTTCGTGAGCTCCACGAGGTCAAGCTGCTCGAGCTCTGAAAGGTGATGCAGGAACGTCTCTGGGGCTATCCCAAGGCGCAAGTCCCACTTGGAAATCGGTATCAACACCTCTCGTGGCCGAAGCGATATGATCTTGCCTTCAAAGGGAACACGAGTATGGTTGCGACCGACAAAGTGTAGACAGTACGCATATGTGAGCAAAAGCTCGCGCTGATCAAAAAGGAAATCTGGTAAGAGTTCGGCTGGGAACATGGTCCACCTCCGCACTGCATGAGTCCTTCGCTCCTCAACGGTCATCCGCCCTTGGCAAAAAGAGAGGAAAGCTCAGGCCTCGTTACGAAAGCCGCTATCTATCGCGTCGGTGGTCTGTGTAGGAATGTCATCTGTCGGATTCCTGCGGTAAGGAATCGCTTGCGTCGTTCAGAAGAGCGATGCAACTATTATGGCGGTCTAATCATCGCTTTGAAGCTCCCCCCAAAAGCATCAAAAGTGGCATTCATTCAACTGTTGCTTGAAGCCAGAATAGTCCCCCTCCAAGGGGTCGGCTTTGTGTTTTCGCATGATCTCCCTCTGTCAATATGACATATTTGTCGTTACACTCACACATACATGACATAAATGTCGCTTCACGGGCACTCCAGAATGGCCCACAATGGCGTCAGGATCGGTTGAGACGCTCTTTCTCCTCGGGGGTTGCCGTTGATGCCTCCCCTGGCTCACTGTTGCCCTCAGCCAGCGAAAGCTTCTCTTTTTCGGCGCGCCTTGCTTCCGCATACTCACGGAGCACACTTTTCTCCCACGGTCGCGGAAAGTGGAATGGTGATTGGTCCGGTTGCGGCTTGCCGTCCGGAGAGAGTACGGGCTTTCCCAACAGCTCCTCCCGCTCTTTCCGCAGGCGCTCTTTTAGCTCGGCTTTCTCGGCTGGCGGAAGATCAAATGGGCGCACGTGAGAATCCCGGTCAGGTCGCGGATCAGATCGGAGCATTTGTGGCGGCGCTACACCTGGGACTGGGTGATGCACCTCGTCTGGCCTCTGCCCAGAATGCCACTCTTTAGACAGATCGCAGTAGGGTCTGCCCGTCTGCTGTGGCTGGCTTGATTGGCGTGCGGAAGGTGCTTTCGGTGGGTCAACCCACTCTTCCCAGCAATTGAACCATGTCGATCCGTGCTGAATGTACTTCCCGCCCTCCTTCACAGCATTAGGGCTAACCTTGTAGTTGGCCAGTGCTCGCATTAGCGAAAGAAAATCGACCTCGCACTTGACCGAAGCGGCAAAGTGCCGAGCCGCCACCTTCTTACCCAGCTTGAGCGGGTAGGCCGCCCACGCTTCCTCGAACCTTGCATTGTGATCGAACCTTGGCACTGGAGGCTTGGCCCCGGCGCGGCAGTCAGAAGCGGGAAGAGCGGGTGACTGTGGAATAGCTCGGTGCACCTGCTCTGGCTTCTCTGTCTCAGAAGAAACAGCCTTGTCAACGCGAAGCGTGGACGTATCTGTATCTTTTCTCTTTTCTTTATCTTTTCTTCTTTCTTTACCTTCTTGTATGTCTTCAGATTCGCTTGCCACGCGCTCCCGCTGTGCTTCTGCTACGTTTCCGTCGCTCTGATAAGTGGTCCAATTTGTGATTGTTACGAGCGTATAGTGTCGCTTCCGAATCAGGGATATTGTATCCAATTTTTCCAAGAGGATTAGCTTCTTCCTGAACGTGGAGGCGGGAATCTTACACTCCTGCGCCCCCTTCAGTTCCCCGCTCACGAACTGTCCCGGCTGGAGGGAGATGATCTCACTTCCGACAACGGCCTTGAAATTTCGGTAAGTCGCCTTCAGGAGGCACCACTGCCAGACGCGGCCCAAGGCAAGATCTCCCGATTGCCATATGTCGCTGTTGAGGAGTTGCCGATACTGCTTCACGTATCCTTCACGCATTGGGCGCCTCCCGCATCTCGATGCACGCCGAATCGGAATAATCTTCGAACGCTTTCTGGATTTCCGGGTGGAGTTCGCCGGTGCCAAGTGGACGCCTCTTCTCTTCGTCAGGCATCCGTAGTTCGGTCGGCATAGTGGCGATCCGGATCGCCGGATGCGGGGTATCCGTGTTCCCAAATGCCACAAGTGCCGGTTCAGTTATCGCTGCTTCTGCGTTTCGTTTCATCACTACTCCTTCAGGATTGTTTTCTTGAAGCCCGCCTCGGCCCTCACAACGCTTTCCCTGATGAACCACTTGGGTGTCAACTGGCATCGTCCTGGACTTCCCGCCCTTATGTAGAGCAAGCCGGCGTTCCCCTACTATGTTTTCGGTTGCACCCCGAGAGAGACCCCAGCGGCACTGAGGCTTCGCCGGGTCAGCCTACTCGATGGTCAAGCATTCCGCCTCGTCGTGACATTCCAGCACACTAACTTTGCCGACCCGTTCACTCTTGCTCCTACGGCTGATCGATATCGCAATGGCCGCGAACATCACCACTACGCTTCTCCTGTTCGGTCGCAACTCCCGTCCGACTGTAGCATCAAGATTGTGAAGCAATGTACGTTACCCAAACGCCCATGAATGTTTTGAGAAGGGAACTGTTGGGGCCCTTTCTCTGCTTTTCGCCGCCTTTCACCGCCTTGCACCGCTTGTCCCCATTTTCCTCATGACCGGCATCACAATAAATCTTCCATGTTTCCTGCCGAAGGAGTAGCGGATGACAACTGTGTGACCGCTCCTCCCCGTTCCGCTTGATTCTGCCTGCACACTCAGTTCCTTCGAAATTATAGATCACTCCGCTGTCCTCTCGGCTTCAAGAGACCAGGTTCATTTGCCGAGGTAGAGCCCCGAATTCTTCTGGCCTTCCCACCTCCTCCAAGAACTCTGATAACTTCATCTTGGCATCGTTGTGCAAATCTCCGTTTCTTCGTCGCGCCCCTCATGCCGCTCGGTGTTGCCACCGATGTTGATTCCGGGTCTGTTCGCTTTGGGTCGCCCATCTGACGTTTCCAGGTTGGTAGTTGCCGTTTGTGTCGATCCGATCGATACTGTGCAGACCACCCGGATAGCGGAGTAACGCAAGTAGGATTCTTGTCCCGGGGCGCAGAATCAGTGGTTCCTCCGTTCTCGGTATCTTCCTCTGTGCCCAATTGCCCATTCCTTGAACCGCCTCGCAAATTGACATAATTGCAACTCTCCGGTCATTCACCTACCTTTTGAAAGTAGACCATACCCCATGGGGATGCGGGGCAGGATGTGCCCGCTTCCTTGAACCCCCTGGATGTAAACCTGCTCTCGCGTCAACTCCTGATTGTCCAATGCCCGTAAAAAAATCTGACCTCTACTCCTCACTTTGGGCCTCGTGTGATGAATTGCGCGGCGGCATGGATGCCAGCCAGTACAAGGACTACGTGCTGTTCATGCTGTTCATTAAGTACATCACGGATAAATACGGAAATAGCAAAGACTTCGCACCGCCGGTCACGATACCCAAAGGAGCCGGCTTCAAGGATATGCTCGCGCTCCGCGGCAAGAGCGACGTTGGCGACAAGATTAACACTAAGGTCATCGCCCCGC
>Ga0182019_10001704_pt1 | contig 11193 bp, 7 predicted proteins | sample 812E2MmetaG_FD_120483 | JGI IMG/M metagenome (GOLD analysis project Ga0182019, IMG submission 120483) | Permafrost microbial communities from Stordalen Mire, Sweden - 812E2M metaG | ecosystem: Environmental > Terrestrial > Soil > Wetlands > Permafrost | place: Sweden: Stordalen | collected...
AATCGACTCCAGCGTCACCGAGGCGATCTCGACGTGCTTGCCCGCGGTGCGCCGCCGCAGATCGGCCTCGACCTCGTCCTCGATCTGCTCGTTCTTGCGGTGCAGTTCCATGTACGGGTGGCGTGCCGCCACACCGCGCGCGACGCTGCGAAACTCGGGCCCCACGACCTCGTCATAGTAGGTGGGACCGATCTCGGTCTCCAGTTCGTAGAGCTCGGAGGCGACCGGGCGGTAGATGAGTGCGATGCGCAGGACCATCTTCAGCCCTTCCTGAGAAAGGGTCTCGATTTGCTCGGCATGCGTCGCATAGGTGATATCGAAATCCTCGATCCTGCCGAAAACGCCGACCCAGTGCCGGCCCGGTGTAAGGACATCGCGATGCAGACCTTTGGACGGTTCGAAGTAGAGGCCGCGGTGACCGGGTTCGATGGTGGCGCAACCGAGCGCCGAGCCGACTAGGGCGATGATGATGAAAGAACGCATCTTGTGTTTCTCCTTGTTAGGGATGTGCCGTTTCCAGCCAGCCGGCCAGATCGCGGGCCAGGTTCTCGATGCAGCGATACACGGCGCTCCGCGGGTCACGGCCGTCGACGCCGGTTACCTTGCAGTGGTTTTGACTCTGGCCCAAGGCCACAAGTCCGTCGCGCGAGCGCAAGGTCGTGCGGATCTCGATCTCCGCCCGAAGAAGCCCTCCGCGCAGCTCAGCCTGCGCGTCGACGAGATCAATCCGCATCTGCCAGCCGGCACGCCTGTCCTTCGCGTGGCGGGCCGCCCAGGGGCGAGCCGCAGCGGCCATCATCTCGGTCATCGTTGTCGTCAGGTTGGAGAAGGCGTACGAGGCACCGTCGACGGGCAGCGGGTCCCGGCCGCCGGAGACGCTGCCGGTCACGTCCATCAATGGATCGGGGGAACGCGCCCCCGCCGGCAGGACCACGCCAGCATCAAGCGCGATTGTGATGTGTCCGCATCCCGCAGCAAACGGTGCAGCACACACCAAAAAGGTTAGCAACACGGATTCGATCTGGTCCATGCGAGAATCTCCATGGCCCTAGCAAGGCTGAGTCATTGCGGAAGGATCAGCGTGCAGGCTAGCACGCATCCTGTCGCCTACCAGCGCTGAGCAAACTTGATGCCAAGGCGGCTTGAGCTGGGCGGACCCCTTGTCAGGCCATCAGGTGTTCGTTGCCTACGGAGTCTTTGGGGACTCTGGCACCGCCATGGCAAACAGAATGGTGTGTCCGTAATTGACCCGCTTGTGCACAATTGCCACATGCAGAAGCATCGCATGGTTCTTGCGGCGCGATTCTTGCCGGCGCCGCAGTGATTGATAGCGATTCTCACATCGCCCTATCTTTCCGCCGCAATCTGGTCGACGTAAATTTTGAAATCCCGGGGCGTGGCACTCCATGTGGACAGCTGGAACTCCCAAACCTTCTCCCAATCGAACTGCGCGCCTTCATTGCGGCTGAGGTCGGCTATCGGGATTGTTATCTTGTGCCACTTGCCGTCGTCGAAACCCGCGTCGTACTTCTGAACCATCGCACGAGCAGTGGTCTTCTTCCCGTTGCTGCATGCCAGAAGGACTACGACGCTCCTTGGGTCCGGGGCGGCGTCGCGAGACTTCGGTTCGACGCGAATCTGGAAGGTCAGGCTCCGGTAGGGCCTGAAATCCGTCCCAGCCGTCGGGGGCCACCAACCGACCCAGTTCCAGCCCGCCGCGGCCCAGCCAGGCCCCGCCGCGTGGAACTCGAGGCCCTTGGCTGCTTCGACATCGATTCCGGCGACCCCGACGCCCAATTTGGCGACGAGAGTTGTCTGGCATTTCGGCTTCGAGTCGCAACTTGCCCAGCTCTTGCCACCATCCCAAAAGTCAAGCCGCCCATAGCGACCGGTACCGACATTGCGAGCGCGAATTCGGGCGCCGTCCCAGATGACAAGGCGTTGCTCGTCGGCAGCCGGCTGCGCGGCCGGAGTCGTCGCAACCGCCTTGCTCGGGTCTGGGCGAAGACATCCGGCCAGGGTGAGCGACGTCCAGACAGCAAACGACGCGAGTCGGATACCGCTACCCAATGGTTTCATGGTTCTGATCCTTGCGGGAGAAGTATGGTCGGCGGCCGCGGTGAGAGCCACCTGCGCTTTCTGGGCTGGACGAGCGAGATCGGCAGCTTTTGGATCTTCGTGCAAGCCGTGGTACCAGGGACTCCGAATTTGCTCCGATCAAGTCCCAGAGGACTCCAATGCAACGCGCTTTCCGGTTGGCTCTCCTCTCATTCTTCTCAGCCCGCTTCGTGGCCGTATCGTCGGCCATGACACCATACTCGCACAACACGCCGCGGTCCCACCTCTTGCAGAGCAAGCGTACAGACCGTACACTTCATCCTTGAGGATCGCCATGCCCAGCAAGACCTGCGGCGCCGAGAGAGCGCGCGCCCATTTGCCCGATCTGCTCGACGACGCCCACCAGGGCGCGTCCACCATCATCACCAAGCGTGGCCGTCCCTATGCGGCTCTGGTTCCTCTCGCCGAGAGCGCTCCGCCCCGAAAGGGCCCCTCGCTTCTCAAGCTGAAGGGCTCCGGCGCCGGCTTGTGGGGTCGCAGTCCGGCTCGGACCGTGGCACGGCTGCGAGATGAATGGCGATGAATCTGACCCTGCGAATCCCGGACAACGCGACGGTACTGTTTGACACCAACCCGATCATCTACGTGCTCGAAGGACATCCTCTCGCGACTCGGTTCGAGCCGATCTTCGCCGATGTCGAAACCGGCCGGATTCAGGCGCTGGTTACGCCCATCACACTGGCCTAGGTCGTGTCTGGACCCCTGCGCGCCGGCAAGGAAGCCCTGGCGCAACGCTATCGGAGCACCCTGACCAATGCGCCAGGGTGGACTCTTCGTCCTCTGGATGCCGACATCGCCGTGCTGGCCGCCCGCCTCCGCCTACGTCACGGTCTGAGACTGCCGGACGCAATTCAACTTGCAACCGCGGTTCACGAGGGTTGCCACGCTATCGTCAGCCACGACCGCGATTTCGGCAAGATCCGTGAGATACTCATACTGGGCTGATCACTCCGACCACAGATGCGGCGAAGACTTCCGATCAGAGCCAGGGAAACCTCGGGGGGCAACTATCGGTGGAAACTGTCCTCGTGGCTAGATTGTCCTCGCGGTCCATAAGCGAAACCCAGGGTGGCCACAAGGGCGACTCCGAGCCACGCCGTCGAGAACAGGCGCAATTTGCGTGTCTCGCGTTTTTGAAACTCAACCGCGGTGATAGTCCGTCCCTTTACCTTGGGTCACGTCCGTATAATGCCCGCTATGGTGTGTCCTGACGTGAGACACGCACGGTTTGACAGGGGATCCTGTCAGCCCAACTTCGAAGTAGAAGAAGGGAATCAGGTATCTACCAATGACGAGATTCCAATGGATCATGGGCCTGGCCGTGGCGCTCGCGAGCGGGCCCGCGGCGGCCGAGTTGACAGTACGGCCGAACGAACTCGCCCCGGCGAGCCTCGATGTGCTCGTGGGAAAACAGGCCCTGGTGGAACGCATGCGGATCGAGATCAAGCCGCGCGGCGCCGACTTTCCTGCCACTTGCGCGTGGCAAGCAGCCGCCGTGAAACACGGCCAGACACCTGCCCCCGAACAGATCATTCCATGCCGTGCGGGCAAAGTGAACGCCACCGTGCACCTGCGCGAGGCCGAGCCTGGTCTCGTGGTGGTCACGCTCGATCTCGACAAGGAAACCGCGATTGCCGGGGAAGATGGCGTGCGGCTCACGGCGCTCCTGGCAGACGTCGAGCAGGGCGTGGCCATTGCCCGCTCCGAGCCGTGGTGGACAAGCCCCGTCTTCTGGCAACAACAGAGATTCATCCCGGACGAAGCGCAGCTCGTGCTCGCGCGCCGCAAGACCGATCACGCCGTGCTGTTGCCGCTGGCTGCGGGAGGCGCCATGGGCTGGGCTCGTGGCGCGGACGTCCCCTTCAGTGGCGGCGGTGTGACCGTGGTGCTCACCGCGCGCGCTCCCTGGTCCCTGCGCCACGGACCCTTAGCCGTCTTCGGCGCCGGTGATTCTCCCTATGCTCTGGTGGCCGGCGCGGTTCGACAGGGCCTCGTGGCTATGGGCAATCCGGGCCGTTTGCGCATTGAAAAGCCATTTCCGGAACCCTTCAATCGCGTGGGCTACTGCAGTTGGAACAGCTTCTACGAGAACCAGACCACGCCCAATCTCATGGCCGCGGCCCACGGCTTCGCGGACGCCAAGTTCCCCCTGGGATTCATGATCATCGATGCCGGGTGGCAGACCGCGAGTCAGGGCAACCTGATATTTAGCGCTTTGCGCAGCTTCGAGGCTGATGCCACCAAGATGCCGGGCGGCCTCAAAGCACTGGTTGCGGATCTGCGCCGCATCACGGGCGCCCAGTGGATCGGCGTGTGGCATTCGCTGCAGGGCACGCCGGGTGGAGTGGATGCAGAGTCGCCGCTGGCCAAGGCAGAGGCCGCGCACCTGTGGCGCGGCAACCACCCGGGCTTGATCCCCGATCCGACCAGCAGCCGAGGCGCCGAGTTCTTTCGCGACTACTACCAATACCTGCGCGCCAACGACATCGACATGGTGAAGGTCGACTTTCAGAATTGGACCGAAAGCTACGTCGAGGGGCGCCTGCCGCTTTTCGGGGCAATCCAGCAGAGCGTGACCAACTTCGAGACCGCGGCCAAGGAAGCCTTTGGTGACCGGGTCATCAATTGCATGTCCATGGGCCAGAACGCCATCTTCAGCTTGCGCAACACCAACGTGGTCCGCAACAGCCTCGACTACCTTCTACCCCCGGGCCCGGTGGGCCACCGGCGCCACATACTCAACAACATCTTCAATGCCGTGTTGATCGCGCAGGTGGCGTACCCCGATTTCGACATGTGGGAAAGCTATGGTTCCTTCGCGCAGGCTCACAGCGTGCTGCGCGCACTCGGCGGCGGCCCGGTGTACATCACGGGCAATGTGGCCAAGCAAGACTGGGCGCTGTTGCGCCGGCTGATCCTGGCGGACGGCACGGTCTTGCGCACGGACGGCCCTGTGCTGCCAACGCGCGATGCGCTCTTCGCGGACGCGGCCCAGGTGCCGGTGCCGCTCAAGGGGTTTGCGCGCATCGGCGCCGCAGGCGTGATCGGCGCCTTCAACACACTCGAGAACGGCGGCAGTGTGGCCGGCGTGGTGCGGCCGCGTGACGTCGAGGGCATGCAAGGCGATCGCTTCGCCGTGTTCGAACACTTCTCGCGACGCCTGGTCGTCGCTGGCAGCAACGACGCGATCCCCACGCGCCTCGGCCCCGACCGGCCCGAGCTCTTCTTGGTGGTGCCCATCGACCGCGGCTTCGCGCCTTTCGGCCTGCTCGACAAGTATCTCTCCCCGCGCACGATTCGCACACAGAAGATCGCCGGCAACACGCTGACCGTGGAACTGATCGAGGGCGGCCGTTTTGGAGCCTATGTGGACGGCTCCCCAAGGTCCGTAACCGTCGATGGCGCAGTGGTGCAGCCGGTCTTGCGCGACGGCTGGGTGCAGATCGACGTGGCCCCCAACCCCGTCCGGCCCCACACCATCACCATCGCACGGTAACGCCGATACAATGCCCTTCATGCTGCTTTTTCTTCCCGCTACCGTTGTCGCGGCGCTGGTCGCGCCTGTCGCTGCTTCGCCCGCTACGTTGCCTTTCCGGGATCCGGACCTTCCGGCGGAGGAGCGCATCACCGATCTCATCTCGCGGCTCACTCTTGAGGAGAAGATCGAGTGCATGGCAGGCAGCGCTTCTGTGCCGCGCCTCGGGGTGGTGGGCTCGCCCCACATCGAGGGCTACCACGGCGTGGCGCAAGGGGGGCCGAGCAACTGGGGCCGCCGAAACCCGACGCCCACGACCCAATTCCCCCAGGCGTACGGATTGGGCGCCACATGGGATCCAGACCTCGTGCAGAAGGTCGCGGCACAGGAAGCGCAGGAGGCACGCTACCTGTTCCAGAGCGAAAAGTACAAACGGGCCGGCCTCATCGTGCGCGCGCCGAACGCCGACATCGCGCGAGATCCGCGCTGGGGCCGCACCGAAGAGGTGTACGGCGAAGATCCATTTCTCGTTGGCGCGCTCGCCACGGCCTTTACCCGGGGCTTGCAGGGGGACGATCCGCGCTATTGGAAGACCGCCGCGCTCCTTAAGCATTTTCTTGCGAACAGCAACGAGGACGGTCGCGCCAGCTCGTCCTCCAACTTCGACGAGCGCCTGTGGCGCGAGTACTACGCCAAGGGGTTCGAGCAGGCGGTGCGGGTGGGCGGCTCGCGCGCGCTGATGGCGGCTTACAACGCCGTGAACGGCACGCCCGCCCACGTCCACCCGATGCTGCGAGAGATCGTGATGCGGGAGTGGGGCCTCGACGGCATCCTCTGTACTGACGGCGGCGGCTTGCGCCAGTTGGTGAACGACCACAAGGCATTCCCCGATCTGCCGACCGCTGCCGCTGCCTGCATCAAGGCAGGCATCAATCATTTTCTCGACCGACACAAGGAGCCGGTGATCGAGGCGCTGCACAAGGGGCTGCTCACCGAAGCCGACATCGACGCCGCCCTGCGCGGCCTGTTCCGCGTATCGCTCCGACTCGGCCTGCTCGACCCGCCTGATCGAGTCCCATACTCAGCCATCGGCGGCAACGGCGATCCCGAGCCGTGGAACGCGCCCGAGACGCGCGCCTTCGTGCGCGAGGTCACACGGAAGTCCATCGTCCTGCTGAAAAACTCCGCCAACCTGCTGCCGCTCGACCGCGCAAAGACGAAATCCATCGCCGTGGTCGGACCGCTCGCGAACACGGTTCTGCTCGACTGGTACTCCGGTACGCCGCCTTATGCGATCTCGCCCAGGGATGGGATCGAGCGCGCGGCGAACCCCTTGCCTTTCGGTCCGTATCCCATCAGCGTCAACTGGGCCGGCGACATGAGCGACGCCGCCATTGAGCTGGCGCGCGGCAAGGACGCGGTCGTGGTGTGTGTCGGCAACCATCCAGAGGGCAACGCCGGCTGGCACATCGTCACCGCGCCGAGCGAGGGTAAGGAGGCCGTGGATCGCAAGGAGATCGCCCTGCGGCGCGATCAAGAGGACTTCGTCCGCCGGCTCTACGCGGTGAATTCCAACACCATCGTCGTGCTGATCTCCAATTTCCCGTTCGCAATGCCCTGGGCGGCCGAGCACGCGAGCACCATCGTGCAGATGGTGCACGCCAGCCAGGAGCAGGGCAATGCGCTGGCCGACGTCCTGTTTGGCGACTTCAACCCCGGGGGCAAGCTGGTCCAGACCTGGCCCAAGTCACTCGACCAGCTCCCGCCGATGATGGACTACGACATCCGCCACGGCCGGACCTACTTGTACTTCAAGGGAGAGCCGCAGTATCCCTTCGGCTACGGCCTGAGCTACACCAGGTTTTCCTTCGCGAACCTGACGACGTCGAAACCGTCGATCACCGGCAACAGGGAGGTGCTGGTCCGAGTCGACGTGAAGAACACGGGTGCGCGCGTCGGCGACGAGGTCGTGCAACTTTATGTGCGCCATGTCGCCACGAAGGTCGATTGGCCGGCCAAAGCCCTCAGGGGCTTCCGGCGCGTGACGATCCCGCCGGGGAAGACCCGGACGGTGGAGATACCGCTTCGTGGAGCGGATCTCGCGTATTGGAATGTGGCCCGCCACAGGTGGACGGTGGAGCGTGGCCGGGTCGAGCTGATGGTGGGGAACTCGTCGGCTGACGCGACCTCACTCTGCGCAAGATCATCGAGGTCGCGCCGTGAGCCCCACGGGTATGGCCCGTCTACTGGCAGATCCCCACGACCGGCTTCGGCGTCGTGCGATCCGGTGGGGCCGTGCCAAGACACCCGCTGCTATTCAAGCCCCAGCATCGGACGCCCCCCGACGTCATGAGGACACAGGTGTGTGCGCTGCCTGCAGCGACAGCCGCGACCCCAGCTAGAACATCGCTGGTGGGCGGGGTCAAGCGGTTCGTCAGGGTACCGTCGCCGAGTTGGCCAGAAATGTTGGATCCCCAACAACGCACACCACCGGTCGTCATCAGTGCGCAAGCGTGATCGCCACCCACAGCGATAGCCGCGACGCCACCGAGCACGTCGTTCGAGGGTGGGGCCGAGCGCGGGGTCGTGGTGCCGTCGCCAAGTTCCCCACTGTAGTTGGATCCCCAACAACGGACACCGCCGGATGTCATTAGCGCGCAGGTGTGCATGTTGTTCGCATCGATCGCCCGCACCCCTGAGAGCACGTCGCTGCTGGGCGGGGTCAAGCGATCCACAGTGGTACCGTCGCCGAGTTGGCCGAAGGCGTTGCTGCCCCAGCAACGGACACCGCCGGTCGTCATCAGTGCGCAGTTGTGATCCTGAGCCGACGCGATGGCCTGGACGCCCGTGAGCACGTCTCTGGTCGGCGGGGTCGATCGGTCTATGGTGGTGCCGTCGCCCAGCTGGCCAGACCCGTTTAGTCCCCAGCAGCGAATGCCACCGGTCGTTGTCAGGGCGCAGGCGTGATAGTAGCCCGTCGCGATCGCCTTGACGCCGCTCACCGCGTCCCTAGTCGGCATTGTCAGGCCGCCCAGGTTGGGATCGCCGAGTTGGCCAAAGTTGTTGTACCCCCAGCAGCGAACACCACCGGTTGTCGTCAGTCCGCAGCTGAACTCGCGGCCCAACGCGATGGCCCGGAAGCCGCTCTGCAAGTCGTTCGCAGGCGGGATCGATCGCTCGGTTTCGGTGCCGTCGCCGAGCTGGCCAAAGCTGTTGTCGCCCCAGCATCGGAGGCCACCGGTCGTCATCACTGCGCAGGTGTAATCAAAGCCAGCGGCCACAGCGGCCGCACCGCCAAGCACGTCATTCGTGGGTGGGACATCACTAAACGAATAGTCAAAGCTGCCCTGGCCGAGCTGGCCGGAGGTGTTGCTTCCCCAGCATTGGACGCCACCAGTCTCCATCAATGCGCAGGTATGATAGTCACCCGCCGCAATCGCCTTGACGCCATTGATAGCATCGGTCGAAGGCGGGCTGGCACGGTCCGTCTTGCTGCCGTCGCCGAGCTGGCCAAAGCTGTTGCTGCCCCAGCATCGGACACCCCCGGTCGTCATCAGCGCGCAGGTATGGAAGACGCCTGCAGCGATGGCTTCGACGCCGCTGAGTACGTCCGTCGTGGGTGGGGTCAAGCTAGCCGTCTTGGTGCCGTCGCCCAGCTGACCAAGGTCGTTGCTGCCCCAACATCGAACACCTCCGGTCTTCGTCAAGGCGCAGGTGTGATAGTGGCCCACTGCGATCGCCTGCACGTCGCTGAGCAAATCAGTCGTCGGCGCGGCCGTGGTCGTGCCCTGTTGCCTCCAACAGCGGACCGCACCAGTTGCCATGAGCGCGCAGGTGTTGTTGCCTCCTGCTGCGATGGCCTGCGCATCGCCTAGCAAGTCGGTCGTGGGCGGGGTTGCGACTCCGCCACCCCAGCAGCGAACACCACCCGTCTTCATCAGCGCGCAGGTGTGCGCGCTGCCCGCTGCGATGGCCTGAACATCGCCTAGCACATCGGTGTTGGACGGGGTAGGGCTGTGCCGTGTGAGAGGATTGCTGGCGTCCACTGGCCCGTCACCGAGCTGGCCGCTATTGTCGTTGCCCCAGCAGCGAACACCACCCGTCATCAACAGGGCACAGGTGTGATAATCGCCCGTCGCGATGGCATCTACCCCGCTGAGCACGTCCGTCAGGGCAGGCGTCGAGCGGTCATCCACGGTGCCGTCACCAAGCTGGCCAAAGTGGTTGCCGCCCCAGCATCGGACACCGCCAGCCGTGGTTAGCGCGCAGGTGTGCGAGCTGCCCGCCGCCATGGCCTTGACCGCGAAGGCGTCAGGGCCGTTGCACTGTCCAGGCGTGTCGCTGATGTCGGCATCTCCGGCAGTGTCAGCGGCATCAACACTGGTGAAGCCGCCATCCGCGGCGTCACTCGTTGCGGATCCGTCTGCGCCGCCACTAGCGAACGCAACGCCACCGCTGCTCGACACACCACCGTTGCTCGATACGCCACCGCTGCTCGACGTGTCGCCGATGCTCGACGTGCCGCCGATGCTTGTCGTGCCACCATCGTTCGAGTTGCCACCTTTGCTCGACGTACCGCCACTACTTGTCGTGCCACCATTGCTCGAGTTGCCACCTTTGCTCGACGTGCCGCCACTACTTGCCGTACCACCATTGCTCGAGTTGCCACCGTTGCTTGACACGCCACCATTGCTCGAGTTGCCGCCATTGCTCGTCGCCGTCCCGCCAATGGCTGCCGCTCCACCATTGCTCTGCACTCCGCCGACCCCGGACTTTGGGGAAGACTTGCCCCCGCAGCCCGCCACTAGGAACACCAGGCTCCAAACAGCCAGCCCAAGGGGAATGTCCTTCTTCATTTTCGGCTCCGACGCCGGACAACCCGGCGCGTCGATTGGCGAGTCTACCTCCGTTGGAACTCGGGTACACGCGAATCCAACACCAGCATCGTCCAAGCGAACCCACTGTTTCCAGCAGACGTGATCGAAGTCGTATCCGTCATCTGGCGCGCGCGACACTGGCGGTGTCACGGCCACAGCCACGACCGGGGGCCACGACCCTCCGCATCTGTCGCGGGACCAGGGGGCTGCACGACACCGTGACAACTTGGCGAAGGACAGGTATCGTGCCGGTCGCAAAAGAAAGGAACTCGCATGGCAATCCTTGGCCTGGTTGACTGGATTACGGTCGGCATCTACTTCATTCTGATCGGGGGCATTTCTGTCTGGTCGATCAGGAGGAAGAAGGACTCACCCTCCGACTACTTCCTCGCCAACAGAAATCTAGGCTGGTTTGTCATCGGGGCTTCCATTCTCGCCTCGAATGTAGGTTCCGAACACATCGTCGGGCTCGCCGGTACCGGCGCGAAGTCCGGCCTCGCCATGGGGCACTACGAGCTCCATTCCTGGATCGTGCTCACGCTGGGATGGGTCTTTGTTCCCTTCTACATGCGCAGCAAAGTGTTTACCATGCCGGAATTCCTGGAGCGCAGATACAACGAGAAAACGCGTTGGCTGCTCTCCATCGTGCAACTGCTCAGTTACGTCATCGCCAAGGCATCCGTCACGATCTATGCGGGTGCGGTCGTGTTCAACTCCTTCCTG
>Ga0182019_10001705_pt1 | contig 11191 bp, 10 predicted proteins | sample 812E2MmetaG_FD_120483 | JGI IMG/M metagenome (GOLD analysis project Ga0182019, IMG submission 120483) | Permafrost microbial communities from Stordalen Mire, Sweden - 812E2M metaG | ecosystem: Environmental > Terrestrial > Soil > Wetlands > Permafrost | place: Sweden: Stordalen | collected...
GGAGGGCGAATCCCGCCGAGAGGGCGTATTCGCGCGTCCACGCCGCGCTTCCGGTGGCGCCGCTGAAGTCGTACGAGGAGCCGGGCGTCATCCCTTCAAGGAGGAATTTCGCGTACGACGCGGGGATTGCCGCCGTCGCCGCCACCCGTTCCGTCGCCGTGACCGCGAACGTCGCGAATTTACCGAAACGGATCGCCAGCCCGATGGGACGCACCTCGGCGTCCGCGCCGATGCGTCCGATGCCCCCGGGGAACGCGTCAATCAATTCCTGTTTGTCGCTCTCCGAAAGATTCCGGGCGATCCGGCCGGTCGGGGATTCCACCCCCGTGAAGAACTTGTTGTACAGGCCGAGCGTCATGAAATCACTTCCGACGCCGACCCCCACCGGCACAAGGCTGAGCGTCACGGTCCCGTCGTCCGGAAGGGCGAGGTTTGCGGGATTGATGCCGACGGCATCGAGGCCGCGCGAGGAAGCGACGGAGCTGCCCGCCATCCCGAGCCCGCGTACGTTCGTCCTTTCGCCGGCCCGTGAGGCCGGTCCGGCACCTGAGGCAAGAAGGAGGGTGGCAAGGACCGCGCTGAGACCCCGGCGTGTCGTGTTCATTTGTTCACCTGGTATGAGAATTCCGCCCAGACGCTGATCCGTATCTTCTGCGTCGAATCGAACTCCACCGGGCCCGTTCCGGCTGTTGCGAGAGTGAGATTGTAGGCAAGAGAGTACGCGCTGTTGAACTGCTGGACCTCGGTCCCGGCCAGCGTGATGATTCTCTCGGCATGAGCTGGTGCCTGCACGCTCCCGCCCGAGACGGCGGGGGCGGGGATGGTGATCGAATCCCCAGCCGTTTGCGGGAGCAGCATGACGAGCCTGCCTCCCCTGTCGAGAAGCCCGAACTTCAAGGCCACCTGCAGGGGGATGGCGTTGTCGATGACGATGTGAAGCGTGATGCCGTTCATGCTGGACGCGGTCTTCTGATCGACGAGCGTGTGTCCCTGCGCTCCCCCGCCGGAGGTGTCTCCGATGGACGCGGTGTCGGAAAACCGCCCCGACGTCAGCGAGCATGTGAGGGGGAACGAGACCTGGATCTGCCCCCCGAACCAGCTCGCGCTCCCGACGGACTGCGGCGACGTTGTGACGTAATCAGGATTGATAAGCACCGCTCCCTGCACGCGGAGTGAATCCGGGAGCTGTCCGCTGATCGATGAGAGGAACTTCCCGACGTCTCCGGGAACGAAATCGATCGGCTGGAGCGCGCCCGTCATTCTCGTCTGAGGAACGTCCATTTCAGACAGCATCTGACCCCCGGTGCTCTCGGCCTGCAGCTTCAGATCGAGCTGCAGTGGGAACTGTATCGTCGACTGCGGTATCAGCCTGAGGTTTGCCTCCGGGATGTTCACCTGGCCCTTGAATTTCTTCGAGAGATCGCCGAGTTTGATGGGGAGAACCGCGTTGATGTTGACCCAGGTCGGCTTCAAGACGCCAACGACGTTATCGGCGACGATGGAGGTCGACGTGAGTGTCATCGTCACGCCGTCGGTTTCCTGGATCTTCACCTGGCCCTCTCCGGAAATCTGCGAGAGCGCAAGCGTGCCCGCCACGTCGAGCGCGGAGATGAACGCGCCGCCGGGCGAATGGAGCCTGTACCCTGCGAGATTGAGCGTCCGGTCGAATGTCCCGTTCGCGGGGAGCGGGATGTTGTCCGTGTACGCTGATCCCGACGGCGTAAAGAGCTCGCCCACGCTGTAGGAAAACGAGACGTTGACAGGGACCGAGCTCTGGAAATGGATGGTGATCGATCCCGACTTCACGGACAGGTCGCTGACAAGGTTCGAATCCTTGATCGCGAGCGAGGCGTTCACGCATTTCGATGCGGCCTGCGCGGGGATCGTCGTCACGATGGCGCTGCGGACGACGGGGTTCTTCGCCACGAGGATCGCCACGACGAGGCTGTCCGTCGGGATGGAGACGGCCTGCGCGCTTCCCGGTTCAGTCAGCGTGACGCCCGTAAGCGAGAGGTTTGCCGTCAGGAATTTCCCCGCCAGGTCCAGGGAGGCAGTTGATTCGGTCTTCGGCTGTATCGTCGCGGAGCTGCCGAAGTCGAACGAGCCGCACGCCGTGCCGTCTGCGTCCATCAGCGTGATCTGATTCTGGACGGTCACCGGAACAGGGAGGTTGTTCCGCAGGTGCAGCTCGGCGGTACCGCTCTGAAGCCTCACCGAGTCGAGCCCCGGGAGTTTTCCCTGGAGCGACGACGAGGTAAACGTGAGGGGAGGAACAGGTGTCGTCGTCCCCCGGGGAAAACCCGGGGGAAAGGGGACATCAAGCGCGAACGACGCTCCATTGATGGCGATCGCGCCGATCTGCGCCTGCGCGGAGCAGGACACAGGGGAGAGGCTGACGAGGTTTCCCACAAACGTGAGATTCGACTGAACCGTCGTTCGGTAGACGAGCTGCGTCCCCCCGGGAACGATCCCGAAGAGACTCGTATCCTTCGCCACAAGGTCCGCCAGCGAATATGACCTTACAGAGACCGGGGCGGTCATGTTCGTCTGCCACGTCGGCGCGACGGGCGAGAGCGGCTTGTTCATGCAGTTGAGTGCAATCGCCGAAATAGCGACAATGGACGCCGCGTGCGCGCCCGTGTTGAGCCGATGCCGTATGCAGTTTCTCATGTCCTTGCACTCTCTTCCTGAGTATCCATGCGCGAGTAAAGGTCAAATCCCATGCCCGGTGAAACCAGGCAAGTGCTGATTGGTACATTCCTCCCCAGGGGGTGATCGTCTATGGGCTTAGGTCCTCGGGGGCGTTCGCCGGGTTGTTCGTGCGGAGCGCCGGTCCCGGCGTTCCGGTGTAGATTCTTCAAAAAAAAGGTATATTTGTCGGAGTGAAGTGACATCGGTGAATAGTAGTATCCGTTCTTTCATGCTTTTCCTCCTCGTTCCCGCTGCGGCCCGGGCACAGGACAACGACGATGTTCAAGTCTACGGAGCAGAGACCATTCCGCCGTCGTCGACAATGATCGGACTGCACAGCAATGTTACGTTCCGCGATCTGCTGCGAGTTGCATCAGCGAAGTTCCCACTCCAAATCGTGCTGTTGACTGGCGTGATGTGATACGTTACATTACAGAATTATGACGATCTCCTTCCCGCGCGCGTCTGCACTCCTTCCCCTCCTTCTCTTCCTGTACGGAGGGGAAGCGCGCGCGCAGGACACTTCTGATGTGAAGCCCCTCAGGCTCACGCTCGTCTCGGCCGTCACGCTCGGGACGGTGATCCCCGTTCACATTTACCAGCAGAACGCATGGTGGCAGGGCCCGAGGGCCCCGTTCCGGTTTGAGAACGACTGGGCCTACGCGCTTAATGTCGACAAGCTGGGACACATGTACGCCGGGTTTCTCCTCTCGCGGATGTTCAGATACTCGCTTGAGTGGAGCGGGTTCAGCGAGCACACGAGCACGTTCTACGGCTCTGTTCTCGGATTGTCGTACCAGATGTACGTCGAAGTCGAGGACGGTTTCCACAGGGTGTACGGGTTCAGCCCGGGGGACGCGTTTTTCAACATGATGGGGGCCACGATCCCGCTTGCCCAGTGGACGTTCCCCGTTCTCAGGAACTTCACGTTGAAATACAGTTACTGGCCGAGCACCGGGTACAGGGATGAGCTGAAGGCGGGACAGGCGAAGGCGTTTCTCGATGACTACCAGGGAACGACGGTGTGGCTGGCCGTGGATCCCCACTTCATGATGGGGGAGAAGGTCTCCTCCGCCGTGCCGCCGTGGCTCGGTCTGGCGTTCGGCGTGGGTGCCAGGGATCTGAACGAGTCAGGCGGAGGGCGGCGGCAGGCGACGCTCGCGCTGGACTTCAATTTCTCAAGAATCGAGACGGAGAGCAGCGTCCTGCATGCGGTATTCACGCTCGTGGATTTTGTCCACCTGCCCGCTCCCGGCATCAGGCTCGACGGCAACCGCGTTCTCTTCGGAGTCTTTTACCCGTGACCCGGGCTACGGCATCAGCGCTGATGCGCGCCACGCGGCGGACTCTCATCGGCCCCGTCTGCGCGGCTTACCTTCTTCTGGTCCTCCCCCGGCTCTGCACCGCGGGATCAGTCTCTGACGCTCCGCCGCCGCAGGATTCACTGAGGCAGTTCGGACTTCTGTTCGACGTTCAGGCGGCGCCGCACTATTCCTCTCCCTCCTCGTATGCGGACGGCGGATACACGGTCTCTCTCGGGTTCGGTCTGAATTTCTCACCCGTGTTCCAGATGACGATCCAGATTTATACCGGACGGGAAATGATACCTCGCGGCACCGCGAAGCCGGTCGACGGCTGGCTCCCCGTGGGCGGGGCCTCGCTCGAGGGGACGTTCTTCTTCGCGACCGGGACCCCCGTCCGGCCGTACGCGGCGGCCGGATACGGCCTGTACACGATCAGCGGCGGAGACGGATACAACGGGGGTGGGCTCTCTCTTGAGGCCGGGGCCGAATGGGATTTCTCCCGGTTTGTCTCTCTCCGCTTCGGGGGGAAGTATGATGTCATCCGGTACCATGACCCCACCGGAGAAGCCTCTCAGGCCGTCGGATTTCAGCCCTTCACGCTCCGTGCTGCCGGCGCAGCGGTGCGCATGGCATTTTACCCGGATCTCCTCCCCTGATTTGCCGGCCTTGCGGGGGGGAGGACGATGTAATACCCCTCTCTTTCAGGGGCTTGTAGAATCTTCCGGACGGGTGAATCAGGGATGTCATTTTACCCTCGCTCGGGGAGGGGGGAGCCCGAAAAGTCGCTCTCGGCGTCTGATTTCGGCCTTTTGAACCGGATCCGGTTGTGGTACGGAGTTTGCTCCTTAGGGGAGCAAGTGAAAAAGGCCAGGTGCGGGAGATCGAAGGGGGGGCCAGAAAATTGAGTTATCTGAAACCGGGGGACTTATGAGAACAATCGCCATCATCGTCGCGCTTATCGGGGTCGTGGTTTTCTCGAAGCTGTACCTTGCGGGGCCCACCGCCTCTGACGGGCAGCAGGTCGTTGCGAAGCACATAACCGACGATTCCCGGGGGAATTTGAAGCTCTCGGATTTCAGGGAGACGGGGGGGCGGGAATATATCCTCTCAGGAGTAAGGGTGTATGTCATGACATTTGAAGGTTCGGTTGAATGCACATCCCAGTCCTCCGAGGGGACGCAGGTTGAGTTCGCCTTCGACCGGAGGCAGGGGACGCAGGTTGCTTCACTGCGCGCCGGAGAACACCGCATCGTAAGAGGTGCGATCCAGTTTGAGAAAACATCGTATGCCTGGGTGGGACAGCCGATGTAAGCGCTGCCGGGTGTCGATTCTGCGATAGTCGGCCCCTCCCCTGCCTGAAATCGGCGGGGGAGGGGCCGACTCTTTTCAGGGGTTCCGGGGCGGATTCCCGCGCTTCCCGGCGCTCCGCCTCGTTTGAAGTTCTCCTCTTTCCTTCTAAATTGCAGGAATGTCGCACAGTCCTGTATCCGCCATGTATGATGTGGTCATCATCGGGGCAGGTCCCGCGGGTATCAGCATGGCATCCGAAGCGCGGGCCGCCGGAATCGCCCCCGGGGGCATACTCATCGTGGAGAAGGCGGCGGAGCACTCCTTCTCCATCAAGAAATACTACCCCGACAACAAGCTCGTGACGGCCAACTACAAGGGATTCGACGCCGTCTGCACGGGGGTGATGTGTCTCGTCGATTCTTCAAAGCACGAGACGATCTCCTATCTGGACAGGACCATCGCGGAGAAGGAGATCACCGTCCATTACGGGGAAACGGTCTACAAGATCCACAAGGATCCGGTGGAGCAGCGGTTCACGATCACGACGGACAGGGGGGACTATGACACGGTCGTGGTGGTGATCGCTATCGGGATACTGGGGAAGCCGAACAAGCCTCCCTACAAGATGCCTCCCTCGCTGAAAGACAGGATCCTGTTCGACGTGACGACGACCGAGGTCTCCGGCGGCTCCATCCTCGTCGTCGGAGGGGGCGATTCGGCGTCCGAGTACTGTCAGTACCTTGTGCAAAAGGGAAACCAGGTCACGCTCAGCTACCGCGGCAGTGAGTTCTCGCGGATGAACGACATCAACAGACAGAGCATGCTGGCCCTTGGGGAGCGCAGGCAGGTCGAGATCCTGTTCGTATCGAACGTCACGGGGGTGACGGACGCCGCGGGAAGGCCCGCTGTCGCATTTGCGGAGCCCGCGTACGGGACCCGGCCATACGACTATGTCCTCTATGCCCTCGGAGGGACGACGCCGCGCAATTTTCTGAAGACGATCGGCATCGAATTCGACGGCGAAGAACCGTACGTCAAAGAGGCCCACGAGACGAACGTCAGGGGGATGTTCCTTATCGGCGACCTGAGCGCCGGGACGAAAGGGGGATCCATCATCTGGGCATTCAACTCGGCGAACACGGCGATGAAGCGGATCTCGAGCGAGTATCTCAGGAACGGCGCCGCCCCTCCCCGGCAAAAATCACCTCCCCGGTAATCATCGCAGCCGCAGATCCGGCCCTTCCGCCGGTCCGCTCCCGGACCCACTTCTCTCTCACAGAGGACAATCATGCCCCATCACCTGTTCCGCCGGAAGAACCTTGACGCGATACTGAAGGAAGCGGAAGAGCCCGACCGGCAGCTCAAGCGCGCCCTCGGGGCGTTTGACGTGATCATGCTCGGCATCGGGGCAATTATCGGTTCGGGGATATTTGCGACGATCGGGACCGCGGTTGCCGGCGACGCTACGCGCGCGGGTGCGGGTCCCGCGATCGTCCTTTCGTTCATCCTGACCGCCGTCGCGTGTGCCTTCTGCGGTCTCTGCTACGCGGAATTCGCCTCGCTCGTCCCGATCTCCGGGAGCGCGTACACGTATTCGTACGCGACGCTCGGGGAACTCGTGGCATGGGTGATCGGCTGGGACCTCATCATCGAATATGCCGTGGGGAACGTCGCCGTCGCGATCGCGTGGGCTGCATACTTCCACCAGCTCTGCGACGGCCTCGGGTTTCACATCCCCGCCTGGCTGGCGGTGGACTACCGCTCGGCGGTCCAGGCGGCCGGCGCCGTGATCCAGACCGGCGTGACGGATCCGGCGGTCGTCCTTGCGCATGAAGCGTGGACGTCGCACCCGGTCATCGCGGGGGTCCCGATCGTCTTTAACGCGCTCGCCGTCCTTATCGTCATGCTCATCACGTGGCTCCTTGTCGTAGGCGTGAAGGAGTCCGCACGGGCGAATAACCTGATGGTCGGGATCAAGCTTCTCATCCTCCTCTTCTTCGTCTACTCCGGGGCGAAGTTCGTGAAGCCGGAGAACTGGAGTCCCTTCATGCCGAACGGGTTCCGGGGGGTGTGGGTGGGCGCGAGCCTCATCTTTTTCGCGTACATAGGGTTCGACGCGATCTCGACGGCGGCGGAGGAATGCCGGAAGCCATCGAGGGATCTCCCGATCGGCATCATCGGGTCGCTTATCGTCTGTACGCTCATTTATATCTGTGTGGCGCTCGTCCTCACCGGCATGGTCCCCTGGACGCACCTGGGGGTGGCCGACCCTCTGGCGGAAGCCTTCGCCTACGTCGGCGCGAACGTTTCGGCCGGCATCGTCGCGTTCGGGGCCGTCGTATCGATGAGCGCGGTTCTTCTGGTCTTCCAGTACGGCCAGCCCAGGATTTTTTTCTCCATGTCACGCGACGGGCTTCTCCCTCCGCAGTTCGCCCGCGTCCATCCCAGATACCGGACGCCGTACGTGACGACCATCTGGACGGGGGTCGTCGTCGCGGCGATCTCTGCGGTCGCCAACATCAATGAAATCGTGGAGCTGACGAACATCGGGACACTCTTCGCATTCATTCTGGTGTGTGCAGGGGTCATCGTCCTGCGGCGGAGGGAGCCGGACCGTGTGCGGGCGTTCAGGACGCCGCTTGTGCCGCTTATTCCGATACTCGGGATACTCTCCTGTCTCTTCCTCATGCGGGGGCTTCCGGGCGTCACATGGCTCAGGTTCGGGGTCTGGCTCGTGATCGGAATGGTGGTCTACTTTGCGTACGGGTACAGGAAGAGCCGTCTCTCGCGGCCGTGAGGAGGGGTCGGGATCTACTTCTGTGCGCGGCGGGAGTGTGCTCGACGGGTGCCCGCCGCCTGCGTGGGGAGGCATCCGCTTTCGCGGAGCGCCCTGATCAGACGGTCGTGCGCTCCCTTCGGGAGCGGAGGTGCGGGGAGCGAGCGGTAGAGGACCACCGTCGCCTTGAGCGACTCGAGGTAGGCCCTGCAGTCGGGGCAGGCTCCGAGATGCCGCCTGATCTCCCTGCAGCGCCGGGTGCCGAGCCTCTGGTCGAGGTTGTCGCAGATATGGCGGTACACGTCAGAACACTTCATCGTCCGTCTCTCCGTCCCGGATGCGACATATACGGCGTGAGCTCTTCCCTGAGGAATGCGCGCGCCCGGCGGAGCCGCGATTTTGCGGCCTCGCCGGAGATCCCCACGATGCGCGCGGTCTCTTCCGTCGATTTGCCCTCCATGTCCCTGAGCGTGAACACAATTCTGTAATCGGGGGGGAGCTTCCCGATCGCGCGCTCGATCTGCGAGCGGAGCTCCCTGTCGAGCATGACGTCGGCGGGGGTCTCTTCCCAGCGGGCGATCTCATGCGCGAACTTTCCGTCCGCAGTCGTCCCGGGAGACTCCAGCGCCTCAAGCGATTCTTCGATGTCACGTATCTTTCGCCTGCGGTGCCTCATCAGGCAGTTGTTCGTCACGATCGCGTACAGCCACGTGGAAAAACGGGACCTTCCGTCGAACGACCTGAGCTTTCGGTAGACGTTGATGAACGTGTCCTGGAACGTCTCCTCCGCTTTCTCCCGGTCACGGCAGAGTTTGAATGCGTACCGGTACACTGTCTGCTCGTACCGGCGGACCAGCTCGCTGAACGCCCGCGCGTCCCCTCCCCGGGCGGCGGCAATGAGCTTTCCCTCCGCCAGTGTCTTGAGCTGTCCGCCTGTTACATGTGAGATGCCGTGAGCGTCCAAGAGGGTTCACTGTTTCCGGGATTTTCCCCTACGGGGATGTCGCCTCGATATGCGCCTCGCGGAGCGACGGATGCACGGACACCCGGAGGAAATTCGGCCGGCAGCACACCTGGCAGTCCTCCGTGTATTCCTGGTCGGGCCCCCCTGACGCGTCAACAAGCGTGACGTTGACCTGGAAGCAAAACACGCACACAAACGCGGTTTCAATCTCCATGTGGTCAAGATACGATTCCCCGGGGTCACGGGCAACCCGCAGGTTTAGTTTCTCGCGGAAAATCCTTATATTTTCGTTGCTCATAACCGGAACAAGGCATCACACCGATGAACATGCAGCCCGTAGTCCTCTTCCTTCTCATACTGATCCCCCTGCTGTACGCGGGACTCACAACGGTATACGGGCTCCAGTTTTTTGGCGATTTCCCCGGCCTCACGCGCTTCAGGACGCCGGCCCTCCTCATCACGGTGGCACTGCACATTGTCTATCTGGTCGTCAGGACGATTGCCTTCGACCACCCCCCCATCACGTCGGTGTTCGAGATCATGACCGTTCTCGCGGCATCGATCGCGATCGGGTACACCTATATTGAGGTCCGGACGCGGGCGAGCGCCACAGGGTTCTTCATCCTCTTCCTGGCCTTCGCGTTTCAGACCGCCTCATCGGTGTTCATCAGGGACCGGTTCGACATCCCCGGCTACCTCCACAGCGTCGTTCTCGGGTTTCATGTATCCGCGGCGCTTCTTGGATACACCGCGATCTCCCTTTCTGCAGCATACGGGTTCCTGTATCTGATGCTCTATCACGAGATCAAGTCGTCCAGGTTCGGGCTCATCTACAACCGGCTTCCGAATCTCGAGATGCTCGAGACGATGAGCCACAGGGCGGAGGTGTTCGGGTTCGTGTCGCTCGGCGTCGCGATCGTGATAGGGGTGATCTGGCTCCCCCGGGTGTTTCACAATTTTTCGTACTGGGACCCCAAGCTCGTCGGCACTCTTGTGATCTGGTGTCTGTACGCGGTTGCCCTGGGCGCCAAGAGGCAGCTCGGCTGGCAGGGGAGGAAGACGATGGTCATCACGCTCGTGGCGTTCGGGTTTGTTTTCCTCTCCATGACGGTGATCAATCTGTATCTGAGCAGCTTCCACAGCTTCCACTGAGAATGAACCTTCACTCCATCGGAATCAGCCATCACACCGCGGCGCTCGAGATTCGCGAACGGATGTGGCTCTCCGACGACGAAATCCGGGGGGCCCTGCCGCGCCTGAAGGAACAGAAGCACTTCGCGGAGTGCGTTCTCGTCTCGACATGCAACCGGACGGAGCTCTACGGCATCGCCGGCGGCGACATCGTCGATGACGGCGGGCTGCGGCGATTTCTTATCGATCTCAAGGGGGCTTCCCCCTCCGTCGGGACGGAACACTTTGTCTCCGCGCACGCAGGAGCCGCCATAGCACATCTCTTCCGGGTGGCCGCCGGCGTCGAATCGATGGTGATCGGCGACGTGCAGATCCTCGGGCAGATCAAGGACGGGTTCAATCTCGCAAGGGAGAGCGGGACGCTGGGACCGGTGATGAACCGGCTCATGCAGGCGGCGCTTCATGTCGGCAAGAGAGTGAGGACGGAGACGGCGATCGCCGAGGGGGCGGTCTCCGTCAGCTACGCCGCCGTGGAACTGGCAAGCAAGATCTATGCGGACCTGACGAAGAAGTCGGTCCTCCTTATCGGCGCCGGGGAGACCGGCGAACTGACGCTCCGGCACCTTGTGGGAAAGGGGATCGGCCACGTCACGATCGCGAACCGGACCCGGGAGAGGGCGGAGGCGCTCGCCTCGGCGATGGGGGGAACGGTGATCGATTACGACGGGATTGTCGATGCCCTCCGCTCCGTCGATATCGTCGTCTCTTCGGTCACGAGCCCGTCGTACATCGTGCAGCCCGGTGAAGTCCAGAAGGTGATGAAGCAGCGCTCCAACAACCCACTGTTCATCATTGACATAGGCCTCCCGAGAAACATCAATCCGGCGGCGGCGAAGATCGAGAACGTGTTTCTGTATGACATTGATGCGCTCAGCACGATCGTCGACCGCAACCTGGACCGGCGCAGGGGGGAAATCCCGAAGGTGACGAGGATCATCCGGCAGGAGCTTGTCGCGTTCCTCCGGTGGCAGAACA
>Ga0182019_10001706_pt1 | contig 11172 bp, 7 predicted proteins | sample 812E2MmetaG_FD_120483 | JGI IMG/M metagenome (GOLD analysis project Ga0182019, IMG submission 120483) | Permafrost microbial communities from Stordalen Mire, Sweden - 812E2M metaG | ecosystem: Environmental > Terrestrial > Soil > Wetlands > Permafrost | place: Sweden: Stordalen | collected...
AAACGCCATTCCAACCTTGACCGCGACTTGACCGCCGTCGGCGTAGGTAATTTGGCATCAGGACTCATCGGCGGCCTGCCGATGATAGCGGAGATCGTGCGTAGTTCGGCTAATGTGAGCAACGGCGCAAAAACCCAGTGGGCCAACTTCTTTCACGGTACTTTTTTGCTGTTGTTCGTGGTGCTGTTTCCGCGCCTGATCCACAGCATTCCGTTAGCGGCGCTGGCGGCATTACTGGTCTTTACCGGTTTTCGCCTGGCATCCCCCAAGTCATTTTCCAGCGTTTTACTGGTCGGTAAAGAACAGTTATTCATGTTCGTGGTGACGATTATCGGCGTGTTGGCGACCGATTTATTGATAGGCGTCGCCATCGGTATTGCAACCAAGTTTGCCATCCACATGTTGCGCGGCGTCAGGCTAAACAACCTGTTCAAGATGCACTTTGTCATCGACAAGAAAGACCCTGACACGTTAGTCGTCAGCATCGTTGGCGCGGCTATTTTCTCTAATTTTATGGCATTAAAAAATGCCCTGGCCACTATTGAAAGCGGTAAAACAGTTGTCTTTCAATTAAACAATGCCTATCTGCTGGATCATACCGTTATGGAATTCTTCCATGATTTTCAGCATAACTATGAGGGGCAAGGCGGCAAGTGCCAGTTTTTGGGCATGGAATACCACGATGCTTTTTCAGAACATCCGTTGGCGGTACGCAGAATGCGGCGTGACAACATGAGTCGCCGTAAAACCGATCATCACGGCGTATAATCGCGGGTAACCGCAAGGTCGGGTTATGCTATCGCTGACCCGACCACAATATTACAGTCTAGTGGTATAGTGGTCGTCTGAAATGTATTTAGAAGCACTCCCACACTACACGAGGACTATTATGAACAAATCATCCCTGTCGGCCATCCCAAAAACCGGCTTAGCGGGCTTAAAAGAAAACTGGCGCAGTGACTTGCAAGCCGGTTTTTTGGTTTTTCTGATTGCCTTGCCGCTGTGTCTGGGTATATCCGTGGCTTCCGGCTTTCCGCCCTCCGCAGGCATTATTACGGCGATTGTCGGCGGACTATTAGTCTCTCGCGTAAGCGGCTCCTACCTGACCATCAACGGCCCGGCTGCCGGTTTGATTGTGGTGGTTTTGGCGGCGGTGCAAGTGCTGGGGGACGGCGATGCGATGGCCGGTTACCGTTATACGCTGGCGGCTATCGTGGTCGCCAGTCTGTTACAGATTTTGATGGGGGTGTTTAAACTGGGGCAACTGAGTTCCTTTTTTCCCTCGTCGGTGGTGCATGGTATGCTGGCCGCCATCGGTATTATTATCATGGCTACGCAAACCCACGTCATGCTGGGGGTGACGCCGGAATCGGGCAGTATATTTTCGATTATCACCCAACTTCCGCATAGTTTGTCTACTATGAGCCTGGACATCGCGCTTATCGGCTTTTTAAGTCTGCTGATACTGATTATTTGGCCGTTGATCGGCAGCAAAATTCCGGCGCCGGTACTGGTCGTCCTGCTAGGCATACTCTTCGCCTGGCATTTTGACCTGGATAAAGTGTCGACTATCGACGGATCGAACTATCTGGTTGCCCTACCCGACCATTTTCTGGCTGGTTTTTATTTTCCCGATTTTTCAAGAATCACCACGCTTGCCTTTTGGGGAGCCGTGCTGAGTATCTGCTTAGTAGGCAGTCTTGATAGCCTACTGACAGCTACAGCAATAGACAAGCTCGATCCTTATCGGCGTTCGACCGACCTGGATCGTGATTTAACAGCGGTCGGGCTGGGCAATCTGGTAGCCGGATTGATAGGCGGCTTGCCGATGATTGCCGAAATTGTGCGCAGTTCGGCGAATATCAATTACGGGGCAAAAACAGCCTGGGCCAACTTCTTTCACGGCTTGATATTGCTGGTGTTTGTGGTCTTGTTTACAGGAATCATACAGCTTATTCCATTAGCTGCACTGGCGGCATTGCTGGTTTATACTGGTTATCGATTAGCTTCGCCTGCAACATTTACTAAAGTCAAAGAGACGGGCAATGAGCAGTTATTTATATTTGTGGTCACGATTATCAGTGTCTTAGCGACCGACTTGTTGATAGGCGTCCTGCTGGGCACACTGGTAAAACTGGGAATTAATCTGGCGAGGGGCGTTTGGCCCGGCAATCTGTTCAAAATATATTTCAAGATCCAGCGACCCGATAACGATACCTTGGTAGTCAAATTATCAGGCTCCGCCCTGTTTTCGAACATATTGCCGTTGAAAAAAGCCCTGACCGAGTTGGAGCCGGGCAAAACGATTATTTTCGATTTTTCGAACGGTTACCTGATCGATCATACCGTTATGGAGTTTATCCATGATTACCGACGCAACTATGAGGCTCAAGGCGGACACTGCCGCAAAATAGGCAACGCCCTGGCAACGTTTTCAGATCATGCGCTCGCGGCGCGGCTAATGACGGCGGATGATAGGAAATAGATAGACTACAAACGGTCACGATTTGCGCTTTTTTTAAACCCCCTCACCCCAACCCTCTCCCGCAGGGAGGGAGAGAAAAGCTGTAATCAATGACCGTGCTGAGTATAATTTTAATTTTTAGTATAGTTAACATAACAGTGAGAATTTCATGATCCTTGTATCAGCTTATTGTGCGGTACTGTTAAGCTTTGCTTCCGGTTTGTTAGCGCTGTTGATGAATCAGCAGCACATACTATTGACTCTTAGCCAATACGCCGTTAAAAAATGCTTTAACGATGCTGGTCATAGACAAGACTGGCTTAATAAATATCTTGAAGAACGGCACTATCCGGCCTTCCTGAGACTGGCGGTGTTTATTCTATTGGGCTTGTCAGGCGTATTTGCGGTGCTGGCCGGTTTAGCCGTGCTAATCACCCAAAGCGTTATTACCGACCAGATTGCCTTAGGCTTGCCTTGGCTGCCCTGGCATGTGCGTTTTGACTGCTTGTCCGGTTTCTTTTATTTAATCATCGGCATAGGCGTTTGCGCGGTCAGTCTTTACGGCCCCGGCTATGTGCATAGCAATAAAGAGAAAGATCATCCCTTTGCCGTACTGGGATTGTTTACCGGTTTGTTTGTTTCCGGCATGTTGCTGGTGTTGCTGGCCGATGACGCCTTTTTCTTCATGATCGCCTGGGAGCTGATGTCGGTAGCGAGTTACTTCCTGGTGGCGTTTCAACATGAAAAATCCGCCAATCGCCGCGCCGCATTTCTTTATTTATTGATGGCCGAGGTCGGCGCCTTATCGATTATTCTGGGCTTCGGCGTACTGGCCAGCTTCTCCGACGGCTTCACTTTTGACGCCTTGCGCGCCTCTTCTCTTTCAACAACCTGGGCCAGCATTGCTTTCGTATTGGCACTGTTAGGTTTCGGCATGAAGGCCGGGATAGTGCCGGTACACGTCTGGTTGCCGGAAGCGCATCCGGTAGCGCCCTCGCATATTTCGGCGTTGATGAGCGGTGTAATGCTTAAAGTTGCGCTGTATGGCTTGATCCGCTTTTGTTTTGATCTGCTGGGCGATGTGCATTGGCAATGGGGCGTGGTGTTGTTGATTTTGGGTACGCTGTCTGCGCTGGGCGGTATTTTGTACGCCATGATGCAGACCAATTTAAAACGCCTGCTGGCTTACAGTTCCGTTGAAAACATCGGTATCATTTTTATGGTGCTGGGTTTGTCTATGATATTCATGGCCAACGGCCATCCACAACTGGCGGCGCTGGGTTTTCTGGCAGCCTTATTCCACGCCTTCAACCATGCTTTGTTCAAGAATCTGCTGTTTCTGGGTGCAGGCATCATTCATCACCAAACTCATGAATTAAATATCGATATGTTGGGCGGGCTGATAAAACGGATGCCGAAAACCAGCCTGTTGTTTTTGGTGGGCTGTATGAGCATTTCGTCATTGCCGCTATTTAACGGCTTTGTCTCCGAATGGCTGGCTTTTCAGACGGCGCTGCAAGTCGATGTGCTGGACAACGGCGTGTTGCGCAGTTTGATCCCGGTTTCTGCGGCTGCCTTGGCCTTGACAGCGGCCTTGGCGGCCGCGTGTTTTGTCAAAGTCTTCGGGCTGATATTTCTGGGCCAAGCGCGTTCTCGTAACAGTGGAAAAGCCCATGAAGTGCATGATAAAGGCATGCTGGCAGGCCCTGCGCTGCTGGCAGGTTTATGCTTTTTTATCGGCATTTTTCCCGGCGTCATCATACATTTAATCAATAACGTTTCCAGCCAGCTGTTGGGCGCTACGTTACCGGACGATTCCACGCTAGGCTGGCTGTGGCTAGCTCCTGTCTCCGCCCATCAGGCGTCTTATTCCGCGCCGCTGGTGCTAATAGGCGCACTGATTGCCGCAGGCATTTGTTATGGCTATTTACGGCGCAATCCGTTAACGGTGATGCGCAGAGCCGAAACCTGGGATTGCGGTTTTGGCGGCTTAACACCGCGTATGCAGTATAGCTCCAGCGCTTTTACCATGCCTTTAAGGAGAATTTTCGCCAGCGTCTGGATTATAGACGAGCAGATCTACAAAGACACGCAGGGCGCCATGAATCAGGATGTGACGGCGGTGCATTATCAGCTGCATATTGAGGATCACAGCTGGCCGCGCTTGTATCGGCCGATAGCGTGCGGCGTAAACAGCTTGTCCAAACAGGTGGGGCGTATACAAACCGGCAATATCCGCACCTATCTCGGTTATTCATTTGCAACGTTGCTGCTGCTGTTATGGGTGATCAGCTGATGGTTACATACATAGAGCGCTCTATGCGCGCCTTAATTCCCATGGCGCGCGCAGCACGACCTACGGCTCAAATCTCTATACAGTCTGGAGAAATACGATGAACTGGTTAATCGCCATTTTACAAACCCTGCTATTTGTCGCACTAGCGCCGTTATTGGCGGGCTGGCTCAAGTGGTGCAAATGTTATTTACAAAACCGGAAAGCGCCGTCCTTATTTCAGCCTTATCGCGATTTGCTTAAATTAACGCATAAACAACCGGTCGTCGCGGAACAAGCCTCATGGCTGTTTGTAACCGCACCTTACATTATATTTTCCGCCACAATACTGGCGGCAAGCGTTATACCTTTGATCGCTGTCGATCTACCCACCTCAGCCAGCGCGGATGTAATCGTGATGGTGGGCTTTTTTGCCTTTGCCCGGTTTTTTCTGGCCTTGGCGGGATTGGATATAGGCACGGCATTTGGCGGCATGGGATCGTCCAGGGAAATGACCATTTCTTCGTTGGCGGAACCCGCTATGTTGATGGCGGTTTTTACCCTGACCATGACGGCTTCCACCACTAATTTATCGGGCGCCATCGCCCATGTACTCAATTCAGGTCTGGTGCTAAGACCTTCCTTTGTGTTTGCGCTCTTTGCCTTGATCTTGGTCGCCGTCGCTGAAACAGGACGGGTTCCGGTGGACAATCCGTCTACGCATCTGGAATTGACTATGATTCATGAAGCTATGATCCTTGAATACAGCGGCAGGCATCTGGCGTTGATTGAATGGGCCAGCCAGCTCAAGCTCATGATCTACGGCGTGCTGATCGCCAATATCTTTTTTCCGTGGGGCATTGCTGAAACTTTTACAGCGCAAGCATTAGGCTACGGCTTGCTGGCGATTATGGGCAAACTCGGTTTATTAGCGATTTTCTTGTCCATAGCCGAAACCCTGGTTGCAAAAATGCGCTTATTCCGCGTACAGGAATATCTGGGGTTTGCCTATTTATTAGGCTTGCTGGGGATGTTAAGTCATATCATTTTGGAAGCGTCAAGATGATTAAGGCTAAAGGCGCAAGGTAAAAAATGCGCCTCACCTCTTTTTTATTCTTTCGTCTTTAGCCTTTAACCCTGAGTCTAAATTATGAACATTGTACAAACAGATTTTTATACGCAGGCCATTTTATCGATGGCGGCATTGGTCGGACTGACCTCTTTTCTCATGCTGGGGCAAAGCCGCTTGTTGCGACTGATTTTCGTCTTTGCCTTGCAGGGCTTGCTGTTAACCTCAACCACGGCATTGGCGGCTTACAGTTTGGATAATCCTCATCTGTATATTTCCGCAGTGCTAACCCTGGTGCTGAAAGTCATTTTTATCCCCTGGATGTTACGGCGTGAAGTGCTGCGCATGAATATGCACCGGGATATTCAGACCTTAAGCAACAAGACGATGGTGATGATGGGCGGAGCCAGCTTGATGGTATTCAGCTATTACGTATTGCATCCTATTGTGCAAACCACCTCGCCGGTGATGCTGAATGCGCTGGCGGTCAGTCTTTCCGTGGTGCTGTTAGGTATGTTGTTAATGATCACGCATCGTCAGGCAATTGCTCACGTTGTCGGGTTTATGTCGATAGAAAACGGCTTGTTTTTTGCCGCTATCGTTGCCACCAAAGGCATGCCGATGGTCGTTGAGTTGGGCGTAGCGTTTGACGTATTGGTTGCTGCGGTATTGTTCGGTATTTTCTTTTTTCATATACGCACAAGTATTGATTCAATGGATGTCGATTTGCTAAATAAATTACACGAGGTGGATAAATGATTGCCGTCTATCTTGTATTATTGATTCCTTTGATCGGCATTGTATTTTTTGCGCTGGGCGGACACAAGGCGGACACGGGGAAAATAAATGTTAGGTTTAACGCTATCTGTTTGTTGGCAACTATCTGGCTGGCAATTAATGTGCTCAATCAGGGTACTATTTTATCATCCGACAAGGCCTTTTTGATTGACCCGTTTAATGTCTATTTGATTGTACTGACGGCTTTTGTCGGACTCACCACGTCGATTTTTTCCGCACCTTATATGGCGCATGAAAAAGAAATAGGCAAACTGACCGATAAACGCTTAAGGCTTTATTACTCCATGTATCAGGGCTTTATGCTGGCCATGTATCTGGTGCTGACCACTAACAACATGGGGGTGATGTGGGTAGCGATGGAAGCTGCGACACTGGCGACCGTGATGCTGGTCAGTTTGTATCGCACACCTGAATCTATTGAAGCGGCCTGGAAATATTTTATTCTTTGCGGCGTAGGGATTGCGCAAGCCCTGTTCGGCACCATTTTATTGTATTACGCGGCGGTACAGATCGGTGACGTAGAAAACTCCTTGTTGTGGTCGGTGCTTTACGAAAATGCCAGTAAATTAAATCCGGACATATTGGAGATTGCTTTTGTTTTCATGCTGATCGGTTACGGTACTAAAATCGGTCTGGTACCTTTGCATAACTGGTTGCCCGACGCCCATTCCGAGGGGCCTACGCCTATGTCAGCGGTGTTGTCGGGTTTATTGTTGAACGATGCGTTATATGCGGTAGTGCGCAATAAAATGCTGGTGGATGGCTCCACCCATAACAACGTGGCCGGTTACTTAATGATGGGCTTCGGGCTGCTGTCTTTTCTGGTCGGGGCTTTATTTCTGCATCGGCAAAAAGATATTAAACGGCTGTTCAGTTATTCATCCATAGAGCACATGGGCATGATGACCTTTGCGTTCGGCATCGGCGGCCCCTTGGCGACTTTTGCGGCACTACTGCACATGACCGTGCATTCACTGACCAAGTCGGCTATTTTTGTGACGGTAGGCCACGCCTCACAGCTGGCGGGTACTCAAAGCATGGACAAAATACGCGGTTTGATCAAGACCCAGCCCAAAGTGGGCTGGGGTTTGTTAATAGGCACGTTAGCCATTGCCGGTTTTCCGCCCTTCGGCGTATTTACCAGTGAATTCCTGGTGTTGCTGGCGACCATGCACAGTTATCCCTGGCTGGCGCCGTTATTATTATTAGGGATAGGCATTGCTTTTGCCGGGCTGTTCAGGCACGTACAACCTATGGTTTATGGCGAAAAGCCCGAAGGTCAATTACCGGTTAAAGCCAATCTGTGGCCGGTCATCATACATCTGGGTCTGGTGTTATGGCTGGGTCTGGCTATACCCGGATTTCTGGCTAACTGGTTTTCACAGGCGACATTGTTAATCTCAGGGAGCACGCCGTTATGAGTTCTGCCAATTGGACAACCGGCTTTTTAAACCAGCTTATTGCCACAGCTATCACCGTTGAACAAATCAGTCTGCCGTCAACAACCTTATGGCAAATTGAAAGCAATCACTGGCAACAGTTTGCAAAACTGGCAAAACAGCAATCTGTGCGTTGGGTTGCCGGGTGGGCTGAACACGTTGAAGACCGCTTTTTTGTCAATGCCTGTTTTGAAAAGCAGGGCGTTTATGTATTGTCGAGAACCATTGTTCACGTTGCCAAACCCGAACTGCCCTCACAAGCAGGCGTTTATCCGGCTGCAAACCGTAGCGAGCGCCATACGCAGGATATGTTCGGCATCCATTTTACAGATCATCCCGACAACCGGCGCTGGACGCGGCATCAAGCTTGGTCTAAACACGACTATCCCTTGCGCAAGGATTTTTCCGTACAGGGCGAGCCGAAAGCCGTCACACCGCCCGACATGGATTATCCCTTTGTTAAAGCGCATGGACAGGGCGTTTATGAAATTCCCGTGGGGCCTGTCCACGCCGGTATTATCGAGCCCGGACATTTTCGCTTTCAGGCGGTAGGCGAACTGATTTTAAATCTGGAAGAGCGCCTAGGCTACGTGCATAAAGGCATAGAGAAAATCGCCGAAGGCCGGACGCCAACGCAGCTCGCCCGTTTAGCCGGACGGGTTTCAGGCGATACCACTGTGGGGCATAGCTGGGCGGCCTGCCGGGCTATGGAGCTGGCGGCAGGCATAACAATCCCGCCTCGCGCAGCTTTGATACGCGGCATACTGGCCGAGCGCGAACGGGTAGCCAATCATTTAGGCGATATGGGCGCAATTTGTAACGATGTCGCCTTTGTTTTTGCGCAAATGCAGTTTACCCGCTTGCGCGAACTGTGGTTACGCACACATACCACTGTGTTCGGCCATCGTTTGTTGATGGATCTGATAGTCCCCGGCGGCGTAGCCTGTGATTTATCTAATGCCTCCTGCGCCTTGATTAAACAGGAAATCGCACTGTTCAGAAGAGACCTGTCGGAAGTCGTGCCGGTGGTCGACCTCAACTCATCCCTGGAAGACCGGCTTTATACAGCGGGCTATTTGTCGCAGGAAACCGCCGCCGCCTTTGGTACGTTGGGTTATGTCGGCCTCTCCAGCGGGCAGGATTTTGATGTCCGCCGCGACGCGCCCTATCCGCCTTACGATCAGGTAACCTTTAAAGTCGCATTGGAAGATCAGTGCGATATAGCCTCAAGGTTCTGGGTAAGATATAAGCAAATCATTTCGGCGTTAAAACTCATCGAACAATTTATGGCGAAACTGGAAACGGGCGACCTGCTGACTGAATGGCAAACGCCGCCGACGGGCAGCGAGGCATTGGGCATAGTTGAAGGCTGGCGGGGGGAGATCACCACCTATATACGTTTTGACGCCGACAATAAAATAGCCCGTTTTTATCCCCGCGATCCCAGCATCCTGAACTGGCCCGCCTTGGAAAAACTGACGCTGAACAATATCGTGCCGGATTTTCCCGTGTGCAACAAATCCCTGAACGGCTCTTATTCAGGCAACGATTTATAGGAGGACGAGTGCTGCAACTTATTAAAAAAATCCTGAAGACGGGTATAGTCACTGAAAACTATAAAGCGCCCAAGGATGACGAACTTGAAAGCTTAGGCATACAGATCAAGCGCCACATCGACAAGAAATTTTCCGGCAGCATCGCCATCAGGCAGGTAGACGCCGGTTCGTGCAACGGTTGCGAGTTGGAAATCCATGCGCTCAATAACCCTTATTACGATATAGAGCGTTTCGGCATCCATTTTGTGGCATCCCCAAGGCACGCCGATGTCTTGCTGGTGACCGGCCCGGTGTCGCGGCACATGCAGACCGCATTGCTGCGCACTTACGAGGCGACGCCGAACCCGAAATGGGTAGTGGCGGTCGGCGACTGCGCCGCTTGCGGCGGCGAATTCGGGGTGTCTTACGCCAGTTGCGGCGCGGTGTCCAATGTGATACCCGTCGATGTGGTTATAGCCGGTTGCCCGCCTACGCCGCTGGCATTGATGCAGGGGCTGCTGGGCTTGATTAATAAATAAGCTTGAACACTTATCCTGCAACAAACAACGCACTACGGCATGAAAAACAGCGTCATTAAATTATTGCCGATAGGCCTGTATTGTTTATTGCTGGGCTGTACGCAGTACCAACCCAAAGCACTGACGGAATCAGCCGTTCGGCAGCAGCTTGAAACACCTTCGACACAACAGCTCACTGTGCTGGCCGCACAAATTAAGCATCCGTATCTCAAACCAATTCCGCTCGACATCAGGGATGGTTTATCGCCGGATGAAGCGGCTCTGTTAGCGGTATTGCGCAACCCCGAATTACGCGCCGCCAGAGCGCATCACGGCATCGCCAACGCACAGCTACTGCAAGCCGGATTGCTGCCCAACCCGACCTTCTCGTACAGCTTCGCGGCATTAAGCGGCGGCTTGGATCAGGGCAAAGTCACAGGTCTAGGACTGGGTTTGGGCTGGGAAGTCACATCGTTAATCACGCAATCGAACAAATTAACGGCAGCTACCGCAGAACAACAAGCCGTCGATTTACAAATCGCCTGGCAAGAATGGCAGATTGCCCAGACGGCAAAATTGGCAGCCTATCAATTGCTGGCCTACGCTAAACAGCAGTTGTTACTGGAAGAGATGGCGCAGCGCTTAGGCAGCCATCTTATTCGGATACAACAAGCAGCGAATGCCGGGCTACTTACAGAACCAGACAGAGTCACCACTATCAGCGCTAAAAATGCTGTCGATGCTCGCCTGCAAGTCGTGATGCAGCAAAAAAACCAGCAACAGCAACGATTGAACCGGGCGTTGGGGCTTAACCCTGATGAGTTCATCCCGTTACAAGCAAACCTGACTTTAGCAGACAAATTAGCCCCGCCCGCTTACGAGCGGCTAACGCAGGATTTAAGCAATCGGCGCCTGGATTTAATGGCCTTACAGCAGGCTTATAAAAACCAGGACGAACAAGTCCATATCAAGGTATTGCAGCAGTTTCCACAAATCAGCATCGGCTTTGCCCAGACCAAAAACCCCAGCGCCTATTACACCTTGGGTGCCGGTGTGTCGGTGACTTTGCCGATATTC
>Ga0182019_10001710_pt1 | contig 11161 bp, 9 predicted proteins | sample 812E2MmetaG_FD_120483 | JGI IMG/M metagenome (GOLD analysis project Ga0182019, IMG submission 120483) | Permafrost microbial communities from Stordalen Mire, Sweden - 812E2M metaG | ecosystem: Environmental > Terrestrial > Soil > Wetlands > Permafrost | place: Sweden: Stordalen | collected...
AGCCGTTGCCGCCGGCATCGGCCTCTTCGCGGTTGCCGCGTCCGCCCAGAATACGCCGGCCGACGATACGAATAACGCCAACGCACCGGCGCCGACGCTTTACGCCGAACCGGCGAACGCCAACGCACCGGCGAACGCCAACGCACCCGGCCGTTCGCGAAAAGTCCCGTCCAACGTCATCGGGCGTTTTATCGGCGGCCTCGGGATCGGCGGCGGCGTTCGCGGGACGATCTCTTCGATAAGCGGAAACAGCGTCACGGTCACGATCGACGCGGGATCCGTTTCGGGTTTGACCGCGGGCGACGCGGTGACGCTTACGGATTTGGCGAAAAGGACGGGCGCGGCGCCGGACACGAACGCGAATTCGCCGTCCGGAGAGCCGGGCGCGCAAGGGAACGGCCAGCGCTTTATGAGCGGCAAGGTTACGGCGGCGAGCGGAACGACCTTGACGGTCCAGGACGGCGCGGGAACCGTTTACACGGTCGACGCGAGCCAGGCCAAGATCCATAAGTTCGGCAACGTGAACGCTGCGGCATCCGACATCCCGGCCGGCGACCGCGTCATCGTGCGCGGCACGGTGAGCGGAACGGCGATCGCGGCAACGGATATCACCGATCTCCCGCCCGCGGCGCAAGCGCTTAACCAGATCAAAACCGACATCAAGACCAACGGCGCGCAATCCTTCTTTGGGAAGATCGGCGATTTCTTTAAGAACCTGTTCAACAAGAAAAAACAATAACCCCGGAAGCTTTCCGCAAACCCCGCCCGAGTGGCGGGGTTTGTCGCATTTGTGCCATAATGGATAAATAACAATGATCGATTTTTATGTCCGAATACCATACCGCGCAAAGGACCAAAGGGCTCTTCGATCCCAAGTCAAAAGAGCCGTTCAAGCTGTCGCGTTCCAGATTCGATGATTTTTTAAGGTGTCCGCGCTGTTTTTATTTCGACCGCCGGCTCGGAGTGGATCAGCCGGCCGGTTTTCCGTTCAATCTGAATTCGGCCGTGGACCGGCTTCTGAAGAAAGAATTCGACATTCACCGCGCCAAGAACACCGCCCACCCCCTGATCAAAAAATACGGCGTTGACGCGCGGCCCGTGGCGCATGAAGATCTGGACAAATGGCGGCACAATTTCACCGGCGTGCAGTATCTGCACAAGCCGACGAATTTCCTCGTTACGGGAGCGATCGACGATCTCTGGATCAATTCCAAAGGCGAATACATCGTCGTCGACTACAAAGCGACCTCGAAAGAGGGGGACATCACTGAACTCAATAGCGACTGGCACATCGGCTATAAGCGCCAGATGGAAATTTACGAATGGCTGCTCCGCCAAAACGGCTACAAGGTTTCGGACATCGGCTACTTCGTATACGCGAACGGCAAAACCGACCGCGAGGCCTTTGACGCCAAGTTGGAGTTCGACGTCACGCTCATCGCGTACAAGGGCGACGATTCGTGGATCGAAGACGCGCTCATCCGCGCGCATAAATGCCTCATGGGGAGCAAGCTCCCCGCGGCCGCCCCCGATTGCGATTATTGCGCGTACGTTAAGGCGATCAATGCGAACAGTTAGCCGCGACCTCCTTTTCGCCGGACTTTTTTTGTGCGATAATGCCTTTCCGGGAACGCGGTTTTAAGTCCGCCGCCGTTTATTAAAATAATTTACTCATAACCCGTTGCGTTATGAAATATCTCCGTCCGCTCGTCGCGATCCTGGCCGCTTTCGCTTTAACCTATTCAATGCCCGCGATCGCCCCGCTTTCAGAGTTTTCGCGTTTTGACGTTGCGGCCGCCGTGCTTTTTGCCGCGATCTTCGGCATCTTCGCGGCGCTGGCCGTTTCCCGCCGCGAACGGCTCAAGGAGGCGGTGGCTTTGGAACTCAATAAGATCAGGCGCATTTATCACTTGGGAAAGAATTTGTCGGGCGGCGCTTACGTCCGCGCCTGGTTCACCCAGCTCCACGGCTTTATTTACGATTATCTGGGTTCCTTCGACAAGACATCGCTCGCGGATTACGAGCGGGGGAACGCCGCGTTCAGGAAAATGGCCTACCATATTTACGCTTTGCCCGAGATCCGCGAAGTCAAGGAAGAAGCGCTCTATAACGGCCTGCTTGCCGCCGCCGGCGAGGTTTCCGAAGCGCGCCAGAAGATCAGCGGCCTCCTCAAAGCGCGTTTTTACACGAGCCACTGGTTCGAGCTCGCCGTCGCGCTCGTGCTCTTCGTCGTTTCCGTCCTTGGATCGACGAGCGAGGCGCCGGGTTCCAGGCTCGTAACCTTCGCGACTTTGTCGCTCGGTTTGCTCTTGGCCAACTTTTATTTCAGCCACGACGTTTGGACGGCTGAAAGCGACCGCGCCCTGTCCGCCGAATACGTCAAGAACATCGGCCGGCTTGAGTTGAGGAGGGAATAGTTCATCAACTTGACCGGAATAACCGGATCTGTTAGTATTCAGGCACAAGGGTTTAAGCCCTTGCCACAGACCGTGAGGTAGGCCCTTGGGCCGTTAATTCCGAAAGGATCCCACGTTAGGCAAAGGTCGACTCCGCCAAAACGGAAGTTTGTCTGTGGTTTCTCGTAACGAGAACCACATATTTTTTATGGCAAAAACCAGACAGCAAAAAGAAGAAACGCTCGCCGATCTTACCTCGGCTTTTTCGGCTTCAAAGTCCACGGTCTTCGTGAACTATCAGGGCCTGAAGGTCAAGGAAGCGGACGAGCTCCGCCGGAAAGCGGACAAGGAGCGGGTCGGCTATACGGTCGCCAAAAAGACCCTGCTTACGAAGGCGCTCAAGGCGACCGGGATCGAATACGACATCACCGCGATCGCCGGCATGATCGGCGTCGCGACCGCGGCCGACGAGGTCGGCGCCGCGCGCCTGCTTGTCGATTTCGGCAAGGCTCACGAAGCGCTTAAGGTGCTCGGCGCCGTGGTTGACGGCAAGATCGTCGACGGGGCCGCCGTCAAAGCGCTGGCATCGCTTCCGTCGCGCGAAGTTCTTCTCGGTCAGCTTGTCGGAACGATCAACGCGCCCGTTTCCGGGTTCGTCAACGTGTTGGCCGGCAATCTCCGCGGCCTTATGAATGTCCTTAACTCGATCAAGGACGCCAAAGTCCCGGCTTAACTAACCCCTAATCCCTAAATCCTAAAATTATGTCAGACGAAAAGAAAGAAGTGATCGTTCCGGCGAAGTTCAAGGCGATCGTCGAGTCGATCGAAAAACTCTCGGTCCTCGACCTCTCGGAACTCGTCAAAGTTCTTGAAGAAAAATTCGGCGTCTCCGCCGCCGCCCCGGCCATGATGATGGCCGCCGCTCCGGCCGCCGCCGCCCCCGCGGCCGAAGAAAAGACGGAATTCACCGTCGAGCTGACCGAGGCCGGCGCCAACAAGATCAACGTCATCAAGGCGATCCGCGAAGTCACCCAGATCGGGCTCAAAGAAGCCAAGGATATCGTTGACGGCGCGCCGAAGGTCGTGAAGGAGAACGTCGCTAAAGCCGACGCCGAAGCCTGGAAGAAAAAGATGGAGGAAGCGGGCGGCAAGGTTACTTTGAAGTAACGAAATAAAAAATTCCCCGCTAAATTCGGGGGATTTTTTATTTACTGAAAGTCAACAGTTAAAAGTTTATTTAGCGATCGAGAACATCATCAAGTTTCCTTTGTCGGTGGTGAAGTAAACGTTTTTCGATGCTTCGTCGACCGTAAAAGCGGTGGCTTTGCCCGCGTCGGCCGGAATCACGAATTGGGCCAGGAGTTTTCCCTTGTTGTCCCACTCGGCGATCGTGCCGTCGCCTCCAAGCAGGTAGAGATCGCTCGCGCCCGCATACAGCGCTTTGGGATCGGTCAGCGCGGACGCGCCGGCGGCGTTATAGGGCGTTGCGACGCCTTTTATAAAGTCACGGACGGCGTCGCCGGGAACGGCCGCGAAGATCGTGCCGTCAAGCGCGATCGCGGCGACCCCTTTTCCGGAAAGCTGGTTCTTGAGCCACGGCGTCGACCCTTCGTATCCGAGGGCGGTCGGATTCAATTTGAAGATCTGCAAACCGTCCGCGGCGGCGACGTACAGCCGGCCGTTCCAAAATCCGCCGGAGCGGGGGCTCGCGGGCCCGCCGTACGTTACGGCCGTCGGAATCTGGTTTTTGGGATCGACGGAAACGAGCGTACCGTTTCCGAGCATGAAGAACAGCGTGCCCGCGTTCACGGCCGACCAGACCGGCGCGGCCGGAAAGGTGGCGATGCTTTGCGCTTTGCCGTCTCGGACGCGGAAAAGGCTGTTTCCCGAGGCGGAATAAAGATCGCCGCCGTCGGCGTTCAGGGTCGTCGGCGCGCCGCCGACCGTCGCGACCGGGGCCGGCTTGGCGTCGTAGATGTTGTTCAGGCGGCGGGAAAGCGCCGCGAGCCGAGCCGCGAGCGCGGCATGGTCGTCTTTTTGCGCTTTGGTCTTATCCGGAAGGGCCGCGAGCTTCGCTTCCGCGTCGGCGAGCAGCGAATTGGATCGGGTCTCGTCGTAGATCACGCTGCTCTCGGCTTCGTCGGCCAGGTCGTTCACCTGTTTTACCTGGGCCGCGTAGGCGGTCGCGGCCAGATCACGTCCTTTTCTCCACGACATAATCTCGGCGCTTAAAAAGAAAACGCCGAAAAGGGTGATCGCGACGAGCAGGGAGACCTTGGCGCGCCGCGGCAGACGGTTCAAGCCCTCTAAAGAACCGTTGCCGGATGATCTTTTCGGAAGCCGCGAACGGGGCGGAACCGGGTCGCCGGGTTGTTCGTTCTTGTTCCTGATCTTTCCGAAGACGTTCTGAAGGGCGGGAATGCCGGACGGTTCCAGCACGCGGGCGACCTCCTCTTCGGTGGAGATCATTTTATCGACCGAAGTGTTCTCCGTTTTCGTCTCAAGGCGGGAAACGGAAAGCCGGATGATGATCCCGACGGCCGGAGCCGCGGGACGGGTGAGCGAAGCCAGGCTCCGGAGGTGCGAGCCGAGCGCGGCCGGGTCGGCTTCGCGGGTGTTTTGGACGAAGTCGGCGACGGGAACGGCTTGGGCCATCGTGTCGTTCGTAATGATGATCGCGTCGTTCGCGTCCATTTTTCCGTAAATGACGGTGGAAAGGAGGCGTTCATCGCGGTCGGTCTCGCCGTCCAGGCCGCTCAGGATATCGACGACCTTGGCCGGTTTTCCGGCCGTCCTTCTTATGAGATATGCGCAGACGCGGCCGTGCGCGGAAAGGTGGATATCGGTACCGACGATCATCCCGAAGACGGCGTTGATGTTGCTTTGATCCAGTTTTATCCTCCGCTCGGCGACGACGGAGCCGATGCGTTTTTCCACGCGGCGCAAGGCGTTCTCAAAATACGCTTCCGCGTTTTCGCCGGGGCGGAGGCTGCCCTGCCCGTAGATCTGGACGAGCTCGCGGTCTACCGCGGAAAGAAGTTCGTCAAGCTGGGGCGTGCGCGGAATGTTTATTTCGATGAAACCGAAAACCCGCCCCAAGATCGCTTCACGGTCGCTCGAGATCGCCGGCAAATACGTGCGGACGCGGACGGCGGTTTGTTCGCGGCTCACGATCACCTCCTCGACCTTGGGCGTGTAGGAAAAAATTGCCATATTTGAAAGTTTATTATACCTTAGTATAAACGAGACATCAATCAATGCTTGAACACATTTTTGGTTCAAAAACGCGAGTCCGGCTGCTCCGCCTCTTTCTTCATCATCCCGATGATTCGTTTTTTGTCCGCGAACTTTCCAGGAAGACCCACATTCAAATGCACGCCGTGCGCCGCGAACTGCTCAATTTGTCGAAATTCGGCTTTTTGGACGAAGACGTCGAGCCGGAGGCCGGCACGGAAAGCGGCCCGGCTGGCCAGCGCCGATATTACCGTTTGAACAAGAATTTCACCCTTTACAACGAACTGTACGCGCTCATTTTAAAATCGCAGGTGTTGCTTGAAGAAAATTTCGTCAAAAAGATCCGCGACATGGGCCAGATCAAATATTTGGCGCTGACCGGGCGGTTCGTGAACGAACCCGCGATGCAGACTGACCTGCTCATCGTCGGAAAGGTCAACCGCGAGCGGCTGGAGCGGCTGGTCCGCGACTTTGAACGCGAGTTCGGCGCCGAGGTGCGCTTTACGGTTTTGCCGGCGCACGAATTCGCGTACCGCCGCCAGGTCGGCGACAAGTTCCTTTACGAAGTGCTGGAAGGCAAAAAGCTCGTCGTCGTTTCGGACGCGGTATGACCCCGCACCGAAATTCCGATTTCATCGTTCGTAGTATCGAGTCTTACACCACGCGGTTTATGTTTTACAATGGAAGTTCGTTGGATAAAACGTCGGTTACGTCGGATCGGCGTCGGAATTTCCGGTGCGGGGTATGACCGCGGCCTTTGACACAACCGAACTGGGCGTCGTTCGCGTGAGATTCGACGACAAAGGCGCCGTCGTCCGCCGAACACTAAAAATGTTCGCCGACGGTTTGCTGAAAAAACTTGCCGCGCCCGATTTCAAAAACAAGGTAACGGCGATCGCCGTCGTAAACGGCCCCGGCGCCTTTAGTGCGACGAGGAACGGCGTAGCCATGGGGAATGCGCTCGCTTACGGCCTGGGCGTTCCGATCGTCGCCGTTACCAAAGACCAATTTTCAACGGACGATCCTTTGCCGGACCGGGGAGGGGAGAGTGTCGCGGTCGTTTACGGAGCGCCGCCCACGATCACCAAGAAAAAGATAATATGACATCATGGACAACATACCACGCACCACGTACCAAAGGTTTGTGGTTCATGGTCCATGGTACGTGGTCCATAAAATGATATGAAGTTAAGCGACCGGCAAAAATACCGGCTTCTAGAGATCGTTCCGGGCGCGCTCGTCTGGACGACTCTCGTCGCCGCCGTCATCCTTTCCTTCGTGCGCCCGCTTTGGGTCATTTATTTCATCGTCGTTTTCGACGTTTATTGGCTGATCCGCATCGCATATTTCGCGATCTTCCTCATTTCCTCGTGGCGGATCTACCGCCGCAACATCAAGATCGATTGGGAAAAGAAAGCGGCCGAGTGCCCGGGATCGGCCAAACTGTTCCATCTGATCTTTTTGCCGACGACCACCGAGTCGTACGAGGTCCTGAAAACGACGCTGGAAGCGCTGGCTTCGTCGGCTTTCCCGAAAAAACAACTCATCGTCGTTCTTCCCGGGGAAGAGCGCTTCAAGGAAATGTTCCTGCCCAAGGCCGAGCGTTTGCTCAAGGAATACGAAGGCGTCTTTAAAAAGATCTTCGTCACTTTGCATACCGTCGCGCCGGGCGAGCTCGTGGGGAAAAGCGCCAATTTGAGCTCTTCCGCCCGCGAGGTCCGGCCCAAGCTTGCCGAGCTCGGGATCCCCGAGGAGGACATCATCGTCTCGTCGTTCGACAGCGATACGGTCGTCCATCCGCAGTACTTCGCGCACCTGACCTATACGTATTGCCGCACCCCGAACCCGAACCGGAGCTCGTATCAGCCGATGGTCGTTTACAACAATAACATCTGGGACGCACCGGCCGCCCTGCGCGTCGCCGCCTTCGGCACGACTTTCTGGCTCATGACCGAACTCGCGCGGCCCGAGTTCATGGCGACCTTTTCGTCGCACTCGATGCCGTGGAAAATGCTCGTCGACGTCGGGTATTGGCAAACGGACATCACCTCCGAGGACTCGCGGATCTTTTTGCAGGGCTTCGTCCATTACAACGGCGATTATCGCGTGACGCCGATGTACATTCCCGTGTCCATGGACACGGTCGCCTCGGATACCTACTGGGGCTACTTGAAGGGCTTGTACAAACAGCAGCGGCGCTGGGCCTGGGGCGTTGAGAATTTCCCGTATCTCGCTTGGGAAATGCGCAAAAAGGTCCGGCCGGATTTCCCCAAGGGGAAAAAATGGTTCATGATCATGCGCACGCTCGAGGGGATGTATTCGTGGGCGACGGCTCCGATCCTCATGTTCGTTCTCGGGCGCTTGCCGCTTTACCTCACGCGCGGGTCGGTCCGCGAGATCGCGTTCGTCCAGAATACGCCGTTCACTCTCCAATACGTGATGACGCTCGCCATGGTCGGCACGATCATCGCGATGACGCTCGCCACAAGGATGCTGCCGCCGCGGCCGCAGGCGAAAAAACGCTGGAATTGGATCGTGATGATCTTCCAGTGGGCGCTCACCCCCGTCACCTTCGTCGTCTTCGGTTCGATTCCGGCGATCGACGCGCAAACGCGCCTTATGCTCGGCGGCCGTTTCCGGCTCGGTTTTAACGTGAGCGAAAAAGCGCGGCGTCCCACCGAGGGGGTCGCGGTTTTTTCCGCCGTTGATCTTAAAAAATGACCATGGATATCCCGCTCCCGCCTCTCGATCTTCATCCGCAAAAACCGCCGCGCCGTCGGCTCGGCTTGATCGTTATCCTGTCGCTCGTGGGCGTTCTCGTCCTCCTTTGCGCGGGCGAGGCCTTTGCCGGCTATCGCGCGTACGGCGAAGCCATGGCGGGGAAAGAAGCGGTGCTGGCCGCGGCCGACGACGCGAAGAGCCTGGATTTCACCGTCGCCGCGGTGCATTTGCGCGACGCCGCCCGGCATCTTTCCGCGGCTGACGCGTACCTAAAGCCGCTCGCGCCGCTCGAGGTCCTGCCCTTCGTCGGGAACGACGTCAGGGCGGCGCGGCAGATCGTTTCTTCGTCCTACGACGCGGTCCTCGCTTTCTCTAAGATCGCCGACGTGGGCGCGAACCTCATGAATGCGCTGTCGTCGTCGCAGGATTTCTCGGCCGCGAACATCACGCTCCGCGAGGGCGTTGAGGCGTTTTTCCGCCTGCCGAAGGAAGACCGGCAGGCCGTCCTTGCCACGCTCGACGGCCTAAGCGACAAACTAGCGTCGTCCGTCGATCTCGTGAATTCCGCCCTGGACGGCTTTGACAGCCTGCCGCCGACGCGTTACTTGGCATCGGTAACATCGTCGCTCGCGCCGATCGTGACCCAGCTTTCTTCGGCGCGGGACCAATTGATCCAAGCGAAGAGCGTGGCCGATCTTTTGCCGTCCCTGTCCGGCTACCCGTTCCCGAAAACGTATCTGGTCGTTTTGGAAAACAATACCGAGCTCCGCCCGGCCGGCGGGTTCATCGGCATGCTGGCCTCGGTCGAAGTGAACGCCGGGGGCATCGAAAACATCAAAGCCGAGGACGTTTACGCCGTGGACGGCGCCAATGGGGACAAATTGAACACCGTTCCGCCCGCCCCGCTCGCCAAATACCTGAACGTCAAAAAATGGTTCCTTAGGGACGCCAATTGGTCGCCGGATTTTCCGACGAGCGCCCGCGAGGTGACGGAGCTGTATAAGACCGAAACCGGCGCGACCCAGATCGACGGCGTCATTTCCGCGGACATTTCCTTTGCCGTCGATCTTTTGAAGATCGTCGGGCCGATCACGATCGATGAGTCGACCTTTACCGCCCAAAACGCTTCCGACGAGATCGAATTCCAGGTTGAAAAGGGTTTTGACAAAAAAGGCTTGCCCATCGCTCAAAGGAAGGACGTGGTCGTCGGCTTGATCTACGAAGTGTTCAAGCGGGCGGTGGCGCTCCCTAACGATGGGTGGCAAAAAGTCGTTGACGCGCTCGTCACCGATCTCGCGGAAAAACACGTCCAGATCGCGCCGGCCGAGGGCGCGGCCGCCGCCTATGCCGCGGAGCGCGGCTACGACGGCGGGCTTAAGCCGTACGCCGCGGACACGCTCATGCTCGTCGACGCGAACCTCGGCGCTTTCAAAACCGATTCGGTCATGGCGCGGTCGATCGATTACAAGATCGCGCCGTCGGGAAAAGATCTCATCGCGACGGTGACGTGCCGCTACGCGAACAACGGAACCTTCAGCTGGAAAACGACGCGCTATCGCGATTATCTGCGCCTTTATGTTCCGTCCGGGAGCGCGCTCATAAATTCCGCGGGCGCCATGGAAAACGATAAAATTTTGGATCCCAAGGGTACGCCCGGAAAAGTTGATTCGTACGAAGAGCTCGGACGCCATGTTTTCGGGGCGTTTATCGCGGTCGAGCCGGGTAAAACAAAAGAAATAACCTTTAGCTACCGCCTGCCGGCAGGCGTCTTAAGCGCGGTCGCGGCCGGGACCTATTCTTTATCCGCCGTTAAGCAAGCCGGCACCGAGGCCGTCCCTTTGACGCTTTCCTTGAATTTTGGTAAGAACATTAAGCAAGCGGCGCCGCCCGAAGCCCGCGAAAACTGGGGCGACGCCCGCTATACCTTGTCTACGGACCTCCGCGTCAATCGGGAATTTTCAATCGGATTTTAGCGCTCCGCGCTATGGACAATGGACAACATACAAGGGACAATTTTTGTCCATCGTCCATGGTTCATTGCCCATAACACTATGTTCATCAAGAAGATCGCCATCGACCTCGGAACCACCAGCGTTTTGGTCTACGTGCCCAAGCGCGGCGTTGTCATAAACGAGCCGTCGGTCGTCGCCATTTCCACGATCGACAAAAAGATCATGGCGGTCGGGAAAGAGGCCAAGGAAATGCTCGGCCGGACGCCGGACACGATCGTCGCGGTCCGTCCGCTCAAGGACGGCGTCATCGCCGACTACAAGACGACGGAAGCGATGCTCCGTTATTTCATCAACAAAGCCGTCGGCGGTTTCCGTCTGTTCCGGCCCGAAGTGATGGTCGCGGTTCCCGGCGGGATCACCTCGACCGAACGGCGCGCGGTCATCGACGCGACGATCGCCGCCGGCGCGCGCGCCGCCTACATCATCAAGGAGCCGGTCGTGGCCGCGATCGGCGCCGACATTCCGATCGGTTCGGCGTCGGGGCACATGATCATCGACATCGGCGGCGGAACCTCCGAGATCGCCGTGATCTCCTTGGGCGGCATCGTCGCCTCCGACTCGGTCAGGATCGGCGGCAATAAGTTCGACGCGGCGATCGCCGAGCACATTCGCCGCAAGTACGGATTGGCGGTGGGCGAACGTACGGCGGAAGACATCAAGATCCAGATCGGTTCGGCGATGTTTCTGGACGACAAGCTCAAGATGGAGATCAAGGGCCGCGACATGGTCTCGGGGCTCCCTAAGAACATCACCGTCACCTCCGACGACGTGACCGACGCCATTGCCGAGGAATTGCAG
>Ga0182019_10001712_pt1 | contig 11154 bp, 14 predicted proteins | sample 812E2MmetaG_FD_120483 | JGI IMG/M metagenome (GOLD analysis project Ga0182019, IMG submission 120483) | Permafrost microbial communities from Stordalen Mire, Sweden - 812E2M metaG | ecosystem: Environmental > Terrestrial > Soil > Wetlands > Permafrost | place: Sweden: Stordalen | collected...
CCTGAGCTATAAGCGCACTGTGGCGCTGCTGCTGTTCGGGATCCCAGTAATACATACGCTGTTCGGTGCTGACCATGATGACCCGCATCGGCTGCAGTTGCAGTTTGATCAAGCTGCCATCTACACCGGATAACATCATTCCCCGTCCATTCCAAGGGGAAGAGGATAATTCCAGTTTACGGGTTTCCTGGTAACTAAATTCCGCCGAGCCGTTATACCGGATGCGCCCGAGCAATTCTGCCAGTCCGGCCTCATTGGCAAGCCTCGCCATAGGCCATAAGACTAACAACAACCAAAGGCCGTACTTCATGACCCAATGCCCTTAAATGCTTCATGACCGTGCTTAACAAGATACTTAAGCGTTTCCAAGGCCGGGGGTATATCCATATCCGGGAAGCGGCGATGGCGGTAGAACCATTCCCCTATCGCCAGAAAAGCCATTAGCACATAAACAAGCCCCCCGGTATAAATCGCCCATGCATTCTGTCCGGCAATAGCGGGAAGCAAGGCGCATATCAACACATTGACGGCGAAAAAGAGAGTCCATGTCCAGGTCACTTCGCGTAGATATTCCGCAACGCCAGGTAAAAAATTCGGATATAGCAAGCGCACAAGGCGTTCGCACAAACTGGGAGGCATCCACAGCGTATGCCCAAACAAGGCTGTCAACCACAAATAGGCGAACGAAGGAACCAGCCAGATGAAATAGGCCTTGGCAAAAAATGCGCCAACCAGTAATAAGACACCCAACAGCAGACTGCCGATGCGCAAAACCGGCATCTCGGTTTTTAGGCCGCGCCAGATGGTCAGCGTGGCAAACACCAGCAATTCGAGGCTGGCAAAGCCTTGACTGACCAAATAAGTGCTGAAGAATGGAAAGGCAATCACAAGAAAAGCGATGCCGATCGCCTTACTTAGCTTAACCATGTTTAGCGGGTGCGATTGGCGGCTACAAATTCGGCCAATGACCGAAGGGATACAAAAATCTGATTATTGCGTTCGTCACCGGAAGTGATTTTGATACCGAATTGGCGATCCAGCATAACGCCTATCTCCAGCGCATCAATGGAATCTAAACCCAGACCGCCACTGAACAGGGATGCATCCGGTGACATATCATCAGGCATAATATCTTCTAGGCGCAAACCCTCAATGAGCATGGCTTTCAATTGGCCGATCAAGTCATCTGACATGGTTGATTAAATTCCTTTAACTAAAGATCATATCTTACACAAGATTCCTGTAGGATTCAAAACCACTTGAATTGGTGCGTAAGGAATGCCAAAATTACGTCCTAATCTAAACAGCCCCCTCACAATCATATCAGGCCTCTAAGTGCGCTTTTTTCTAGCTTTCAAGACACTGCTTTTTACCGTGCTCGTCCCCGGCACTGTGACTGTATATATTCCATATACGCTACTTTCCGGCTCTGACGGCAAAGGGGTAGTAACAAACGGGGCCTTAGCCTTAACCGCTGGAGCATGCATCCTCATAGGGATCGCCATCTACCTACGCTGCGCCTGGGACTTTGCAGTCGAAGGCTTGGGGACACCCGCCCCCATAGATCCGCCGAGAAAACTGGTCGTAACCGGAATCTACCGCTGGAACCGCAACCCCATGTACCAAGGCGTATTGCTGATCCTGCTAGCCGAGTGCTTACTATCCCTTGACAGCAACCTTTTAGTATACACAAGCTCAGTCGCCCTGATTTTCCATGCTTTCGTCTTCTTTTACGAGGAGCCCATCCTCAACCAACTATTTGGCGAATCTTACAGACACTATTGTCGTATAGTGCCACGCTGGGGTATTGCCTTTCAGCCTTACCCCATTAATCCCGCCTGATTACGGATAACCCTATGGATCTATCGTACGGTGTATAATAATCCTTTAATCCTTCACAATCTCAATCCATTGAAAAAAAAACTTAAAAACTTCATCTTCACCGAACTCATTTACCATGAAGATCCAGCATCTTTTGGCGAAGATGCAAACCTTTTGGAGGTAGGGCTTGACAGCATGGGCATTATGCGACTGATCATGTTCGCCGAGAAGGAATTTGGCGTGACCCTGCCGGATACAGAAATCGAACCTGACAATGTCCAAAGCCTGAACGCACTCGAAAAATGGATAAAACATACCAGTCAAGCTCAATGAAAGAAACCGCTGATCTACGCTTCAACCCAGCCGACTACTTCACCTTCGTACTCGACCAGGAAATCCGCAATGACGGCATGCCGGGCGGCTATTGCGGGTTTGCGCTGGAACTGTCGGAGCAGCCGAATCTGGAGCGACTGCAAGAACGGCTGGATCTTTTGGTAAAACATTTCCCCATAGCCTCCGCCAGCATTACACGTCAGGGCAAGCGCTACGCCTGGACGCCAACCGGTCGGCGCATCGAACTGGAGCTCCATAAATGCCGTCAAGGTGACCATAAAGAGCAGGAACCCCGTCGTATCCTGCTGGACATCTTTAACCGCCAAAACACCTCGCCCCTAACCGTGCATTGGATAGATGACGAAATCGGCGGAACCTTGCTGCTAAACTGGAACCATCCGCTCATGGATGCCCGTGGCGCAAAGATTTTACTGGATTTTCTCGCCTCAGATAATCCCGAAAAATTTAAGGAAACTCCGCCGTTGATTGAGGAAAAATTGGCCCAATGGAGTTTCTGGAAAAAGTTCCGCCTGCTCCTCAAGGCCAAACGACACAACAGCATAGCCAACAGTGTCGATAGCTGTTTGCCAACCCGGGCTGAGCAAGGCCCGCAAGCATTACGTCTGAAAGTGCGGCGCTACAGCGTAGAAGAGTCGCGGCGGATTGCCGCTCTGGCTCAAGAGCACACCGGACTTGCCGGACGAACCCTGTATTACCTCGGTTGCTTCATCCGGGCCATGGAACAGGCGGGGCCACCCGCCGCCAAGGCGGGGTATTGCATACCCTACGCATTCAACCTGCGCCGCCAGAACGCCCCCACTCCACTATTCGGCAATCATGTGGGCTGCCTGTTCGCCCGCGCCACCCGCAAACAGGCGCAGGATAGGAAAGGCTTGTTCAAGCATTTGCTTACGCAATATCAGCAGACCATTCGGGAAGAACTTGATCTGGCCTATCTCCCGCTGATGTGGCTGGGCCAGTGGCTATCGCCAGCCAAATATGCCGGATTATTGCGAAAACAGCACAGCGGCGGCGAATTGAGCTCACTTTGGTTTTCCGACATCGGCGACCTATCCTGGGGGGAAAAAGGCTTCCTGGGCGTCCCGGTCACCGGCGTGTCCCATCTATGCTGGATGCCGCTGCCTCCGGGACTGGCGCTATTGGCCGGACAGTTGGATAGTCGGCTGACCCTATCCTACAGTTACCTGCATCCGGCGATAGATGAGGATTGGCTGGACACTGTCCTCAAGCTTATGGACGCTGAATTGCTGGAAAGTGCCGAGGCTTAGGTGATGCTGCTGGAACCCTATCTGCGGCAATGCCGACATCAACCCGAAGCGATAGCCTTAGTGGAGAATGGCCGCAGCTTAACTTACGGGCAATTACTAACACAATCGCAAGCCATCGCTGCCGGACTGCAAGAGATGGGTGTCAAGCCTGGACAGCCTGTCGCCATTCATCTTGAGCGCGGTATCGACGCCACAATTGCATTATTCGGCGTACTGTTAACGGGGGGGTGTTATGTGCCTCTGGATCTAAAAAACCCGACGCCCAGATTGTCCTTCATCGTCACCGACGCCCAGGTCTCGGTGCTGCTGGGTTTGGGCGCTACGCCCACATGGCTGGACAAGAAGCTGTGGTTGGACATCGACGCCTGCTCCGAGGCCCGGCCACTTCCGGTCAAAATTCAAGCGACTTCGCTGGCCGCCATCCTTTACACATCCGGTTCCACCGGCCAACCTCGCGGTGTGGCCTTAAGCCACGGGGCAGTAGCTACTTTCGCACTATGGGCTGCCGATCTTGTTGGCTTGCAGGCCAATGATCGGATCGCCAGCAGTACACCATTCTTCTTTGATCTATCCACTTTCGACCTATACGCCGTCCTGGGACGAGGCGCCAGCCTGTATTTCCTTCCTTCAGCCCTAAACATGGCTCCGGCCCGCCTCAGCGCCTGGCTAAAGGAGCACGTTATCAGCGGCTGGTACACCGTCCCTTCCCTGCTAGCCTTCCTGGTCTACAAAGGCAATCTTGCGCAAACTTCTTTGGAATCCCTGCGTTTTTTGCTTTTCGCCGGGGAAGTGTTCCCTAGCCCTGCCTTGATGAATTTGATAGCCAACCTGCCCCATACCGCCTTGTACAACTTCTTTGGCCCCACCGAAACCAATGTCTGCTGTTATTGGCCGGTAAACCGAGCAAAACTGGCGGCGAACCAGCCCATTCCCATCGGCCTGCCCGCCGCAGCTTGTGAACTTCGCATCCATACCGAAACCGGCGAGTTATGGGTGCGCGGCCCCAGCTTGGCGAGTGGCTATTGGAGCGATGGACGATTGCAGCCCTTCCTCAATCAGGATGGCTGGTACGCCACCGGCGACCGGGTGAGCCGGATTGATGGCGAATACCACTTCCATGGCCGACTGGGGCGCATGATAAAATGCTCCGGTTATCGGGTCGAACCGGCAGAGATTGAAGCGTCAGTCAATGCCATGGCAGGGGTGAAAGGCTGCGCCGTAGTCGGTGTCGACGACCCTGTCACCGGGCAGCGTCTTTCCCTGGCGCTTACTCTGGAACCCGATATGACACTAGCTGATATCCGCAATGCCCTGACCCGGCAATTTCCGTCATACATGCAACCTAAACACTGCATCGTACTGGAAGAACTGCCCCTCCTGCCCAACGGCAAACTGGATTATCAGCGCGTGCATGCCCTGCTGGACGCAAAACAATGAGTAAAATACTGGATTTTTCTGGACTGCCGCCTTATGCAGAAACACCGAACGAAGAGCAAATTCGATCCCGTTTCCAGAGGGTGGCCGATCAGGGAGCATTGCGCCATGCGCTCCCACAAAGTTTTGGCGGGTTTGGCGACGGCTTTGTAGATTTATGCAGGACCCATCGCCGCCTGGGCGAGGCTAGCCGTGATCCCGGCCTTATGTTGGCAGTGAACGCCCATCTATGGGGATCGGTATTCCCCATTTTGCTCTACGGGAACGAGACACAACGGGAACAGTTCCTGCCGCCGATGATTTCCGGGCAATGGCTGGGCGGGCATGCCATTACCGAGCCGGGCTGCGGCTCCGATGTGCAGGCCATGATTAGTTACGCCGAACGTAGCGGTCAAGACTTTATTCTAAACGGCGAAAAACGCTATATCACCAATGTTCCCCTGGCAGACTGGCTAGTAGTCTATGCCAAGCTGGATGGGCGCATCAGCGCATTTCTGGTCTCCCGTCAGGATCAGGGCTGTACCTTCACGTCTGTCGGTGCTTTGGACACCTGCCTGGGCAGCTCCACCGGAAGCGTCATCCTTAAGGAATGTCGGCTTGATAATCAACGCCTGTTAGGCAAAGCCGGGGCAGGCGCACAGATGATACAGAAAGCCCTGGAGTACGAGCGGGCCTTTGTATTTGCAGGCATTGTCGGCATCATGGCATGGCAACTACAGGAGGTGGTTCGTCACAGCCGGGAAAGAGCTTCTGCGGGCGTACATTTGGGGCGCCATCAGGCCATCGGCCATCGCATTGCGGATATGAAGCTTCGTCTGGATACTATAGACTTATGGCTAGGGGAATGTGCAAGATTATGCGACACCGGTCAGCGCCTGACGATGGCTTCGGCGCAAACTAAGCTCTATGCCGCCGAAGCGTTTTTACAGTCCAGTCTGGACGCCGTACAGATCATGGGGGCGGCTGGATTAGAGCCCGGTTGTGCGATGGCAAGACTGGTGCGTGACGCCCTAGCTGGTCGGCTATTTTCCGGCAGTTCGGAAATACAAAAAAACCTGATCGCCGCTTTGCTTGGCACCGGCGACGCTTACCGGGTCTATCCCCCGCCCTGCAAGCCATGACCCCGCTCTCTGTTTACCGGCATTGGCGCCCTACCCCGCTGATCACTGGCTCCTTTTTTTTCACCTTAGCTGCAGCAATGGTGGCGGTGATCGAACCCGAAATATCGCTCTGGGCCGCAACAGCCGTTGCCATAGACATTGTGATATTAACTTTTTCAGGACTCTGGCCCCGCTGCAACCTATTAGGGCCCAACTGGACTTTCCTGCCTCAAGCCTCAATCACTCGAGGGGAGATCGCCATCACTATTGACGATGGTCCAAACCCAGAGATTACACCCGCCGTTCTTGACCTGCTGGATCGTTATGGCGCGAAAGTCACGTTCTTCTGCATAGGCGAAAAGGCGCGGCGTTACCCGGACTTATGTCGAGAAATAGCCGCCAGAGGCCATGCCGTTGAAAATCACAGCATGCGCCACAGACACTACTTTGCATTACTGATGACCGGCGGGTATTTTTCTGAGCTAAAAGCCGCCCAGGAAATCCTGACCTCCATAACCGGCATCCGACCTACCTTCTTCCGTGCGCCCGCCGGTTTGCGTAACCCGTTACTGGATCCGGTGCTCAGCAGACTCGGCCTGCAATTGGTCAGTTGGACCCGCAGGGGATTTGACACCGTAGAGCGTAATCCGAATGTGGTACTGGCGAAACTGTTGGATGGTTTGAAAGCTGGCGACATACTGCTTCTACACGATGACAATGCTGCCCGAACAACCTCGGGCGTCCCGGTTATACTCGAAGTGCTTCCGCCCCTGCTGGATACCATCGCCGCTGTAAAACTATGTCCGGTAACACTGCGCGAGGCGCTGCCCTCTCCGGCTTTTGAGCAGGGAGATACAATCAAGTAAGCCTGCACCGTAGAAAACTGACCGTTTCAATCCGCTCCCGGCTTTTGGGCCGGGAGATACTGCTTGATGTAGGTGCAATGTACGCCATGGGGCCGTTTCAATCCGCTCCCGGCTTTTGGGCCGGGAGATACGCTTTTGCGGTGGGTGTGCCAGTTATATTTAGCGGGTTTCAATCCGCTCCCGGCTTTTGGGCCGGGAGATACCTTTTGCGTTTCGGATTTTGGTGTAGCCAAAAGCGTTTCAATCCGCTCCCGGCTTTTGGGCCGGGAGATACAAATTAGGTGTTTTTAATTAACGCGCGTATATTAGTTTCAATCCGCTCCCGGCTTTTGGGCCGGGAGATACCTTTAGGTAAGTTACCATTGGCTAAAACAATAGGTGTTTCAATCCGCTCCCGGCTTTTGGGCCGGGAGATACCGGTGGATGGCGCTTTTTTTAATTTATCCAATGGGTTTCAATCCGCTCCCGGCTTTTGGGCCGGGAGATACCAGTTTTGGCAGGGCAGATTTTAGCAGCGTTTCAAGTTTCAATCCGCTCCCGGCTTTTGGGCCGGGAGATACTTGACTCCAACTCTTGCCAACGGTCGATAATAGCTGTTTCAATCCGCTCCCGGCTTTTGGGCCGGGAGATACTGTTTGCCCTTGTAGCTTGAGCGGCTCAGATACTGTTTCAATCCGCTCCCGGCTTTTGGGCCGGGAGATACCGATAGTAACGCCTCAGTCTTTGCGCGAAACAGCGTTTCAATCCGCTCCCGGCTTTTGGGCCGGGAGATACCGATTAATGTTGGGGCTATGTACGCAATGGGGCCGTTTCAATCCGCTCCCGGCTTTTGGGCCGGGAGATACAGCGCTGCGATACGCATCAGCCCCAGTCATGCCGGTTTCAATCCGCTCCCGGCTTTTGGGCCGGGAGATACCGCACATATATACACTGCTATCAAAATCCAAGATTGTTTCAATCCGCTCCCGGCTTTTGGGCCGGGAGATACATATAGACGGCATTGAAATAAAAAAACTTTAATATGTTTCAATCCGCTCCCGGCTTTTGGGCCGGGAGATACATCCAACCATTATTCATAAGCGTATTCTTAGAATGTTTCAATCCGCTCCCGGCTTTTGGGCCGGGAGATACTGCCTTGTTGCAAGGCCATGATTATTATATCGTATTGTATCCAGCAACGCGAAAGAGGATTTTGTTATCGGCATTGGACACTTCATCACTAACATTATGAATTTATTTCTTTTCAATTTCAGGCGGTTAAAGCGGCTGCGAACCTACCGGGGTTTTCGGCATCACTTGAGGTTCGCGGTTTTTTATACTATGAGCGTACTTTCAAAATCCGTCGCCAGACTATTGCCGAATTCTTCGCGGTTTTTCGCCAAGGGTTCAATAATCCGGTAGATTCTCAAGCTGTCTTGCACTTCATCGATTTCTTTTAGCAACTGATCTTTTAATCTAGCCATTTCCATGACGTTGACCTGACATTCAAATACCGATTTTTGCACCCGTTGGCCGTAATTTAAACAGGTTTTTGCCACCCGTCTTAAACGTCTGCGGCCTTCACGGGTTTCGGTAGAAACATCGTAGGTAATTAATATCATCATGGCTATGGCCTATTGTTGCAGAAAAGGCAGATACGCTTCTATGTCGCCGCGTAAATAGCGCGCTAACAGTCGGGCTTGAATTTGCGGCAATAGACCGATGTATATGGCTTGCTGTAGCACCGGATGATTGATTTCTTCCTGTTTTCTGGCCTGAAAAGCAGCAATGACGATTTTGCGTCCGGCATCGTTTAACATGACGCTACCGCCTTCCCGGTAATCGAAATCTTTGTCTTGCAGTTGCTCCCGGTTAATTAAGGTCAAGGCCAGCCGGTCGCATACGGGGGCACGAAACTCTTCCAATAAGTCTAACGCGAGAGATTGCCGACCCGGCCTTACGGTATGCAGAAAACCGAGTTGCGGATCCAGGCCGACAGTTTCCAGCGCAGATCGGCAATCGCCCAAGACCAGCGCATAAAGAAAAGAGATCAGCGCGTTAAAACAATCCAGCGGCGGCCTGCGGTTGCGGGTAGTGAAAGCAAAAGATTCCCGCGCCGAGGGGCGTATAAGGTTGGGCAATGCGGCGAAATAAATACGCGCGGAATCGCCCTCCAAACCGCGCACGGTATCGGCGGATTCCGTCAACGACAATTTGCTGAGGTTTCCGGCCAATAATCGGGCCGAGTGTACCAGGGCCGATTTTTCCTGTTCGTTTTTGCTGTCGCGTGCGCCGCGCATTAATACTTGCCGACTGTTGCGGATTTTTCCGGCAATGAATCGCCGGGCGATATTTAAACTTTGCTCGGCATTATCAGCCGTTCTGTATTGGGCTTGCCGCAATAATATATTGCCGTTTACCGGGCCTTCCATACGCGCCATAAAACGGCCAAAACGATTAAGCCAAATAATCGAACGGCCATCGGCAGCGCATCGCCCAATTAAGGCCGGACTCATCATCGTGTCAAACAGCACAAAAGCGTTTAAATGATGCAGCGGCACTTGCAGGCGTTTTTCTTTTTCAATCATGACGCAGACGGTTTCGCCTTCCAGTCTTAAATAAGCGTCCGGGGTGGTGACATATAAGGTATTGAGCAGTTGTTTCATGAGGCGTCCGCTTCTAAGGTAAATAACTGGGCAGATAGTTGCTGTAATCTGGCTTTTTCGTTGAGCAGTTCCGGGTTGCACAGTTCATTTAATGAACATTGCGGACAGCGTTTGCTATATTCCGTAGGCGGTGGGCATTGTCGGCTGTTGAGCAGATTGATAACGGCGGTTATGGTGGCGGCGACTTCATCGCGTAATTTTTGATCAATAGCTACTTCCCGCCGTCTGCGGGTTTGGATGTGATAAATGGCGGCGTTTGGAATATCGGTTTTGAGCATTTCTTCCAGACACAGTGCCTGGGCGGCGACTTGGATGTCGTCATTGTCCCATTGCTTGCGCTTGCCGTGTTTATATTCAACGGGGAATACCGTGCCATCCGGGTGAAATTCCACAACATCGCAACGTCCGCTGATGCCGAGCGTATCCGACCAGACCGGCAGCGCAAACTCCACCCGCACACCTTTTTTGATGTCATGAGCCAGTTGATCGACGCGCTCGTGTTCGCGCGTACCGCTTTCGGTATGGATATTGTCTTTAAACTCACCTTCCGCATGAATCAGATAGCAACGTCTCGGACAGTAGGCATACTGGTTAAGCGCAGATAGCGGGATTTTGTCGGGCGGGTCAAGCAAGTCTATATTCATCATGTTTAAATGGCCGTTAGAATTACCATAACCGTTCAATCGTATATGCAGAAAGTTGTTGATCGGCGCTTAGTAGCGGTATTTTATTAACCATCGCTTGAGCAACCAGTAAACGATCAAAGGGATCTTTGTGATGTAACGGCATGTTTTGCAATGCCAATCACATAGTTCCCACGCTCCGGCGTCACTGCCCACAGTTAGCAGAGAAAACTCCCTCTCCAGCGGGAGAGGGTTGGGGTGAGGGGAGCACAACTTAAGAAAACTCTTTAAAATCCCCCTCATCCCAACCTTCTCCCTCAAGGGAGAAGGGGCTAAGTTACTTAACTTAATTGCAGTGACGCTCCGTCGTGGGAACTATGCAAAATAGGCCATAAAATCTTCCGGCAATTCATCAAAATCCGGCATTATTTCCACCATGCCTTTTGCCTCACCCAAGCGGCGTTGTATGGGCTTTTCCTGATAAGCCACCCATCGCGCAATGGGTTTATTGGCCCTGGCAATAATGATTTCATCCCCTTCTTCTACCTATTGAAGCAGTTGGGAAAGCCGGGGTTTAGCTTCGTGGATATTAATGATTTGTTTCATGGCCTTGCACCTTATAATTATTAGGCTAGATTGTAGCAGGTTTGTGTTTTTCTCTAACATCAACTGGTACGTCTATTTCTATGGTTTGCTTAGCCGTACTAAAAAGTTCAGCAGAAATATTTTCGTTAATAAATTCTTCACCACAGCAGTCACAAATATCGGCTGTTTAAAAACCAGGGTAGTTTTATTGCGCTCTAAAACCACCGTTGCAGAACCATTCTTAGTTTCTCCATGTTTGCAGATTGGGCATTTCATACTGTTTTCTTGTAAAAGTAAGTAGCCCGGATGGCCTTTACGAAATCCGGGACATTTGTGCCACATACTCCCCGATTACTACACTATCATCAGCATGCCTTTTATGTAACTGTACGCCTTTTTGCAGATTTTCCTTTGTCCATTCACAATTTATTTGGTAATCAGCGAATGATTCGGGAAAG
>Ga0182019_10001713_pt1 | contig 11151 bp, 20 predicted proteins | sample 812E2MmetaG_FD_120483 | JGI IMG/M metagenome (GOLD analysis project Ga0182019, IMG submission 120483) | Permafrost microbial communities from Stordalen Mire, Sweden - 812E2M metaG | ecosystem: Environmental > Terrestrial > Soil > Wetlands > Permafrost | place: Sweden: Stordalen | collected...
ACTATGCAGGTAAGTGATGAAGAGCCTTTCACCGCCTTAGCTTTCAAAGTTGTCACCGACCCCTTCGTCGGCAGACTTGTCTATTTCCGGGTTTATTCCGGTACTGTCCGAGCCAGCGACCAGGTATTAAATGCCACCCGCGGCAAGACAGAACGTATTGGTAGGCTATTCCTGATGCATGCTAACAAAAGGGAAGAACTTGATGAAGCAGATACCGGTTCTATCGTCGCTACACTTGGATTAAAGAACACTTTTACCGGTGATACCTTAAGTAACATGGAAAAACCCGTCCTCCTGGAATCAATTAAGTTTCCTGAACCTGTTATTTCTATTGCCATCGAACCTAAATCCCGGGCAGACCAGGATAAAATGGGTGAAGCCCTCAGAAAACTGTCAGAAGAAGATCCCACCTTTAAAGTTAAATATAATGAAGAAACAGGTCAGATCGTTATCTCAGGCATGGGTGAATTACACCTCGAAATCATCACCCACCGCATGTTAAGTGAATTCGGCGTCAGCGCCAATGTCGGTAACCCCCGTGTTGCTTATAAAGAAACCGTTACCGCCAAAGCCGAAGCCGAAGGCAGATTCGTCAGACAGAGCGGCGGTCGCGGACAATACGGCGATTGCTGGTTGGAAATTGAACCCGCAGCCAGAGGCACTGGCTTTGAATTCGTAGAAAAAATCAAAGGCGGCACAATCCCCAGAAATTATATTCCGGCTATCGAAGCCGGTGTTAAAGAAGCCTGTGAAACCGGCTCACTGGCCGGTTACCCGATAGTAGATATAAAAGTCACAGTTTTCGACGGCAGCTATCACGAAGTAGACTCCAACGAAAATGCTTTTAAAATGGCCGGTTCGTTGGGTCTCAAAGCCGGCGTGCACAAAGCGAAACCCATTATCCTTGAACCGATCATGAAAATGGAAGTTGTTTCCCCGAAAGAATTCATGGGTGATGTTATCGGTGACATCTCCTCGCGCCGTGCGCACATCGAATTAATCGAAAACCGCGGCGACATGGTTATCATCTCAGCCCTGATTCCTCTGTCCGAAACATTTGGATACACCACCGCTCTGCGGTCGCAGACCCAGGGCCGTGCTAGCCAATCCATCGAGTTCAATAGTTATCAGGAAATTCCCGCCTTTTTATTAAAAGAATTGACGGATAAAACAGGAACTAAAAATGCCTAAACAGAAAATTCGTATCAAAATCAAAGGTTTCGACCACAAGGTCGTAGATCAGTCAGCGCAGCAAATTGTAGAGACTGTTGAGCAGACCGGCGCTGTAGTGGTAGGTCCAATACCACTGCCCACTCGAATTGAAAAATTCAGTGTTATCCGCGCTAGTTTCATCGACAAGAACTCACAGGAGCAGTTCGAAGTCCGTACTCACAAACGTCTGATTGATATTGTGGAAACAACCTCGAAAACGATTGATTCGTTAACCAAGCTTAACCTCCCTTCTGGTGTTGAGCTGGATATAAAACTATAGTAAATTAAGTTGCCGGGATGGAAGGAATGATTCCAGGAATTGTCGGTAAGAAAATAGGCATGAGCCAGGTCTTCGGTGAAAACGGAAAGATTGAAGCTGTCACCGTGATCGAAGCCGGTCCGTGTCTGGTAACCCAGATCAAGACAGCCGAAAAAGAAGGCTACAATGCCGTTCAGCTCGGATATGGTACTGCTAAAAAACTGAGCAAAGGGGAACAGGGACACCTTAAAGAACTGGGGAAACTCAGAGAACTGCGGGAGTTCCGTGTAGCCAGTACAGCGGAAACGAAAGTCGGGGATAAAGTCGACGTCAGCCTGTTTAAAACCGGCGATATTGTCAATGTCATCGGCGTTTCAAAAGGCAAAGGTTTTGCCGGTGTCGTCAAGCGCCATGGTTTCCACGGCGGACCGAAGACACATGGCCAAACCGATCGCCACCGCGCTCCTGGCGCCATCGGCGCCACTACCACACCTGGTAGAGTGCTCAAAGGTCTACGCATGGCCGGGCATATGGGCCACGAGCAAGTCACTCAAAAAGGCTTGAAAGTTTATAAAACTGACCCCGAACATAATCTCCTTCTAGTTCAAGGAGCAGTCCCGGGCGCAAAAAATGGACTATTATTAATCAGTAAAGCGACTAAAGCTAAGAGGAAGTAGGGAAATGCAGGCACCAGTTTATAACCTTGCGGGGGAAGTGGTAGCTAACATTGAAATTAGCGATAAGGTATTTGGCGTGCCTTTTAACGAATCGTTAGTGCATCAGTCTGTCATAAGACAGCAAGCTAATGCCCGTCAGGGAAATGCTAGTACTAGAACTCGCGGCCTTGTTTCCGGCAGCACCAGAAAGCTTTTTAAGCAAAAGGGCACCGGTTCCGCACGTGCAGGTAGTATTAAATCACCACTACGCCGCGGAGGCGGTATTGTCTTCGGGCCTCATCCCAGAGACTATCATCAGGCAATGCCGAAGAGTATGCGCCGGTTGGCATTAAGATGCGTATTATCGGCCAAGCTCGAAGACGGCGAATTGAAAATCATGGAATCGCTGAAACTCGACGAAATCAAAACGAAAAAAATGGCTGTAATTCTGGACGCAATGAAAGTAGATACAACTACCCTTGTCGTTACCGGCGCGGCTGATACAAATCTCGTTAAATCAGCCCGTAATTTACCCGGCGTCAAGACATTACCCGCCAATTTAATGAATGTAGTGGATATTATTGGTCATCGCACGCTGCTGATGGAAGTAGACGCGGTGCGTAAAGCGGAGCAGCTGTGGGGCGATAGTTCATCTGGAGAGGAAAACAATGCAACTGCATGAAATTATTAAGCGCCCTCTGGTAACAGAAAAAAACGCCACCTTGCAGCCTACTGGCAAATACGTATTTGAAGTGGGTGGGCGCGCGAACAAAATGCAGATTAAGAATGCCGTGCAAGAAGCGTTTAAAGTAACGGTCATGTCAGTTAACATCATAACTATAAAGAGTAAAGAAAAACACGTAGGACGAAGGGTCGTAAAATCGTCACCATGGAAAAAAGCAATCGTCACTCTTAAAGACGGCGACAAGATTGAGCTGTTTGAGAGTTTATAAAGCGAACGAGGGAAATTAGATGGCAATAAAGGTATATAATCCAACTTCTCCCGGCAGGCGGGATGCTAGTACTCTCGCTAATGAAGAGATTACTAAATCAAGGCCTGAAAAATCGCTGGTTCTCTATAAAAAGAAGAGGGCCGGTCGGAATAACGAAGGTAAAGTAACTGTACGTCACCAGGGCGGCGGCGTTAAACAGCTGCTTAGAGTTATCGATTTCAAGCGCGACAAGCTGGGAATTCCCGGTAAAGTCAATGCGATTGAATACGATCCCGGGCGATCTGCAAATATTGCTTTAATTTACTATGTCGACGGCGAAAAACGTTATATCATCTCGCCGGTTGGTTTAAAAGTGGGGGATACCATTCTTTCCGGAGAGACCGCCGAAATCAAAGTAGGCAATAACTTACCGTTGAAGTCAATCCCCACCGGAACAATGATACACAATATTGAATTAATTAAAGGCAACGGCGGAAAATTAGTCCGCAGCGCCGGCGGTACGGCTCAGCTCCTGGCCAAAGAGGGAGAAGAAGTTCACATCCGCTTACCTTCAGGCGAAATGAGACTTGTCCGGGCGGAATGCTCCGCTACAATCGGGCAGGTCGGTAATGTAGAATACCAGGGTATTCACATCGGTAAAGCAGGACGGAAGCGCTTAATGGGTTGGCGCCCGACTGTTAGAGGTTCGGCTATGAGTCCGCGCGACCATCCACATGGCGGCGGCGAGGGTAAAACTCCGATTGGTATGCCGGGACCAAAGACACCCTGGGGTAAACCGGCACTGGGTTATAAGACGCGTAAGACAAAGTATTCTGATGGAATGATTATTAGGCGTCGAGGGAAGAAGTAAACTATGTCAAGGTCAACGAAAAAAGGACCCGCAGTAGACGCGAAACTACTTAAAAAAGTACAGGCAGTTAGTCGCAGCAGCGAGAAGACCGTGATCAAAACATGGGCTCGCTGGTGCACGATCATCCCGGATATGATCGGGTTAACGATTGCTGTACATGATGGCAGAAGACATGTACCGGTTTATATCACGGAAAACATGGTAGGTCATAGACTGGGCGAGTTCGCTCCTACCCGCACCTTCAGAGGGCATACTATCAAGGAGGAAGAAGCTCCCAAGAAAGCCGCACCGGCGGCTGAAGCTACTACCTAGGAGATAAATGGAAGTAAAATCGGTTGCTAAAAATACAGGAACGTCACCGCGCAAGATGAGACTACTGATAGACATGGTCCGCGGTAAAAATGTCGATGAAGCATTAACTATTTTAAAGTTTGCTTCATCGCCGCACGCCCGCATTGTCGCCAAACTGATACAAACAGCAGTAGCTGATGCAGAGTCGGCGCACAATATGGAAGTCGCGCATTTAAAGGTTTTAAAGATCTCCTCCGATGAGGCGATGATTCTGAAAAGGTTTAAGGCGCGTTCTCGTCACCGCGTGAGCCCGATACAGAAGCGTTCCAGTCATATTACTGTCGTTGTTGGGGATCAGGAGGGCTAATGGGACATAAGGTTCATCCGGTTGGTTTCAGACTTGGTATCATTAAAACTTGGGATTCCAAATGGTATTCTGACCGGCATTTTGTCACTTATTTACAGGAAGACCTGAAGATTCGAAAAGCCATCCGGTTAATGTACCCTGAAGCCGGTGTTTCTCTTGTTGAAATTGACCGCCAGGCGAATAATGTATCCCTTACCATTCACACTGCTCGTCCAGGTATTTTAATCGGACGCGGCGGACAGCGTGTGGATGAGATGAGAAAATCGTTAGAAAAATTGATTTCTAAAAAAGTACAATTAAATATCCGCGAAATTCAGCAGCCAGAATTTGATGCTTACTTAGTAGCAAAATCAATTGCTGAATCTATGGAACGGCGTGTCGCTTACCGGCGTGCTTTAAAGCAGGCATTACAGCGTTCAATTGTTGCCGGGGCAAAAGGGATGAGAATCCGCGCCGCCGGTCGTCTAGACGGCGCAGAAATTGCCCGCACAGTGACCATGCATGAAGGACGCGTACCTCTGCATACCATACGCGCTGATATCGATTATGGTTTTGTTGAAGCTAAAACTGTCATGGGCAGAATTGGCATTAAGGTTTGGATTTATAAGGGTGAAATTCTGCCGGTCAAAGAAGAAGCAGAACCTGCGGAAACAGCCGCTCAGCCAGGTGTTGTTCCCGCCGCTGAATTAAAACCGGTAGCGGTTGAACAACCGGTGGTGGAATCACCTGAAAAATTAGCAGCCGTAAAAGAAGCCGCGGCCCAAGCACTGGCAGAAAAACATACCGTAAGAAGGATCCGGAAACCCGCGGCAGAAACACCGGCGATTGTTGCCGAAGAAGTAAAAGCAGTAAAACAGGAAGTTAAAAAAATCCGTAAACCTGCCGTTGAAAAGGTAGAGAAACCTGCGGCTGAAGCAGAAACCGAAGAAAAACCTGCGGCAAAGAAAGCCAGTCCGGCAACCGGAGCGGCTAAACCGAAAACGGTAAAACCGAAGAAGCCCGCCTCCGATGTAACGGAAGAACCGACAGCGGAAAAGTAGGGAGATATTAATGTTACAGCCTAAGAGAGTAAAATTCCGCAAGTTCCAAAAAGGACGGCGCAAGGGCACGGCTCAGTCCGGCGATGTCGTCACCTTTGGTGATTATGGATTACAGGCGGAAGAATCTGTATGGATAACGGCGCGTCAGATTGAAGCAGCCCGCCGTGCTATTACACACTATGTCCGCCGCGGCGGTAAAGTATATATCCGTATTTTCCCGGATAAATCTATTACCAAGAAGCCAGCCGAAACACGCATGGGTTCCGGTAAAGGCACCCCTGACCATTGGGTAGCAGTGGTCAAACGTGGGCGCATTATGTTTGAAATGGGTGGTGTCGATGAAGCAACCGCCAAAGAAGCAATGCGGTTGGCCGCCAATAAATTGCCGGTCGATGCCAAATTCGTTACCAGGAAGACAAGCGGTCTTGCCGGCATCACCAAGACCAGGGAGTTAGAGGCAGTTGAAAGTTAGTGAAGTTCGGGCGATGAGCTCTGAGGAATTGATCAAACAGCTACAGACGGCTAATCGGGAACTTTTTGACCTGCGTCTGAAAGCTACCACCAAACAATTAGTAAATCATCGGGAAATCCCCCGCACTAGAAGAAAGATTGCGGTAATCCAGACCATCATCCGGGAAAGAGAGTTAGAAGGGAAATAATTTCCCTCAAATTATAAAACACTGTCGGTTTTCGGCAGAAGAAAAGGGTTAATCTATGGCGATATTAGAGAAGAGCAAAGTAGGGCAGGTTTCCAGTAACAAGATGCAAAAAACCGTAGTTGTCCTGGTTGAGTCCCATCGAAACCATCCCTTGTACCACAAGACTATTAAAAAGGTAAAGCGCTATATGGTTCATGATGAAAATAATGAATGCAAGATAGGCGATACCGTGAAAATCGTAGAAACTCGGCCTCTTTCAAAAGAAAAACGGTGGCGTGTCGCGGAGATTATTATTAAAGCCGCGGCCATCGATGTTAAACCGCAAGAAATCGCCGCTCCTGCAGTGTTAACTGAAGCCAAAACGGGCGCTGATGCAGCGGTTAATGAAGTGGTTGCAGATACTACCGGAACGGCAACAGCGGAAGAAAAGAAAGAATAACACTTGGGGTAAAATGAAGTGATAGAAATATATACCAGATTAAAGGTAGCGGACAACACCGGCGCACGACAGGTAATGTGCGTAAATATTCTCGGCGGCAGCGGTCGTAGATATGCTCATGTTGGTGACGTCATTGTCGGCAGCGTAAAAAAGGCAGTTCCCGGCGGCTCGGTAAAAGCAGGAGATGTAGTTCGTGCTGTAGTTATTCGTACGACTAAACCCCAGCGCAGAGCAGATGGTACTTATATTAGATTCGATGATAACGCGGCGGTAATTCTTACAGAGAAGAATAACCCCAAAGGAACTCGTATTTTTGGCCCGGTTGCCAGGGAATTAAGAGAAAAATTATTCACCAAAATTTTATCTCTGGCACCTGAGGTATTATAAGGAGACGGGCGATGAAAATAAAAAAGGATGATAATGTCCTGGTTATCGCCGGCAAAGATAAGGGCAAAAAAGGCAAAGTTCGCTTTGTTTTTCCCAAAGACCACCAGGCTCTTATTGAAGGCGTCAACATGATCAAGACGCACAGCAAAGCGAAAGCACAGGTTAAACAGGCAGGTATCATTGAGCGGGAAGCACCGGTTGATTTATCAGATGTTATGCTGATATGCAATCATTGCAATCACCCCGTTCGTATTGGCTACAAGACCCTGGACGACGGTAGTAAAACTAGAATTTGTCGTGCTTGTGGTGAGGTTATCGAATAATGGCTGGTCTGAAAGAAAAGTATAAAAAAGAAATTGTACCCAAGCTGATGGAAGTCCAAGGCTACAAGAATATCATGGAAGTGCCGAAACTGGAAAAAATCGTCGTTGGCATCGGCTTAGGTGAAGCAGTGTCCAATGCCAAAGCGTTGGAAGGTGCGGAAAAGGATTTACCTATTATCACCGGGCAAAAGCCTATAGTAACCCGTTCCAAGAAATCTATCGCGAACTTCAAATTACGCGAAGGCATGCCCATCGGTCTTAAAGTGACTTTACGTCAGGAAAAGATGTTTGATTTCCTGGATAGATTGATCAATGTCGTTTTACCCAGAGGCCGTGAGTTTGTGGGTGTGCCCAGAAACGCTTTTGATGGCCGCGGTAACTATACCCTGGGGTTAAAAGAACAAACTATTTTCCCCGAGATTGAATATGACAAAGTTGATAAAGTACGGGGTCTGGAGATAACAATCGTTACTACGGCCAGAACCGATGAAGAAGGTCGATTATTACTGGAATTGCTGGGAATGCCGTTCAGCAAGGATTGATGGAGTTTAAATGGCTAAAAAGTCAGAAATTGCTAAATGGAGACGGACTCCTAAATTTGAAGTGCAACAGCACAATCGATGCCAGGTGTGCGGTCGTTCGCGCTCCTACATGCGTCGATTTGGTCTATGCAGAATATGTTTCCGGGAACTTGCTTTAGCCGGTAAGATTCCGGGCGTGAGAAAGTCAAGCTGGTAAGGATATTAACCAAAGGGGGGAAAGGGTGACTATTTCTGACCCAATTGCAGATATGCTGACCCGGATACGCAATGCCACCATGGCAAGGCATGATGCGGTGTTGGTATCATCTTCAAGATTAAAGTTGGCGATTGCCAAAATTCTCAAGGAAGAAGGCTTCATAAAAGATTTTGAAGTCGTCCGCGAAGAATCGCACAAAAACATCAAGATTTACATCAAATATCAAGATAGGAATCAACCGGTGCTTACCGGGTTAGAACGTGTGAGCAAACCCGGTTTGAGAATCTATGTTGAGAAAAAAGAGATCCCCCGCGTATATGGCGGAATGGGGATAGCTATTCTCTCTACTCCGAAAGGGGTAATGACCGGACGTCAGGCTTGGCGGCAGGGAATCGGCGGAGAGCTCTTATGTTACGTATGGTAAGCAAATACAGGAGCAAATTGTATGTCTAGAGTCGGACGTTTGCCAATACCACTGCCGAAAGATGTAGTGGTAAAAACAGATAACGGTGAAGTGATAGTCAAAGGACCGAAAGGTGAACTTCGTCGAAGCATGGGTTCTGATATCACTATCAGCCAGGAAAATAATACTTTGGTAGTTGCCCGCGCGAATGAAAATCGTGATGTCCGCGCCAGGCACGGCTTGATGCGCGCGCTGATTGCCAACATGGTAACAGGCGTCACCAAAGGCTATGAGAAAGGCATCGATATCGTCGGTGTCGGTTATAAAGCAACGAAAGCCGGCGATAAGGTGATTCTTAATGTAGGATATTCTCACCCGGTAGAAGTTTTACCGTCCCCGGGTATTGTATTGACAGTCGAAGGCACCACGAAAGTAAAAATTTCCGGTATTGACAAAGAAGCCGTCGGATTAAAAGCGGCGCAAATAAAAGCAATCAAACCCCACGATGCCTACAAAGGCAAAGGCTTAAGATATACCGGCGAAATAGTCAAGCTCAAGCCGGGTAAAGCGGGTAAGGCAATCGGGAAGTAGAGGTAAGAAAATAAATGGCAAAGTTTAACCGTAAGGTATCTCGTGATAGAAGACACACCCGCATCCGCAGAAGGGTGCAGGGTACAGAAACCAGGCCGCGTCTAAGCGTTTTCCGGAGTTTGACTAACGTATATGCTCAGGTAATTGACGATACCAAAGGGCTTACATTGGCAGCTGCCTCATCGCTCGATGCTGAAATTAAAAGCGCAGCTGACGGGAAAAAGAAAGCTGAAGTATCCAAGCTGGTAGGTGCTCTGGTCGCCAAACGCGCCAAGGAAAAAGGTGTCACGATGGTAGCTTTTGACCGTGGCGGTTTTAGATATCACGGTAGAGTCAAAGCTCTTGCCGAAGCCGTTCGAGAGCAGGGATTGAAATTCTAAGAGATAATAAGGATAGAATAATATGGCGCTAATCAATAAAATAGATCCGGCTGAACTGGCATTAACAGATAAATTAGTATACGTGAACCGCGTTGCCAAAGTTGTAAAAGGCGGCAAACGTATGAGCTTCAGCGCACTGGTTGTTACCGGTGACGGCGCCGGGCACGTTGGGGTAGGACTCGGTAAAGCAAACGAGGTCCCCGTAGCTATTAACAAAGCCAATGCCGATGCCCGGAAAAATTTGATTTCCGTACGTATGGAAGGCTCAAGTATTCCCCATGAAATTGAACTGAAAATGGGTTCCGCCAGAATTCTGCTTAAACCCGCGGCTCCGGGTACCGGTATTATAGCCGGCGGCAGTATGCGCGCTGTACTCGAATTATCCGGGGTTAAAGACATTTTAACCAAATCATTAGGCACATCAAATAAAACAAATGTTGCCCGCGCTACCGTTCTAGCGCTTAGCAGACTGAAAAATCCTGCGGAAGAGATTGCCAGACGGAAGCCGCCTGTTCAGAAAACCGGGGAGGTTGTCAGTGGCTAAACTAAATATTACCTGGGTTAAAAGCGGCATCGGCTACGAGGAAGACCAGAAAAGAACCTTGAAGGCTCTCGGTTTTCATCGTTTGAACGAAGTTGTCGTCAAAGAAGATTCTATGGCCATTCGAGGCATGATAAATAAAGTAAGACATTTAGTTAAAGTGGAGGAAGCAAGTTGATAAGACTGGATACACTTTCTCCTGCACCCGGCTCGAGAAAAGACAAGAAAAGGGTTGGGCGTGGTGACGGAAGCCGAAAAGGTAGTTTTTCCGGACGCGGTTGTAAAGGACAAAAAGCGCGTGCCGGTTTTAGAATGAAACCTGGTTTTGAAGGCGGGCAATTGCCGATTATCAAACGGTTACCCAGCCAGCGCGGGTTCACCAACATTTTTAAAACTCAATATGATGTCGTCAATGTCGGGACACTTAATGGTTTTGAACCCGGCACAGAAGTTGACATCATATTGTTAATAACCGCCGGTTTAGTAAAAACCGGCCAGAACCCGGTAAAAATCCTGGGTAACGGTGACATTGACCGTCCTTTAACCGTAAAGGCGGACAAATTTACCCCGTCTGCAAAAGCTAAAATCGAAGCGGCAGGCGGTAAAGTAATTGAGGAGGAATCCCTTGAAGCCTCGGCAGAGTAGGCCAAAGCTGCTCCAAGCCATGATCGACGCATTTCGCATGCCGGATTTGCGGCGTCGTATTTTAATCACTTTTGGATTACTGGTAGCATTTCGTTTCATTGCTCATATCCCGCTGCCCGGTGTAGACCCGGTAGCTTTAAAGAGCTTGTTCGATAGTAATGCCCTGTTAGGTATGCTTGATATGTTCAGCGGCGGCGCTCTGAGAAACTTCAGTGTGGCCGCTATGGGTGTTTATCCTTATATTACCTCTACTATTATCATCCAGCTGCTGCAACCAGTTATTCCCGCGCTTATGAGGCTTTCCCAGGAAGGGGAAGCCGGTAGAGATAAGGTTAACCGCATCAGCCACTGGTTGACGATACCCTTGGCCGCGCTCTCAGGTTACGGTCAGATCGTTCTCCTGCAGAGAGAAGGGGC
>Ga0182019_10001715_pt1 | contig 11150 bp, 12 predicted proteins | sample 812E2MmetaG_FD_120483 | JGI IMG/M metagenome (GOLD analysis project Ga0182019, IMG submission 120483) | Permafrost microbial communities from Stordalen Mire, Sweden - 812E2M metaG | ecosystem: Environmental > Terrestrial > Soil > Wetlands > Permafrost | place: Sweden: Stordalen | collected...
ATCTGCTCCATCAGCATGACCCGGCACAGCTCGTGCGAAAACGTCATCCGGGAGAGCGATACCCGGGCCTGCGCGCGTTCCATCACCCGGGGGTCGAGCCCCAGGAATCCCCCCACGACGAAGGCCACCGTCCGGGCCGATCCGGCCGACGCCTTCTCCAGGAACCGGGCGAATTCCCCCGAGGACATCTCCTGGCCTCCGTCAAAGAGGCAGACAATATAATCATCTTTGAAGTGTTTTTCAAGTCCCCGGGCCTCGATGTCCTTGATTTTGGCGCCGAAACGCTCGGCGAGGCCCCGCGCCTCGGCCGTCTCGACGATCCGGCAGGTCGCGACCTCCCTGATCCTCTTCAGGTAGAACTCCTGGAGGTCCCGGAGCGGGGCGCTCTTGGTCTTGCCGGGCCAGAGGAGCTTGATGTCCATGGAGCGTCCGGCGGGCGGCGGTCAGTACTCGAATCTCGGGACGTCGCCCCAGAGCTTTTCGAGGGCGTAGTACTCGCGCGCCGCCCGGGAGAAGATGTGGACCACGAGAAAGCCGTAGTCCATGAGGATCCACTCGCCGTGGGTCGTCCCTTCGACGCCGAGCGCCCGCGCGCCGTGCGCCTTGAGCTCGTGGCCGATGGCGTCGGCGAGCGCGGCGTTCTGGCGGGACGAGCCGCCTTCCACGATGAGGAAATAGTCGGTGAAAGTCGACGCCGTCCGGAGGTCGAGCACGCAGATGCCCTCGCCTTTCTTGGACTGGGCAGCCTTGACCGCGGTCCGGACTTCGGCCGGCAGGCTCCGCTTCGTGACTTTCTTGGGGAGTGTCGATTCCATGTGCGCCTCGATGGATGATGTCATGGGATGTCAGGATGTCCGGGCCCGGTAGAGGCCCCGCTCGGCGATGTACCGCGCGACCGGCGCGGGGACGAGCGCACGGATCGGCGCTCCCCGCCGGACGCGGGACCGGATTTCGGAGGACGAGACGTCGAGCGCAGAGATCGGGGTCAGGAAGATCCGGCGGGACGACAAGAGCGCCTCGCCGATCCGGGTGGCCGGCGTGACCTCGCAGACCCCGCTCCGGTATTCGGACGCCAGCGCGGCCCGGGCCGCGGCGAGCCGGGTTCCGGGCCGGGTCGTGACGATGAACAGGCACCGCTCCAGGACGCGCCGCCATTCACGCCAGGTCTCGATGTCGCGGAACGCGTCCGCGCCAAGGATGAAGAAGATCCGCGCTCCCGGATACAGCCTCCGGATCTTGTCCAGGGTGACAATGGAATAGGATGTCCCGCCGGCCTCGATCTCGATCGGGCTGGGAACGAGCCGCCGGTAGCGGCGAAGGGCGAGCTCGACCATGGCCATCCGGTCGCGCGGAGAGGCGATCTCGGACGTCTCCTTGTGAGGCGGGATGAAGGACGGCACGAACAGGACGCGGTCGAGCGAGAAGCGGGCGAGGATCTCGGCCGCGGCCTTGACGTGGCCGGCGTGGATCGGGTTGAACGTGCCGCCGTAGACGCCGATCCGCTCCTTCCGCGTCATCTCCCCTCCCCGCCGCCATCTTTTGTCTTCAGCTCCCCGATCTTGGCCGCGACGGCCGCCGTCAGCTGCTTCAGGCCTTCGCCCTTGGCCGCCGAAATCGCGAAGAAGGCCAGCTTCTTGCGGGCGGCCAGCGCCCGGACGGCGTCGAGCCGCGACCGGTCTTCGCCGAGGAGGTCGACCTTGTTGGCGACCAGGATCTGCTTCCGCCGGGCCAGGCCCGGGTTGAACTCGCGGATCTCCCGCATCACGACGTCGAAATCCTCGACCGGGTCGCGGCCGGAATAGGGCGAGACGTCGATGATGTGGACCAGGAGCTTCGTCCGCTCGACGTGCTTCAGGAATTGGACGCCCAGCCCATGGCCGAGGTGGGCGCCCTCGATGAGGCCTGGGATGTCGGCCGCGACGAAGCTCTGGTCGGCGCCGACATAAACCACCCCGAGGTTCGGGATGAGCGTCGTGAACGGGTAGTCCGCGATCACGGGCCGGGCCGCGGAGATCTTGGAGAGGAGCGTCGACTTGCCGACGTTCGGGAAACCGATCAGGCCCGCGTCCGCGATCAGCTTGAGCTCGAGAAAGAGCTCCTTCGCCTCGCCCGGACGGCCCTTCTCGTGCTCGCGCGGCACTTGGTGGGTCGACGTGGCGAACGAGGCGTTGCCCCGGCCGCCTTTGCCGCCCTTGGCCGCCCGGAATTTCTGCCCGGGCTTGAGGAAGTCGAACAGGACATCGCCCGTCTCCTCGTCCTTGATCATCGTCCCGACCGGGACGCGGAGGACCAGGTCCGCTCCGCGCTTGCCCGTCCGGTTGGCGCCTTCGCCGGGCGCGCCGTTGCGGGCCTTGTTGATCGGGTGGAATCGGAAATAGACGAGGGAGTTCAGGCCTTCGTCCGACAGGAAGTCGATGCTCCCACCGTTCCCGCCGTGGCCGCCGTCCGGACCGCCCTTGGGCACGCCCATCTCGCGGCGGAAGCTGACGCAGCCGTCACCGCCCTTGCCGGCCTGGAGCGAGACCCTGACCTGATCAATAAACATGGGAAAGAGGTGCGCCGGCGCGCGGGCTCAAATCAAAGGAGGAAGAGAACCTGTCCCGGCGGAAAAGGATCGGAGCGATGTTTCGGACCCTCCACTACACGGGAAGGATGGAGACGATCGTCCCCTTCGCGCCCTTCTTGACGAACTTGACCTTGCCGGCGATCTTGGCGAAGAGCGTGTCGTCCTGGCCGCGGCCGACGTTCGGGCCGGGCTTGAACGGGGTCCCCCGCTGCCGGACGAGGATGGAGCCGGCCTTCACCAGCTCGCCGCCGTATTCCTTGACGCCCAGGCGCTTGGATTGGCTGTCGCGTCCGTTGCGCGCGCCGCCGCTTGCTTTCTTGTGGGCCATTGCGGGTCTCCTTTACCTTACTTCGCCGTTCCGGCCTTCTTCGCCCCGGCTTTCGCCTTTCCGGCGGGCGCGGGCTTGGCCGCCGCGCCGGCTTTCGCCGCGCGGGCCTTCTTCGCCTTGACGGGAGGCTCTTCGGCCTCGGCCTTCGGTTTCGGCGGCTTGGGCGCTTTCTTGGCCTTGACCGGCGCCGCGGCGGGGGCCTCGGCGGCGGGAACCGCCTTCTTCACGGTTTCGAACTTGAGCGATTCCGAGGGGACGGCCGCCGTGTCGGGGTAGATCTTCTCGATCTTCACCTCGGTCAGCAGCTGCCGGTGGCCGCGCGTCCGCCGGTACTGTTTCCGGCGCTTCTTTTTGAAGACGAGGACCTTTTCATCTTTGTAGGTCTTGAGGACTTGGGCCACGACCGCCGCCGTGTCGACGAGGGGCGTCCCGATGAGCGTCCGGTCGTCGGCCTCGACGAGGAGGACCTCGCCGAAGAGGAGCCTCTGGCCGGGCTCGACCTCCAGTTTCTCGATACTGAGGACGTCGCCTTCCTTGACGACGTACTGCTTTCCGCCGGTTTTGATTACAGCAAACATGTGTCTTTGACCTTTTCTCGATATGGATATGAAAAGAGGCGCATAACGATAACATAGGAAAGCGGTTGTGTCAAACATGGATTTTCGCATGCCCGGGAAGCCTTGAGATGCGAGTTCACGCCCCCGTTTGCGCCCCTCGGACCCGGGGGGTGAGAGGCCGGCTGTTGTCAGCAAAAGGGGGGGTTGATGGGAATCAAAGGCGGGGCTCTCTCCAGCCGGCACAAGAGAACGGTACTAATTTATTTCAATTCATTAGAAAGTCAAGTAAAAAAAATCTTCGGTTCGCTGCCGCGCGGAGATTGCCGATGCAAAGGTCCCCGGATGCCGAGAATGGCAAGGGAGGTCTTTTTTGTTATAATTCAGGCGGACAGGGCGGTTAGCTCAGCGGTAGAGCATCGGTTTTACACGCCGGTGGCCACAGGTTCAAATCCTGTACCGCCCACCACATTTCCGGAACGCAATACGGCCCGGGGCATGAGAATCCGGACCCAAGGACGACAGCATGGACCATGATCCGAACGGCGTTCGGCGTCCCGCGCCCCGCCCCCACACGAATCCGGACGCGAGCCCGGAAAGCCGGCTCCTGTTTCTCTGGCTCGTCCTCGCGTCGCTCCTGTCGCTGGGCGGCGTCCTCGGTTTCATCCTGCTCTTCGTCAGGGACATGACGGTCTACTGGTTCATCCTCTCGCCCCTCATCATCATCGTCTACCAGTTTCCCGCGTTCGTCGTGTTCCGGATCTGGAAGCGGAAGCGGGGCAGGGGCGCCGAGCCGGACGAGACCGCTCCCGAGGCGCCCGCGCCGCCGCAGGCGGTGGACGGCGGGACGGATTCTGTGCACGGAGAAGGGAACGGGATGCCGGGCGGGCCGGCGCAAGGGTAAAAGAGCGCCCCCGACGGGATTCGAACCCGTGTTGCTGCCTTGAAAGGGCGGTGTCCTAGGCCTCTAGACGACAGGGGCGCATAAAAAAAATGAGCCGTGCTGGGCTCGAACCAGCGACACCCGGCTTAAAAGGCCGGTGCTCTACCACTGAGCTAACGGCCCACGGTTCAGCCGCTTATCTCGTTTGTAATCAGTATCCCCGGCGATCGGGAACACTGATGAAAAACCGTCTCTTACCCCTTTTCCGGGGCTTTCGAGCGGTCAGAGTATAGCCTTTTTCCTTTTTTGTTTCAAGCGCCCAGGCTCCCGCCTCTCCCCCCCCGCGAACCCTTGCCTCACCGCTTCTCGACGCAAGTTGCCGGGTTCCGTGCAAAGGCATATACTATCAACGATTTTCCAGAAAAGGAGAAAAGGCATGAGAAAGCTATGGGTATGTCTCGGCATCATCGCGATGCTCGTCGCGATCGGAGCGGCGCAGCAGGCGCCGGCCGCCGGTCCCTATAAAGTGCTCAAGACCGCCAAGGTCGGCGGCGCGGGCGGATTCGATTATGTCTACGCCGATAGCGTCGGGCGCCGGCTCTACATCCCGCGGACCGGAGCCACGCCCCGGGTGACCGTCTTCGACCTCGACACGCTCGCGTCCGTCGGCGAGATCCCCAATGCCAACGCACGGGGGGTGGCCGTCGACCCCGCGGCCGGCCATGGCTTCTGCAGCAGCAAGCCCGTCGTGATGTGGGACACGAAGACCCTGGCGGTGATCAAGACCATCGAAGTCCAGGGGAACCCGGACGGCATCATGTTCGATCCCTTCAACGAGCGGGTTTACGTCTTCAGCCATAGCGCCCCCAACGCGACGGTGATCGACGGCAAGGACGGCTCCGTCGTCGGCACGATCGACCTGGCCGGCGCGCCCGAACAGGCGGTCACGGACGGCAAGGGCCATCTGTACGTCGACATCGAGGACAAGGACAACATCGCCGTCGTGGACGCGAAGGCCATGACGTGCACCGCCCACTACAGCCTCGCCGGCAAAGGCGGCGGCCCCGCCGGCCTGGCATTCGACGCGAAGAACAACATCCTCTTCGCGGGCTGCCACCAGCCCGCGACGATGGTCGTCCTCAGCGCCGTCGACGGCAAGATCCTCGACACCCTGCCGATCGGCACCGGCGTCGACGGCGCCGTCTTCAATCCGGCGACGATGGAAGCCTTCAGCTCGCAGGGCGACGGCACCCTCACCGTCGTCAAGGAAAACGGCCCGACGAGCTTCGCCGTCCTCCAGAACGTGGCGACGCAGCGGTCGGCGAAGACCCTGACCGTGGACGCCAAGACGAATCACATCCTGCTCATCGCCGCCGAATACACCCCCCCGCCGGCGCAGCCGCAGGCCCAGCCACAACAGGCGCAACAGCAAGGTCAGCCTCCGGCCAAGCCGCCCGCGGGCCAGCGCGGCGGACGCGGGACGATGGTGCCGGATTCGTTCGCGATCCTCGTCGTCGGGAAGTAGAGCTTCTTCCGGGAGATCGAACATGGAGCAACGTCAGCTCGGGCGCTCATCCCTGTTTGTCTCCGCCCTGGGGCTCGGCTGCATGGGCATGTCCGAGTTCTACGGGCCGCGGGATGACGAGGAATCGATCCGGACCCTCCGCCGGGCGATCGACCTCGGCGTGACCTTTTTCGACACGGCGGACATGTACGGCCCGTTCGTCAACGAGGAGCTGGTCGGCAAGGCTCTCCGGCCGCATCGCGCCGGCGTCGTCATCGCCACCAAGTTCGGCAACGTCCGCGGGGTGAAGGGCGAGCGCCTGGGCATCAACGGCCGGCCGGAATACGTCCGCCAAGCCTGCGAGGCGAGCCTGCGGCGGCTCGGCGTCGAGACCATCGACCTGTACTACCAGCACCGGGTCGATCCGAACACGCCGATCGAAGAGACCGTGGGGGCCATGTCCCGGCTCGTCGAGGAGGGGAAGGTCCGGTTCCTCGGCCTGTCGGAAGCGGCGGCGGAGACGATCCGGCGCGCCGCCCGCGTTCATCCGATCGCAGCCCTGCAGACGGAATATTCACTCTGGACCCGCGACGTCGAAGCGGGAATCCTGAAGACATGCCGCGAGCTGGGGATCGGCTTCGTCGCCTACAGCCCCCTCGGCCGCGGATTCCTCACCGGAGCGTACAGGACGGCGGACGCGCTCCACGAGACGGATTTCAGGAGGGGCTCCCCCCGCTTCCAGGACGAGAACATCAAGAAGAACCTGGTCCTCGTCGAGCGGATCGAGCATATCGCGAGCCGCATCCCCTGCACCCCCGCCCAGATCGCCCTGGCCTGGTTGCTGGCGCAGGGCGGGGACATCGTTCCGATACCCGGGACGAAGCGCCGGGCATATCTCGAGGACAACGTCGGCGCGGTCGATGTCACGCTGACTCCGGAGGATTTGCGGGCGCTGGATGAGGCGGCGCCGGCCGGCGCCGCGGCGGGGCTGCGCTATCCGGAGGCCGTCATGTCTTCGGTGAACAGATAGCTTCGAATCCGCCGTTCCCGCCGGGTCGGGGGCGGCCTGCGCCCCATAAAAAAGGAACGGGGCCAGACCACCTCTCTCCGCTCCCCGGCTCAGGCCTTCGGGTGCGGACAGCCGGGCTCTGGCCCCGCAAATCGCCGTCGGGCGCGCGAGCGCCGCGGCTTACAGCTGCTCGAACTTGGTGATGACCCAGCGGCCGTGGCGGGCGATGTTCGCCGCCTCGTCCTTGAGGTCGTACATCTTGATCGTGATCCGGTAGTTCTTCGCCGCGCCGTCTTTGCCCTTCACCTGGACCTCGAGGTCCTTGCTGTGGACGTCGCCCTTGAGGTCGCGGATGTTGGGCAGCTGGCCCGCGCCGAGCGAGAAGGAGGTGATCTCCTCTTCCTTGGCCGCGGCGGTCTTGGTTTCGTTGTACTGGTTCAGGAGGGTCCGATTGGCCTGATAGGCATCATCGAACTTCTTCTGGGCCGCGTCGACCTTCGCCTTGGCGGCGCCCTTCGCGGCGGCCGTCCGGGCGGAGTTGAACTCGTCCTTGGCCGAGTCGAGGGTGTCCTTGGCGTCGAGGGCCGGCCCCGAGCTCGCCTCGTACTGCTTCTTCAGGTCCGCTTCCTTCTTGCCCATGTCGGCCAGGGCGGCGGGCTCGATCTTTTCCTCGCTGACCTTGGTGATGGTCCAGCTTTCGGCTTCGATCTTGAGCGGATCGACGGCCATGGTGGACATCGTGGAGACGTCGTTCAGGCTGACCGCATGGAAATAGCTCGTCAGCAGAGACTGTTCGGGCTTGGAGCTGCAGCTCTGCAGGGCTGCCACCGCAAAAATCAACCCAAGAATGACAAGGCTCTTTCTCCTCATTGTTCCTCCTTCCAGAATAGGTGGACTCTCATTATTTCAAATTTTACTTTTTTTGCAAGCAAAAAAGCAATAGGCAAGCGGGGGCGGCCCCCTTCTCCGGCCAAAAGCGGCGGTATCCCGGGGATTTGCGCGGGCGGCAATTGTCAACCCGAGGGGGTTGTGCTATAAATTCAGGCGGATTAGAGATCGCCTTTTTCGCGTTCGCTTATTATTCGCTATTTCTTTATTCGGACGAGGTTCATACATGAGCACGAAAGCCCTCCTGGACTCCCTCCTCGCCCGGCACGGCAAAGACCCCTCCGGATTGATCGAGATCCTCCGCGACGTCCAAGCCGCGCTCGGCGCCATCCCCCCCGAAGCCGTCGCCAAAATCGCCGCCCGCCTCGGCCTGTCCCGGGTCGACGTGGAGGGCGTGGCGACCTTCTACCACTTCTTCACCTCCCGCCCGGCCGGGACCTACGCCGTTTACCTGAACAAGAACGTCGTGGCGGAGATGAAAGGGCGCGCCGAGGTCGCCCGGGCGTTCGAGAAGGCGGCCGGCTGCCGCTTCGGCGAGACGACGGCCGACGGCCGGATCGGGCTCCACGAGACCTCGTGCATCGGCATGAACGACCAGGAGCCCTCCGCCCTGATCAACGGGGTGGTCTTCACCCGGCTGACGCCGGCCCGCGTCAAGGAAATCGTCGCCGGGATGAAGTCCGGCAAGGACGCGGCCAAGCTCGTCAAGAAGATCGGCGACGGCGCCAACCAGTCGCGCCTCGTCCGGGCCATGGTGAACAACAACATCCGGAAAAAGGGCCCGGTCATCCTCGCCCCGTTCAAGTCCGGCGCCGCCGTCCGCAAAGCCGTCACCTGGACCCCCGAGGACGTCATCGCCGAGATCAAGCGGGCGAACCTCCTCGGCCGCGGCGGGGCCGGGTTCCCGACCGGGCTCAAGTGGGAATTCTGCGGGCGGGAGGCCTGCCAGCCCCGCTACGTCGTCTGCAACGCCGACGAAGGCGAGCCCGGGACGTTCAAGGACCGGGTGATCCTGACCGAGCTCCCCCATCTGCTGTTCGAAGGCATGACCGTCGCCGGGTACGCCATCGGCGCCCGGGAAGGCATCCTCTACCTCCGGGCCGAATACGCCTATCTCCAGCCCCGCCTCGAAAAGGTCCTGGCCGACCTCCGGGCGCAGAAGCTCCTGGGCAAAGCCGTCGCGGGCAAGAAAGGATTCGCCTTCGACATCACGATCAAGCTGGGCGCCGGCGCCTACGTCTGCGGGGAGGAATCGGCCCTCCTCGAGTCGGCCGAGGGCAAGCGCGGCGCACCGCGCCCGCGGCCCCCGTTCCCCGTCCAGAACGGCTACCGCGATCTGCCGACCACGGTGAACAACGTCGAGACGCTGTGCGCGGCGGCGCGGATCCTGGAACGGGGCGCCGGCTGGTTCAAGACCATGGGAACGCCGAAGTCGGCCGGGACCAAGCTCCTGAGCGTCTCGGGCGACTGCCGCAAGCCCGGAGTCTACGAAGTGGAGTTCGGGCTGACCATCAACCGGCTCCTGGAGATGGTCGGCGGCCGGGACGCCCAGGCCGTCCAGGTCGGCGGCCCCTCCGGGACCTGCGTGGCGCGGGGCCAGTTCGACCGGAAGATCGGCTTCGAGGATCTGCCCACGGGCGGCTCGATCATCGTCTTCGGGCCGGAGCGCGACCTGTTCGCCGTCGTCCGCAACTTTATGGACTTCTTCATCGAAGAGTCCTGTGGCTGGTGCACGCCTTGCCGGGTGGGAAACACCCTGCTCCGCCAAAAGCTCGAAAAGATCACGTCCGGCCAGGGGACGCGCCAGGACCTCAAGGAGATCGAGGCCTGGGGCAAGTCGATCAAGGCCATGAGCCGCTGCGGCCTCGGCCAGACCTCGCCCAACCCCATCCTGACGACGCTCCAGAGTTTCCGGGAGAAATACGAGGCCCGGGTCGACGCGGCCCGGGACTACGTCTCGACGTTCGATCTCGAGGCCGCGGTCCGCGACGCCGCGGCCGTCACCGGCCAGACGCTCGCGGAGGACCGCCATGAGTAAGATCAAATTCTCGGTCGACGGCAGGGAATGCTCCGGCAAGCCCGGCCAGACCATCCTCGAGGCCGCCCGCGACAACGGCGTCTACATCCCCTCGCTCTGCCGCTACGAAGGCATCAAGCCCACCGGCAGCTGCCGCATCTGCACGGTCCGCGTCGGCGGCCGCTACATGGCCGCCTGTACCCAGCCCCTGGGCGAGGGGATGTCGGTCGAAAACACGGCGCCGGACCTCGAGGACATGCGCAAGGCCATGATCGAGATGCTCTTCGTCGGCGGCAACCACATGTGCCCGACCTGCGAGAAGAGCGGCAATTGCGAGCTCCAGGCGCTGGCCTATCGCTACCAGATGCTCGTCCCCCGCTTCCCTTATCAGTTCCCGCTGCGGACGGTCGACCCGACCGGGCCGTACCTCCTCGTCGACCACAATCGCTGCATCAAGTGCCATCGCTGCGTGGCGGCGACCAAGTCCAAGGACGGGAAGAGCGTCTTCGGCCCGCTCTATCGGTCCAAGCGCAAGAAAATCGGCGCGGACCTGACCCTCGCCGCGGGGCTCACGGCGGACGAGGCGAGGAAGGCCATGGACCGCTGTCCGGTGGGCGCGATCCTGAAGAAGGAGGTCGGCTTCGCCGTCCCGATCGGGCGGCGCAAATACGACAAGGCGCCGATCGGCAGCGACGTCGAGACACCGGGGACGTGAGGAGAGAGCCATGACCAAGCCCATCATCGCCACCGCCTCACTGGCCGGCTGCTTCGGCTGCCACATGTCGGTCCTCGACATCGACGAGCGCATCCTGCCCCTCATCGACCTCGTCGAGTTCAACAAATCCCCGATCGACGACATCAAGAAATTCTCCAAGACCTGCGACATCGGCCTGATCGAAGGCGGGTGCTGCAACAGCGAAAACGTCGAGACCCTGCGGGACTTCCGGAAGCACTGCAAGGTCCTGATCTCGGTCGGCGAGTGCGCCATCATGGGCGGCCTGCCGGCCATGCGGAACGGCATCCCGGTGAAGGACTGCCTCGAGGAGGCCTACCTCAACGGGCCGACGGTCGACCCGGCCGACCGGGGCATCCCCAACGACCCCGAGCTGCCGATCATCCTGGACCGGGTCTATCCCCTCCACGAGATCGTCAAGATCGACGCCTACCTCCCGGGCTGCCCGCCGTCGGCCGACCTCATCTGGAAGGCGCTCACCTCCCTCATCGAGGGCAAGCCCCTCGAGCTGACCTACGACCTCGTCAAATTCGATTAAGGAAGAAACGCATGGCAAGAAAGATCACCATCGAACCGGTCACGAGAGTCGAAGGCCACGGCAAGGTCACCATCCACCTCGACGACGCCGGGAAGGTCACGCAGACGCGCTTCCATGTCGTCGAATTCCG
>Ga0182019_10001716_pt1 | contig 11149 bp, 8 predicted proteins | sample 812E2MmetaG_FD_120483 | JGI IMG/M metagenome (GOLD analysis project Ga0182019, IMG submission 120483) | Permafrost microbial communities from Stordalen Mire, Sweden - 812E2M metaG | ecosystem: Environmental > Terrestrial > Soil > Wetlands > Permafrost | place: Sweden: Stordalen | collected...
CAACGAGGAGTCGGAGGACCCGGCCGAGGGCCCCGGCAAGGCTGCGGTCGTCTCGACGCTGCTGCTCGTCGTCATCTATCTGATCGTCTCGGCCGGAGCCCAGTCCTTCCACGGCCCCGGCTTCCTCGAAAACAACGCCGAAGACGTCCTCAGCGCACTCGGCGAACCGGTGCTGGGAGGGGTGCTCTACAAGCTTCTGATCATCTCGGTGCTGACGTCGGCCTCCGCCTCGACGCAGACGACGATCCTGCCGACGGCTCGCACGACCCTGTCGATGGCGCACTGGAAAGCAGTGCACCGCCTGCTCTCACGTGTCCACAAGGACTACCTCACCCCGACCGTCTCCACGCTCGGCTTCGGGGCGCTCTCGATCATCATCACGATCCCGCTGCTTTTGCTCTCAGAAAGCGTCCTCGCCGACTCGCTGACGGCGATCGGCTTCCCGATCTGCTTCTACTACGGCTTCACCGGCCTGTCCTGCGCGCTCTACTACCGCAAGGAGCTGACCAAGAGCCTGCGCAACTTCGTCCTGCTGGGGCTCGCGCCGCTGACGGGGGCGTTGATGCTGTTCGGCGTCGGGATCTACGCCGGCTTCTACTACTGGAAAACAGAAAATGTCGAATCGGCCCCAATCGCCGGGATCACGCTGCCGATCTGGTTCGGGGTCGGGGGCATGATCATCGGGATAGGCGCGATGCTCATCTCGCGTCCCTACTTCAAAGAGTTCTTCGCACGCAAAACGGAAACCGCACCGTCCGGCATTCTCGACCGGCCGCCCATCGAGGCGATCCCGGCGCAAGTCGACTTCTAGCAGGAGAGATCAGCTAGGCGGCTCGGGGGCCGAGCCGCCTAGGGGGTCAGCTCGAGCACCCCGTGCGCTGAACCGTACTCCCCCAGCAGCTTGAGGAACGGCGCGGGCGGGAAGGCCTCAGGACCAAGCACGCCGCTGCCCTTCCACTCGCCCCGATCGAGCAGCTCGAGCGCGACGACGGGGTTGATCGCGGTCTGCCAGACGACCGCCTGGCTTGCATACTCGCGCATCGTGGTCTCGTTGTCGGCGAGGTGGTAGAGGTAGGTCGAGCGCGGCTGACCGTCCTTGCCAAGCCCACGCACCCAGGTACCGGCGCAGGTGCGCCCGCTCATGCGCTCGCCGAGCGTCGCCGGGTCGGGGAGCGCGGCGGCGACAACGTCGCGTGGCGCGACGAGCTGGCCTCGCACAGACACCGGCTCGGTCGAGTCGAGGCCGAGCTTGTGAAGCGTTGAAAGCACGTCGATGAACTCCTGCCCGAGGCCGTACTTGAAGGTCACGCGCTCGCAGTCGACCCAGCGGGGGATCAGCACGACCTCCTCGTGCTCGACGTTGACGCATTCGACCGGGCCGATGCCCTCAGGGAAGTTGAAGATCTCAGGCTCGGAGAAGGGCGCCGTCGTGTAGAAGCCGCGCTCGCGCTCCCAGATCAGAGGTGGGTTCAGGCACTCCTCGATCGTCGTCCAGATCGAGAAGGTCGGCGCGAAGTCATAGCCCTCGACGACCAGGTCCGCACCGTCACGGACGCCGACTTCGGTGATGCTCGAGAACAGCTCATCGGCTGCATGGCGAGCGAAGATGTCAGACAGGCCGGGCTCCACGCCGATCCCGACGAGCGCGAGCAGCCCGGCCCCCTCCCACTGCTCGTGCTGGGCGAGCTGTAGGTCGCCAAGCATCTCCCCGGGCAGCTCGTGCGGCCGCTCAGGGTGGGGGTGCGAGAGCGTCATCGCCATGTCGAGGTAGGTCACCTTGGCCTCGAAGGCGGCGGCGAAGATCGGCTCGTTGAAGCGCGGGTCACAAGCGTTGAGCACTGCGTCGGGGCGCACCCGCCCGATCAACTCGACGAGCTCAGGGCGGCTGGAGGCATCGACACGCTCGGCGCTGAAGCGGTCGGGCTCACCGAGCCGCTCAGCTGCCCCCCGGGCGCGCTCGAGCGCCACGTCCGCAAGCACGATGTGCTCGAAGACCTCGCGACGCTGCGCAATCGCGGCAAACGCCGCCCCCACACCCCCCGCTCCCACGACCAGAACTCTCATAGCCGCAGTCTTACGCAAAGCGCGCGCCCGGAACGTCACATCGATGAGGGAGCGATGCGCCGCTATGTCATAGGCGCCTCACGTATGCTGCGCCGATCCGCGCGGCCTCAAACACTCACAGACCATGAGCACCGGTCTCCCAAGTCCGCCACACACGCCACCCGGTTCGCCGGGCTTCGCGGCGAACGGCGCTGGCCCAGACGGAGAGAGGCTCCCGGCGCCGACGCCACCACACCCGTCGCAATGGGCGCCATCGCCGCAGCTGCACCGGCGCGAGATCGCGCTCGTTGCATTGGCGGGGGTGCTGCTGGCGCTGCTCACAACCTGGCCGCTCGTGCTGCATATGGGGAGTCGCATCGCCCCCGATCTCGGGGACCCTGTGCGCACTGCCTGGGAGGTCGCATGGGTCGGGCACGCGATGCTCCACAACCCGCTGCATCTGTTCGATGCAAACGCCTTCTATCCGCACCCGCTGAGCCTCGCGTTCTCTGACTCGCTGCTCGGCTACGGGCCGGCCGCGTTCTTTGGATCGGGCCCGGTGGCCGCGCTCGTCCGTTACAACCTGCTCTTCCTGTTCGCCTGGTCGCTGTGCTTCTTCGGCGCCTACCTGCTGGCCCGCGAGCTGGGCCTCGGGCGCCTCGGCGGCGCGGCCGCGGGCATCGCCTTCGCCTACGCCCCCTACCGCGTGACCGAGGCCGGCCACCTGCACGTGATCTCCTCCGGCGGGCTGCCGCTTGCGCTCTTCCTCCTGGTTCGCGGCTACAGGCGCTCCTCCGCCAGGCTCGTGCTCGCCGGCTGGCTCGTCTCTGCCTGGCAGGTTTCGCTCGGCTTCACGCTCGGCCTGCAGTACTGCTACCTGCTCGCGATCCTCGGCCTGCTCGTGCTCCTCTACTGGTGGCGCGGTCGGCTGATTCCAGGTCCAGGCTGGCGCGCGACACCAAGTGCGCAGCCGGCGAGGAACCAGCCGACGGCAGCCGTTGACATCGGCGGGGCTTCCTCGGGACGTGGTCCGCTGATTCCGCGCCAGTTGCTCGCCGTCACTTTGGCCGGAGTGGCACTGGTCGGCGTGATCGGCGTCTACCAGGCACGGCCCTACCTGAAGATCTCACAGGATTACCCGACCGCGAAGCGCACGCTCAAGGAAGTCAAAAACTACTCATCAGGCCCCGCAGCGCTGCTCTCTGCCTCCTCGGAGAACCGCGTCTGGGGCGCTGCAACCTCGGGAATGCGCGCGAAAGTGCACTCCAAGAACGAGGACGTCTTCTTCCCCGGAGGCTTGATCCTCGCGCTCGCGCTGCTCGGCCTCGCGGGTGTGGGCGGCTGCGTCTATACCCGCAACCTGCGCCTCGGCCTCGCTCTGGGCGTGGTGAGCTGCTCGGTCCTTGCGATGGGGCTCGGCTTGACCGGTGCGGGCTATCCCTATCGATTGCTCTTCAACTACGCCCCCGGCTGGGACGGGGTGCGCGTGCCCGGGCGGGTGTTCACGCTCGGCACGCTCTTCTACGCGCTGCTCGCCGCCGCGGGCGCGCAGCAGCTCGTGCGCCTGATCGGCCCCTGGGCGCAGCGCCGCGCGCTCCACGCGGCTCCGGCGATCGTCGGGGTGGTGGTGCTGATCGGGTTGCTCGGCGAAGGCGCCGGGCATCTCGCGCACCCGGTGGTACCGCAGCCACAGAAGGCGGAGATCGGGCTCCCCGGCCCGCTGCTCGACCTGCCGACCGACGGCCCCGCGGATCGCGTGTGGCAGTACTTCTCGACAAACGGCTTCTACAAGATCCCGATCGGCAACAGCACCTTCGACATCCCCGCGGTCGATGATCTGCGCGGCGGCATGAGCGGCTTCCCGGATCGCGCCTCGATCGCGAAGCTGCGCTACTACGGCATCCGCACGGTCGTGCTGCATCTGAAGATGCCAACACTGCCCGGCATTCACGGCTATGCGATCGCCGAGCCACCGGACCTTGCGGCGGCTGCGGCCAAATCGGTCGCGGGGCTGGGCGTGAAGCGCCGGCTCCTCGGCTCGCTCGTGATCTATGAAATCGGCCCCGGGCCGGCGGCCCTGCATTCGTGAGTAGACGCAGGGCGCTGCTGGCGGTGGTGCTCGTAGGCGTCGCCTTCGCGACGCTGATCCAGAGCTTCTCCTGGAATCAGACCTCGCACTACGACCTGATCCGCGCGCTCGACAGCGACGGCACGACGATCGACGCGAACCAGCAGAACACGGGCGACAAGGTCGAATACAAGGGCCACGTCTACTCCGCGCGCGCGCCCGGGCTGGCGCTCGCCTCGCTGCCCTTCTATGACGCGCTGAAACTCCTCGGCGCGGAATCGGTGGCCGAAGAATCAGAAGCACAGCGCGGCAGCGACGAGATGATCTACCTGATCGGGCTATGGGCCAACGTGCTGCCCGGCCTGCTGCTGCTGGTGCTCATCTGGCGGGTCGCGGATCGCTTCGAGCCGGGTTACGGCACGGCCGCAGCGGTCGTGCTCGGTCTCGGCACGATGGTGCTGCCGCTCTCCACGCTGCTCTTCTCACATGTCTTCACGGCCTTCCTGGGCTTCGCGGCCTTCGCGCTGATGCTGCGCGAGCGCGACGGTCCCCCCAGCCCGATGCTGCTCGGCCTGGCGGGCCTCGCGATGGGCTACGCGGTCAGCTCGGAGTACCCCCTCTTCTTTGTCGCGGCCGTGCTCGGGCTCTTCCTGCTCTCGCGCCGCGATGCGCTGAACCCGCTTGGCGTGATCCGCCGCGCAGGCGCCTACATCGGCGGCGGCCTCGTGGGCATCGTGCCGCTCTTGCTCTACAACCACTACGCCTTTCACTCCTGGACGCACCTGGCCTACTCCGATGTCCCGCGCCAGCAGAAAGGCTTCTTCGGGATCGGGCTGCCGAGCCTGAAGGTGCTCGCGACGCTGCTGTTCGACTCGCGCGGCCTCGTCACGATCTCACCGGTGCTCCTGATGGGAGCGATCGGCACGGTGCTCCTCTACCGCCGCGGTAAGCGCGCCGAGGCGCTGACGATCACAGGCGTGTGCCTCTGCTACGTGCTCTACAACTCCGGCTACTACCTGCCCTTCGGCGGCGGCTTCATGGGGCCGCGCTTCATGACCACGATGCTGCCCTTCCTCGCCTGCCCGCTCGGTATCGCGCTGAAGCGCTACCCCGGGCCGACGATCGCGCTGGCGGCGATCTCGATCGCGACGACGGTGATCGCCACGATCACCCATCCGCTCGTGGGCTATGAGAACGAGACCGTGATCTGGACGCGCCTGCTCGGCAATGGCTCCTTCCAGCCGACGATCGCCTCGGCGATCGGCCTCGGGCGCAGCTGGGGTGCGATCTGGCCCTTCTTCCTCGCTGCGGGCGGCGGCCTCGGACTCGCGGTCTGGGCGACGCCGCGCCTGCGCCTGCCCGGGCGCGCACTCGGCCTGGGCGTCGCGGTGGCGCTCGCGTGGGGCCTATTTGCGGCGCTCGCGCCGACCGTGCTCGGGATTGACCATCGGGGGCTGTTGAGCATCGTCGGTGCGGGCGATCACACCGCGCTGAACCTGAAGCTCCACGACGGCACCCGCTATCCACTGCGCACGCTCGCGGCGCTGGCGAGCTTTGCGGCGCTACTGGCGCTTGCCGCGATGGGGTTGCTGCGAAACGCGCCGGTAAACCCGCGCAAGCGAGACGGCGGCGAGCGCAGCGATCTCGATCCGGCCTCAGCGCCGGCGCTGAGCGCTTAGTTGCGCGCGAGCCTGGCGTTGCACCTGGCTGCGTGCAACGCGCGGCAGACGACCTGATAGCCGGCGCGCGGCTGATCGTGGGCGTTCATCAGCCCCGCGTCGAAGCGGGTCGAGGGGGTGCCGCCGGTCCAGTTGTAGACGTAGAGGCGCTTGATGCGCGGCTGGGAGGCGGCCACCGCGAACATGTATTTGAGCACCCTCGCAGCGCGCGTCAGCCCGGAGCCGTTGCGGTTCGGGTAGGCGCCGCCGAATTTGACCAGCCCGCCCGTCTCGGTCAGCCACACCTGACCGCCGAAGGCAGCGATGAGCGCGCGTGTGCGCCAGCTTTCGAAGCGGTTGATGTCGGAGTAGTTGTGCAGACCCCAGATCCGCGGCATGATCGTGCGCAGGCGTCCGATCTCGCGCTTGAATTCGGCGATGTAGTTGAGCGTCGGCGAGATGTTGGCCGCGTCGAGCACGTCGAGGCCGATCGCGGTGCAGCCGCGGCAGACGCGAATCAAGGCCTGGTAGTAGCGCGCGGAGGCAACCGGCGAAGGGCTGGAGAAGGCGCCGGGAACGTTGCCGCGGTTGGCCTCATCCCAGGACTGGTACTGCCTGACGTGTGGGAAGAGGCGCACGAATTTCTGCACATAGTGCTGGTAGAGCACGACGCTCGGCAGCCTCGTGGGGGTGTACTCGGAGTGGTAGAAGGCGACGAGAACCTGCTCGTGCTGGGCTTCGGCAGCGCGGATGAAGTTGGTCGCCAGCTGCAGCGAGTAGGGGTGGGCGACCGCGTCGTAGGGGGCGATGTAGCGGACGATCTTGGTGTGCAGCTGACGCCACAACGGGTTCGTGAACATCAGCGACTGCTCATCGCCGATCCCCGTCAGATAGGTCGCGGCAGCATGAGCGCGCGGCTTGGCGGTGCCCATCGCGCTGGGGACCGCGAGCGCGCAGCTCAACAGCACGGCCGCGATCGTGGTCGTGGCCCGCAGACGTGTACTGATTGGTCTCATGCTGGGCATTGGAACAGAACTCAGAGCTTCGGGTTGCGCGGCGGCGGTGATCTTATGCGGCGCTTACTCGCACTCAGGCGAGCACCCTGAGACTAGCTCGCCGGCGAGCGAGTGCCCGCATCGACACCTTCGTCGCCCCTCCCGGTGAGTCCTTCTGAAGAAACCGGATCCTCAGCTGCGCCCGGCGTCTGGCGCAGGCTCGGGTCCGTGACAACCCGTATGTCGACCCCCGGCAGACCCCGCAACAGGCGCGTCAACAGCGAGCGCTCCGAGAAGCCGCCGAGACGCCCGAGCCCCCGACGCTCGGAGGGCGTGCCCATCAGCAGATAGGTGCTGCCGAGCGAGCGCGCGACGCGGATCGCGACCTCGGCGACGTCTTCGCCCTCCTCGACGCGCAGGCGCGCCCCGAGCATCGCGACGAGGCGGCGCAGCTCCTCCAGGCGACGCCGATCCTCCTCGCTGGGGGTCCGTCCAGGCGGGCGCACGAGCAGCACGTCGAGCTCGCCATCCAGGCGCTGGGCCGAGCGCCAGGCACGCCGGACGATCCGCTCGGAGTGAGGCGCAAGCGTGGCCAGCGCCAGCAGCCGCTCGGCGATCGCCTGCGGTGAGGGCGCCAGCACGCTCTGCTCGCCTTCGCGGTCGCGATGGATGACCGGTGGGGGCTCGCGCACGAGGCGCTTGACCTCGACATCCTCGGCGACCTGACGCAGCGCGGTCTCGCGCAGCGCGGCCAGATTCTCGATCTTGAAGAAGTTGTTGAGCGCCGCCGGCACACGCTCGGGCCGGTAGACCTTGCCGGCGCGCAGACGGGCGATCAGCGTCTCCGGAGTGAGATCGATCAGCACAACCTCATCCGCGGCCGAGAGAACTGCATCGGGGATCGTCTCGCGGACCTGCGCGCCGGTCAGCTGTCTGACCTGGTCGTTGAGGCTCTCGAGATGCTGCACGTTGACCGTCGAGAAGACATCGATCCCCGCGTCGAGCACGGTGCGCACGTCCTCGTAGCGCTTCTCGTGCTCAACCCCTGGGGCGTTGGTGTGGGCGAGCTCATCGATCAGGCAGAGCTCCGGGCGCCGAGCGAGCACGCCGGGAAGGTCCATCTCCTCCAGGCGCGTGCCGCGATAGCTCAGCTCGCGCCGAGGCAGGGCCTCGAGCCCTTCGGCCTGCGCCAGCGTCTCGGCGCGACCGTGGGTCTCGAGCAGCCCGATCACCACGTCGCGACCGCTATCGGCCTCGGCCACGCCCTCCTGCAGCATCCGGTAGGTCTTGCCCACGCCCGGGGCCATACCGATGAAGACCTTCAGATGTCCTCGCTCGTCTGCCATGGGGGCTGTATGGGACGCTACCGCAGTGACCTCCTTTCAGACGAGCGCCGCCGTGCTCGGGGGACTGCTGATCGTGGGCTCGCTGCTCTCGGGGATGGCGCGCCGCAGCATGCTCTCGCTGGCAGCGCTGTTCGTGCTCGCGGGCTTTCTGCTCGGGCAGGGCGCCACGGGCGTGCTCGACTTCAGGGCACGCTCAGGACTTGTCAGCGACCTGGCGACGGTCGCGCTGATCGTGATCCTCTTCCGCGACGGCCTCGAGGTCGACGGCGAGCTCTTGCAGCGCCACTGGCAGCTGCCGGTGCGCAAGCTGGTCGTGGCGATGCCGATCACCGCGATCCTGGTCACGCTGCTCACACATGCGCTCGTCGGACTCGGGTGGACCGAGTCCTTCCTGCTCGGCGCGCTGCTCTCGCCGACCGATCCCGTGCTCTCCTCGGGGGTCGTGACCGATCCACGCGTGCCCCGCATCATCCGCCACTCGCTCAACCTCGAGTCGGGGCTCAACGACGGCTTGGCGCTCCCAGCGGTGCTCGCCTTTGCGGCAGCGCTCGACGCCGGCAGCGGAAACTTCGTCTGGTGGCACTTCGTCGCGCAGGACGTGGGGCTGGGGCTTGCGTTTGGGCTCGTCTGCGGGCTCGTGAGCTCGCTGCTGATGCCGCAGGGCCGCGGACGCCTGGATCGCCCGATCCCAGCGCACCAGAAGGCGCTCTACGGCCTCGGTGTGGCATTTGCGACATACGGGCTGACCGTGCTGCCGCCGCACGGCAACGGCTTCATCGCGGTGTTTGTAGCGGCGATCGTGCTTGGTATCCGCCGCCCCGACCTGCGCCGCTACTTCGCTGAGCGCGCCGAGGAGGTCGTGGAGATCGTGAAGCTCGGGATCTTCGCCGTGTTCGGCTCGCTGCTCACGATCCATGGCCTCTTCGCCGACGGCTGGGCAGCCGTGGCGGTCGTCGCGGCAACATTTGTATTGGTGAGGCCACTCGCGGTCTGGATCGCACTGGCGGGCACGCGCGTGAGCGGCACCGAGAAGGCCTTCATGGCCTGGTTCGGGCCGAAGGGAGTCGCGACGATGACCTTCTCGCTGCTGATCCTCGCGCGCGGCGTGACATCCGGGCAGCGGATCTTCAACATCGCCGCGCTCGCAGTGTTCGCCTCGATCCTTCTCCATGGCCTCACCGATACGCCGGGGACGAACTGGATCGCCCGGCGCAGCGGCGAGCGCGCTGACGGAGGGGCTTAGCCCGGCGCGATCGTCGGAGGCTCTTCAAGCGCACGGTGAACCTCGCGCACGGCCTCCGTCACGGTCCGCTCGCTGCGAGCGTCAAAGAGCGGGCTGAGCCCATCGGTGAGCAGTGCTTTGGCGAGCACGATCCCGCGCGGGTTAACGGCAGCCGCGCGTTCGAGCTGCTCAGCGAGATCGATGATCGCGCTGCGTCCCATCCTCACGGCACGCGGTTCGATCACCACCGCGGAGATCGTCCGGCGCGAGGGGGTACGCTCGACGTGGCGGAGGATGCCGCGCAGATTGCGAGCCAGCTGATGCTGGCTGCGGGGCGTGACGAGCTGCCGTGCGCGCAGCGCGAGATCGGCGTCCGCGTCGAAAGGATGCCCGGCTGCGATCTGCCGGTCGAGGCGGGCACGGCTGACGTACAGCTTCACTCTCTGGCGCAGCGGTGCGTCTGTGGATCGTTCGCTACGGAGCTGCACACCGTCGCGGCGGGCCATGGCCGGGAATGCAGATGGGGCGTGGCTGCCTCTGAGAGTCCTCATGTTGAGCACCTCCGTGTCAACTAGGGGTGAGAACAAATCGAGTGTGCCAGCGCCCTGATGACGTCTTTGTGTCGATCGCGCGGTGCGCCGTAACGATTTTGTGACGGTCTGCTGTCAGTCGATTTGCATCCTCTCCAGGTAGCGTCTATTCTCCTTTCAATGACGCTACATAAGCAATCGCCGAAGCCCGAAGTCGGTATCCGTGAGCTGCACGATCAGCTGAGTCGATACGTGCACCATGCCGCTCAAGGCGGCGAGGTGGTCGTGACGATGCGGGGCAAGCGAGTCGCACGGCTTTCGCCCGTGAACGAGGGAGACCCGCTCGCCGATCTACGCGCACGTGGGCTCGTGCGAGAGCCAACCCGGCCCAAGCGGCCCAGCACAGCACACAAGCAAATTCGATCGCTTGGGCCGGTATCGGACCTCCTCGCCGAGCAGCGCCGCTGATCGCCTACTTCGATACGTCGGCGCTGATCAAGCTCATCTTCGCCGAGCAGGGATCAGACCTCGCCCAAGAGCTCTGGGACCGAGCTGACCAGGTCCTATCCAGTCAGCTCATATACCCAGAGGCACGCGCCGCGGCGGCGCTGGCCTGCCGGATGGCTCGGATCGACACAGACACCCTGCGCAGCGCGGCCCGCGCGATCGACGACCTCTACGCTGAGCTTCGCGTGATTGGCATAGACGACGCCCTGGCCCGATCCGCGGGCGAGCTCGCCGAGCTTCACAGCCTGCGCGGGTACGACGCCGTTCATCTCGCCTCGGCGATCAGCGTCGCAGACGCAGGACTCGTCACGGTCACGTGGGATCAAGATCTGGCAGGCGCAGCCGTCGCATGCGGCTATGCAGTCGTTCCCGCCTCACCCTGACGGCTGTGGGGAGACTCGCGGATGGACGAGCTCCGCTACTCACCCACCAAGCAGGTTGTGCACGATCAGGTCGATCAGCTTGATCCCGATGAACGGCGCGATGATCCCGCCGAGGCCATAGATCAGCAGGTTGCGCCGCAGCAGCGCACTGGCCCCGATCGGCCGGTAGCTGACACCCTTCAGCGCGATCGGAATCAGCATCGGGATCACGATCGCGTTGAAGATGATCGCGGAGATGATCGCCGAGCGTGGAGTGCCGAGGCCCATGATGTTGAGCACGTGCAGCGGCCCCTTTCCGCCCGGAGATACCGCATAGGTGCTGATGAAGACGGCGGGCAGGATCGCGAAGTACTTGGCCACGTCGTTGGCGATGGAGAACGTGGTCAGGGCGCCGCGG
>Ga0182019_10001719_pt1 | contig 11148 bp, 11 predicted proteins | sample 812E2MmetaG_FD_120483 | JGI IMG/M metagenome (GOLD analysis project Ga0182019, IMG submission 120483) | Permafrost microbial communities from Stordalen Mire, Sweden - 812E2M metaG | ecosystem: Environmental > Terrestrial > Soil > Wetlands > Permafrost | place: Sweden: Stordalen | collected...
ACGCGCCGACGACGATCGCCGCCGCGGCGAGGGCACCGACGATGCGGAATCGAGAAGACATCACGAGCGTTCCTCCAATCCTCCTGGGCGTCCCAGACTCGCCCGTCGTCCACCCCTTCGACGTGCTCCTGGGATCGGTGGGCGCAGCGTAGCCTCAGGCGCGACGGCGTGCAAGGCGCGCACGACATCCATGGTTGCGGGCAGGTTGCGGATCGCCGCGGTCGGCCGGGTGGACCCCGGCCCGGGCGCAGGCGGGCGCTAGGAGTTGGTCGACGTCACCGCGCCCGACTCGACGCCGTACTTCGTCAGGATCTTGACGTATGTGCCGTCGTCGATCATCGACTGGAGGGCCAGCCGGACGGCGGAGTACATCTCGTTGCTGTACCTGGTGACGCTGATGCCTTCGGTGGCGTTGTCGAGGACGAGACCCGGGATCAGGTCCAGCTGGTCGGGCTGCATGAGGACGTCGTAGCCGGCGATGGGCGAGTTTGTGAAGAAGGCAATGACCTTGCCGGATGTCAGCGCGGCGAGCGCGTCGCTGTCCTTGGCGTACGTCTTGACGACGATCGGCTGGAGGTGCGCCGCCTGGCAATTGGCGATCAGCCCCCGGGCCGCGCTGTATGGGGCGACGCCGGCGAGGTGGCTGGCTTCGATAGTGCCCTTCGTGACTGCGATCGTCTGCTTGCAGAGGCTGTAGGCCCACGTGATGGCACCCGGGTTGCCCTTCGCGACGAGGAAGGTCTGACCAGACTGGAAGTACGGGATCATGTCGACCTTGAGGAGCTGGGTCGACGTGATCGCCTGGGCCGACATGCTGATGTCGCACTGCTTGGCGGCGAGGGCGGCGAGGCTCTTGGCCGAGGCGACGTTCTGGACCGAAAGCCTGAGACCGAGCCGGGTGGCGATCTCGTTGGCAAGGTCGATGTCCGACCCGGTCGGGTTGCCCGAAACATTCGAGAACGCCTGGGGCTGGTTCGTGAGGTCGGAGCAGACGGTCAGCGTTCTCGCGACGACGAGCTGGTCCGCCGGGAGCGACGCGACGATCATCTGAGTCGGGGCGGGCGTCGGAGTGGGGGTCGGGGCCGGCGTGACGACCGGCGTGGGCGTCGGCGTCGGGGTGTGGGTCGGCGTGGGCGTTACGGTGGCATTGCCACAAGCCGCGACGGCAATTGCAGCCGCGGCCAGCAGGCCGGCGATCCGGAACCTGGGCGAAGTCATAAACGCCCCCATCCTCTCTGGGTCTCCCGATGCTGCTTGCCGTCGACCCACGACGGGCATCTCGGTGTTCGGTTGCCGCAGCGTAGCGGCGGGAGCGTTCGCGTGCAAGGCGGGCACGACATGGCAGCCGGGCCAGCCGGGGGGCGTCGCCCGCAGTCCGCGTCCGAAGGAATATGCTCTGCACGATGACCCGCCAGCTTCCCCGCCGAACGCCGCTCGCCGAGCTCCACTGCCATCTGGGCAGCGCCGTGACGCCGGCCGTCATGTGGGGCATCGCCCACGACCAGGGGATCAAGCTCCCGACCAAGGACTACTGGAAGTTCCGGGACATGATCACCGCCTCACCGACCCGTGGCCATTCCTTCGCCGGCTACCTGCACTTGTTCCACTGGACCGAGCTGATCCAGTCCTCGCCGCTGGCCATGGAGCGATCCGTGTACGAGGTCGTCGGGGGCGCATACCGCAAGAACAATGTCACGACCACCGAGCTGCGCTTCAATCCGATGAAGCGGAACCGGGGCGGCGAGCAGGACCTGGACCACATCCTCGCGGCCGCGCTGCGGGGCATGGACCGGGCCATGCTCGAATACCCGATCCGGCCGGGGCTGATCCTCTGTCTCGACCGCACCTTCGCGTACGAGCTGAACGAGATCATCGCGGAGAAGGCCATCGCGTGGCACGACAGGGGTGTCGTCGGGATCGACATCGCCGGCCCCGAATCCGCCGGATTCCGGGCAGCCGACTACAGATCGCTGTTCAAGCGGGCTCGCCACTTCGGGCTGGGGATAACGGTCCACGTGGGCGAATCGGGGCCCGTCGAGGAGATCGCGGAGGTGATCGAGGAGCTCGAGCCCGACAGGATCGGACACGGCGTGAAGTCGGCCTACGACCCGGCCACGATGGGCATGCTGCGTGAGCGCGGGATCGTCCTGGAGATCTGCCCCACCTCGAACCTGCAGACGGAGGTCGTGTCGAGCTGGGAGGAGTTCCGCTGGATCTTCGACCAGTTCCGCCGCAACGGCGTTCGCTACGCCATCAGCACCGACGGCCCCGAGATGCTGCGGACCTATATTCGCGACGAGCTCGCCACGCTCGGGCGGCTGGGAATCCTGTCCTACGAGGAGCAGGTGCAGGCCGCCGAGACCTCGCTGGAGGCTTCGTTCGTGCCGCGCGTCGCCGCCGTGCCGGCCGCGATCATAGAGCCGGCCACGCGTCAGGAAGTCGAGCGCGAAGAGGCGTAGCGGCGCGATCGGAGCCGTCGGGGAGCGACGTGAAGGCGCGCGCGGTGCCGACCTCCATCGCGGAGCCGCCCGGCGACCGTGTCCGCCCTAGCTGTCTGCCGGTTCGATCAGGTAGGTGCAGCTCCGAGCGCCCGCGGCGATGTGGCATTCGCGCGTGACCTTCGCGCCGAGCACCTCGCCAAAGAGCTGCAACTCGGCGGCGCAGGCGATCTGGTAGGTGCCCGAGACGCCATAGATTGCGCAGTTGTGCTCGTGGAGGCGGATCGTTCCGTCGGCGTCTCGAGTGGCCCTGCCCAGGTATCCGGTCTCGTCCTCGTAGCTCGCCACCTCTTTGACCTTCTCCCAGAGAGTGGCGTTGGCCGGCAGCCGTTCCTCAATGCGGTGCCCGATCCTCGCCCGAAGGATCTCGCGGCGCGCCTCGAAGACTTCCTCGATCAGCTTGTCGCCTCCGACCGTTCGGATCGCCGTCAGCACCGACTGGGTCAGCGCCCCGTAGTTGGCGGGGAAGAGCTCCTGCGCGGCCGGCGTGAGGTCGTATACGTGGCGCGGCCGGCCGACTCCGTGGCGGCTCAAGCTGCGCGTGACCAGGCCGGCGGTCTCCAGTGTTCGAAGCTGTTGCAGGACGCCGGTTCGGCTCGCCCCGACGCGGTCGGCGACTTGATCGGGAGAGGCAGGTCCGCCCGTCCGCAGAGCGTAGAGGACGTCGCGGCGCAGGGTCGAAGAGGCGCCCGGCCCTGGAGACGCCGTGACCAGCGGGTTCACCGTCTGGACACGGCGTTCGATCATCTCGGCATCGGTGCCATGCTCGAACGGGGCGCCGCCGACCGCGACGGTAGCGGCGCCGGAGGAGGGTGTCGGAGGCGCCGGTCTCACGGTCGAGGTGGCAGTCACGGCGGCCGGGTCGCGCTTCGGGGCGGCGGTGTCCTTGGCCGGCAACTCCGCATGCACGGCCCGATCGTGATGCATGGCTGAAAAGTAACAGCGAATGCCAAAACCTGCACCGCCGCCCGGCGAGCCGCGCGATGGGTGCGTTTCGGGCCGTCTCCCGTTCGTCGAGGCGAACAGACCGCCGGCCGGAGTGGCCCAAAGCGCTCGCTTACCTTACGATCCACGTTGTTCCGTCGGTGATCGGCGGCTCGACATGCCGCGCGACCGCGGATAGGCGGCCGCCGCCCGGAAAGACTGGCTGCTTAGGAGCGACGTTGCCTGAGGTCCGACCATTTCGTGGGCTTCGGTTCGATCCCAAGGTCGCGGGCGACCTCAACGCGGTCGTCTGCCCGCCCTACGACGTGATCGGACCCGAGATGCACGAGCAGCTGCTCCGGCGCAGCCCGCGCAACGCGGTCCGCATCGATCTGCCGGAAGCCCAGCCCCGTGACGAGCCGGAGGATCGCTACCGGCGAGCCGGCAAGCTCCTGACGCAATGGCGTGAAGACGGCACCCTCCACAAGGACCGCTACCCGGGCATCTACGTCTACGAACAGACCTACGCGGTGCCGGGGACCAGGCGTCACCGCACGCAGGTTGGCTTCTTCGGTCGCCTCAAGCTCGAAACCTTTGGGCCCGGCGCCGGCGTCCTGCCGCACGAGCGGACGCTTTCGGCCCCGAAAGAGGATCGCTACAGGCTGATGCGGGCGACCGGCCTGAACACGAGCCCCGTCGTTGGGCTGTACATGGATGGCCGCGGGGCATCGCTCAGGGCAATGAAGGCCATCGCGGCAACGCCCGCCGACATCGAAGTGACAGACGACGACGGCGTTCGCCACCGCCTCTGGGCCGCGCCAGAGAACGGCCCCTTCGCCGATCGGATCCGCGACATTCTAGCCGCAGCCGGACGCGACCCGATCACCATCGCCGACGGCCATCACCGCTATGAGACCGCGATCCGCTACCGCGACGAGCGACGTGCCAACAAGACCGGGGAGACGGACCCCGCCTCGGACTACGTCCTGATGCTCTTCCTGGAGACGTCGCGCCAGAAGCTGACCGTGCTGCCGACGCACCGCATCGTTCGCGATCTCGGCGAAGCCGGCGTGGCGACGTTCCTGGCGCGTGCTCACGAGCTGTTCGACATCGAGCCCGTGGACGGGCGCGCCCGGCTCGAATCCGCCTTTGCCGCGGTCGACAGGTATCCCGGCGGCGAGGGCCGATTCGGGCTCTGGACCCGCCAGGGCGGCGCCATCCTGCGCGCTCGACGCGACGCCTTCGCACGGTTCCTGCCATCCGGCGGAGCGGCCCTGCTCCGACTCGACGTGACGCTACTGCAGACGGCCCTGAACAGGCTCTCGAAGATCGATCGAGAGGCCATCGCCACGGGCCGGCTGGCTTACACGAAATCCGTTCGTGAGGGCCTCGACTGGGTGGACCAGGGCCACGACGGCGCCGACATGGCGTTTCTGCTCGACCCGACTCCGGTCGCCGAGATCGTCGCCGTCGCGGCGGACGGCGACGTCATGCCCCAGAAATCGACCTACTTCTATCCAAAGGCCCTCACCGGGCTCATCATCAACCCGCACGAATGGTGAATCGGGATGGACGGGCGCCCCGATGCGGAAACTAGGACTCCGAGGTACATGAGCGATAACACACCCGATGGTCTGCGCGTTGCGCGGCCACATTCGGTCGGCTCCAACGGACGACCGATCCGCAAAGATGAGATCGAGGTCACCGATCGCGGGCTATATGTCGAGTCGTGGATGCCGGAGCGGCGTTCGCGACGGCGGCCCCTGCTTTTCGTCCACGGCGAGCTGACCGGCTCCTGGGTCTGGGAGCGGTACCTCTCATACTTCGCCAGTCGAGGCTGGGAGGGCCATGCCCTCAACCTGCGCAACCACTACTGGTCGCAGAACGCCGATATGGCCGCCACGGATTTCGAAACGTACGTCGGGGATGTCGTGTCGGTCATGCAGAAGATCGGACCCCACACCGTGTTGATCGGGCACGGCATGGGCGGTCTTCTCATCCTCAAGGCCGCGGAGCGCTACCCGGTCGGGGCGATCATCCTGCTCGACAGCGAGCTCCCGCGCGACCTGCGCGCGCCCGTCCGACCGCACGAGCTGCGCGAGATCCCCGACGTCTACGGCCGAGATCACATCGGCTGGGAGACGCTGCCCGAGAAGCTCCAGCGCGAGAACCGCGATCTCACGGTCGACGACGTGATCCGGCTGCAGCACCTGTTCGGCCAGAAACCGCATGAATCGGGCATGGTAAAGCGCGAGATCCTCGAAGGGATCGCCATCGATCGCGCCCGGCTGGCCAACGTGCCAATTCTGGTTGTCGGCGCCGGCCTGGACGGAAGTTCGGGGGCGACCGGCGCCAGCCGGCTGGCCGACTGGCTGGGCGGCACGTACGAGCCGTTCGGGGCTCACTCCCATTACGGGCTGATCATCGGCGAGCAGAGCTTCCAGCAGGTCGCCGATGGCGTTCGGGCGTTTCTGGAGACACACCGCCTGTAGCTGGAGACACACCGCCTGTAGCCCGATGGCGCGCGCTCGCAGGGCCTGCTATCATCCCGCCCGGCCCGCCGAAACGGCGGCCGAACGCGATGCCGCATTCGTCTAGAGGCCCAGGACACAGCCCTCTCAAGGCTGAGATCATCGGTTCGAATCCGATATGCGGTACCAACTTGCCACCACCTCACGCCCCCGGACCGCGCCCCGGGGGCGTTCTTCTACCCCGGCCGCCGTATGCATGGAAGCCCGCATTTGAGCGTTTGCCCCTGCTAGCATTGCGACGAAGGGCCTGGTCAGAAGCGAGGCAGGGTTGTTCCGCCGGCTCGTCCAGGACTGCCGTCAGGGAGTGAGCGCCATGAATCAGCAACCGCCCGTCCAGCAGCCCGGTGGCCCCGCCGCCTGGGCTCCGCCCCCGGCCGCCTATCCACCGCCCGGCTATCCGCCGGTTGCCTACGCGGCCGCCCCGCGATACGCCGGGTTCTGGATCAGGTTCGTCGCGGCCATCATCGACGGAGTCATCATGGCCATCCTTTTCATCACGATCATCGGCGGGATCATCTACCTGCCGTTGATGTGGTGGAAGAAGGGCCAGACGGTCGGCATGATGGCCCTGAACATCAAGATCGTCCGCGCCGTTGACGGCGGGCCGATCGGCGGCCAGGCAGCTTTCGTCCGCTTCGTCGTCTACATCATCGAGGGCATCCTGTCCTACATCATCATCGGACTGTTAGGGTTCATCTGGGCGGCCTTCGACGCTCGTAAGCAGGCCTGGCATGACAAGGCGGCCGGCACCGTGGTGATCCACACCAACTAACCGAGCTTCGTTCTGCAAAGTAGGGCGGAGGCCTCCGGGCCTCCGCCTCTTTGTGTCTGGCACGACGGTTCCGATGTGATTCGCTCCTGTCGCGCTTGTAACATGACTGAGGCGAAAACGGGTCTGGGGGCCGGGGGCTCTTCGGACGGTTTCGCGGCCTGCGATAGCGAGGAGAGGCAATGGCCGACGATCAGCAGAGTCCGCCGTCGGAACCGGCTCCCGACGCCGGTTCGAGTCCACCCCAAACTGATTGGTCCGGCGCGCCTGCCGCCTGGCCTGCACCTTCGCCCCAGACGGCTCCCGGTACATGGCCGGGCGCCCCGGCGGGCTAGCCGCCTCAGCCGCAGGGATATCCGCCCCAGGCCGGGTATCCGGGCGCGTACCCGCCTCAGCCGCAGGGATATCCGCCCCAGCAGGGCTATCCGGGCGCGTACCCGCCGCCTCCCGGCTACGGCCAGCCGATGGGCTACATGCCGGTGGGTTACGGCGTGATGCCGCAGTACGGCGGCTTCTGGATCAGATTCGTGGCGTACTTCATCGACTCCATCATCTGGGCCGTGGCGCTGTTCGTCGCCGCGTTGAGCCTGGTCATTCTGGTGGGCATCGTGCTCGTGCCCCTCGTCCTTATCGGGTACTGGCCGTACTTCTGGTGGAAGGGCGGCGCCACGCCCGGCATGAAGGTGCTTGGGCTGAGGGTTGTGAGGGCCATCGACGGCGGACCGATCGATGGTGGAACCGCCTTCATTCGCGCCCTCGTCTTCTGGGGCGAGTTGATCCTCTCGGGCTGGCTCATCGGCCTGGTCGGGTTTGCCTGGGCGGCCTTCGAGCCGCGCAAGCGGGCCGTGCACGACATGGCTGCCGGGACCGTCGTGATCCACACCAACTAGGTAGATGGAAGCGGTACATCATTGGCCCCGCGGGTGTTCGGGAGTCTCTCCCAGATGCGATGTCGAGGGCATCGGGCAGATCGGGCGGCCTCTTCTCGAGGGCCATCGCTGGCGCCGAAGCACGGCCGAATAGAGCATCTACGTGGCTCCGCCGGGGCCGGGTCGAACAAACGGTCAGCGAACGGACGTTCTGTGGAGAACTTGGTGGACTAGTTCGTGGAGAACGCCCTTTATTGACGGCACCCGGCCGCCTAGCATGCACCTCAGCCCGTCGCGGAGGAGAGACGCGCAGGCGGACCGAAACCGGGCACGATCGTCACGTGCCAGCGGCTTTCGGTCGGAGCGGATAGAGGAGCGAGTGCAGCCCATGGATTCGCGCAGGCCCCCGGAAGATCGCGCCGCCAATGACGCCGCCCTCGATTTCGTGAAATTCTGCCACCGTCGCCGGCGCGTCGGCTGGCCGGAGCTCTACGACGAGATGTGCGCCGTGGCGTGCCGGGGCCTGTATCACGGTTGGGGCTTCGCGGATCTTGCGGAACACGGCATCGCCTTCGGACTCGATGAAATGCCGCGACTGGCTGGGCTCGCCAACCAGGTCGCGCGGGAGGAGGTCGAGCGGCGCGGTCGGCTGCTCGTCGGCGTCCTGGCACCCATGACCGCGCGATCGGAAGCGCTGGAGGAGGCGCCCGATGAGGCGAGGCATGCCCGCGTGCTCGTGGGAACGGCCACCTGAACCGGGGCAGCCGTGCCCGCCGGTTCGATACCGGCGACATTGACCGCCGCCTCCTCGATCGAAAAGGCCCTCCCGCCCGGGAGGGCCTTTCTCGTGCCGGGGCGGCCAGCCCCGCTGTCGCCTGCCCGCGGCGTCGACGCCGCGCCCGATCAGACGCGGAGCTGCCGGCGAGCCATTTCGGCCTCGATCTGGCGCTCGGCATCCGTGTAGGAGTCGATCCGCTGCCGCAGCTCGTTAGCCGGCGGGGTATACAGATGGACCTGCTGCTGGAGGATGTAGCTCAGCCGGCGGCTGGTCATCCGAACGTGATCCAGGTTCTTCATCAGCACGAGCGGGTCCATCGCCGCCAGGTCGCGTTCGTCGTACATCGGCTTCATGGCGTGATTGTATGAGGCTGGATCGCGGCGCGCCGGGGCGCGTGGCCCTAGAGCGCCCGCGGGGCGCGCGGTGGCCAGGACCAATCGATCGGGAGCGAGGCCCCGTACAGGGCGCGGCGACGGCCGGCTTCGCTTGTTGAGAGAACGAGGATCCGATCCAGCTTCGTGGCCTGGCCCGCCTCGTCGCCCCAGAGCTTCGTCATCTTGCGACCCGCGGCCACGTCGTCGAGGGCAATTCCGGCCAGCCGGTAACCCTCCGGCGCGGCAGCCATCTCCCAGACCGCCTCCGCCAGGCCCACGCCGCCGTTCGCCGGCCGGCCGCGATCCATTTCCACGTCGCCGATGACCAGGGCCACCACGGCATCGTCGGCGAGGGCGGTTCGGAGACCGCGCAGCACCTCGCGCATGAAGACGAGATAGGCGTCGCGGTGGTGGGCGTCGTCGAGGAGATCGTCGATGGCGGAGGCGTCGTAGCCCAGGAGCCACAGCCGCAGCCAGTTGTAGTAGCCGTACTTCACGACCCGCAGATAGGGCGGCGAAGTGACCACCAGACGGGCCCGTTCCGGCAGGCCACGTGCCCTGAGCGCCTCGCGGAACCGGATGCCCGAATCGCGCGCATCGCCCAGCAGGGCGATCCCACGCGCGGCGGGTATGGGCTGGCGGTACAGGCGGCGGATCTTGTCGTCGAGCAGGCCGAAGGTGTCGCGCTCGGGCGAGTGGAAGCTCGTTCGAGCTACGAAGTCGCGGACGTAGCGCGGCGCCATGCTGAACGTGTTCGGCATCACTGCCGAGAGGTAGCTCGCGCTCTTGCCGTGCAGGATGCCCGTCAGCGTCGCCAGGATGAAACGATCGGTTCGATCGTCCGGATCCAGGCCGGCGCGGAGGAAGAGCAGCTGCGCCAGGGTTCGAGGATGGAAGGCGAGCGCGACTTCGGCGGGGACGGCAGCGTCGGGACGGGCCGGCATCGTACCGCCGATCGGACGGCTGCCGGGGCCGGGCGCCAGGATCTCCGGGGAGCCTGGATCAGCCGCGATGCGATCGGCGATTTCGTTCCACTCGCCGGCAGTGGCGGCCCAGGCCAGGCGAAGCGCGGCTATGCGGGTCTTGACGGCGGCCTTTGTCGGCGGATCGACCTTGGCGGCGGTCAGGATGTGGGCGAATGGGTTGAGGTCGTTGCCGGCGCCGATTCGGCCCTCGGCGCAGGCCTGCAGCGGTGTCGTGCCGCGGCCGCTGAACGGGTCGAGGACGACGTCGCCGGGCCGGGTGTAGCGGGCGATGAAGGCGTGGACCAGGCCGGCCGGGAAGCTGGCCAGGTAAGAGCACATGGGGTGGAAGCTGTGGCCCCAGAGCCGTTGCTGGTCCTTCCATTCGGGCGCGATCGACAGGTGGGGCAGCTCGCTCGGTAGCTGGAGTGCCAGCTGACCGTCGGTGGCGGGCAGGGGAGCGCCGGTTCGAGGTCCAGTGGTTCGCGCTTCCGACCGTACGTCCGACCGCTCGTCTGCTGCCGACGGCACAGCCGTCAGGTCAAACTCAAGCGGAAACGACGACACCGATACGACCTCCGAGGGCACAGCAGGCGCGTACGTGGTGAACGCGAAGGATACGGAGTCTAGCACCGCCCCGAGCGAGGGCCATGGGACTAAAGGACGATTTCGGAAGCCGGGCCCGAATTGGCGACCAGCGCGCGGTCTGCTGGCGCGCGCGGCCGGCGTCCCGGACTTGCAGCCTGCCCGGGCTGGCCCCGTCGCGCGGGGCGGGTTACTCTACCCGCGGCGTCCGAGCCGTTCGGTGTCCCCGTAGCTCAGTGGATAGAGCGGCCGCCTTCTAAGCGCGAAACTCTGCCGGACGTGCTAGTGAGCGTGGAGCGGGGACCGGGGAGCCCTCTGTTAGTCGCTCAATTCGAGTGCAAGGACGCGAGCATATGGGCACCGCAGCTCACCAGGCTGGCCCCGGTCATTCACGTCTTCGGAGACGAGAGCGGGAGCTTCGCCAAGGGAGATCACCAGCTCATCGGATTGATCCAGACTCGCGACCCCGTCGCCAGCGCTGGCCGGCACCGGGTCGGGATCGTCGGCGACTAGCGGAGCGGACGCCCGTTGTGGGAGACCAGCGGCCCCCGCTATCTGCGAACTAGACTGGTTGCCCAGACGACGAGATCCACGCAGAACACAGGGGGAAACAGGATGGAACAGCGGTTCTGCTCAAAGTGCGGCGAGGCACTGCCATCCGGGAATCCCTTCTGCGGGCACTGCGGGGCTCGAATTGACTCAGGCCAACCCGAGGCGCAGGCCGGCTCCATTCCGTGGCTCCAAGTCCTGGCGGTCGCCCTGGTGGTTATCGCCCTCGGATTGGGCGCGTATCTGTACCTCCGGCCCAACGGGACGCCGGGGCCGGCGGCCACCGCTCCGATCGCAGGGGCACCAACC
>Ga0182019_10001721_pt1 | contig 11134 bp, 7 predicted proteins | sample 812E2MmetaG_FD_120483 | JGI IMG/M metagenome (GOLD analysis project Ga0182019, IMG submission 120483) | Permafrost microbial communities from Stordalen Mire, Sweden - 812E2M metaG | ecosystem: Environmental > Terrestrial > Soil > Wetlands > Permafrost | place: Sweden: Stordalen | collected...
AAGATCCCCTTCCCGGTGATCGCCGACCTCAACAAGGATGTCGCGGGCAAGTACGGCATGCTCATGCCCGGCGAAAGCAAGACCGAGACATCGCGCTGCGTCTTCTTCATCGACCCGAAGGGAATTCTCCGGGCGATGATCTACTACCCGCTCTCCCTGGGACGGAACATGCAGGAGATTCTGCGGGTCATCGACGCTCTCCAGACGGCTACCGCCAACGGCGTCGCGACGCCGGCGAACTGGGTACCCGGCGACAAGGTCATCGTCCCCGCGCCGAACACGCAGGAGGGCGCCGAGGAGCGCATGAAGGCCGGCTACGAGTGCATCGACTGGTATCTGTGCAAGAAGGAGTTGTAGGCCGTGGCCTGCGTGAATCCGGACGGGACAATGACGCCGTCGGCCATCGCGATCCTGACGGCCCTTCGCTCGGCGGAGACGGCCGAGGACATCGCGCCCCTGGCCGGCCTGCCGCTGTTCCGGGTGCGAAGTGCGCTGCGCGAACTCGTTGCGGCCGGCCTGGTGGCGGTCGTCGACGGCCGCCACAGCCTGACTGACACGGGCGTCGCCCGCCTCTGAGACGGGCGGTCACTACCTCGCGCGGTGAACGCGGTTCTTGCTAGATGGAGAAATCGGCTGTTCGCATGTTCGGGCGACCACTCCGGTCGCCCGAACTGCCGGGCCGGCGGTCGATCAGGTGCCGTGCTGCCAGGATGCGAGGTACTTCACCTGCTCCGGCGTGAGTGGGTCGAGGACTATGTCCAGGGCCGCCAGCTTGAGGCGGGCCACTTCCACGTCGATCTCCTGCGGAACGTCGTAGACGCCCTTCGGCAACTCGGCGTGCTTCCCGGCGAGGTACTCGCCGGCAAGAGCCTGGTTGGCGAAGCTCATGTCCATCACCGACGCGGGATGCCCCGCGGCGCAGCTCAGGTTCACGAGGCGGCCTTCGGCCAGGACGTGCAGCCGCTTGCCGCCGACGGTGTACTCGACGACGTTTTCGCGGACCTCGCGGATCTTGTCGCCCGCCAGTTCGGCCAGACCCGGCAGATCGATTTCGCAGTCGAAGTGGCCGGAGTTGGCCATGATCACGCCGTCGCGCATCTTCTTGAAATGCTCGGGCCGGATGACGTGGATGTCGCCGGTGGCGGTGACGAAGATGTCGCCCCAGGACGCCGCGTCGCCGATCGTCATGACGAGGTTGCCGTCCATCAGCGCCTCGAGCGCCCGAACCTGATCCACCTCGACCACGGCCACCTGCGCGCCCATGCCGCGGAAGCGTGAGGCGATGCCCTTGCCGCACCAGCCGTAGCCGGCGACGACGACATGGCGGCCCGCGATCAGCAGGTTCGTGGCGCGGATGACGCCGTCGACCGTGGACTGGCCGGTGCCGTAGCGGTTGTCGAAGAGGTGCTTGGTGAGTGCCTCGTTGACGGCGATGACCGGATAGCCGAGGGCATCGTCGGCGGCCATGGCCTTGAGCCGGATGACGCCGGTGGTGGTTTCCTCGGTGCCGGCGAAGATCTCGGTCAGCTGGCCTCGCCGCTCCTGGTGGATCAGCGTCACCAGATCGCAGCCGTCGTCCATCGTCATATGCGGGCGAATGTCGGCGGCGGCGTTGAGATGCTTGTAGTACATGTCGCGATCGGCGCCGTGGCGGGCAAACACGGAGATGCCGTATTCGGCGACCAGCGCGGCCGCGGTCTCGTCCTGCGTGGAGAGCGGGTTGGAGGCACACAGCACGACTTCCGCGCCACCGGCCTTGAGGGTCCTGACCAGGTTCGCGGTCTCGGTGGTGACGTGCAGGCAGGCTGCCAGGCGCAACCCGGCGAGCGGCTTCTCCTTCGCGAAGCGCTCGCGGATCAGCCGCAGAACCGGCATCTCGCGCTCCGCCCATTCGATGCGGCGTTTGCCTTCGGCGGCGAGGCCGATGTCGGCGACGTCGTGAGCTGGCAGATTCGACTTGCCGGCGCCCGCAGCGGATCCTGGGACGATGGGATTGGGGATGGCCATCCGGTTCAAGACTCCTTACGAGAGAGGAGGCGGCGGATGGTTCCGGCCCAGCCGCTCCACGGCAGCTCGGTCCGATGTATCAGCCGCTCCTCGAATGTCACGTTGACCTGGTATCCGAGCCGCCGGTACGCGGCCAGCGCCGGCGGATTGTCCGCCCGAACGTTCAGCACGACCTGATCGCAGCTCTTGAGCAGTTCCGCGGTCACCGCTCCGGTGACTGCGGTAGCGTAACCGCGTCCGCGGAAGTCGGTGTGAGTCATCACATTGCCGACGACGGCGAGCCTGGCCGCGGGGCTGATGACGTGAGTTCCCGCGGCCGAAACGAGCCGCCCGTTGACGCGCACCCCGTAGTACAGGCCATCGCTGATTGCGCTGGCCGGGAGCCACGATGCGAAGCCGAGCTGATACAGGCGGTTGAGCTCCGATATCTCGACCGGCAGCATGCGCGCGACATCCGCGGGAAACGGCCGGAAGTGCTCGGCGTCGACCCACATCCGCAGCATCGCCCCGCCCGGCTCGACTCGATATACGTTGGCGATCGCGGCCAGGTGCTCTTTCCTGGCGGCAACGTAGGCAGTCCGTGGCTTGATCACGTTGGTCAGGATGGCCTCGATGCCGTCACCGTCGCCCATGACGAATATCGGCTGAGGCGAGTAGCCCGCGTACTGAAGAACGACGGCGACGGGCTTGCCGCCGATCATCGCCACACCCCACCGGGTCCGCAGGAACTCGCGGTCGTCGAGATCGCACAGGGCGTAGGCCGAATACAGCCTGTCCGTCTCCAGGAAGGCCCGCAGCATCGTCCGATCGGCGGTCTCCTGTACCAGGATCGTGCGATCCCGGCGAGTTATGGCGATCGTCGTCACTCCCGGCTCCCCGAGTCTCTCACCAAACCATCCTGGGTCAGTACTGGATGACGCTCGTCGGGTTGTATTCGGCGAGGCGGTCGCGGCCCTTGAGGACCAGCAGTTCGACCAGGAACGCCAGCCCGACGATCCGGCCCTGCAATCGCTCGACCAGCTCGATCGTGCCGCGGACGGTGCCACCGGTCGCGAGAAGGTCGTCGACGACCAGGACTCGCTGCCCCGGACGGATCGCGTCCTTGTGGATCTCAAGCGTGTTCGAGCCGTACTCGAGGGCGTATTCGACCGAGACGGTTTCGGCGGGCAGCTTGCCCAGCTTGCGTACGGGAATGAAGCCGGCGCCGAGCTTGTAGGCGATGGGGCCGCTGAAGATGAACCCCCTCGACTCCATGCCCACGACCAGATCCACGCCGGAATTGCGATGCGGCTCGATCATCAGATCGATCGCTTCCTTGTACGCGGCTGCGTCCTTCAACAGCGTGGTGATGTCGTAGAAGAGGATGCCCGGCTTGGGAAAGTCGGGAATCTCGCGGATCTTTGCGCGCAAGTCCTCGGCTGACATGGTCGAGGCGGTCCTCCAGGTAGGTGGCGACGGTTTCGGGAACCAAGTCTACCGCAGCCTCGAACCGCTTCGAACCCTCCGACGGCCTCGACACGCCGGATTGGCGGGCCTAGGGGGATTTCGAGGCGGCAGCGGCGGCCCAGCTGCTCAGGATCGCCGCGAGCTGGATGTCGATCGCCGGTCCGAGCGTGGTCGCGTAGGTGGCCGTCAGGTGCTGCTCATCGCGCCACATGATGATGCCGTTCTGGACGATGGGGCAGGAGCCGGTGCCGGGGCAGATCGTGGCCGTCAGATCTATCAAGCCGGCGCCGGTGGCGGCGGCCGCCGCCTGCTCGCGCGTCCCCATTGACGACGAGAAGCCCCGAGAGCGTGAGTAGTTGCACTTGCGGTAGTCACTTTGATTCGCCGACAGGCAGGTCGGCGCCTTGTCACTGATTCCGGGCAGCGGCGGGTCCTGCAGGATCACGACCCTGGTCGCGGCCGGGACCTTCTTGATCATCCGGGCCAGCGCGGCGCCATCGGCTCCGGCGCTATCGTTGCCGCTGACCGGGTAGAACCACCTGCTCTCCGAAATTATCAGCAGGTTGGGCGGATTCTTGTTCAGCTTGCTGACGACGTTGAGGTTCCAGGTCTCGCACTCGGTGTACTCGTTCTTGCGGTTGAACTCGATCATGCGGATGTCGGTGAACGGGCAATTGATCTTCAGGTAGGGCACGAGCTTCCAGCCGTGGGCTTTGGCGACCTGGTTGACGCCCGGGAAGATGGCCGAGCCATGCGAATCCCCTAGCAGGACAACGGTGTATTTGCCGCTCGTGTTCCCGTATACGCAGCCGCTCTTGGGCGACGTTGCCGGATCGAAACCGAGACAACCGTCATGCCAGGGTTGCTCGTAGTCCTTAGTCACCTTGCCCAGCGACGGCCGCAGCCCTGCCACTGCATACGAACTCGGTGGGCCCGGATTCGGTGACGGCGACAGAGCCGGCGTGACCGCCGGAATCGGGCTGGCCGTGACCCCCGGAGTTAGCGTGGCCGTCGGCAGAACGATCGTGGGCGTCGGCTGGTCCGTCGGCTCGTCCGTCGGCTGGTCGGTGGCGGCGGCCGTCGGCGAGGCATCGGCAGTGCCGTTGAGGCCGGCCAGCGCGGACTGGGCCCCGAAGTCGAAGGTCGTCCCGACGGCGGCCACGATCAGCATGACCGCGACGCCAACGGCGACGAGCCTGCCCGGCCGTGGGAGCGGAATGCGGCCGCGCCGGAAGGGCTCCTCGATGAAGAACCAGCTCATCGCCGCAACCGGAACGGCAAGCCCCGCCAGGGCAATGGCTTGCCCGGTGGTGAGGGTCAAATCGGCGGCGCCGTTGAGATAGAACCCGCCGAGGACGAGGATCGGCCAGTGCCACAGGTACAGCGAGTAGCTGATCTTGCCCAGGAAGCGGACCGGCGGCAGCCGCAGCAGAAGGCCGGGTCCACTCCGCTCCTGTCCCGACGCAATCAGAAGGACGCCGGCAACGGTGGGTACGAGAGCGGCCATGCCGGGGTACGGCATCGTGGACGAGTCGATGACCAGAGCCGCGGTGACGAGCGCGGCCAGGGCACCCCAGCCGGCGAACGCCAGGAGTTGCCCGAAAACACGGCGCACCGCCCCGGGGAAGCGGTCCAACGAACCGGCGCCGATCGCCAGCAGACCGCCGGCGGCGAGTTGCCAGGCGCGCGTCGGCAGGAGGTAGAAGGCCGACGACGGCGCCGCGTCCGTGACGATCAGGCTGGCCACGAACGACGCCACCAGGACGACGGTGAGGGCCACCGCTGCTCCCGGCCGCGGGAACTTCCAGGCGACGACGGCGAGGAGCGCGGGCCAGATGAAGTAGAACTGCTCCTCCACGCCGAGCGACCAGAAGTGAAGGAACGGCGAGTAGCTGACGGGGTTGAAGTAGTCCGTCGTGAGGGCGAACCGGATATTGGCGACGGACAGGGCGGCGGCCGCACCGTCCTCCATGACCGAGGGACGATCCACCAGGGTAACGATCGCGTTGGCGGCGATGAAGGTCACGACCAGCACCACCGCGGCCGCGGGGAGGATTCGCCGGACTCGACGGGCGTAGAACCGGGAGAAGCTGATCCGGCCGTCGCGCTCGCGCTCCCGGATGAGAAGGCCGGTGATCAGGAAGCCGGAAACGACGAAGAAGAGGTCGACGCCGATGAAGCCGCCGGTGAGTTGCGTGGAAGCTTGCGAAAGCAGCCCGGCGTGGAAGAGCACGACGAGCGCAACGGCGATTCCGCGCAGCCCTTCGATATCGGGGCGGAAGCCTTCCTTCTCGCCCGAGCCACGCTTCATCTTCTGATGCGCGAAGCCCGATATCGCCTTTTCCGAACTGTCCACGCCACATCCTTCCGATGGTCGCCCGGCGGGTGCGACGGCACGGACCGGCTTCCCGTGACGCACCCCTCGAGGGGCCCGGCCCGCACGGCCGGCGCAGGCCGCCAATAGGTTACCCGAGAGTGTCGGGCGGCGGCGCCGCGGCCGGCCCGCCGCTCACGAGGCCAGACCGGCGAATGTGGCTCCGCTACTCGGGCCGGCCCTGGGCCGCGGCCGCCCGCTCGCGCCCGAGCCGCTGCTCCTCGGCCGCAGGAATGAGCCGCGCCACCACCGACTGGGCCACGCTCCAGGAGCGAGCAGGATCTCGCGGCAACCGGATGCGGGCCTGGTTCGTGCCGAATCGGACGACGTCGCGGCCCATCGGGGCCAGCGCTCGCATCGCCGCCGCCCGCGACAGCGTTCCGAGGCGGACGACCAGCTCCCCTTCCTCGCGCGACATCGAGACGATGCCGGCGCTCTCGGCAGCCATGCGCAGTTCCACGACCTCGAGCAGACGCAGGACCGGCGCGGGCAGCGGACCGAAGCGATCCACCAGCTCCTGCCGGAAAGCGGCCAGCTCGCCGGCGGTGCGAACGCGGCCGAGACGGCGGTACAGCTCGAGCTTCTGCGATGTCTCGGTGACGTACTCGTCGGGCAGGTGTGCGTCCACCGGCAGGTCGACCGTAGCCCCGGGCCTTTCGATCTCCGCCGGCCGTCCCTCGAAGTCGGCCTTCTGCTCCTCCACCGCCTCGGCGAGCAGCCGCGTGTAGAGGTCGAAACCGACGGCGGCGACGTGGCCGTGCTGCTCGGCGCCGAGGATATTGCCGGCGCCGCGGATCTCGAGGTCGGAGAGCGCGATCTGGAAACCGGCACCAAGTTCCGAGGCATTGAAGATCGCCTGCAGCCGTTTGCGGGCGACGTCGGAGAGCTTCTCGCGGCGGCGGTAGAGCAGGTAGGCATACGCCCGCCGCGCCGACCGCCCGACCCGGCCGCGGAGCTGGTAGAGCTGGGCCAGGCCGAGAGTGTCGGCCCGATCGATGACGATCGTGTTGGCGTTGGGAATGTCCAGGCCCGACTCGATGATCGTGGTGCAGACCAGGACTTCGGTGTCGCCGCCGGCGAATCCGAGCATGACCTTCTCGAGCGCGCCTTCCGGCATCTGGCCGTGCCCGACGGAAATCCGCACGCCCGGCAGCAACTGGCGGAGCTGCTCGGCCTGGGCCTCGATCGTCTCGACGCGATTGTGGACGAAGAAGACCTGGCCGCCGCGGTCGAGCTCGCGCAGGATGGCGTCGCGGACGAGGCCGGTGGACGCTTCGGCGACGCGGGTCTGGATCGGCAGCCGGTCCTCCGGCGGCGTCTCGATCAAGCTCAGGTCGCGGACGCCGGCCAGGGCCAGGTTGAGTGTCCGCGGGATCGGCGTCGCGGAGAGCGTCAGCACGTCGACTTCGCGGCGCAGCTGCTTGAGCCGCTCCTTGGCCGCGACACCGAAGCGCTGCTCCTCGTCGACGACCACCAGGCCCAGGTCGCGGAACCGGACGTCTTTGCTCAACAGTCGGTGCGTGCCGATGACGAGATCCACCGAGCCTGCCGCCAGGCCTTCAATCGCGGCATCCTGCTCACGCTCCGCAACGTAGCGCGACAGCAGCCGGACCGTGACCGGATAGGCGGCGAAGCGCTGGCTGAACGTGGCGTAATGCTGCGCCGCCAGGACGGTCGTCGGGACCAGAATGGCCACCTGCTTGCCGCCCTGGATGGCTTTGAAGACGCCGCGCAAGGCCACTTCGGTCTTGCCGTAGCCCACGTCACCGACGACCAGGCGGTCCATCGGCCGTCCAGCCTCCATGTCGAGCTTCATCTCGGCGGTGGCGCGGAGCTGGTCGAGCGTCTCCTCGTACGGGAACGAGGCCTCGAGCTCTTGCTGCCACGGAGTGTCGGGTTCGTAGGCATGGCCGGGAGCCGCGGCTCGAGCGGCGTAGATTTCGAGCAGCTCTTTGGCGAGGTCGGTGACGGCCTTCTTGACGCGTTGCTTGGTACGAAGCCAGTCCGCGCCGCCGAGCTTGGAGAGGGCCGGGTTCTCGCCGCCCGAGTAGCGGCTGATGCGATTTATCTGCTCGACCGGCAGGAAGATCTTGTCGGTGCCGGAGAAGCTCAGCTCGAGGTAGTCGCGTTCGTCTCCGGCGGCGCCTCGGCGGAGCATCCGCTCGTAGCGCGCAATGCCGTGGTCGATGTGGACGACGAGATCGCCCTGCGTCAGCCGCTCCAGCACATCGCGCGGGACGACGCGGCGGAGCGCCTTCGGGCGGCGGACGCGGACGTTGCCGAATAGCTCGCGGTCCGTGACCAGCATCAGGCCGTCAGGGCCGCCGGCGAAGCCGCCGTTGAGGCTGCGGCCGATCAGCGTGCGCGTGCCGGCAGCCGGCGCCGCGGTCAGATGATCGACGATGCCGGTCGGGAGACCGCCCTCGGCGAGAAGCTCGGTCAGACGCGGCGCCTGATCCGATGCCAGAACGACTCGATCGCCCTCGGCCGTCCAGGCCCGGACCGAGTCGGCGAACTGGGCGGTTCGGGCCGGTGAGATGGCGGGCTCCCGCCAGCCGAAGATGTCGCCCATGGATGTCCCGCCGCCGGTGGGGGTGGCCGCATCGGATTCCCAGGTGAGCTCCAGGGTCCGGCCGCTCAGCAATCGCGCCTTCCACTCGCGCGGGCCGAGGTAGGACTCGGGCCACTGGTCGGGCAGGTCGCCGGCAGCGACGAGTTCCGTGCGCCGCTCCTGGGCCTGACGCCACAGGAAGTCGGCGGCGTCGGCGATGTCGCCCGGCTCGTCGAGCACCAGCAGCGTACCGGCGGGAATGTGGTCGAGTCCGGTCGAAGGGCACAGGACGGCGGCCCAGACTTCGGCCGCGTCACCGGTCTCGAAGGCGCGGGCCGCGGCGCCGATGTCGTGGATGTGCCCGGAACGCGCGCCGAGGTCGCCGGTGCCGGCGTGAACGCCTTCCTCGAACCGGGCCAGATCCGACGTCAGTCGGTCGGGCATCTTGGACCGGCCGGGCAGGCGCCCAACTCGGGCCCGGATCTCGGCCATGCCGCCGGCCGGCACGAGGAATTCGCTGGCGGGGAGGAGCACGACCTCCTCGACCGGGCGAAGGCTGCGCTGGTCGGTGGGGTCGAACACGCGCATCGAATCGATCTCGTCGCCGAAGAGCTCGATGCGGATCGGCAAGGGCGCGGCCGATGGGAACACGTCGACGAGGCCGCCCCGGCGCGCGAACTCGCCCCGACCCGCGACTTCGAGGACCGGGTCGTAGCCGAGCGCAAGCAGTTCGTGGAGCAGCTCATCTTGATGAATGCGGGCACCCAGCCTCAGCCTTCGGGGCTCGGCCGGCAGCTCGTCGGGGTCGAGGGTGTGCTGCAGCAGCGCCTGGACGCTCGCGACGAGGACGCGCGCCCGGCCGGAGCGCCACGCCGCCAGGGCGGCCACGCGGGCCGCGGTCTCGTCGCGGACCAGCTCGCTGCGCTCATATGCAAGCGCGGTCCGGGGCTCCAGGACGGCCACTGCGTCGGGGTCGCCGAGCCAGGCCTGCAGCTCCTCGGCCACGCGGTCGCCGATCTCCGCGTCGCGAGCCACCCAGCAGAGCCGCTCGCCGGAGAACGGCCGGGCGGACCCGAGCGGCGCCGCGGCCGCGTTCGGCGCCGGGGCGGCGGCCGGCTTCACCGTGCCGGGCGCGTCGCCCAAGGCGAGGGCGGCCGCGAGGAAGGTCTTCGCGCCGTGAGGAACCGAAGCCACGGACGCATGCCGGCCGCCGGACGGAAGTGCCGCATCATCAGCTCCGAGCCGGGCTCGGAGTGTCGCGAAGGCACCGCTGGCGTGGAGGAGCGGCGGCAGCACACGCAGGTCGGGCAGCTTCCGCGCCGTCGAACCGGAACCCGACCCGGCGGTCCCGACGGCAGCTTCGGCCGCGGCCCGGGCGGCCTGCGAGGCCTGGTACGCGGCCTTGACCTCGTCGTCGACTTGGCGCTCCCGACCGCGCTTGCCGCGGCGAACGGGCGAGGCGTCGTCCGCGGTTTCTGCCGGAAAGTCCGGGTCGGCGCCGGCCGCGGCCGCTTCCTTGTCGGGCAGCCCGAGCCCCTCCGTGCCGAGCGGATCGCCTTCGCCGCTCAGCGCAGCTTCGATCTGGCGGCGGAGCGAGCGGCCTCCGCCGGCGGTCATTCGCCGCCTTCCGGGGGCTTGCTCTTGCGCCAGCCCGTCTTCGTGCGCCGGACTCCGTCTGGGCCGGGCGGGCCGTCGATCGCGCCGGGGGGCGCCAAGCGTTCATCGTCCGCCGGCCGCAATTCGAACGCGTTGAAATGGTTCGCGGCCTTGCTGGTGCCATCGCGGGCCCAGGCTTCGACCGCATCGGCGGCGGCATCGAGCAACTCGGAGAGCCGCGCTTTCTCGCTCCGCCCGAACTGGCTCAGGACATGGTCGATGGCGTCCTGGCCGGGCTCGCCGATGCCCACCCGCAGCCGGCTGAACTGCTCGTTGCCGAGCTCCTCGATGATCGAGCGCAAGCCGTTGTGGCCGCCGGCGCTGCCGCCCTCGCGGAACCGCAGCTTCCCGAACGGCAGGGCGAAGTCGTCGCAGACGACCAGCATCTCGACCAGCGGGGCATGCTCCCGAGCGAGCACCTTGCGCACCGCCAGACCCGACTCGTTCATGAAGGTCAGCGGCTTGACCAGAACGAGATCGAGGCCGCGATACCGGCCTTTCACGATGGCCGAGGCATCGCGAGTCCGGCCCTTCCCGCCCCAGCCGGCGCGGTCGGCCAGCCGGTCCAGGACCATCCAGCCGACGTTGTGGCGTGTCTTCTCGTACTGGGCTCCGGGGTTCCCCAGGCCAACGACGATCTTCACCGCTGCTCCAGCATGGGCCGCCACGCACTCGCGCGACACGCAAAACTAGCCCTTGTCCGCCTTCGGAGGGCCTGCGTGGATGGTATCAGGCGCGGCGGCCGGTGCCGCTCGGAGGTGCGGGCGCGCATCAGATACGCGTTTGGCCGATTGACCCGCAGTGAGCAATGACCCATCCTCCCGTCATGACTGCCAATAGCCAGTCGAAGATCACTGCTCAAATGGTTTCGCTCTGGCGAGACGACTCGCTCACGGGCGTCGCCCTCGCCGAACGGGAGGATTCCTCAGGCTGGAATCTCGTCTTCGAGCGGTCGGCCACGTTCACCGACGCGGATCGCAAGGCCGGCGAAGACACGTACTGCATCACGAACGAGGCCGGCGTGGCGATCTACGGCGGCGTCACCGGCTGGGCAATTACCGGTGGTGACCTCAGCCTCGGCTTCACCGAGAAGGCCGCCG
>Ga0182019_10001723_pt1 | contig 11127 bp, 12 predicted proteins | sample 812E2MmetaG_FD_120483 | JGI IMG/M metagenome (GOLD analysis project Ga0182019, IMG submission 120483) | Permafrost microbial communities from Stordalen Mire, Sweden - 812E2M metaG | ecosystem: Environmental > Terrestrial > Soil > Wetlands > Permafrost | place: Sweden: Stordalen | collected...
CGCTGCGCGCGGATATCGCAACCGCAAGAACTTCAAGACCGCGATCTGGTTTCATCTCGGCGGTCTCCAGCTTTACCCGATAGCTCCTTGACCTGGGTTACCCACTGAAATCCCGGAAGCGCCCAAAGTAGAGACATTATGGCACGACGCGAGCCGGTTCACACCGGGACGCACGCCTGCGCGGGGTGGCCCAAGAACCGCGGAGACGCCTGTCGCTGGTTGTGGATCGGAGCGGACAGAGGAACGGTGTCGCCATCAGAGCGTCCCGAGAGTCACACCACTCGGAGTCGTCGGTGGGCAGGTGTACCGCCGTGCCCGCGATGAGATCAGCCAGCAGTTGGCGAACGGTAGTTCGCGCCGTGGGCGGCAGCTCGACCTCGCCTTGATCTGTGCGCAGGGCCACGGGGCCACCGCCATCAGGACTGTTGACTAGAGCTGCGACCCTCTTGGGTTGGGCTTGGGGAAGCTCGAGGGAAGCGACTTCGGACACAGCACCAGTCCATCGCTAATGGACACAGACGCAACCCGCCTCTTGAGGGGCCGCGCCAGCTGTTCCGCGTCGGCGAACGCGTCCGAGTGGCGTAGCCGTGCAGACTCCGACGTCGCGAGCTTGCCGTACCTCAGGTGACAGATCATGCATGTCGAGGATCATCGGTACGCAGGCATACAACCGTGATCGCCAGCGACCGCGGGACGACACCGGGATGGAACCGCAGGAGCGAGCCTCGCCTCCCGACGCCTCGCGGACTCCTGATTCTGCCCGGGATAAGCAAATCACCGTAATAGTCAATCCATCAGAGTATTACGAGTATAGTGGAAGCTATGAGAGACGCGACCTACTACACGCTGGCGGTGCTCCTCGATGGACCTTCTCACGGATACGCCGTGCTCGAGCGCGTGAAAGAGATGACCGGCGGCAAGGTTTCGCTCACAACGGGCACGCTTTACGGCACGCTCGACCGGCTCGTCGACGAGGGACTCATCCGGCGGGCCGGAAGTGAGATCGTGCGGGGGCGGGCGCGCCAGTACTTCGAGATCACCGACAAAGGATCTGGCGCAGTGCAGCTCGAAGCCGAGCGCCTCGCCCAGGCGGCCGAGGCGGTCCAGAAGGCGATGAGAGCACGAGCGGGAAGGCAGAAGGCCGGCGCCAGGCGCTCCGCGCCCGGGCGCACGCCGGCACCGGGCCTGCCCTGCAGGACGCCGGCGATCGCATGAACACCGTGGGCGGGAATGGCCCCGCAAACTCGCTCTCTCGAGCGTACCGATATTGCCTGAGGGCCTACCCGGCTTGGTACCGGCTGGCCTTTGGTGACGACTTGGTGGCTGTGCTCGAGGAGTCTCATGCCGGCGAACGGCGCCCCTCGGCGCGAGAGTGCGCGTCACTCGTCGTCGCAGGCCTGAGGCGCCGAGCCGCCGCCGCCTGGTCCGACAAGGCCGGTGCTGTGTATGCGTTCGCGGTGACTATGGAGTGCGCCGGGGCGCTCGCGCTTGTCGCGACCGGCATCAACCTCGCAATCGAGCTGTGGTCGAGCCCGCCGTATCCTCTTTGGCAGTTACAGAACCTCGCGTTCCGGATTGGCAGCTACCAGCATCATCCCTTGGACCTGGTCGCCTACCTTCTGCTGCTCGTGCTGCTGGCGGTCTTGCTTGGCCTGGCGGCGACCCAGGCCTGGGAGCGGGTCGGAACGCCGGAGCTTGACGCGGACTTGCCGGATGATCGGGAGCCGGGATCTGTCGTCATGGAATGCTGGTCGGCGCTCGACGCCGGAGTTCTCATCGCCCAGCCGGTGATTGCTTTCATGAGCGCCTTGGCACTCAGCGTCAGGGTCGACAACGTACCTCCCTTCGTCGGCGCCCTGTCGAAGGACCAGGGCAGGGGATCGACAGCCCTACTGGTCGTCGGACTGGCGACGGGCTGTGTCCTCACCGGTCTCATGTGGAGACGCATGCGCCTTGGTGCAGCGCCGATGAGTCGCGCAACCGTGGTGGCACTGTCGCTCGCGGTAGTGCCGTGGATCGCCTTTGTCGTTGCCGGCGGCCAGTTCGGAGGCGCGGGGTCGAGTCTGGCGTGGACACCTGTGATCTTGTACGGCCCGACGGCTCCAGGGGGAAGCGATCTCGGGACCGGCTTCACGACCGTACGACTCGCCGCGACAGGCCAGACCGACCCATTGTCTGTCGCCTGCTCGGACCCCGCGCACTGCCTGGCGTTCGGGGTGCCATGGGACGTCTCCGGGGCCGCCTCCTACGGCGCGATCTACTCGACATCGGACGGCCAATGGCACGTCGCACCCTTCCGGGTCACGAGGGCCGAGTCTTTGACGGCGCCCTTCGGTCAGAACGCGTTGACCTGTCCTGGGTCTCGTACTTGCTACGTGCTCAGCACGAGCGCGGCGCAACTGGCAGGTCTCGCCAAATCGACCGACGGTGGCCTTCACTGGCAACCGATCGCTCTCCCCTTCAAACAACCTGAACCGTTGAACTCGTACAGCATCCCCGGCTTGCAGGCCGCCTGCATGTCGGAGAATGCGTGCGTTTTCGCTGTTCCGCAGGGCTTCGCGGTGACCTTGGACGGTGGCTCTTCGTGGGTGAACACGACTCTCTACTCCTCGCTGCCCGTACCGGGAGGGTTAGCGGCACAAGGAGTACTGAACAGCTATCTCGCCGGAGTGACTTGCCCCTCCGCTCGGGCGTGCTTTGTGACGGTCGAGGTCCTGAAGAGGTCGCGGGGGTACGAGTCCTCCACGACATGGCTGTTCTCGACTCGCGATGCGGGCCGAACCTGGACCCGAGGCCCGATTGGACCACTAACTGTCCGGGCGACTGGCCTGAGTCTCCCGATGTTCACGCCCGGCAGCTTCGCCTGCGCAGACGTCTTGCACTGTGTGCTCGTCGTTCCCGCAGACAGCCGCGGACCTGCCCGAGTGTTGGAGACCGCCGATGGTGGAGCGACGTTTGCCGTTGCGAGCGCGCCGACGGCATGGGGCCACGACCAGATCGGCGTGACATGCGTTGGCGGTCTCCACTGCTGGGCACTGCCGGCATCTGAAGGACAGCAGGAGATCTGGCGGAGCGTGGACGATGGACGTCACTGGTCCGAAGCCTCTCCGCTCCCCGACGGAATAGCCTTCGGTGCGGCCCTGTTCCGCTACGGCGACCCGACTCCCGAGAGTGGGATCTTCGCGTGCCCAAGCGCCGAGCGGTGTGTTGCCATCGGTTACCGCCCGAACTTGGGAGCCCTGCAGCCGAACGTGTTCGTGTCGACGAGTGATGGCGGGCGGAACTGGGTTGTCGAGAGCGTTCCCGCGCTGGCGCCGCCGTACCGCCCGAGGGCGCCCATTGTCGACTGATCGAGAGCAACGACGGTCCCGGGCTCCTGCTCTCGCTTAGGCGTTTGCGAGCCACAGTGCGATGGCCGCGCAGGCCTGGCGTGGCGGAACCGGCGTGACACAGTGCCCATCAACTCGAATCTCCTGGCGCGGCACTGCTCGAAACGCGGCAGCACCTAGTCGTGGATGTTCCGGGTGGTTGGACGCGGGCCGAACCGGGAATCCTCGCGGCAGTGACCGGCGGGGCCGTCCCAACTCTCGGCAACGACAACTGGTCCGTGGTCCACCGAGTCCGGCGCCGGGCGTTGCGCCGTGGAGGAACTGCGCCATAGCGCTGGCGCGCATGTCGATGATCCCCTGTCGGTAGTCGCGCGCGGCCATCCGACATGTGCCGCCATCGGTCAGGGGTGGGTGCTCTCGGTGCTTCTGACAGAATCGACAGGCATGGACCATCTGGAGCAATGTGACCTTCTCGAGGGCGAAGTCGAGCGGTTCGCTGTTCTTGTCGAGGCGGCATCCCCGTCGCTGCCGGTGCCGTCCTGCCCCGGCTGGACCGTCGATGATCTCACCCTCCACCTCGGCAGCGTCCACCGGTGGGCGGAACACCTTGTCCGCGTCCGTGCCTCGACGCGGATCCCGTCGTCGGAGATGGGCCTGGAAGAAGGTCCCGTCAACGGCGAGTGGATCCGGCGGGGCGGCACGGCCCTGGTGAGGACCCTCCGGGCAACCGACCCGGCCACTTCGATGTGGGCCTGGGGCTCGGATCAACACGTGCGGTTCTGGTCGCGCCGACAACTCCACGAGACCCTCGTCCACCGTTTCGACCTCGAGCTCTCCGAAGGAGAGCGCCCGTCGGTGCCAGCGCATCTCGCTGCCGACACTATCGACGAGTTCCTCGACAATCTCGCCGCGGCCGAGTACTTCTCCCCGGCTGTCGCACGTCTGCGAGGCGACGGCGAGAGCATCCTGTTTCGCGCCACAGACACCGGGAACGCGTGGAGGGTCGGACTCCACCAGGACCGGTTTGATGTCCGCACCGGCGAGAGCTCAGCGACGGCGAGCTTGTCCGGTCCGGCGGCCACGCTGTCACTGGTCCTGTACCGGCGCCTCTCGTTGGCCGGTACCGACCTCGATGTCCAAGGCAGACGTGACCTCGTCGACTTCTGGATAGCCAACTCGGCCCTCGAGTAGGCCGCCTGCCAGCCGTGATCGATCCAATCGACGGCCACGCAAGCTGCCACTCCCTTGGACATGCGGGAACCAGAGTCGGATCAGCCTCATCAACCACCCGGAGCGAGCGCGCCGCATGGTTTCCTTCCACCTGACCAGACTGGTGCTCGGTGGCCTTGTCCCGCTGACAGTGATCTGTATGGCCGTTGTCCCGCCGCTGGTTCTCTGGGGTCGCCTGCCCGACCCGCTGGCCAGCCACTTTGGGCTTTCGGGGACTCCAAACGGGTTCATGGGCCGATCGACGGTCTTTGCAGGAACGTGGGCCTTGGCCGTACTGCCCTCAGTTTGGGTGACAGTGGGCGTGCTCCGTTCCAAGCGTCCCAGCCGGGCCGGGGATCGTGTAGTCCTCGGTGTGCTCATCGGGGCCATAGGCGTCGCCGCCTCGATCGACTTGGTCGTCGCCAACCTGACCGCGCCCGGTTGGAGGGACGCCCACAACCCTGCCTTCGGCCTGGTGCTCCTGCTCGGCCTGCCCTTCGCCTTGGCGGCCCTCGTCTACGCCCTCGCCCGTCGCCTCGATCGGTTCACGGGCTCGGGAGGTCGGGCCCGGGAAGACGGTGGGCCCGGACACGCAGCGACGGCGTGAGCGGCCTTCCTCCCCTTGCATAGCAAACGGGCAGGCATTGAACCGGACCTCCTCGGGCCGGGGCCGAATAGGGTGAGTGATTCGTTGGTCGCGACACGGGCTGGGGAAGGAGGACAACATGGCCGAGCTCATCGTTGATGGAGACGAGCTGGTGGTGCGTCTGAGAGCGGTGGAGAGGATGGAAGCCGTTCACGGCGAGGTCAGGGTGCCGCTCGGATCGGTCAGAACAGTCGAGGTGCTCGACGACGCCGTGGGAGCGGTCCACGGGCTTCGCGTCGGTACAGGCATTCCCGGGTCGGTGGCCATAGGCACCTTCAGATCCCGCGAGGCCAAGATCTTCGCCGTGGTTCATCACGACACCCCACGCGGTGTCCGGGTGGATCTGGAGGGTGCTCAGTTCGACCAGCTGATTGTGGGCTGTGATGACCCCGAAGCAGCCGCCGCCGCCCTGCGCCAACCGGGCTGACGTCACATTGTCATCCTGGCGACGGCCAGGTCGCGAAGCGTCGCCGCAGCTGTGCGGATATCGGGGTCACGATGCGGGCGCTTGCGTCGTCGACAAGAGGACACTCTACGGGCAGCGGACATTGACGCGAGGACAGCAAACGCCTACGCGCCGCTGCTGAGGAGTCTGTACCCACTGGATCTCGTGCCGGCCTGGGCCGTCAATCGGCTCAACCGCCTGGCCCGCACTACCAAGCACTTTCTGGTAGATGCATCCCTTGTCACCGCCAGCCTGGGTCTGTCGGTGGACGGATTGATGCGAGATAGGGACATGCTGGAGCGGGCCCTCGAAACCTTTGTAGCGGCCCGGCTGCGTTTGCCCTTGTCGCGGCCCTTCGTCCGGGTCAGGCGTCATGGACGTCGAGGCGGCTGTCGCCGAGATCGACGCCGCGCCTTGCAGGATCGGGAAAGATTCCCCGCTTTGTTGGGCTTTCCTGCGCCACACCGGCCTCTCTCCATGACCAAGGCGTGACTGCGATTGTGCGGAAGGTCTCCAATTCAGGGTGAGCCAGGCGAGGCCCAGGGCGGTTACCAGTACGACTTGAGAAGCTCGCGCGCCAAGGTCTCCAGATGAGCAACGGACTCCAGGTGGACCTTTACACCGCCGACAGTCACAGTAGGGGTGCTAGCGGAGCTGAACCACGCGTCGACGGAGCAGACCACCCCTCCCTTTAAAGACATACAGGGGGGAACAAGAGGCTGCGTTCAGGGTGCTATAGGGGACCCGGTATGCCGCGTCACCCAGGCCATGTACGGCGACGGCGTGCTCGGACTTGAGGGCGCTCTTCTCGGCTGCGGAGAATTTCGCCGCGGTCTCCTTTTGCCATTCGAGAACCGGGTTCGATGTGATCGCCGGTTGGGCGCTGTATATGCAGTTCAGAAGCCAATAGGGTGTCCTGGACTCTTTGGTGACGACGGGTTTGGACAGGGACAGCCTGAGCGCCTTGCCTACCACGGCAGCAGGTGGGCACTTCGTTGGGAACCCGGAAGAAGCAGACGAGGCGCTGATCATGGTGGATCTCGCTGCCAACCCCGGCGCCTTCGTGCTTGCCGCCGCAGCGATGGTCGTGATGCCAACGGCCAGGCCCAACGCTGCGACGAGGGTAATGAGGGTCTTCTTCATGTTTGGTCCTCCCAGGTGACAAGAGCGTGGCTGGCAGCCTGCCTCGGTGCTCGGGCAACGCGCGGTTGGCTACTTCGTCCTGAAAGACACTATTCGGCAACATTGAGCTGGGGCCTCGCCGTGAGGTTGTCCACCTCTGACACCGCTCCCTCAGCACTTCCACGAGCTGGCCAAGGGTCACGAGTGCCAGCCGGGCCAGCTTGGGAGCCGGTGTGGCAGTAACGCCGCCGGAGGCCTCTTGGTGCCCCGGTTCGTCGCTCCTCCCCGCGGAAGATGAAGGCGATGGCGGCAACCTCGACGGGCCAGAGCACGATCACGGCGAGGTCATGCCTGGCGTACAACGCCGAGCCGTCGGCGAGCCCGTGGACCAAGCGATAGGTGTTCTGGCAGAAGAAGAGCGCGAACAGGGCCCTGGCCAGCGACGCCCACAACTGTTCGCCCACGCCATGCGCAACCGGAACCCGACGGCGGTACCAGTCGCCACCACGAGCGGTTCCAGGCTGCCAGCTACCTCGGCGTGCGACTGGGCTTGGGTATCGTGGGGGTCCTTCGCGAGGATGCTCGCCTTCAGGTCGCTCATGGTGGCCAGGATCGTCAGTGCGACAGCGGTCTCGACCACGGCACCGACGTGTATCGGCCTGACCGCCACGAGCATGGATCGGTCCGATCGAGGCAGCCCTGGGCGCAGCCGAACGCAAAGCGCGCTGCCAAGCATGTCCAGGCACTCCGTCAGCGCTCAGCGCGCTGTTCGTCAGGGCCCTCGACAGAACTGCTTGCGCGAAAGGCAGGCGATGTCTCGCCGGGTAACGTTCAGCCTGATGGAGGGACCCATAGCAGAAGATGATGGGGATCCCCGGTCGCTTCGTGTCTCGGATCGGGAGCGGGATCACGCTGTCGGCCGGCTGAAAGACGCCGTTTCCGAAGGCCTGATCGATATCGAGGAGTTCGGCGATCGAACCTCGCAGGCTCTCGTCGCTCGCACGCGCGGTGAGCTGGACGCCGTGACATCAGACCTCCCCGCCGGCGCTGACGCAGGACCGGGAACCGATGACATCGTCGAGCTCAAAGGCAGCATGAGCTCGCTGGAGCGCAAGGGCAGCTGGAAGGTGCCACGCAAGTTGGTGCTCCGGTGGCGGATGGGCTCCGTCAAGCTCGATTTCGCGAAGGCCAGGATCGTCCACCCGGTGGTCGAGATCGAGCTCGACGTCAGTGGCGGTTCGGTGGAAATACGCCTGCCGGAAGGGGCGAGCGCTTCGTTGGACGGAGTGGAGGCGCGGCTCGGTAGCATCGAGGACCACAGGCGGGGCGCACCTGCCGCGGGGCGGCCTCATTTCGTCTTGAAAGGCCAGATCAGTTGGGGCTCGGTCGAGGTTCGAGGGCCGCGCCGCTCGTGGTCACGGCGCCAGCGAAAGACCTCGTCCTAGGGCTCACGCCACGTCTGATCGGGTTTCTGCGACGGTGTAGTTCCAGCGTGTGCCCATGAGCTTGGGCGCCATGGCAGAAGGAGTATCCCGATGACATGACGTGACCAAGAGAACTGAGACAGCCAGCCAGGGAAGGCCTGGTCTGGGGAGACGTCCGGGTCCCCGGTAGGGACGCCCCCGTGCGTGGTCGGGAGGCCGGGTGCGAAGCGGGGCGGAACAACTGACCGGTCCGTGGCGAGTGCGAAGTTGCGAGGCCTGACAAACGTCGTCATATAGATCGGTCGGCCCGTGCCGCTGTTGTGATCGAGCGACGGGGATGTGGCGCGAAGGCCCTTGTGCTCTCGGCGCTCGTGGGTGGTAGGAGCCGCGGTGGAGGGAACAAGGCATTCGGTGACAGGTGCCGATGACGTCAGCATCGGCCTGCTGACTGCGGGCACTGGGCCGGTTCTGCTGCTCGTGCACGGCGGAATGGGCCGGATCGAGCCATGGGAGCCCGTATGGTCGGCTCTGGCCGAGCATCGGCAGGTAACTGCGATGGATCGTCGGGGCAGGGGTTCAAGTGGCGACACTGAGCCCTACTCGCTCAGGAAGGAATTCGACGACATAACGGCGGTCGCCCATCATCTGGCAGAACAACAAGACGCCCCCGTCGATGTCTTCGCCCACAGTTACGGAGCGACCTGCACACTCGGAGCGGCAGCTCGACGGGCGCCTTTCCGCCGTATCGCGCTCTACGAGCCGTCCGGGCCTCAGACAGTCCCAAGAGAAGGGGTCGAGCGAGCCACTGGCTTGGTGTCCGACGGGAAACCGGGACGAGCGATGTTCAGCTTCATCACCGAGATCGTCGGTCTCACCGCTGAGCAGTTCGAGGAGTATAGGAGCGCCCCGGGAGCCTATGACGTCCTCCCAATCGTCACGGCAACGCTTCCGCGAGAGGCTGAGGCGCTCACGAGCGTCGACCTTCCTGGTCTCGCCGCGCAGGTCGTGGCTCCGGTGCTCTTGTTGCTCGGCACGAAGAGCCCCCCGTGGGCTTCTGAGATCACTCGCGCGCTCGCAGCGACATTGACGACCGCCGAACTCGTGAGCCTTCCCGACCAAGGACACGACGCCATCGATTCGGCGCCGGACCTCATCGTCACCGAGCTCCGGCGCTTCTTCGACAACGACTGATCAAACCTCGCCGCGGTCGGGCGCTTGCGCCACAACTACAAACGAATGTCGGCCTGATAGGGGGTAATCATTCAGGTCCCGAGGGAGCCCTGACCGCGTCCTCGCGATGACCATCGGGACCCGCGAACGCGGTGGGTCGGAAAGAATTTTCTCCACAACGCCACTACCAGCGCGTTTGTCCTGGTCAGGTGCTCGCGATTTGCCACGGACCCTGTTTCAATGGTCGGGTGCCACCAAACGAGCGGGATCTCGCCACCGAGAACGAGGCGCTGCGCCAAGAGGTCGAGGCGCTCCGCCGTGAGAACGAGACCCTCTCGGCCCGGGTCGCGGATCTCGAGGCGCGCCTGTCGAGGGACTCGCGCAACTCCTCGGCCCCACCCTCGTCTGACCCGCCCCGAAGCCGCGCCGAACGGCGCGCCGCAGCACGCGAGGAGGCGAAGGCGAAGGCGGCAAAGCAGCGGCACACGCGGGGCAAGCAACCCGGCGCGCCCGGTGCGAGCCTGGCGCGACGGACTGACCCAGACCAGGTGGTCGTCCACGACCCGGAGTGCTGCTCCTCGTGCGGGCGGGACCTGTCCGACGCGCCAGTCGAGGGCGTCGTCTCCCGCCAGGTCCTCGACACGCCGACCCCGGTCCTCATCTGCACCGAGCACCGCGCGCTGAAGAAGCGCTGCAGCTGCGGGGCGCTCTCGAGCGGCGCCTTCCCCCGCGAAGCGCGCGCCCCGGTCTGCTACGGCCCGAACGTGCGCGCCACGGCGCTCTACCTGCTCCATGCCCAGCACTGCTCGATGGAGCGGACCGCGGAGGCACTCTCGGAGATGCTCGGCGCACCGGTCTCCACGGGCTTTGTCGCCTCCCTTGCCAAAGAGGTGGCAGACGAACTCCCGCCGTTCCTCTCTGAGGTGGCCTCCCGCCTCGTTGCAGAGCCGGTCGTGCACGTCGACGAGACCTCCGACCAGCTGCGGGCTGAGGAGATCTGGTTCCACGTCTGCGCGACCGAGCGCTACACGTTCCTCTTCGCGAGCAAGACGCGGGGCAAGGCCGCCCCCGACGCGGCTGGGGTGCTCGGGCGCTTCAAGGGCACGATGGTGCACGACCGCCTGGCGATGTACTTCAACTACACCGACGCCGCCCACGCGATATGCGGAGCTCATCTGCTGAGAGACCTCGAAGCTGCGGGCATTCGGTGGAACCAGGGCTGGGCGAAGGAGATGGCAAAGCTGCTCAGCGAGACGAACAAGGCGTGCCATGCAGCGCGCGCCGCGGGCAAGACGCGTCTTGGGAGAAAGGCCCTCGCCGACTTCCTTTCCTCCTACGACGCCCTCGTGGAAGCCGGCCTTGCCGCCAACCCCAAGCCCGTCGGGCGCAAGCGGAACTACTGCGAGAAGAAGTCCTACAACGTCGCGGTGGCGCTGCGAGACCGTCGGGAGGAGGCGACCCGCTTCGCCCGCGACCTCTCCATCCCCTTCACCAACAACGCGGCCGAGTCGTCGCTGCGGATGGCCAAGCTCCATCGCAAGATCTCCGGCTGCTTCCAAGGCGACGACTCTGCCCAGCACTTCGCGGCGATCCGCTCCTACATCGCGACTGCGAGGAAGCACGGCGTCGGCGCGCTCGACGTCCTCGGCCGCCTCTTCAGCGGCGACGTCTGGATGCCTCCCTCGCTCAGCTGAGTGCGCCGAGCATCCTCGTTCTCACCGCGTACCCAGCGCGAGCGCTCCGTCGCCTCCCTGAGTGGGGCGCGAGCACCTGAATGTTTGC
>Ga0182019_10001724_pt1 | contig 11123 bp, 8 predicted proteins | sample 812E2MmetaG_FD_120483 | JGI IMG/M metagenome (GOLD analysis project Ga0182019, IMG submission 120483) | Permafrost microbial communities from Stordalen Mire, Sweden - 812E2M metaG | ecosystem: Environmental > Terrestrial > Soil > Wetlands > Permafrost | place: Sweden: Stordalen | collected...
CGCGCGGATTCCCGAAAACGAAGAGCAGGCAATTCACCTGATGTACGGGTTTCTGTATGTGGCGGATCGTGAAGAGGGGCTTGTCATCGTGGGCAATCCGGATTTGAAGGCGAAGAGCCCCGGCGTGGGAACATTGCTCGACGGAAATCCGACAAATAACTTTTTGAAGCGGGCTCTGGCGTTTAATCCTGGCGGCGTTTTGACCGGAGCGCGGCGAATCGCGATTGCCGGCACGTTTGCTTATATCTTGACGGCCAAAGCGCTGGTCGTCGTCGATCTTGACAATCCCGCGGCGCCGAAACTGACGGCCACGATTGCAGCTCCGTTTCTCAATGATCCGCGCGGGATTGCGATTCAATTCCGTTACGCGTTTGTAGTGGATCGCGACGGCATGAAGGTGCTCGACGTTACGGATCTGGCGCAACCGAAAGCGATGGCAAACGTCCTCGTGCCGCTGCAGGATGCGCGGAATATTTATGTGGCGCGTACGTATGCGTATGTTTCGGCGGGGAATCAGGGTCTGGCCCTGATTGACGTGGAGAAGCCCGACGCGCCGAAGACGGATCAGCTTTATACCGCCGACGGACGGATTAATGATTTAAATGACGTGAAAGTTGGCATGGTGGCCGGCAGCGCGTTCGCATTCCTGGCCGACGGCAAAAACGGATTGCGGGTGTTGCAGATTCTTTCGCCGTGGGATGATCCCGCGCACTTCTCCGGGTTCAGCCCGCGATTGACGCCGAAGTTGATTGCCACGGCGCGCACAAAGGGTCCGGCACTGGCGATTTCCAAGGGGATTGATCGGGACCGGGCGGTGGACGAATCGGGGAACCAGCTTGCGGTGTTCGGTCGGCGGGGTGCTCGGCCCCTGAATCGGGTGGAGACGCAGGAGTTATACCTAAGGAATGGTCAGGTCTTTACGGTGACTGACGAACCGGTGGAGCATATCCACTCTGCAAGGGACGTGACACGCGAGGAAAAGGGGCGGCTGGCCGGGTTGTGGAGATGGGTGCAAAAAGGCAAGGATTTGAAGTAATAGTACTCTAAATGAATTTATCGCTTTTTGTTCGTGTGACGACCCTAATTTGAGGCCCTGGGCAAGCTCCTGATTTTGAAGCCTTTCTGCCATCTAACCTATTTATTTGCATATGCTTACCACCATGCTGCATCTAACTAAATACTCACGATTTATTGACCTTTCTGACGCATAGCACCCATCAAAATTATTCGTGAGGGGACTTTCCCCAAATAGCGGTAATGTGGATGCGTGGGGAATTCCGAGCCACCAGCATGGCTCGCGCCCGTAACCGACCGGCAGAAAGAGGAGTACGTCCCTATGATTCAGCAACAATTTCTTCTGGCCAGTGACTTTGACCAGACACTCAGTTTTAACGACTCAGGAGTCGTTCTCAGCGAGCTCATCGGGCTTCACGATTTTCACGGAAAAGTGAAGGGCCTCTCGGACATTCAACTTGTCCAACAGGGAGCGGAGCTGTCTTACCTGATCCTGCACGACCCGGATTTCCGTCGGGTTCGCCGGGATCACCTGGTAGAGACGGGCAAGCGCATACGGTTGAAGCATGACGTGTCGCTGTTTGCCAAGTCGCTAGACACGCTCTCCGACGGGTACAAAATATCGTTCCACGTGATTTCCGCGGCGCCGCAGGAGATCATCCAATCGGCGCTGGAGGGCATCGTTCCGCCCGAAAATATTCATGGCACGCGATTCCGCTGGAATGAAGCCAGTGGTGAAGTGAATTCCATCGCGCACGCTTCGGCGGGATGGGGAAAGATTATCGTGTTGGAAGAGATCCGCGCGGCGCTGGGGATCAGCCACGACCACATTATCTACATGGGCGATGGCAGCTCTGATTTGCCGGTGATGATGCACGTGAACCAGCATGACGGACTGACCATTGCCGTTTCAGAAGCGCAATTCATCACCAAGGTGGCGCGGCGCACGGTGTTGAGCGACAACGCCATGAGCGTGCTGATTCCGGTGTTGGAAGAAGTGCTGCGCTGGGATTCTGTGAAAATCCGGCGATTTTTTACGGCGCGCGGATTGACGGTGCGCGAGTGGGACAAAATGCGCACGGATATGCTGACCATTGGGGACGCCACGGAAACGATGGCGGTCTCTACGCAGACGCAGTAGGGCCGCAGAAAAGTCCGGAACACTTCATGCTCATCGAATTGGTTTGCGGCTAGGATTTGGTCGAAGCGGTAAGACTAGTTCAACGAGCCGAAGTGGAATTCCAGGACTTGCGTGGTTTCTTTCGGGGCGGGTTCGAATTCGGTCAGCAAGGCCGCTTTTTCCGCAACCACGGCGAGGACCGGGTGGCCTCCGAGGACCTGCGCTTTTCTTACTCTGCCATCCGGCGAAACCTGCACTTCCACCTTGACTGCTCCAATTAGATTTAATCGTTTAGCCAAAGCGGAATATTCCGGCTTCACGATGATCTTGACCTGACGAGCAGGGCCAGCGACGCTCGGTTGTGACGGCGTGGAGCGGGGAAGAGCTGCAAATAGGAAGGGGGGGAGTACAAGCAATTTGCAAACGTGAATGGGTTTTGACCGAAGACCAGTAGAGCGACCGAGACGCACGAAGAAATCCTCCCGCTGTTGAGCTACCACGCCAAACTCCAATAGAGCCAGCACAGGGCAGCGTTTCTAAGTGTTTGGCATTGAATTGGTTGTGGCGCGAGCACAAGAGAATGCAGAAAAATGGAGGAGCACGTTCGTCTCAAACGTTTTGCCCAGGCGTCAGACAGTCTCGAATTGAGAAGAAATTACGCGGGCAATCGATCACCGATTCATACGCCAGGCAAATCTGTTTGGTATTCTTCAAGAGAGTTCGGGAGGGAAAAATGGCTAGCAAGAAAATTTTGATGCTGGTTGGAGATTATGTTGAGGATTACGAAGTTATGGTGCCCTTCCAGTCCTTGCTGATGGTCGGCCATGCGGTGCACGCGGTGTGCCCAGGGAAGAGATCCGGCGAGGTGGTGAGGACCGCGATTCATGATTTTGAGGGTGACCAGACCTACTCCGAAAAGCGCGGCCACAATTTTGCCCTGAATGCCACGTTTGATGATGTGAAAGCGGAGGACTACGACGCACTGGTGGTGCCGGGAGGGCGTGCGCCAGAATATCTGCGCTTGAATGCGCGAGTCCTGGAAATCGTGCGGCACTTTGCGGCAAAGAACAAACCCATCGCGGCGATTTGCCATGGAGCGCAAGTACTTGCCGCAGCGGGCGTCTTGAAAGGGAAGCGATGCAGTTGCTATCCGGCAGTTGGGCCGGAAGTAACACAAGCCGGCGGCACGTTTGCGGAAGTGTCGATGACCGATGCGGTTGTCGACGGGAATCTGGCTAGCGGTCCGGCGTGGCCTGCGCATCCGGCATGGTTGGCGAAATTCCTGGTTCTACTGGGGACGCGCATCGAATTGTAAAAGCAATACTTATTCGCTGGTCTGGCGCAGCAAGGCGCAGGTCAGGCTCAATGGAGAAGTCGTGTGACATTTGCACTTTCTAAAAGTGGTCTGCGGATAGATAATCTTCAGTTCGCAACTCCACACGGAAAGTGACACATCAGACCATGGCTAACATTAATGTGAAAAAAGGAACAATCGGAATCCTGACGGGAGGAGGAGACGTCCCGGGCTTGAACCCCGCGATTCGTGCCGTAACCCTACGAGCGCTCCACGAGGGATATGAAGTGATCGGATTCCGGCGCGGCTGGGGCGGACTGGTGGATATCGTCCGCGATGAGAAGCACGACAATTCCGACAATTTCCAACGGCTCACTGAAGACGTCGTCAATCGCGCGGGACGGACGGGCGGGACTTTCCTGCACTCTTCCCGCACGAATCCAGGCCGCGTGAGCAAGAGCAGCGTTCCGGCGCATCTGAAAGGCAGTTACAGCGCGGAGAAGAACGACCTGACGCCGGAGGTGCTGAAGAATCTTGCCTGGCTGGGTGTCGAGTACATGATTCCCATCGGCGGAGACGATACGTTGAGTTACGGCGTGCGGCTGTTCCAGGAAGGCGTGCGCGTTGTGGCCATCCCGAAGACCATGGACAACGACGTGCCCGGCACGGACTACTGCATCGGCTTCAGTACCTGTATCACCCGCACCATTCAGATGACCAATTCGCTGCGCACTTCGGCGGGATCGCACGAGCGCTTCATGGTGCTGGAAGTGTTTGGACGCTACGCCGGTTATACGGCGATGCTTCCGACCATGGCGGGAGCGGCGAATCGCTGTGTGATTCCCGAGCACAAATTTAATATCGATAAATTGGCGGAATTGATGGTGGATGACCGCAATCGCAACCCCAGCCGTTATTCGATTGTGCTGGTTTCCGAAGGGGCCATGTTTGAGGGCGGCGAGATGGTGTTCCAAAAGGAAGCGGCAGACGCCTTTGGCCACAAGAAACTTGGCGGTATCGGCGAGTTGGTTTCCGAGGAATTGACGGAACTTTCGGCAAAATACAACAACGGAAAGAAGATCGACTGCATCACCCAGAAACTGGGATACCTGGTGCGTTGCGGCGATCCTGATGCAATCGATTCCATCGTGCCGATGGCGTATGGGAACCTGGCGCTGGATTTGATTCTGAACCGCATACATGGGCGGCTGGTGGTGCTGAAGAACGGCCGCTACGACAACATGCCCATCGAAACAGTCACGTCCACGAAGAAAGTGGTGAACGTGAAGGAACATTACAGCATTGAGCGGCTTCGCCCGGTTTACCAGAGCTTCGAAATGAAGCCGCTGTTCCTAATGACCAGCGAAGTCGGCTAAGTTCGCAATCCGGCGCCTCTTGCAGGAGAGCACGCTTTCTTGCAAGCTACCTGTGCTCCGCACTATAGTTTTCGGACGCAGATTCCGTGCTTGAGGCGCCATGGACGCAACATCAACCGACTCTTCACCCCTGGAGAATTCTTCCACGCGAAGATTGCACCGCGCGCTAATCGTTGATTCCGGTCCTGAATTGAATCAACAGCTCACCAATTTATTTGATCACGCGGACTGGTCCATTCATTTCGTTGCCGATAACACACAAGCCCTGGCATTAGCCCAGGAACAAGCATTTGATTTGATAATCACCGGAGAAAAAACCACAGGTGAAGAGGATATCGATCTGCTGCGGCGGCTTCGTGCGGTGCGGCCTCACACGCGCCTGATTATATTGACGGACGAGTTTATTCCCGGAGATGTGCTCGCCTCGATCCGTGAACGGGCCTTCAGTTACTTCGCCCGGCCATTTTCAATCGAAAAACTGTCGGAGATGATCCGCATAGCCATGGCCGAGGCGTATTGGGACGATGGCATTGAGATTATTTCCGCGTCGCCAGAATGGGTTTGCCTGTCCGTCCGATGTGATGTGCTCACGGCCAACCGGCTGATTCAGTTTTTCCGTGAAGCGTCGGATCTGGCGGACATGGAGAAGGAAGAAGTGTCCATTGCGTTTCGCGAGATGTTGCTCAATGCCATGGAGCATGGCGCACATTTCGATCCTTCCCAATTCGTCGAAATCTGGTACGTGCGCACCCGGCGGGTGAACATGTGCAAGGTGAAAGACCCCGGCGAGGGGTTCTCTCTCAATGAGATCAAGCACGCTGCGGTGGGCAATCCGCCGGACGATCCGTTCCGCCACATGGCCGAACGAGAGAACCGCGGGATCCGCCCCGGAGGCTTCGGAATTCTGATGGCAAAAAGACTTGTGTACGAACTTATATACAGCGATCAGGGGAATGAAGTACTGCTGGTGAAGTATCTGGATAAGCGGGAAGATCCAGTGAACTTCCGAAGTTAAAATTAATGGCGGAACAACCGCTTGAAGCGCTGCTCCGCTTATGCGGCTCTTGGCACGTATCGGCGCTCGGTATGCCATCATCGTAGCGGGAAGCAGAAGGTAGAGGGTTTGATCGGGGAGTCCTCATGCAACTTCGAGAATTGGGAAAGAATGGCCCGAAGGTTTCCGCGCTGGGACTCGGCTGCATGGGTATGTCCGAGTTCTACGGCGCTCGCGACGATGCGGAATCGATTGCCACGATTCATCGTTCGCTGGAACTGGGAATCAATTTTCTAGATACCGCCGATATCTATGGATACGGCGACAATGAGGTGCTGGTTGGCAAGGCGATTCGCGACCGGCGCGAAAAAGTATTTCTGGCCACGAAGTTCGCGATCGTACGCGACCGGGCGAATCCTGCAGCACGCGGAGTCAGCGGCAAGCCAGACTATGTACGCGCGAGTTGCGACGCCAGTCTGAAAAGGCTGAGCGTGGAATGCATCGATTTGTACTATCAGCACCGCGTTGATCCCAACACGCCGATTGAGGAAACCGTCGGCGCGATGGCGGGGCTGGTACGCGCGGGGAAAGTAAAGTATCTGGGATTGTCCGAAGCGTCGGCGAAAACAGTTCGCCGGGCGCATGCGGTGCACCCGATTGCGGCGCTACAGACCGAGTATTCCTTATGGTCGCGCGACCCCGAAGACGAGATTCTACAGACCACGCGCGAATTGGGAATTGCGTTTGTGGCTTACAGCCCGCTGGGGCGCGGATTCCTGGCGGGCCAAATTAAGCGGTTCGAAGATTTCGCGCCGGACGATTACCGGAGGATTTCCCCGCGTTACCAGGGCGAAAATTTTCAGAAGAATCTGGACTTGTTTTCGCGAGTTGAACTGCTCGCAAAGGAAAAACATTGTACGCCTAGCCAGCTTGCGCTTGCCTGGCTTATCACTCGCGGGGAGGACATTGTTCCCATTCCCGGCACCAAGCGGCGGAAGTACCTGGAAGAAAATGTGCGGGCGCTCGACGTGACGCTGAGCATTGCCGATTTGCGCCGGATTGAAGAAGCGGCTCCCAAGGGTGCCGTTGCTGGGCAACGCTATCCTCAAGCAGCGATGGGATTGGTAAACGGTTAAAGAGAGTAAGACTATCTCCCACCCGACTGCAGTGCCGGCAATGTAAACGTCGGCTTCACTTCTTTTCTCTTCGACCAATCGTGATACGTATGGCATTCAGAGCAGCGCGATTCGGCATGCGCCGGTCCCGGCGCGTGGCAGGTCTGGCAGTTGGCAATGCCCGGCACCAGAACATCGCTGGTGTCTTTGCTGGCGATCGCCTTCGCATGACAGCCCACGCAGGAAAAACCGCGATGCGCGTCATGATCAAATTTTGCGTGGGGCAGCCACCGTTGCGTCAGATGGCCGGCGGCCACGCGCGGCACAGACGAACCCGCCACCGCTTCCAGCACATGGCACTGCTTACAGGTCTTGCGCCACAGTAGTTCTTCGGCGTCCGCGGTGCGTTCGGCAACCCACTGCATTGCGGTCAAGACGCGCATTTCAGGCCGCAGCGGCTTGCCAGTGAGGTCGCGGCTGGGATCGCGAAGCATGCGAACCTCGGTGGGATGCGCCGCGATGTACTGCTGAAGCTTCTGCACGACAAACGCGCGAACAACTTCCGGCTTGTCATGCGGAACCTGTTCCTCGATTCGTTTGTCGAAAGCCAGGGAATGGCAACTGGCGCAGGCCGTGGCAAACTTTACGGGGGCCATGTATTCGCGGCCGTCGAGGCCGCGGCGTGTGGGCAGGATTTCCTCGCTGCGTGGCTGGAACACGTCGGTATCTTTGTAACTCACGATGGCCGTGGCGGACTTCGCGTCGCCGTAGGTCCATTGCGCGGTGATGGCGGCGGCGCGGTGGCAGTCGCTGCAGTCCAGTTGAACGATGGGGCCGTTCGGGCCGCGTCGAATAGGCTTCATGTGGATGGCGTGGTTCAGAAGAATGGTGCCGGGATCTTTCGCGCCTTGGCGTAGCACGGCGAATTCGGGATGACCATCCTGCAGACTTCGAATATGTGGAGTGTAACGAGGAGTGCCGCTTGTCGTTTTCAGTTCACCGTGGCATTCGGCACAGCTCTCTTCGCTGGCCGCGCGAATGTTGACGCGGCCTCGATGTTCCACGTGGCAGGTGGCGCACGCGGGCACGTCGGCTTTTAGCTGAGTATCGTGATGCACCGGACCGTCATGGCAGGCGAGACAAGCGCTGTCCACAGCCCTTGAAGAAAACTCGCCGGCTTTCTGCAGGTGGCAGACGGCGCACTGTTTTTCGAGGACGGCGTGTGCGCCGCTCATTCGGCCACTGGAGTAGACACGCCAATCGCGTGAAACATCGTGCCAGGCAATCCAACCCAGGGCGAGCACCGGCGCTAGCACCGTGAGGAATAGCTTCGCGCGCTTGTAGGGCGTCGGCCTCTTGAAGTAGTTGAGGTCGATGCGCTGCGCCAGCGTTTTTGTTGTTCTGTTTCTCGCCACTCGTCACTCGCCACTAAATTCTTCTAATACCGAAGCGCCATCACCGCATGAATGGCGCCCAAAACCATGAGTGCCAGGGAAATAGGGATATGCACCAACAGCCAGCCGTGTAGCCAGCGGTGCAGACGCTCCTGGCGCACAAACTGGCGCGATTCGTCGCAAATCTCTTCCAGATCGTTCAGCGTTGCGTGCGCGGCGACCGGTAAAAGTGTCTGCAACCCGGCGAAGGCGTTGCGTGCTTTGCCCGCCACGCCCAAACGTTGGCCGCGGCGCTTGGGATTTTCCAGGTACACGCGCATTTCCGAAACATAAAAACGTTTGAGGGGCGCGCTTTCCTCGGGCGTCAGCAGGATTCGCTCTGGAGCCGCGGCGACAGCCGCACTGGCTCCGGCGCTGACCGCGGCGGATGTGCGAAGCGGTGCAGAGCTTGCGGCAATGGGCCGGAGAGCAGAGAAGCCGCCGGCGCGTTGAGGTTCTTCGTTTGCCCTGGCGGCCATTCCCACCGGGCCGCAGAGGCTTTCGATGACGTGGTCGGCTTCTTCGCGCAGCGATTTTTGCACGTGGCTGATTTCGTCGTAAATCGTTTCCAGGGGAACGTCCGTGGTCATCAGCCTCGGAATGTAATTCTGTAGCATGGCGCCAAAAACGCCGCTGGCCACGGTGATGATCAGCAGCCACATGAGAACGCGCGTGAGCGCACCACCGAACTGGAAACCGCCGTGGAAGAGGATCAGCGGCAGACTCAGCAAGCCCAGCCATAGATGGCCGCGCATCCACGCTTGCGCGCGGCCTAGTCGCCAGGTGGGCACGCGTTTGCGCGCGCCGAGCAGCGCGGCAAAGATCATGCATGCAAACCCAACGATGCCGAAAATCAGCCCCGTGGTGCTGCCGCCCCGTGGGCCGGATGGCGCGTTCGTAACATAGATGCCGTACGCGAGCGTGCTGAGTAGAAAAAATCCCAGTGAGCCTAGGGCCCAGCCGCGCTGCGTTGGGTCCATGATCATCGGTTCGACCCCTGGCCCATCAAATCGGTGAAAAATTTACGCGGGTCCACTCGATGTGCGGCATCGTGCGGGCAGGCGTAGACACAGCTTGGTTCTTTCAAGTGCGTGCACAGGTCGCAGGAAGTCGCTTTCTGCTGCACCACGGCCTTTTGGCGGCCGGCGTGTTCGGGATCGGCGGCCATCACTTCAAAGGGATGAAGATTGATGTTGCCGTACGGGCAATTTCGCGCGCACAAACCGCAGCCGATGCACCAATCTTCGATGATCACTTCCAGGGAGTTGCGACGGCGGATAGAGCCGACCGGGCAGCCGACCATGCAGAGAGGATCGCGACACTGCCGGCAGGAAGTGGCGACGAGGAAATTTTCGAAGCGCAGCCCTTCGCGCACCAGTCGCGTCACCCCATCGTGTGCGTCGGCGCAGGCATTCACGCAGGCATCGCAGCGCGTGCATTTTTGCAGGTCAAGGATCAGCAGGCTCTGTGCTTCCATCAATCCTTGGGAAAGGAACTGGTCGATGGGAACACTTTGCACCATCTGCAGGCGTTGCGCATTCGCCGAGCGGCGTTCTGCGATGACCGCTTCAAGTCCCGTGCGAACGCTCGGGAAGCGCTCCACCATCTGCCGGAAGTCGTCGCCCGGAATGCGCACTACCTCCACGTGATCAAGGGCGGTGCAGGTGGCGGTCCGGACTCCACCTCCCATCAATCCAATTTCACCAAAATAATCGCCGCGCGAGAGGTAAGCGAGCACGAGTTCGCCGCCGGGGTAACCTTCGGAAATTTTCACGAAGCCGATGCGCACGAGATAAAAGCTATCCGCGGCATCGCCCTGGCGGGCAATTACTTGGCCGGGGGCGTAGCGCACCAGTTCGACGCTCTGTTTCAAGTGCTCGATGAAATCGGGGGAAAGCTGCGCGAACATGGGTACGCCGCGCAGATGTGTTTCCAGCGCGCGCCTGCGGTAGTTCGCGTCGAGTTGCGCGCGAAATGTCTTGTTCTTCATCATGATGTCGAGCACGTTGCGCAGCATTTCGTACGCGACGACATCGGTTTCCGCGCGGACTGTGGCGGAGCGCGGATAGAAATTCATGCAGGTCATTTCGCCAAAAAGATCGCCCGGACCGAGTTCGGCGACGGGATTGCCGTAGGAGAGATCGACGGAGGCGTCGATAGGGATGGTGCGGTCGCGCGCCTCTTCGTCTCGCTTGTCTTCTTCGCGGCCGACGAGTGTGCTGGTCAACCGTTTGAAGAATCCTCTGGCGCCGCCTTGTGTTTTTACGTGCGCGATTGGCGTGGCGATGGCCACCAGCGCTTTGCCTTCCAGAATGTAAAACGCGGTGGAGCCGAAATCGCCTTCACGGCAAATGACCTCGCCCTTGCGAAAGCGCCGCTGCACGATGGCACCGCGATTCAGGTCGAGGAATGTTCCAGAGACACCCGCAAAGACCGGCAGCTTGTGCAACTGTTCCGCACTAAGAGTTTGCGTGGAATCGCCAGCCGCCATGGTGGTGCCGGCAACGACTTTGTTGGTCAGCGCGCCCGTGGGGCAAGAGACCATGCATTCACCGCACGAAATACAGGTGGAATCGCCCATTGGCGCGTTCAAATCAAACGCGATGCCGGCGGAATAGCCCTTGCCCATGCGGCCCAGCACAAAATTGTTTTTAATTTCGTCGCAACCGCGGATGCAGCGGTCGCACAAGATGCAAGCATCGTGATCGACGGCAATGGCCAGAGAGGAATCGTCCCCACCGCGCGAAACCGTGCGGCGTGCGAATCGAGAAGTGCCA
>Ga0182019_10001725_pt1 | contig 11122 bp, 8 predicted proteins | sample 812E2MmetaG_FD_120483 | JGI IMG/M metagenome (GOLD analysis project Ga0182019, IMG submission 120483) | Permafrost microbial communities from Stordalen Mire, Sweden - 812E2M metaG | ecosystem: Environmental > Terrestrial > Soil > Wetlands > Permafrost | place: Sweden: Stordalen | collected...
ATGTCGAACGCAAGGTCCGGGTCGTCCCTGAGTATCCCGCAGGCGCGTGCGATTTCCTCGCACCGGACGGTCACTGTCACGTCCCCCCGGAATTCCGACGCGCACCGCACGGACCCGGGGAGGCGCTGCTCCAGCTTTTCCGCAACGGTCGCCTTCATGCGGACGCCCCCGCCGTACCGGCCGAAGCGTCGGCGGGGATGACGATCTTGTCCCCGCGCATATAGCTGCCAATCGTCGTGTCTCCGGCGATCTTCTTCTGAAGCTCCATAAGCCCCAGAAGGAGCGCCTCGGGGCGGGGAGGGCATCCGGCGACGTATACGTCGACCGGCATGAACTGGTCAATCCCCTGCACAACGGCATAGGAGCGGAACATCCCCCCGGAGGAGGCGCAGGCGCCCATGGAGATCACCCATTTCGGATCGGGCATCTGGTCGTAGATCTTCCGGACGACCTTCGCCATCTTGTACGTCACGGTCCCCGCGACGATCATGACGTCGCACTGGCGCGGGGTAAACCTCATGACTTCGGAACCGAATCGCGAGATGTCAAACCGCGGCGACGCGGTGGCCATCATCTCGATGGCGCAGCAGGAGATTCCCATCGGCATCGGCCAGAGAGAGTTCTTCCGCGCCCAGTTGATCATGTCGTCGAGCCGCGACGTGATGAAGCCTTCGTTCGTCAAGCCCTCTAGTGCCACTGCAATGCTCCCTTCCTCACGATATACACGAACCCCACGAGAAGTATGCCTATGAACACCATCATCCCGGTGAACCCGGGAACGCCGAGCGAGCGGAACATGACCGCCCACGGGTACATGAAAACGGTCTCGATGTCGAACACGATGAACAGCATCGCCACGAGATAGAACTTCACCGAAAAGCGCTCACGCGCGCTCTTCACGGGCTCCATCCCGCTTTCGTAGGTCGAGAGTTTCTCCTCGGTGGGGTGCTTTGGACCGATAAGACGGTTGATGTTTGTAAAAACCAGCCCCGCCAGCACGCCAAAGCCGAGCATTATAGCAATGGGGATGTACTGCACCATGGGGGTCACACTTTCACAACACCGGGGTGAGAGGGAAAGTTGCTTCTGAATGGCCAAAATCTACTCAAAAACGGGGTGAATGTCAACGAAGCGAAGAGGTTCAGTTGATCCCTTCGTACATCCCTTCGATGAGGGGCGCGTAGCGTTCTTCGATGACCCTGCGCCGGACCTTCTGCGTGGGGGTGAGCTCACCTTCTTCCACGCTGAACTCCCTGTCGAGAAGCGCAAATTTCCTCACCCTCTCGTAATTGGCAAGGTCTTTCTGAATCTGCTGGATGTTCGCCTGCATCAGATCGTAGATCGTCGGGTGCGCCGCAAGGTCCCTGTTCGTCGCGTAGGCGATTCCCCTTGCATCGGCGTATTCCTTGAGCGCGTCGAAATCCGGCACGATGAGCGCCGTCAGGAACATCCTCCGGTCACCGATGAGCATGAACTGCTCGATATACTTGTTCGAGAGGAAGAGGTTCTCGATGGGCTGCGGAGCGATGTTCTTCCCGCCGGAGCTGACGAACAGGTGCTTCTTCCTGTCGGTGATGTGAATGAAACCTTCCGCATCGATCATGCCGATGTCGCCCGTGCGGAGCCATCCTTCGGCGTCGACCGCGTCCCGCGTCGCCTCCGGGTTGTTCCAGTACCCTTTCATGATGTTCGGCCCGCGGGCCAGGATCTCGCCGTCGGAGGCGAGCCTCACTTCGACCCCCGGAATCGGGCGGCCGACGGTCCCGAACCTGTAGCTGTCGAGCCGGTTCACGGAGATTACGGGCGAACTCTCGGTCAACCCGTATCCCTCGATAATCGTGAGACCGACCGCCTCAAAGAATTCGCCGAACTCCTTCCCGAGAGCGGCGCCCCCGGAACAGAAAAAGCGCATCCGCCCGCCAGTCCTGCTCCTGACCTTCGCGAACACAAGCCGGTCGGCAAGAAGATGCCTGACACGCAGGAGGGGGGCGACGTTTCCTTCCCTTGCGCGCGCGGCGTATTCCCGCCCGACCCCCATGGCCCAGTAGAACAAGTTCCGCCGGAGGGGCGAACCGGCGTCGACCTGCTTGATGATCCGGCTCTGGATCCGTTCGAAAAGCCGGGGGACGGTCGTCACAATCGTCGGCCTCACCTCCAGCATGTTTTCGCGCACCGTCTCGACGCTCTCCGCAAATGCCACCGTCGCGCCGCAGGCGAGCCCGGTGTAGTACCCCGCCATCCTCTCGAATGAATGGCTGAGAGGCAGAAACGAAAGCAAAACGTCCGTCGTTCCGAACGGGATCACCTCGGCGGCGCTCCGGATGTTGCTGCAGAGGTTGGCATGCGTGAGCATGACCCCCTTGGGATTCCCCGTGGTCCCGGAGGTGTAGATAATCGTGAGGAGGTCGCCGGGCTTCACCATGGCGAGCGAAGCGCCGAGATAAGCGGGTTTCTCCTTCTCGAATCCCTCCCCCGCCTCCGTCACCGCGGAATATGCGATTGTCCCCGACCCGGGCGGGAGGGCGCCTTTCTCCCCCATGACTATCGTCTTCTCGAGCGATGGGACATTCTGCCGGATTTTTGAAACTTTGTTGAACTGGAACTGGTTGGAGACAATGGCAAACCTGACCGCGGCGTCGTTGAATATGTACTCTACCTGCTTCGCCGTCATTGTGGGATATACCGGGACGCTCACCCCCCCGAGGAGGGCGATCGCCTGGTCTGCGACGACCCATTCCGGCCTGTTTTCTGAAATGATGCAGATCCTATCCCCCGAGCGGAGTCCCATGGACGCCAGGCCGAATGAGAACAGCTCGACCTGCCGGCGCAACTCCGTATACGGGATGCCTTTATAGGAGCCGTCCGATTTCACCATGAGCGCGGGCTTGTGCGCCCCGGCAAAACGGGACGTGAGCCTGTCGAACATTTCGGGGATCGTGCTAAACTCCACGGCGGCAGACATGATCTCAGGTACCTCTGGTGGCACTTCTGGAAGCTGGAGGGAAAAAGACACGGAAAAAATAAGATTGCCCTGCATGAAAAGCAATACCTGCGGACAATATCGGTGAGTGATGTGTGGACCGCCTGCTCCGTCACGCGCGGAGGAAAATATTCGGTCCCCTAAGTTGTTGTCCCAGAGCACAAAGGGCCACCCCGGAAAATATTAACTTGACTTCACTCCGTCAACGTATTATATTTTCCGCCGTTGCCCCTACCTTCCAGCTGTTCAAACAGCACGATTCGGCGTCACAGACAAAGGGTCATGCGGATGCGGCAAGCCACAACGTTGTCCCTGACGAGCAGCGAAAATCTGATGCCCTGTAGTACACCATAAGTCTGTCCCCTCACCCCGCAATACGCTGAATTTGTGAACCGGGGGGGGATGGTTTTTACTGTGTCTTTTTTAAAGCGAGGATAAGCCCAATGGCCCACAAGGAGACTCCCCCTGTTCCCTCCGTGGACACAAGGAACGCGGTACGAGCGGTCAAGGGATCGAAGGCGATGAACGAGACGATCATGGATCTCGCCCTCGATTGCCACGACTATTATAAGGACAACGATCTGGCCGCCGACGTGCTCCGGTCGAAATACCTCTCGCACAGCGAGAAGGGACCGATGCACATGTGGGACCGGATCGCCAGGGCCCTCGCCTCCGTTGAGAAGGACCAAGAGTACTGGTACAACCGGTTCCTCGAGCTGCTTTTCGATTTCCGGTTCGTTCCCGGGGGACGCGTCATGCACGGGGCAGGGCGCGTCGACGCGCGGCGCAGGCCGACGCTCTCCAACTGCTACGTGATTCCCATCGAGGAGGACAGCCTCGAGGGCATTTACCGCTGCATCACCGAATCGGCGATGGTCTACCGGACAGGGGGCGGCGTCGGCACCGACCTTTCCGTCCTGCGCCCAGAAGGGGCCGCCGTCAACGCCACGATCGACCACTCGCCCGGGGCCACCGCGTTCATGAATCTCTTCAGCGAGAGCACGAACACGGTGTCGCAGGCCGGACGGCGCGGCGCGCTCATGCTGACGATGCGCGTCGACCACCCTGATATCGAGCGGTTCATCACCATAAAGAACGACCCGCGGCGGGTGAAGGTCCAGCATGCGAACATCAGCGTGCTCATCACGCACGAGTTCATGAACGCCGTCACGAACGACCTGGATTTCGAGCTCCGGTGGAACGGGAAGAGTTACAGGAAGGTGAAGGCGAAGGAGCTCTGGTTCAAGATCATCAAAAACGCGCATGCATCGGCCGAGCCCGGGATCATCTTCTGGGACACGATGAAGGACTATCACAACGTCGAGTACGCCAATCCCCTTAGCAGCACAAACCCGTGCGGCGAGCAGCCTCTGGCCGCCTACACCGCATGCAACCTGGGGAACATCAACCTGAGCAAGTTCGTCGACGATCAGGGAAAATTCGACTACAAGGAACTCGCGGAAGTGACCCGGGTGGCGACCCGGTTCATGGACAACATCATCGATTACAATATGGAGAACCACGCGCTCGAGAAGATCAAGAAAGCGGTGGCCTCGGACCGCCGCATCGGGCTCGGGATCACCGGGCTGGCGGACGCGCTTGTTATGATGAAGATCAAATACGATACCCAGGAAGCGCTCGACGAGACCGAGAAGATGATGCGGACCATCCGGGACGAGTCGTACGCGACATCCGTCGAACTGGCGCGAGAAAAGGGGCCCTTCCCCCTCTTTTCGTGGGAGGGCTATTCCCGGAGCAAGTTCGTCCAGGGGCTCCCGCAGGAGATCCAGGACAACATCAGGGCAAACGGCATCCGGAACAGCACCGTCATCACGATGCCCCCCGTGGGGACAGGATCCATCGTCGCCCAGACAAGCTCGGGGATCGAGCCGATATTCTGCACGAGCTACCGCCGGAAGGTGAAGAATCACGACGGCGAAACGTATTCGGAATACAAAGTGTATCATCCGCTCATCAAGCAGATGTTCGGCAGCGACGAGGATCTTCCTCCCCACGTCATCACCGCGCACCAGATCGATCCGTATTTCCGCGTCAAGATGCAGGGGGTGATCCAGAAATACGTCGACAGCAGCATATCGTCGACTGTGAACCTGGCGGAAAACGTGAGCGTCGAGACCGTCGCGGACATCTACATGACGGCCTACAAATCGGGGCTGAAGGGAATCACGGTGTACAGGGAGGGGAGCAGGGAAGGGATACTCCAGACCGAAGAGTTTGCGCGGAAGCAGGAAGTCTCCAAGACCGGCCGTGTCGACGAGAAGCACGCCCGCTCACCGCGGCAGCGCCCGCAGATGACCGTGGGGGTAACCGAACGGATGAAGACCGGCGAGGGATATCTCTACGTGACAATCAACGAGGATGAGACGGGCCTGTGCGAGGTCTTCACGACAATCGGCAAGGCGGGGGGGAACGCCGCCGCACAGTCGGAGGCCATCAGCAGGCTGATCTCGCTGGGGCTCCGCTCCGGCATCGAACCGCGAGAGATCGTGAAGCAGCTCAAAGGAATCTCCGGCCCTTCTCCCGTCTGGGACGGGCACGGAGGGCAGATCCTCTCCACGCCGGATGCGATCGGCAAGGTGATCGAACACTACGTCGAGAACCGGGAACACATTGCCGCGAAGAGAGCACCGGCGCCGGCCGCCGGTGCGCAGACCGCGCACGCGGCGCAGGGACCGGCAAGGAGCGTGCAGGCGAGTTCGACGACGTGCCCGGAGTGCGGGACGAACGTCGAGCACGTGAGCGGATGCGTTGTCTGCTATAACTGCGGATGGAGCAAATGCTGATCTGACAGGTTCCGTTGAAGACCCAAAATCCAGCTGCGAATGCGGCTGGATTTTTTTTCAGGCGTCACGACATGGACGACACTTCCAGCGGCCCGCCAGGGCGGGCCCTTCCCCTCCTCCGCAGGGCTGCTCCCGCCCTCCCGTGCATCGTCTTCATAATCATCTGCTCGCTCTGCCTCAACGAGACGATGCTCTACAGCCCGGACAGCGTGAACTACCTCGGCTGGGCCCATTCCCTCTCGCGTCTCGAAGGATTCAGGAACAGCATGGGGCCGGAGCCTGAGCGGTACGTCTTCAACGCCCCTCTCTATCCCCTGCTCCTCGCCCCGGCCGCGCTGGCGTTCCCCCTGAGCATCCCTGCGGCGAAGCTCGTGACGATGCTTGCCGGCGTCGTGACGCTCGCTGCATTCCAGCTGTTCCTCTCGCGGAAGCTCCCTGCAGGGGCGGCCCTCGGCGCGGCGCTGTTCCTTGCGGTCAATCCCCTGTTTGTCCTCTATTCGACGCAGGTCCTTTCCGACATCCCGTTCGCCGCCTGCTGCGTGATCGTGATGCTGCTCCTCGAACGCCTTCTTTCGCCGCACGAGGCCGTCGGGGGGGGGACGCTGTATCTGATTGCGGCGCTCACGGCCTCGGTGTTTCTCCGCGAGGTCGGGATCGCGCTCGTGTTCGCCGCGGGGACCATCCTACTCATCCGCGGCCGCACACGGGTTCTCCTCCTCCTTCTGATCACCGTATCGCTCGCGTACGGGCTCTGGTACGTGAGGAACGAGATCGTAGTCGCCCGCGCGGAGAATCCCGGACTGAGGAACCTGTCGCTCTTCTTCTCCCACGTCTACACGGAGTCCGCGGCCTCCCCGCTCGCGGAGGCCGCCGCGCGGCTCTCGCGGAGCGCGAGATTTTACGGTGGGGCGCTCCTCTCGATTCTCACGGCGCCATTCAACACCGACTGGACGTACAGCGTGACGGATTCCACGGACCCGGTGCTCCGTGCGGTTCTCTCGTTCACCTCAGCGGCCCGCTGGCCCATTGCGCTCGTCTCAGCCATCCCCGTCACACTCGGGGCGCGCCGCATCGCCCGTGACCGCGTCCAGGGACCCTTCCTTGCAGCGCTCATCCCGGCCTATGGTGCCATCATCGCGCTGTATCCCGTGTCGGACATCCGCTTCCTCTTCCCCGCCATCCTCCTCCTCCTCTGGGGAGCAGCTGCAGGCCTTGTGGAGGCATTCGGACTTCTGGAACGGACAGGGAACGGCCTGCTGTGGAGGGCGACGCTCACGGCGCTCATTCTGCTTCTGGCCGTGCCGGACCTGGCGTGGATCCGGAACGTGACTTTAACGAATCTGGCATACCGCAGCAACCCGGAGGAATTCGTGTCTCTCCACGCGAAGAACGACCCTTATCCGGACGAACTCATGCTCATCCCCCGCCGGGCGGCGGCGTGGATCGCGGCCGAGTCCCCCCGCGGGACAGTCGTCGGTTCAAAGATCAAGGCCCCCGCCCTCTGGCTTGAGGGGAGGCCGCTCCTTGTGCTCAACCCGCTCATTCCTATGGAGGAGTTCGACAACAGGATCCGGGATTACGGGATACGCTATCTCGTGTGCGAACTCCAGGCGCACCAGATCCCCGATTTTGCGCTACAGATGGCGCTCTCCCTGCGGCATACGTTCACCCCCGTCTTCGCGTTCGGGGACGTGCGCGTCTACCGGGTCGGGGAGAAAGCGGACATCCGCCAGCCGTCTCTCGTCGCACCTCCGGGAGGCTATGGCGCGGTCGAAGCGGCGTTCCTCCAGGGAGTCTATGCGCTCGCCTACGGGGGTGAAAAACAGGCCCTGGCCACATTCCGTGCGATGGAACGCGTGCCGGGAGCGGAGACCTCTTCGCTGTTCTACGAAGCGATCGCGCGCGAGTTCGACATGGACCTCGACACGGCCGCGGTGCTCTTCGCCTGCTTCCGCACAATCCCCCAGTCAGCCGCATACCTCCGCCAGGCGCAGGTGCACGAGAACATCATCGCTCTCCTCAGAGATGCCGCGGCGGCCCCCCCCGGCGAAGAGAAGGCGGCAAAGTACCAGGAGGCCGCGATGAGCTACTGGATACTCGGATTCCGCACACAGGGGGTCACGATGCTCCGCGAAGCGCTCAGGCTGGACCCGGGGTATTTTTCCGGGGAGGCGTTCGGAGCGGTATTCTCGCTCGCTCTCGGAGACACCGCGGGGGCACGGGAGGGAGTGAAGCTCGCCGAACGCGCCAGGCCAACGGACCCTCTGACCGGCTCGCTCCGGTCGATCATGGCCTGCATCGACTCGCTCCGATCTCCGGGAAAGAACGGGAAGCTTGAGATCGCCATCGGACAGCAGTACGCTTCGATGGGGCTCTACGAGATGGGGATTGACCAGGCGGTGAAGGCGCTCCGGGATGGAGAAGACCCCGACGCGCTCCGCCTCCTTGCCGGTGTGTACATCAGAAAGGAGCGGCACGCGCCTGCACTCGCCGCTCTCCGGCGGCTCGTGCGCGCAGCGCCCGGCGACTCCGCCGCGGCGGCGGATCTGCGGAAGTACTCGCGCCTGTGGGATTAAAAAACGCCCTCCGCAGGCCTGCACGGAGGGCGCATGAGAAGCGCCTGGGCGAACGGAACGCTCAGAGGAAGCTCCGCACCGCCTTCTCGAAATCATCCTTCGACATGTACCCGACGTGTCGCTGGAGGACCCGCCCGTTCCTGTCGACAAAAAACGTCGTCGGAATCGCATCGATCCCGCCGTACGCGTCCGTCACCTCCCCGTTCCCGAGAACCACGGGGTACGTGATGTTGAGTTTTTTGACGAACGGCGTTATCACATCCCAGCCGTCCTGATCGACGGAAATGCCGACGATCTCAAGCCCTTTCCCCCTGTACTTCTCATAAACGTCGAGCATACCCGGAATCTCCGCGCGGCACGGCCCGCACCACGTCGCCCAGAAATTCACGACGACGAGCTTTCCGTTGAGTTTCGAAAGCTCCACCGCCTTTCCCGCCGCGTTCTTCAGTTTGAAATTGGGCGCCGCCTCCTTTCCCTGACCGGGGGCCGCCGGAGCGGTCAACAGCGCAATCGCCAGAACGATTCCTGCACCTCGAATCCCTCGCATCGGTACTCCTCCTGTTGTGAATTTCCACTCCGCGGTCACCGGCCCCGCCGGAGCCGGTCAACTCTACAACAACGAACGGCGCATCCCGGTTCTTCGTCCCGGGCCGTACACGTCAGTCTTTCGGGGCCCATGCCCTCAGAAACGCCATCACTCTGTCCGGGTCATGCCCTTTCCCCTTTTCAAGCTCTCCGGTGTCCTCGGAATACAGAAGCGTACCGTCGTTTTCGAGAACAAACAGATGCGGATAGCCCCTGACGGGGGGATAGCGGGAAAGCACGCTCTCATTTTTATTCTCCGGGCTCCAGTTCACTTTCACAACCACGAAATGCGCCTCCCTGAACTTCTCAAGCTCGGTGTGGACGGTGAAAAGCGTATCGAGCCTCCGGCACCAGATGCACCACTCTCCCCCCACGTCAAGAAGCACGCGGCGTCCCGTGCGGCGGGCCTCGGCGACCCCGCCGCGGATATCAGCCGCTGCATCGCGCGCTGGATCGAAACGGGCGGCCGGGACGTATTCCGCCGTCCGTGCGCCCGCCGCACCCGCCTGCGAACGCGCACGAAAGGGGGCGAGACTCATTGCGACGATGAGGAGCAGGACGCACAGCATCAGGCGCTTCATTCCATTCTCCCTTCAAAAACCGTGTATAGTGGCATGGCGCAGGTTGTCAATGTACGAAGGTGAATCGAGCGAATCAAATTCAGGCAGTAGACACAGCAGGGGGAGGACCGGGGGGGGAGTGCGTGCTCCCCCGGTGAGCGGACTATTCGTAGCGGAGCGACTCGACAGGGTCGACGGACGCCGCCCGCCGGGCGGGGAAGAAGCCGGCGAGAAGACCGATCGCCGCGAGTATCCCGGCCGTGAGGAGAATGATCGCGGGGGAGAGAACCGGCCGCCCGAGGAACTGCATCGGACCGCTCGCGGGGATCAGCCTGACCGCACCGATGACGGCGACCGAGATCAGCGTCCCTATCCCCCCGCCGAGGAACGACAGGAAGAGAGCCTCGAACACGATCTGCGCGTGGATGTAGCTCTTGCGGGCGCCCAGCGCCATCTTGACCCCGATGTCATGCGTCCGTTCTTTGACGACGACATACATGACGTTCGCGACGCCGACGCCGGCGATGAGAAGCGTGAGGAGCCCCACCGATCCGAGAAATATCGTCACGCCAAGGGCGATTTTTTCCCCGATCTTCTCCGCCTCGATGAAATCCCAGATGAACAGCGTCCGGTCATCCGTGGGATCAAACTTGTACTTGCGCCCCAGGACGCGGAATATCTCCTCCTTCAATTCCTTCTGGCGCGAAGGATCGGTGGGACGGACGACGATCGAGTTGACGTGCTCGTTCCCGTACATCGTGCGGAACGTGGAATACGGGATGATCGCCCTCTCGTCGTCTGGACCGTTGTTCATCGCCGTCTGGAGCTTTCTCTGGAGAACGCCGACAACAGTGAACGGGACCCCGTCGAACGTGAGTGTCTGTCCCACCGGGTCTTCTTTGCCGAATATGTCCTCTGCGATCTTCCCCCCCAGGACAAGCGATCGGCGCTGCTGGATGAGGTCCATTTCATCGAGGAACCGCCCTCCCGAAGCGGGGTACATCCGCCGCATCTCTTCGAACATCGGGTTGACCCCCTCGCACTCGGTCGTCGTCGTGAACTTCCCCCGGGTCAGGCTCACATTGGTCCTGTACTGGGGGCTTATCATCGCGATGCCGGGGATTGCCTGGCGGAGAAGGAGCGCGTCTTCCTCCAGGAGCCGGATCTTCCGCCCCTTTGCCATCCCCTCATACTGCTTCCCGGTCTCCCCGCCGTAGAGGATCATGATCCTGTTGCCTGCGTTCATGAGGCCGGCCTCCATCTGGATCCCCAGCCCTTCCCCGAACGACATGAGGAGGACAACGGCGACGGTTCCCCACGTGATCGCGAGGATCGTCAGGAATGCCCGCGTGCGCTGGGCTTTCATGTCCTGGAAAAATTCACGGAGGAGTTCGAGCCACATAGTTCTCAGCGTTTCCCTTCAGTGGTTTGCCGGCCGAGCCGCTCGGTGCACGGTCAGGACCGCAAACATTCAACGACGTTCACGCGGGCCGCGCGAAGCGCTGTCAGGAGCGCAGGCATTCGACAACGTTCAGATTCGCCGCGCGGCGGGCCGCGCGAAGCGCTGTCAGGAGCGCAGGCATTCGACAACGTTCAGATTCGCCGCGCGGCGGGCCG
>Ga0182019_10001727_pt1 | contig 11112 bp, 9 predicted proteins | sample 812E2MmetaG_FD_120483 | JGI IMG/M metagenome (GOLD analysis project Ga0182019, IMG submission 120483) | Permafrost microbial communities from Stordalen Mire, Sweden - 812E2M metaG | ecosystem: Environmental > Terrestrial > Soil > Wetlands > Permafrost | place: Sweden: Stordalen | collected...
CCTGGCCGATGAGATCGCCCTCCGATGTCTGCGCCGCCGCCCTTTGTGATGTCCTGAAGAAGCGCACGGTGCCTCCTCACCTAAGACCCCCGCGGCGTGCACCCTCACCGGGAAGACGAGACCGGCCAATCTCAAGGGCCCGGAGGTCTCAGTTCGTGGCCGCCTCGTGCCGGTTCAGTCCAGGGTACAGGATCGTCCGTAATGGGCCGACCCCACCGGCCGCGTCGGGGCCAGCTGGGCACGTGGGCTGAACCTAACACTGGCGCGTGCCGCGGTGGTCGCCACACCGGCGGGTCTGCAGGCGGCCCTCGATTGCGACCTGCTGGGCGGTTGCCGAGCGGAAGGGCTTTGACTTAGCCCCCCAGTTCGCCATGAACTGATGGTATTCGTGGCGCGCGACCACTATTCTTTCTCACGCAGGCCGGGTCCGAGCCCGTCGCCCGGATCGCCAGCACAGGGGCGATCCGCCGATCGCCCGGGGAGGTGGGCAATGCGATTCCGTGTGGTGGCCCTGCTGGCTGGCTCGGCCGTCCTGGCTCTCTCGGCGGGCGGGGCCCTCGCCGTGACTGACAACCTGGACCAGCACCAGGACACCCATGATTCCGCCGGGTTCGATGCTGCCGACTATGCGACGGCGCAGACATTTACCGCCAATGTCTCGGGCCAGCTCAGCCGAGTGTCGCTATACGGCACTCCGGTGAACATTGGCGACAGTACCCTCACCGTCAAGATCGAATCAGTGGACGGCAGCGGGCACCCGACCGGCACGGTGCTGACCGGCGCCACGACCACGGCCACCCCGGTCAGCGGCTGGTTCGACGCGAGCTTCTCGCCGGGGCCGGACATCGCCGCACAGACCAAGTACGCGATCGTCTTCGGCAATGCGGGCTACTTCATGGCCGCCGGAAACTGCACCGAGGCTTATACGAGGGGTGAGGCTCTCGCCACGGACAACAGTGTTTGGGCTCCGCTCGTAGACCTTGGCCCGAATTCCTGCATCGTGGACTTTGCCTTCCGTACTTACGTAGTCTCGGGCGCGGCCCCTTCCGCCCCGGCTTGCGCCACGGCAGCCCCGACCGCGAGTTCGACCCCTTTGCCGGACCTGGTCAGCGGAGCCGGCGGGCAGCCGGCTGCGGATCCCGCCGCCCTGCCGCTCTGCACCCCACCGCCCACCGACACCGTCAGCGGTGGTTCGAGCAACGACTCGACGCCTCTGTTGGCACTGCTGATCTGCGTGGCCTTCGGTGGGCTGGGTCTGGCGGCTGTAGAAACCCAGCGCTGGAGGGTTCACAGGTAGACCAACCTGAGGGCGGCTCGAGCGTCGTAGCCGGGCTGATGCAATCGACGGGCCGTTCTTGCGGCCCGTCGATACGTTTATGCCGAATGGCCGCGTCGGGAGCCCTCTGGTCGTGGGACGAACCTAACACTGGCGCGTGCCGCAGTGCTCAGATGCACCAACGAAGAACCCCTGGCGGAGGAGGAGATGCCAGGGGTTCTTCAGGGGATGACCAACTTGACACTGGCGCAGGAGGTAGCGATCGGCAGGAAGGGGGCTGCTGATGAACTTAGGAGCGGGTCGCTCCGGGGGGAGCGAAGCGACCCGCCGACACGGTCACTTGCCCGAGTGATCGTCGCGTCGCCATCTCTGGCGAACGTAAATATCATGACTATTGGATTTGCTGACAGCATCGTCCATCCACCGTATTCGCTGGCGCACGATCGGAGCCGCGGAATTGGTCTGTACATGATCGCCCCAATCGTATGGCGATGACGTAGCATCAAGCCATGCCACGACTCGCGTGTTTCTCCTGCGGACGGACTCTTTGGGCGACAGTTCCGCTTGCCTCACTGTTCGCCGAAGAGCGCCGCTGCCCGCGTTGCGGCAAATCGCTGAGCGACGACCGGCGAGTGTGGGACCGACGCGAATACGCCAGGCGCGAGAGGGGAGTGGGGATCTCGCCTACAGGTGAGGAGCGACGCGTCGACGACCGGCGAGCCGTCCGGCGCCGCCGCAGCGCCGGCTGAGATTCCGGTGCCACGCCGCAGCGCCGGCTGAGGGTTCGCGTCGCGTTCACGGAATCGGAGGGTGCGTGCCCCCTTCGGACCGTCAGAAGAGGCTGTCGTCCGACTTCGGCGGTTCCACGAGCCGGTTTCGGAGCGCGAAGGCCACGGCTTCGAGCTTCGAATGCACTCGCAGCTTGCCCATGATGTTCTGGACGTGCGTGCGCAGCGTGTTCGGGGCGATATACAGGCGCTCGCAGATCTCCGGCGTGGACAGCCCCTCGGTCAAGGCCTTGAGCACTTCCAGCTCGCGCGGGGTCAACGGCTCGATCTGGCGGCGCTCCGTGCCGCGCTCTCTTGCCGCAGCCACGCGCTGGGCAATGCCGACGATCACCGAGCGGGGCAGAAGCGTCTCGCCGGCGTAGGCGGCCCGGACTGCGCTGACCACCTCGTCGATCGCGCGGTCTTTGGTTAGATAGCCGTCCGCGCCGGCCTGGATCGACTCGAGCACCGTCTCGTCGTCCGTGAGGGCGGTCAGCATGACGACGCGAGCGGCGGGCCAGCGGGCCTTGATGGCACGTGTGGCCTCGGCCCCGGTCCCATCGGGCAGCCGGTAGTCCATCAGAACGACATCCAGGCGCTCACGGGCCATGGCCTTGGCCTCGGCCACGCTGCCGGCGACCCCTGCCACGATGATGTCCGGCTCGCGGCTGAGCATCTGCGACAGTGCGTCGGTCAGGAGATGATGGTCGTCGACAAGGAGAACCCGGATCGGTCTGGTCTCGCCATAGGATTCAACCATTGCTGGTGACCCTTCTTGCGTGGCAGCGAGGGCGGGGAGAGAAGAGCAACGGATACCGGCCCCTGCGCCTCTTGCATTCTAATCAGACTTTCAGCCGCCGCGCACTCATTCATCCGGGTGTGGCGCCCCGGACCCGGAGGGGTACCCCGGATGGGGACCGCGCAGGAACGGCATTATGCAGGTCGCGGATCGCATGTAGCCGAAGAGGCAAGTGGGCGATCCGTGGATTAGGGCTATCGCGCGCGCCCCATAATGGCGGCGTGAGAGTATCGATCGTCGGCTTCGGTTTGATCGGCGGCTCGATAGCTCGCGCTCTGCGCAGCCGCGGCGGCGCGGGGGAGTGGCACGTGACGGCCTGGAGCCGCACGCCGGGGCCGGTGCACCAGGCCGTCGGGGACGGCATCCTCGATGCGGCCGCGGCGACGCTGGAAGCGGCTGTGCGAGACTCGGACCTGGTGGTGCTGGCCGCCCCGCCGCTGACGTGCCTGGATCTGATCGACGAGATCGGCGGAACGCTGCGCGGGTTGCTGCCGGAGGACGCCACCGTCACGGACGCCGCCAGCTCGAAGGCCCGAATCGTGGCCCGGGCCGACGCGGCGCGGCTGCCCTTCATCGGCGGACACCCGATGGCCGGTCGCGAGGTCAGCGGCTACGCTGCCGCGCTGCCGGATCTCTTCGTCGGGCGGCCCTGGGTGACGGTGCCAGGCGCATTCGCGCGACTCCTCGACGCGGAACGTGTCGGTGCGCTGATCGAGGCCTGCGGAGCGGTCCAGATTCCGATGCTCGCGGCCGCGCACGACGACGCCGTCGCGGCCATCAGCCACATGCCCCTGGTCGTGTCGGCGGCCCTGGTCGAGGCCATCGCGGGCGGTCTCGGTGCCCCCGAGCGTGTGGACTGGCTGGCGACCGAAGCGCTGGCCGCCACCGGCTGGGCCGGCATGACGCGACTCGCTCGAGGCGAGCCGGCCATGGGCGCGGGCATAGTCGCGACCAATTCGGCGGCTATTGCCGCCCGGCTGCGCGACGTGCGGGCGGCCATCGACCAGTGGCTGGTCGAGTTGGAGCGCAAAGGCGGCCCCGATGCAGAGGCGCTGCGATTACGCTTCGTCTCTGCGAAGAACCGGCTGGAGGACCCCGAGTAGAAATGGGCGCGGGGCCGGAGCTTGTGTATGGCGTGCCGCGTGACGTGCTCATGGGCGATACGACCTGGCGTGGCGTGCGGACCGCAAACGTCGACGCGATCCTGGCGCGTCTGGATCGCGGGGCGTTCTATCCGAGGTCTGCGGCCGAGGCCGACACGACGATCAAGCAGCTCATCCCGTATCTGATCCTGCGCGACGCCGATCGCATCTTTCTGATGAAGCGCACGCGGGCCGGCGGCGATGCCCGTCTCCACGACCTCTACTCGATCGGCGTGGGCGGGCACATGAACCCCGGCGACGAGTCGATCCCGCTCTGCCTCGAACGGGAGTGGGGCGAGGAGCTGGCAGCCGACTTCGTCCCCGAGCTCGAGTTTCTCGGCCTGCTGAACGACGACGAGGTGGAGGTCGGCCGGCACCACCTGGGCGTCGTGTACACGGCCGACGCGGCCGGCAGGCCTGTGGCGGTTCGCGAGACGGACAAGCTGGCCGGAGCGTTCGAGCCGATCGACGTCGTCCGGGCGGTCTACGATCGCATGGAAACGTGGAGTCAGCTGGTACTCGATGCTCTTGCCGACCGAACCTACTCCGCGCCTCCGGAGTCTCACGCATGAGCGACCACACCGGTCCGCCGAGAGAGCGTGGCATGTTCGTCAAGGAAGCCTATCTCCAGTCAGACGTCGTCAAGGTCCCGGTCGAGGCGGCGAACGATCGCAGCCGAGCCATCGACACGCGATTCGCCGAGGCGCTCTCGGACGAGTTGAGCGGCGCCTACCGGCTGGCCGGTTACCTTCTCGCCGATGCGGCCGAAGCTCAGGATGCCGTTCAGGAGGCCTCCGTTCGGGCATGGCGCGGCCTGTCCAATCTGCGCGAACACGACAAGTTCCACTCCTGGTTCAGCCAAATCCTCGTGAACGTCTGTCGCACCCGGCTCCGCAAGCGGGCTCGCCAGCGCACCCTGGACGTGGATGAGGTCGATCTGGAGAGCGGCGATCCATTCCGCTCCGCTCTCGCTCGCGACGCCGTCGGCCGGGCACTCTCCAGTCTCAGCACGGAGCTTCGGATGGTGGTCGTCCTGCGCTACTGGGGGGATCTCCCGCTGGCCGAGATCGCCGATCGGTTGGGCATTCCGATCGGCACCGTCAAGTCACGTCACCACGCTGCCCTGCAGACGCTGCGTCGCCGCATAGAACCGGCGACAGGGGGCACCAAATGAGCGAATCAGACTTCGACATGGACGAGCGGCTGCGGCGGTTCGCCGCGAGCACCAGAACGCCGCCACTCCCCGCCGCGACGGCGGCCCTACCGTGGGCCGTCCAATCCGAGAGACCGCGGCGCAGCATTCTGGGTCGGCTTCGCGCGATCGACGCGGGTTGGGGCCGGGCCGGACGCGCTGCGTACGGGGCCGCGCGCATTGCGGCGACCCTGGCCGTGGCGTTCGGGCTTCTGTTCGCGGTTAGCCAGACTCGGACACGCGGGCCGTCCGCCGAGATCGTTCAGCCCGTGCCCTCGCCGCGGCAATCGCCGGCGGCAGGTGCGCCGTCCGGATCGGAGGTCGTGGTCCTGCCTACCAGCGGTGTTGTCGACGACGTCATGGCGGGCTACGTCACCGCGGGAATTCGGCAGGCTGAGTCGGACGGCGCCGCGGCCGTCGTGGTTCAGCTCGACACATTGGGCGGCAGCGAGAGCTCGATGAAGACAATCTACGAGCTCCTCGAGAACGCCACGATCCCGACGATCGTTTGGGTCGGGCCATCGGGCGCCAAAGCGGCCAGCGCCGGAACGTTTATCACCCTGTCGGCGAGCCTCGCCTACATGGCCGACGGCACGAATATCGGGGCCGCCTCGCCGGTAGCCGCAGGCGGTGGGGACCTGGCCGCCACCTACGGCCAGACCGAGGCCGACAAAGTCCTGAGCGACGCCGTGGCCACCATGCGCAGCATCGCCCAGCTGCGCCACCCGCTGGCCGTCGATTGGGCTGCCACCACGGTTACGAATGCCCAGTCCTATACGGCTCAGGAGGCAGTGACAGCCCACGGCATCAATGGCATCGCCGATAGCCTCGATCAGGTTCTCAGCCAGGCCGATGGCCAGATCGTGACCGTGAACGGCGCACAGGTGGTCGTCCACACGAAGGGCGCGTCGACTGTCACTATGGGTGAGGATTTCATCCAGTCGATTCTGCACGGGCTGGACGATCCGAACATAGCCTTCATCCTGCTCGTGATCGGGGTCCTGTGCGTCGCGGTCGAGTTCTTCCACCCGACGCTGGTCGTGGGCCTGCTCGGCGCATTTGCCCTTGTGCTTTCCTTCTACGGGTCCGGCAGCCTGCCGCTGAACGTCCTGGGCGTCGCCCTGGTGATACTCGGGATAGCCATGATCGTGCTCGAACCGAACCTGCCCACTCATGGCCTTCTGATGATGGGCGGCCTGATCAGCTTCGTCGTGGGCAGCGTGGCCTTCTACGGGTCGCCAGGTCCCTACCTGCCCACGGCCACGGTGGCGTGGCCGATCATCGCCACCATGGCTGCTGCCGCGGTGGCATACGGTCTCATCCTCGTCCGAACACTGCTGCGGATGAGACATCAGCCGGTGCCAGCTAACTCGGGAATGGTCGGCACCGTGGATGTCATCGGCATGACCGGGACCGTGGAGAAGGATCTGTCCCCGCTCGGAACCGTCTACGTCGCCCGCGAGGCGTGGACGGCCAGGCTGGCCGGAGCCGGAAGCGCCCCGCGGGGCACTGTGATCAAGGTCGTCCGGAAGGAGGGCCTCGTGCTGGTTGTCGAGCCAGTGGCGTAGGGATCGAGGAGGTCGAATCGCTGGGGACAAGCTCACCGGGCCGCACGGTGGTCGCCCGCTGGAACCGCCCATTTGGGCCGCAATGCTGCTGGAGGTATCGGGATGGATACGACCGGGACATCGGTTCTTCTGATAGTTGTAATCGTGGTGGCATTCCTGCTGATCGCGGTGGCCGCGCTCTCGGTCCGGATCGTGCCGCAGTGGGGGCAGATGGTCGTGTACCGCTGGGGCCAGACCAACAAGGGCCTGGTTCGAGAGCCGGGCCTTAGGTTCCTCGTTCCGATGGCCGACAAGGGCGTGCTCGTCGACCTGCGCGAGCAGTTCATCGAGGTGCCGCGCCAGACCGCGATTACCAAGGACAACGCGCCCCTTGGCGTCGACTTCCTGATCTACTGGAAGATCGTGGAGCCGCTCATGAGCCAGATCAACGTCAAGAATTTCGCCGGCGCCCTGCAGGGCGTGGCCGCCACTTCGCTGCGCTCGGTCATCGGCGACATTCCGCTCGACGACGTGCTCTCACAGCGGGAGAAGATCAACGAGACGCTGCGGCTCAAGCTCGACGAGGTCACCGAGCGGTGGGGCGGCAAGGTCACGACCGTCGAGATCCGCGAGATCCTGCCCCCGCCGGCGGTGCAGGAGGCGATGAACCGCCAGCTTTCCGCGGAGCGAACCCGCCGGGCGGTGATCACCGAGTCGGAAGGCACGCGCCAGGCCACCATCAATGTGGCCGAAGGCGACAAGCAGTCGGCCATCCTGCGCGCAGAGGGCGACCGGCAGGCGGCCATTCTGCGAGCTCAGGGCTTCAGCGAAGCGCTGAACACGATCTTCGGCGCCGCCAAGAACATCGACCAGAAGACGATGACTTTGCAGTACCTCGATGCCCTCAAGGCACTGGGCAGCGGGCCCGCGACCAAGTTCATCATTCCGCTCGAGTTCACGCAACTGCTCGGCCCCCTCGGAGCGATGGTGCAGTCTGGCATGCAGGCCGGAGATGCCGGCCCGTCCAAGCGCGGCTAGTTTCACCAACGCGGCCCCTGATCGGGGTGACCCTCCGCGCGAGGGCGGAGCTCCGGACAGGGCGAAATCTCCTTAACTGGGCGCCTCCCGGCCTATTCGGCGTAGTTCCGTTGGGGACTATGCCACCAGTCCGGGAGGCCGCCTATAATCAGCCCGTCCTGCAAGCGTCCCGGTTTTTTGGGGGCGGCTGTCCGCCACGGTACCGAATGCGCGCGTGCGTCCGTTACAACCAGGTGAGTCGATGGCCGTCAGGATCCTAGTAGTCGATGCCGACCCGACCGTCCAGCGGGCTCTGGGCAATGCTCTCACCCAAGCCGGGTACCAGGCCATCGCCCTGAGCGATGGCACCGAGGCCTTGCGGGTCGCCCGAACGGACAGGCCTGCCCTCGTCCTGATCGCGGCGAATCTTCCGGGCGTTGACGGATTCACGATCGTGAGCCGGCTTCGGATGGAAGACGGCCCTTCGACTCACACGCCCGTCATCCTGCTGCTCGCGGAGAACGAAGCAGAGCACCGCGGCAAGGCTCTCCGATCGGGCGCGGACGACTACCTGATCAAACCGTTCCATCCGGCCGAGCTGATGGCCCGCATGCGCAGCCTTCTGTCTCGATACGCGCCGGCCGATTCAGTTCCCATCCCAGCTCATCGCGCCGCTCCGGCGGCAACTTCCAGGCGCCGGGAGCCAGCCCGCGCGATCCTGTTCTACGGCGCCAAAGGCGGCGTCGGCACGACCACGATCGCGATCAACACGGCCATCGCCCTGCACAAGGAAATGGGCAAGAGGGTCTGCCTGATCGATGCCAATCTGCAGTTCGGCGACCATCGGGTCTTCATGGACCTGGGTTTGGACAAGATGAGCGTGGTCGATCTTGCAACGTCGCCGGGCTTCGATCTGGACCTGATCCGCCAGATTCTAATCAAACACGAATCGGGCATCGACTTGCTGCTCGCACCGCCTTCGCCGGAGACTGCCGAACTCGTCACGTCGGACCATCTGCCTGAGATCATCAACATGATGGCCGGCGATTTCGACTACATCGTTCTCGACGTGGACAAGCGGCTGGACGAAGTGAACCTGCGGATCATGGACGTCGTCCAGACGATCTTCGTCGTCATGACGGCGGACCTCCCGTGTCTGAAGAACGTCCGCCTGGTGCTCGAGACGATCGGCCATCTCGGGTATTCCGATGAAAAGGTGAAGCTGATCCTCAACCGCTCAAACGCGTTCACGGGCATCAACGTGAAGAACGCGGAGAGCGCTCTCAAGCGCCGCATCGACTATCAGATCGTGAACGAGTATCGCGCGGCCATCGGAGCTTTGAATAGCGGCGCCCCGTTCATGTACACCAAGTCAGACTCGGTGCTGGGCCGGGACATGCTCGAGTTCGTGAAGCAGATGGACAAAGACTTGACCGAGCATCCGACCGCCAAGAGCTCCCGGTAGGTCTGAGCTGCCAGGGCGGTAGCTGAGGGTCGGCGCCCCAGTGAAGCCCCGGATAAGCCGGAGTTGAGCCGGCCGGCGTAGCGTCGCCGACGTGCTTGCGTCGTTGCTTTCCGCCACTCTTCACGGTCTCGACGGCCGCATCGTTCGGGTCGAGGTCGATGTCGCTCCGGGGTTGCCTGGCTTCACGATCGTCGGGCTGGCGGACACGGCGTTGCAGGAGGCCAGAGAGCGGGTTCGGGGCGCTATTCGAAACAGCGGTTATGAGTACCCGCCGCGCCGTATCACGGTGAACTTGGCCCCGGCCGACCTGCGCAAGGGCGGCGCCTCACTCGATCTAGCGATAGCGCTCGGGATCATGGTCGGCTCGGAGCAGGTGAAGGCGACGGGTCGCTGGGCCGTGCTGGGCGAGCTATCGCTCGGCGGCGACCTGCGCCCGGTGCCAGGTCTGCTGCCCATGGTCGCCGCCCTGTCGCGGCGGCGAGTGAGGCGCGTGATCGTGCCGGCGGACGGTGCCGCCGAGGCGTCGCTCGCGGACGGCGTCGAGGTCATTCCGGCGGCAACTCTGGCTGAGGCGGCGATGCTCGTGCGCGCGAACCGGCGCGGGCACCCGCGGGCGACCCCGCCCCGCGTCGAACTGGCGGACTCCCTGGGCCTCGACCCAGACGGCGGGGTTGCGACCGGAGCGGCGGCGGGCCAGGCCTCCGCCGACGGGGGCGGCGGCCCGGACCTGGCTGAAGTCCGAGGCCAACTGGAGGCCCGTCGAGCTTTGGAGCTCGCGCTTGCGGGCGGCCACTGCCTGCTCATGATCGGTCCGCCCGGGTCGGGCAAGACGCTCCTGGCGAGGACGATTCCGGGATTGCTGCCCTCCCTCGATGACGAAGAATCGAAAGTTGCGACCATCATCGCTTCGGTCGCCGGCACGTCGCCGATCCGTGGCCTTATCCGGCGCCGACCATTCCGATCACCCCATCACACCATCTCCTATGCGGCCATGGTCGGGGGCGGTCCTCATCTCTCGCCGGGTGAGGTGACTTTGGCGCACGACGGGATTCTGTTTCTCGATGAGTTGCCGGAGTTTGACCGGGGAGCCCTGGAGGCGCTCCGCCAGCCGCTCGAGGACGGCCAGATAGCGATTGCGCGAGTGGGTAGGGCGGCGGTCTTCCCGTCCAGGTTCCAGCTCGTGGCGGCCATGAACCCGTGCCCGTGCGAGTCACAACTACAGTCGGGAACCTGTACGTGATGGCGAGCCGCAGCCCCTTGCGGCCCGCGTCGTCGATCTCGGTATGGGCAACAACCTGCACCAGAAGGCGAACGATCTCCGCGCGGTCTTCGTCGGACAAGCCCGCGTCCAGGCGGGCACGTACCTGAGACAGCAGATCTACCGCTTCCTGGGTGGGTTCGGGGCTCTCCGTGGCTCGTAGGGCGTCGAGGCGGCTCTCCAAGGCGGTCCGCTCACTCTCGATGCGTTCGAGGTCGGCCCGTAGGTCCGACTCTGGCAGTACGCCCCGAACGGCCAGGCTCACGGCCCGCGCCCTCTGGGCTTCGAGCGACTCGAGGGCCCCCTTGAGCGTGATCAACTGAGCCTCGTCGATTGCTCCCTGAGCATCGCGTTCTCGGCTGGCATCGAGCTCATCGAGTACATCGCCAGGGTCGCGAAGGAACCTCTCGATGTCGGCCCAGACCAGGGTGTCGATGAACTCCACGTTGATCGACCGGCCTGGGCAGCGGCCGTCGATCGGGCCGCGTTCGGCAAGCTGCCCACCGCAGCGATACCAACTGTGGGGTGTGCCTGCCGAGCCGCCGTAGGTCAGGCCGCAGATGGCGCACCGAATGGCGCCCCGCAATAAGTAGGTCCGGTGGCTGTTCTTGATGCAGCGGCGGTTTCGGGCAAGTGCCTCTTGGGCGGC
>Ga0182019_10001728_pt1 | contig 11109 bp, 9 predicted proteins | sample 812E2MmetaG_FD_120483 | JGI IMG/M metagenome (GOLD analysis project Ga0182019, IMG submission 120483) | Permafrost microbial communities from Stordalen Mire, Sweden - 812E2M metaG | ecosystem: Environmental > Terrestrial > Soil > Wetlands > Permafrost | place: Sweden: Stordalen | collected...
AACGCCCGGCGCTCCATCAAAGGGCGGTAACCGGTTACCGATGCCCTATTCGGGGGCAAAAAGAGGGCGCCAGTGTGATAACTTTATGAATTCTTTGACCGCCCACTCTTTTCGCGTTTGACACTGTTCCAAAGCGGTTGCTATAGTCAAAGTGTCCCTATTGGACGCGGTTTCGAACCAGCTGGAATTGTCCTAGGGTCGTCCGCCAGGTCGGCCTCAACGCAACCTAAAGACCACGCCAGCAGTCCGCTACACCACGTCCCGCATGAGTCGCGCACGAACGCGTCGGCACAGAGCCTATGAACTTGTTCGACGACAGCACCGCCCGCAATCTTGATCCCACTTTTGAAACCATGACAACTGCACACGACACCCACACCGGCGGCTCGGCCGTAATAGATGCTCCCGAGCTCGCACAACCCTCTCCCGTGGAACTACCTTCCGCGCCTGACACTCTTCAACATGAAGCTCGTGAAAACGACGCTCCCGAAAATTCCGCCACCGAAAATACCTCGGTGGGCAGCGATGATTTCGCCGCCGCCCTCCACAACTTCGAGAATGAAACCGAAGAAGCGGTTGGCGATGACCACGTAATTAAAGGCACCGTGGTGAAACTGACCGCGACCCATGTCGTCGTCGATATCGGGGCGAAATCCGAAGGCATGGTACCGCTCGCCGAGATTCTCGATCACGAGGGCAAGCCGAAGTTCCAGCCAGGCGACGAGATCGACGTAATGCGAGATAAGGGTGAAACCGAAGAGGGCTACGTCAACCTCTCGCACCTGAAGGCACAGCGGCTGCGGTCTTGGGACGAGATTGAGCGCGCTTATAACGAAAAGAAGCCGATCAAAGGCATTGTTGTGGAACGCATCAAGGGCGGCCTGACCATCGACATTCATGGCGCGCGCGCCTTCCTGCCAGGCTCGCAAGTGGACCTGCGTCCGATCCGGAATCTGGATGGGATGAAGGGCCAGACGATGGAAGTCGCCATCATCAAGCTCAACAAAAAGCGCGGCAATATCGTGGTCTCGCGCAAACAACTTCTGGAAGAAGAGCAGAACGAAAAGCGCGGCAAGACGCTCGAACATTTGGAAGAAGGCAGCGTCCTCACGGGCATCGTCAAGAACCTGACCGAGTATGGGGCGTTCGTGGATATGGGCGGAATCGACGGGCTGCTGCACATCACCGACATGTCGTGGGGACGTCTCACACACCCACGCGACCTGGTCAACGTCGGCGACCAGATTCAGGTTAAGGTCCTGAAGTACGACAAGGACAAGCAGCGCGTCTCGCTGGGCTTCAAACAGCTCACGCCCGATCCGTGGCTCGATGCTGAGCACCGCTATCCTGTGGGCGCACACGTTCACGGACGCGTGATCAGCGTCACCGACTACGGAGCGTTCGTAGAACTCGAACAAGGCATTGAAGGACTGGTTCACGTGAGCGAGATGACCTGGTCGAAACGGATGAAGCATCCGTCGAAGCTGGTCAATGTAAACGACGAAGTGGACTGCGTTGTGCTGAGCGTGAATCCGACCGAGCGCCGTATCTCCCTCGGCATGAGGCAACTCGCTTCTAACCCCTGGGATACTTTGCACGATAAGTATCCAGTGGGCGCGACGGTTGAAGGTCGTGTGCGCAATCTGACCGAGTTTGGTGCTTTCATCGAAATCGAAGACGGAATCGACGGCTTAGTTCATGTTAGTAACTTAAGCTGGACTACCCGTGTGAAGCACCCTTCCGAGGTATTGAAGAAGGGCGATAAAGTCAAGGCCATCATCTTGGCCATTGAGCCGGACAAGCGCCGTCTTTCGCTCGGCGTGAAGCAGATGCAGCCCGACGTTTGGGATTCGTTCTTCGCGCAGCACCGCATCGGCGACATCGTGCATGGCAAGATTTTGCGGGTGGCCAACTTCGGCGCGTTTGTAGAGATTGCCGAAGGCATCGAGGGCCTGTGTCACAATTCAGAAGCCGTCGATCCGAACGGACAGCCGATGCATCTGGAGCCCGGCAGTGAGTTCGACTTCAAGATCATCAAGATGAATCAGGAAGAGAAAAAAGTTGGCCTGAGCATCCGGGCGGTCGGCGAAGAAGCATCACGGCAGGAAGTCGAGTCCTACAAGCACCCGTCATCCTCGTCCTCAACCAGCACGACCATTGGCGATTTGATTTCGTGGAAACGGGCCGGCGGGGATAGCAACTAACTTCTGCTCAGTTGAATTCGGAGACTTTAGGCCACCATCGGCGGTGGCCTTTTTTCTTTTTAATATTATTCTTGCGATCTTCTTTGGGCTATTGTTGTCTAACACAACTACTTCCGCACAACGGGTTCGATCAATGAAGCTGCTCACTCCGCGGATCTTGGTGGGCGGCCGGGAGCAACCTTCCCAGCGGATTTGTTGCCGTGCCGCAAACCCCGTAAGGGGCGAAGTGTGCGCCCGCGACGTCATCCCGCCAACCGCACCACGAGCTTTCCGCGATACCCCTACTTGGTGTCGATTTTCAAACTGATATAAACCTGCGGACGATCGTCAAATTGGCTGACCGTTTTTGTGCCGCTCTTGTGGTTGTTGTACTGCGCATATACTTCGTAATCTGTGGTGGGCTGAAGCGCCGGGAAACGGTAGGCGCCGTCCGGACCAACGATATAGGTTTTCACCGAGCGGGTTTTAGTGTTGGTCAGGTACACGACCGCGTTCGGCAAAGGATTGTCGCCGCCGTCCAGCACCTTGCCGGTGAGCAGGCGCGTTGTGTCTCGCTTGGAACCGCCGCCAAACTGCGGCGCTGGAGCGGCCACTACCGAGGTCGGAAAGACCGATGCCGACAAGACAACCAGCGACGATATGACCAGTAGCGAAACCGCGGTGATCGCTTTCTTCATGGGTATCCTGTGGTCGCCGATTTCCAACCACACAGCGGCCACTACCAGTCTAAATGAAGACCGATGTCGGAACGCTCGTCACCGTCGATATGTACGGTTACTTCGGCACCCGGCTTGAACTTTTTACCCGAGGGCAGCTTGTAGTCTTTCACGTCGGCCCAAACGATGTAGTCGGACTTGCCGGCGGGTACGCGCTGGGCGAACTCGCCAGTGTGATTGGAATAGAGCTCCCAGCGGGTTTTCTTCTCGCCGGCCCGCCGGACCTTCACCTTGACCCCGTAGAGTGGACGCCCGTTAGGGTCCCAAACCGTTCCGAAGATTAGAGCGTAAGGTTGCGGCTTGTCGCGGTCGCTATCCCGCGCGCTCACAGGGGAAAGCGGCGACGCCAGCACCCAGACTAACGAAGCCATCGCGACCAAGCGCCAGATCGCCCGGATATGTCCAGAAGTGATCAGGAGTCTTCGTCCTCCGGCTCTTCTTTGACGGCATCTTCTTCGTCCTCATCTTCTTCGACCTCATCTTCGCCGACCTTCTTCAGCTCAACGGGGTTCACTGTGATCACCTCGAAGTCCGTGCCGCACTCCGGGCAGGAGACGACCGCGCCTTCATCGACCTCATCTTCATCGATGTCGAGGTCTGTCTCGCATTCAGGACAGTACACCATGATTTCCTCCACACTCGGGGTACCCTGTTATATTTAGTTTCTTCGTGAGGTAAAGGTCAAGTGGGTAGCCAAGAAAATTCTGCGATAGTCGAGTGCTCCAGTTCCGGTTACCTCCCCACACGTTTTGTAGCAACAGGGATTCTTGGCCTCGCGCTGGCGTTTTGCGGCCCACTGTGCGTGGCGCAGGAAATCGGGCAGGGTCCGGCGCCCCGCCTGGCATCCGACCCGCATGCTGACCCCCACATCGCCGAAGCAGTCCAACAAGTTTCGGCGGACCACATCCGGCAGACGATCGAGAAACTGGTCAGCTTCCAGAACCGGTCCACGATTTCCGCGCAAGACGAGGAATCCGTCAGAGCGGGCAAGGGAATCGGAGCGGCGCGGGATTGGATCAAAGCGGAATTTGAGCGCTACTCAAAAGCTTGCGGCGGTTGCCTGGAGATAAAGACTGATAGTTTCACCGAGCAGCCGGGCGAACGCATTCCGAAACCAACCGAAATCGCCAATGTTTATGCGATGCTGCGTGGAACCGACCCGCTGCAGGCGAATCGCATCGTCCTCGTGACCGGACATTACGACTCGCGAAACAGCGATACTCTTAACGGGACCGACCCGGCGCCCGGCGCGAATGACGACGCGAGTGGGACGGCGGTGAGCCTCGAATGCGCCCGCGTTTTGAGCGAAGCTGCTGCGAAAAAGGTTAAGTTCCCGGCGACGATCATTTTTCTGACGGTCGCCGGAGAAGAGCAGGGCCTGAACGGCAGCAAGCATTTCGCCCAAATGGCCAAGCAGCAGGGGTGGAAGCTCGAAGCCGTTTTGAACAATGACATTGTGGGAGGCAACCTCGCTCCGGAACAGGATGCAGGCGTGGTGCGCGTTTTTTCCGAAGGGCTTCCGGCATCGGCGAGCGAGTCTGAAATCAAGCGGATCCGGGCGCTTGGCGGAGAGAGCGACTCGACTTCGCGCGAGCTTGCCCGCTACATCGCCGACGTCGGGCGATCCTACGATGCTGGAGTAAAGCCGCTTCTGATTTTTCGTCTCGATCGCTTCCTGCGCGGAGGCGACCACTACTCTTTCAATCAGCAGGGCTTCGCCGCCGTACGGTTCAGTGAATTCCGCGAAGATTATAACCATCAACATCAAAACGTTCGCAGCGAAAGCGGCATCGAATATGGGGACTTGACCAAATTTGTGGACTTCGACTATGTGGCGCGCGTAGCGCGGCTGAACGCGGCGACGCTGGCATCGCTGGCATCGGCTCCAGCGCTGTCTGCAGGCGTGAAGATGCTGACCAAAAACCTCGAAAACGACACGACTCTTACGTGGGAACCATCGACGGGCGCGACCGCCTATGAGGTGGTCTGGCGCTCGACGAATGCCGCCGATTGGGAGTACGTCCGAACGGTCAGTGATGGTACGCGTGCAACCCTGAAGGTTTCGAAGGATAATGTGATATTCGGCGTGCGGGCGGTCGACACCGCGGGACATCGCGGCCTGCCGGTCGTGCCGGAACCGGAGAGATAGAAGACAAAAGTCACTCATCAAAGACAGAGGAGCTCCCATTGGTTCGAACCCGTGAAATGACGCTCAGCTTGCCGCCCTTTACCCGGGCTGTGGTGGTGCTGCTGGCGCTGAATACGGGCATTTTCCTAATTCTGGAAGTCATTGGGATCGGACTACCAGGCGTGGTTGGCACGGCATATTCGGTGTTTGGCCTGGAACCGTCGGCGGTCGCTCATGGCTGGGTATGGCAACTCGTTACGTACAGCTTCCTTCACTTTGGCTTTTGGCACTGGTTCGGCAACATGCTGGGCATTTGGATGTTTGGCTCAGCCCTCGAGAGTTCGTGGGGTGCGCGACGCTTTCTGGAGTTGTTTGGCATCGGAGTCGTCGGCGCCGCGGTGACGACAGTCGCGCTCTCGTTTACGCATGTTTTGGTTCGCCCGGACTCGGTGACGGTTGGAGCATCGGGTGGGGTCTTTGCTGTCCTGATCGCATTTGGCATGGTGTTTGGCGAAAACGAGATCATGATGATTCCGTTTCCGGTCTCGATGAAGGCCAAATACTTTGTGGCGATTTTGATCGTGGTTACGCTTGCCTTTGCTATCGGAGGCGGTGGGAACGTAGCGTATGTCGCCCATCTCGGCGGGCTTTTCTTTGGTTTCGTCTACGTCAAGTTCTTCCAGGGCAGGAAGCCCGGCTTGGGAATCTCGGAACGTTACTACGGCTTACGGAATTCTTACTACCGCTGGAAGAGGCGGCGGGCGGCGAAGAAGTTCCAAGTCTACATGAAAGATCACGACCGAAAAGTTACCTTCGACGAGCACGGAAACTACGTGCCCCCCGAGGACAACGACAAGACGAACGGCGGGTCGAAGTCAGGCTGGGTGAACTAGGTCCTCTCACCGCCTAGAAGCCGAGAAAAGCACTCTCTTCGTTGTCTCGCGGTTTCTCGCGGCTAGCTGAACATCTCTTCAAATCTTGCGCCGATGCTGGCCGGAAGGTCCGTTGCCTGCGCTTTCCCCTTGAAACCCAAGTCGTGCCCTCCGCCTTCCACCTTCATTAACTCGAGTTTGGCCGGGATTAGCTGCAGGGCCTTCATCATCTCTTCCATGCTTCCGAAGGGGTCGCGCGTTCCGTGCACGAACAAACTTGGAGTGTGCAGATTGGGCAGATGTTGAATGCGAAGCTGTTCAGGTTTGCGCGGTGGGTGCAAAGGGTACGAAAGCAGAAGGAGACCGGACACGAGGTCCGGTTCGGCGGCGCACAGTATCGTCGACTGGCGTCCACCGTAGGAGTGGCCGCCGAGAAAGATTTGGCCGGCGACATTCCTACGCAGAACAGCAACCGCGTTGCGCAGACCCACACGATCGCGCTCCGCATTGCCGGGAAAGGGCGGACCGAGTCGCCGCTCCTGGCGGAACGGCAGATCGCAGCGCAGAACCACGTAGCCATTTCCGGCAAAAGCTTCGCTGAGCGCCACCAGCAGAGGAGCAGTGCAATCCGAGCCCGCGCCGTGTGTCAGGATCAGCGCGTCGCCGTTGGGCACAGGTGGAGTGTGCAGCCAGCCTTGTACTGCAGGATCGACCGTGGGTTCGGAAAACGCAATCGCCGGTTGCATCGGATCAAAGCTTCTGGACTCTTCATCGTGGCTAGTAAAGACCAAAGCAGGTCCTTCAATTCGCTCAGGATGACAAGATTTATAGTTATTCTTTCTGTCTCCGTGGCGAGCGTGCCCGCTCACTATCCCCCACAGTATGCAGCCGCATGAAGTTCGTGGCACCCGATGTGAGCTTCGTTCCAGCTACCAGGCCAAGCACGTCTCCGGCGCGAAGAAGACCCTTCGGCAGCAGTTCCTTTTCGGCGGTCCTGAGCATCGCCTCCGCCGACTCCCACTCTTCTTTGTGCACGGGATGCACGCCCCAAAGAGCATTCATCCGATTGCAAACTTCTAGCTTACGACTGAAAGCGTAGATGCGGACCTTCGGGCGATGTTTCGAAAGCATGCGCGCCGTGTTGCCGCTTTCCGTGAAGACGGCGATCGCGCCCATGGGCAGATCTTCGGCGGCATGGGCGATGGACTCACAGATGGTTTCGGCAACCGAATAGCGATGCTCCTCCCGACGGCGGCGCGGCACCGAGGGCAGTTGGGCGATACTAGCCTCCGCCTCCAGAATGATGCGGACCATCATGGCCACGGTCTCGCGCGGATAGCGTCCGCTGGCGGTTTCTCCTGAGAGCATAACCGCGTCGGTGCCATCAAAGATCGCGTTCGCCACGTCGCTTGCCTCCGCCCGTGTGGGCCGTGGGTTCTCGGTCATGGACTCAAGCATCTGGGTCGCCGTGATGACCGGCCGGCGCCACACGCCCGCCCGCTGAATCACCAGTTTCTGGATGATTGGGACTCGCTCAGGTGGCAACTCCACACCCAGATCGCCACGCGCAATCATGACGGCGTTGGCCACTTCCAGAATCTCTTCCAGGCGCTCGATGGCCTGCGGCTTTTCCAGTTTGGCGATGATGGGTACGGATTTCCCCAACTCGCGCATCAAGTTCTTCGCCTGGCGGATATCGTCGGCGGAGCGAACAAACGACAACGCCACTACATCCACTTCATGCTTCAAACCAAACTCGAGATCTTTCTTGTCTTTGGCGGTCAGTGCGGGGATCGCTACCGCTGCGCCGGGCAAATTAATCCCCTGCTGTTCTCCGAGCATGCCCCCGTTCAGGACTTCGCATTCCACGTCATCGCCGCGAATCGATCGCACGTTGAGTTCAATGCGGCCGTCAGACAAAAGCACGCGTGCGCCGGGTACGACTTCGCGAGCGAGGCCGGCAAAATCGGTGGCAATCAGCACGGCGGTCCCCGCCACCTTGCGGGGGGTAATCGTCAACACGGCCCCGGCCTTCAGGAGCACGGCCTTGCCATCCTTCAGGCGGCCGGTACGAATCTTCGGACCTTGCAGGTCCTGCAGGATGCAGATAGTGCGCTTCAGATGACGTGCGGCACGGCGCAACCTTTGGATTCGCCGGGCGTGTTCGGAGTGCGTTCCGTGGGAGAAATTCAGGCGGGCAACGTCCATCCCCGTCAGCATCAGGTCGCGAATCATTTCTTCTGAGTCACAGGCGGGACCAACCGTGCAGATGATTTTTGCGCGGCGCACGCGTTCGGGCATCTCGTCGGGTGCCGGAACGGAGGCGGGTAGATCACCTTCAACGAGATTCAGTTTCCGCTTTATCAAGTCGCAAATCCTCTCCGGATAAAACGCCGTTGAACATTTCTTACCAGCGCGGCGGATAATGCGGCCGGAGACGCGACAAGCCGCAGCTCTACTTCACTGAACTTCGCTCTCTACCCGCGGGGCCGGAGCTTTTGTGAGCCCGCGTGGAAAGAGCATGGCATTAAATTCGGCGCCAATCAGCACCACCAGCGAGATCAGGTACATCCAGACCAGCAGCGCAATACCCAGACCGAGCGAGCCGTAGATAACGCTGTAGTCGGCATAGTGCTGCAAATACCATCCAAATAATGCGGTGGAGATCAGCCACATGGCGGTGGCCAAAACAGCGCCCGGCAAAACACTATGCCAGGGTTGAGTGCGGGGCACCGCATTGTGATAGATAAGCTGGATCACGGCGATGCTGGTCATGATCGCAATAGTCCAGCGGATCGCTCCCCACAACAGTAGAATCAGAGGTCCGAATTCATGCCCGATCAAAAATAAAATTCTCGTTTCAATGCGGCTGCCGAATGCAACCAGAATGGTGGCGAAGGTCAGGGGCAAACCCGCCATCAAAACCAGCGAAATCGCAATCACGCGCTCCTGGATGATTCCCCAAGTCTTAGGAAGCTGATAGGCGCGGCGGAAACCATCCATCCAGGAGATGATGACGCCAGAGGCGCTCCAGACAGTCAACAACGAAGTGGAGACCAGAAGGCCAACTGGCCGGTGCGCGCTGCTTCTCAGGTAGGCAAGTACGGTTGAGCTGCCCGCAGGCAAGATGGTGCCCAGAGCGTACGAGATCTCGCGCAGGTAGACTTCGCCCCGGTTCAGCGTAGCAAGAATCGCACCCAGCACCAGCAGGGCCGGGAAAAAGGTGAAGATGGACGAATAGGCCGAGGCTTTGGCAGTCCCGAAAGCATCGTGCTCGAAGGCACGCCAGATCGACAGGCGAAACAGCCGCCAGAAACGTCCCAGTGCCGGGGCCACCACCAATCCACCAGGAATCGGCTCCGGCGTGGAGTTGCGATCCTGAGGTTGCCCCGCCAGGCGCTGTGGTTCCAGTGCTAGAGACATTGGGTTAAAGAAACGTCATTCAAGAAAACGCCGCCAAGAAAATGAGGGGCGACTCGCGTCGCCCCTGCCCTGGATTCGTAATATTCTACTCCGCGGCGAGTTCTTCGGTCTCGCCTTCGTGCCGCATGAGTTCGAGCGCGCGCTCGGCATCCTCGTACGCTTGCGAGACTTCTTCCTGCACTTTGCTCGCGGCCTCTTCCATTTCCGGAGAGAGACGCACGTTCCGGTAATATTCCATGCCGGTGCCGGCCGGAATCAAGCGGCCCACGATCACGTTCTCCTTCAGGCCGCGCAGATGATCGACCGCTCCCTGAATCGAAGCTTCGGTCAACACGCGCGTTGTCTCCTGGAAGGAGGCAGCGGAGATAAACGAATCGGTGGAGAGCGACGCCTTGGTGATACCGAGCAGCAACGGACGCCCGGTGGCCGGTTTGCCACCGTTGGCGATGGCGCGCTCGTTCTCCTCGTGGAAGCGGAACTTATCCACTTGCTGTTCGAGCAAAAACTGGGTGTCGCCTACGTCTTCGACCTTCACCCAGCGCATCATCTGGCGGACGATCACTTCGATGTGCTTGTCCGAAATGTTCACGCCCTGCAGGCGGTAGACTTCCTGGATTTCATTCACCAGATAAGACTGCAGCTCCTTTTCGCCGAGCACGGCAAGAATGTCGTGCGGGTTGAGCGGACCGTCCATCAGCGGTTCGCCCGCCTTGACGCGCTCGCCTTCCTGCACGTTGATGTGGACACCGCGCGGTACGGAATATTCCTTCTCCGTTCCGTTGTCGGCCGCCACGTAGAGTTTGCGTTGCCCCTTGGCCACTTCGCCGAAGCGGACCACTCCATCGATTTCGCTGATGACGGCAGTCTCCCGCGGCTTGCGGGCCTCGAACAATTCGACCACGCGCGGCAGACCGCCCGTGATGTCCTTGGTCTTCGTTGTCTCCCGAGGAATCTTGGCCAGCACGTCGCCCGGGAACACCGTGTCTCCGTCCTGCACCATGAGATGAGCACGCGAAGGCATGAGATATCGCTTGCTCGCCTTGCCCTTGATTACAATCGCCGGCTGGCGCTTCTCGTCGGGCGAATCCGCCACTACATGACGCGAGAGACCGGTAACTTCATCGACTTCTTCGTGCAGAGTGATGCCTTCCTGCAAGTCCTTGAACTGCGCCGTACCGCCAATTTCCGTGAGGATGGCAAAGGTGTACGGATCCCACTCGACGAGAGCCTGGCCGAGTTGCACCGGGCCGCCTTCAGTGACCTTGACTTTGGCGCCATACACGACTGCGTATCGCTCACGCTCGCGGCCTTTTTCATCCACGACCGCGATCGAACCCTGGCGATTCATGACCACCAGGTCCCCGGTCTTGGACTTCACGGTCTGTAAATTGACGAAGCGCACGATGCCGTTGCTCTTGGCATCGAGGCGTGACTGTTCCGAAACTCGCGACGCCGTACCTCCGATGTGGAAGGTACGCATGGTGAGCTGCGTTCCAGGTTCGCCAATGGACTGAGCCGCGATCACGCCGGTAGCCTCGCCGAGTTCGACGAGTCGGCCAGAAGCCAGATTGCGTCCGTAGCACATGACGCAAACGCCCCGCCTCGACTCGCAGGTGAGCACCGAGCGAATCTTCACTCGCTCAATACCCGCAGCCTGAATCGCGCCCGCCAGATCTTCGGTGATCTCGTGGTTCACGTCGACCACGATCTGGCCTTCGTAGTCTTTGATTTTCTCGAGTGACACGCGGCCTACGATACGGTCGCGC
>Ga0182019_10001729_pt1 | contig 11108 bp, 8 predicted proteins | sample 812E2MmetaG_FD_120483 | JGI IMG/M metagenome (GOLD analysis project Ga0182019, IMG submission 120483) | Permafrost microbial communities from Stordalen Mire, Sweden - 812E2M metaG | ecosystem: Environmental > Terrestrial > Soil > Wetlands > Permafrost | place: Sweden: Stordalen | collected...
CGGATTCCCCTTAAGGAATCTGAAAGAAAAGAGCGTAAAGAAACTCGAATCGGCGAGGCAGATGCTTTCCTGGAATCCCCTCTTGCCGTGTTGCATGAAAACGCTGAAGCTTTCCGGAACCCTCATGAACGATCCGGCATTCTTCACCTGGGGCAGTTCCTGCTTCAATGCCGGCCCAAGCCGAGCCGATGTGACGGCAGTCGGCTGATTGTTGTCACTCCGTACCACAAAATAGATGCAGCTCGCATTCTTGTGGAATCTGTCATAGCTCAGTTCATCTTGTACCCACAGAAGAATGAGAATGGTGCATGCCATGCCGACTGCCAGCCCGACGATGTTGATCGCTGAGAAGATCTTGTGGCGGACGAGATTTCTTAACGCGGTTTTCAGATAGTTTGCGAACATGGTTTCTCCTTGTTGATGCGGGGCGCATGGCGCAGCGTCGCATGACGGATATGCACTCTTCTTCCAATGCCTGAGACGCGAGTCGTTGTTCAATCAACCTGATTCCTCAACGCAATGCGCCACGCGCTCTGCCCTCTTCTCACTCATGCCTCAGCGCCTCAACAGGATTGGTCATTGCCGCCCGCAAGGCCCGAAAACCAACTGCCGCCATCGCAATGGCAAGCGCAGCCATCCCTGCGCATGAGAATATCCACCAGGGCATGTCGGTTCGATACGCAAAATCCTGAAGCCACTTGTTCATGACGAACCAGGCCAAAGGCCAGGCGATGAAATTCGCCAGCAGGACAAGTTTTACAAAGTCGACAGTCAAAGAGACAACGATGGTCTTCACATCTGCACCCAGCGTTTTCCTAATCCCTATTTCTCTCCTTCGATTCTCCGCCGTGAATGAAGCAAGGCCATAGAGCCCCAAACTGGCAATCACGAGCGCCACGACACAAAACCAGTTGAAGATGACCTGTGTTCTCTGTTCGGCCGAATAGAGTTGCTCGTACGCCTGGTCAAGGAAATGAAATTCAAAAGGAACGTCCGGGTTGATCCGGTTCCAGACATTTTTGATCGACGAGAGAGCGTCCGATTGACCCGTTCCCTGGATCTTCACGAGCATCACACCCGTAAACATGCCTTCGGCCGCAATATTGTTCATGACATGGTAGACTTGCGGACGGACTGTCTCATGGAGCGATTTGAAATTGGTGTTCTTTATGACCCCAATAATGACTCCCGATTTGTTATACGTGGCAAATTTCTTCCCCACAGCGTCTTTCAAACCGGTCTGTCGTACTGCTTCCTGATTCAGGACAAACGCATTCGCTGCGTCGGCGGGAGACATGTGAGAGAAAGCCCGACCCTCTATGACATTGATGTTGAGCGCCTCAAAATAGTCATAGTCGACACCTGTCAGCTCCATGAGGACGCTTTGCCCCGGCACCTTCTCATCCCAATAAAAATCGACCAACGTCCTGAGGGAGGTTGTCGGCAAACAGTCCTTTGCGCTCACCGCAAGAATATTCGGGTTCTTCAGGAGCTCATTCTTCATCGTTTCATAATGCGTCCCGCCCGCCCCTCCGATGGGCACATAAACAATGTTCTCCTTCTGGAACCCCAAGTTCTTCTCGTGAATAAACTTCATTTGCAGATACACGATGCCCGCACCGCTGATGAGAGCGATGGCGATCGCGAACTGAAATACGACAAGCACGGCCCTCATTCTTCTTGCTATCGAGGAGGTGCCATGCCGATCTTTCAGCGTTTCCGCGGGTTGAAACGAAGAGAGATACAGCGCCGGATACAAACCGGCCAATACGGCAATCAACAGGACGATCAGGACATACGGAGTCCCATTGCGCAGATAGCTGACGAGAAGTTCCTTCCCGCTTACCTGATTATAATATGGCAATATCAGCTCGACCATGACCAGGGAAAGGACGAATGCAATGCTGCTGATCAGCGCGGATTCGCCGACGAATTGCATGACGAGTTGAGCCCTGGAAGAGCCGACCACCTTCTTGATCCCGATTTCCCGCATTCGCGTTGCGGATCGTGCAGTGGAAAGATTCATCGAATTGATGCACGCGAGAAGGAGAACAACAAAGGCAATCATCGAAAACATGTACACCGTGTTGCGATCTTCTGCGACGGTAAAACTGCCTAAAAACTGATGATTGTCAACATCGGCGCTCAGATAGCACTCAGACAGAGATTGCAGCTCAAACTTCTTCCAAAAGGGAAGTAACGGCGGCGGGATTCTTGCCGCGGCGATGACATTGATCTTGTCGGCGATCCCCTTTACGTCTGCTGTGCTTTTGAGCTGCAGATAGGTTGTGTAGTTAAACGCTCCCCAATTGTTGATGTCACTCGGGTTGAGAATCTCCAACAATGAGAATGGCATGATGAAGTCAAATTGGAGGTGGGAACGCCCCGGAAGATCCTTCACCACGCCGGCAATGATCACTTCGTTCTTTCCGTCGATTTGAATCGTTTTGTTCAATGGGTCTTCGTCCCCGAAGTACTTCTTCGCCAGAGTTTCCGTGATGATCATATGCGACGGTGCGTCAAGCGCCGTGGCCGCATCTCCCCTGACCAAAGGGAAATCGAAGAGGGTAAGAAACCGGGGATCCACGATGATGCCTTTGTCTTCATAGAAGATGTTCTTGTCGTGTTTGAAGACAAGTCTCGGCAACTTAAAGACACGGGTGAAGGCGTCCACTTCGGGAATTTCCGCGGCCAGTGCCGGGCCAAGCAGGGCGGGCGAACGCGAGTTCCTGCCGTCGGCATCCAGTTCAATGACCCTATAGAGAACAGCGGCATTCCTGTGAAATGAATCGACACTCAATTCATCCTGCACCCACAGAAAAATAAGGATTGTGGAAGCCATGCCGACGGCCAGTCCGACAATGTTGATCGCCGAAAATACCTTGTAACGGAGGAGATTGCGGAATGCGGTCTTGAGGTAATTTGCGAACATTGTTTCTCCTTGTTCATGCGGGGCAATCCCGCTATTCACTCTCGTGGAGCAGCCATCTGAACACATCATGCATGAATTCCGCGCATTGGTAATCATCGACTCCCTTCCAGCTTGTCATGTACAGTGATACCATTCCATCACCCATGACAATGACCCGACCGCCGTTCTTCGGATTGATTCTCATTGCCTGCCTCCGTCAAACGCCGGTTGTTCTTCTAGGGGAAAATAGTTTCCCAGCATATCCTTGCTCCCTCATTCAACGGCTCTGCCAGAATGGACGATGCACTCAGTGCGATCCTTCTCCTTGAATCCATCCGTCCTTCAGCCGTATTGTTCTTCCCGCGTACGCTGCATTCTGTTCATTGTGTGTGACCTGGACGATCGTCGTTCCCTGTTCGTTGAGCTGCTTGAGCGCCTCCATGATGATTTTGCCTTGATCGGAGTGAAGGCTTCCGGTCGGTTCGTCTGCAAGGATCAGCTTTGGGTGCCCGATAATCGCCCTGGCAATGGCAACCAACTGTTGTTGCCCGCCCGAGAGCTGATTGGGAAAGAGATCCTTCTTGGCGACGATGTTGAACCGGTCGAGCGCCTCGGCGACTCTTCCTTTCCTGGTGCTTCCCGACTCCTTCTGATAGAGCAACGGCATCTCGATGTTCTCGTACACCGTCAGCTCATCGATGAGGTGGTAGCTTTGAAACACGAACCCGATATACCGCTTGTGCAGTTCTGTCAACTGTTTCTCTTTCATGGCATGGACAGGCTCGCCAAGCAGGAAGTATTCGCCATTGCTCGGCGTATCCAGCATTCCGATGATGTTCAGCAGAGTCGTCTTGCCTGAGCCGGAAGGCCCCATAACGGAGACAAACTCCCCTTCCTGGATATCGAGGCTGACGCTCCGCAGGACGAATGTCCTGACGGCCTTGTTCTCGTAGAACTTTTCAATGTTCCTCAGTCGTATCATGCTCGGCTCAGAATGTGAAGGATGCAAAACGTCCGGTGACGGATCACCGATACATCTGTTATTCGTAGCGCAACGATTCCACCGGGTTCGCCCTCGCTGCCCTCATGGCCTGGGCGCTCACCGTCAGCAGGGCAACGCAGAACGTCAATCCGCCGGCCAGGAAGAACGTCCACCAACCCAGATCCACGCGATATGCGAAATTCTGCAGCCACCTCTCCATCGCGAAATAGGCGATCGGCCAGGCAATGACATTTGCCGCAAGGACCCATTTCGCAACATCGCCGGAGAGCATGACCATCAGGTTGACCACCGAAGCGCCCAGCACTTTCCGGATACCGACTTCTTTTGCCCTTCGCTCGGCACTGTACGCCGCGAGTCCGAAGAGTCCCAGACACGCGAGGAATACCGCCAGTCCTGTAAATTCCAAAAACAACGACTTGAGGTCTTCCTCGTTCCCATAGAGTTTGTGCCAGTAGTCGTCCAGGAAGAAATATTCAAACGGCCTGTTGGGCGAAAACAGGCTGTATGTTCGCTCAATCGTGCGGAGTCCGCCGGAGATATCCCCGTCCCGGAGACGGATCGAGAGGAATTGGTTCGCGTGTGGATCGATGTAGAACGCGAGAGGTTCAATCTTTTGCCTGAGCGAGGTAAAATGGAAATTCCGGACAACTCCGATCACCGATCCCTGCGGTCTCCAAAAGAGTTCCAGCCTTTTCCCCACCCCGGATTGCCAGCCGAGTTTTGCAAGCGCGGATTCATTCACAATATAGCTCTGTACCGTGTCGCTGGGGAATGTCACCGAGAAATCTCTTCCGGCAAGAAGGGGGATGCCGAACGCGCTGATGAAGTCCTGGTCCACGCCGATGTAGCGAAGGGTGTTATCATCTCTTGGCCCCTGGCCATCCCATCGGAAACTAGTGACCCACCTGACATCGCCCGGGATTGCGGACGATGCCGTTACGGCGACGATGCCCTGCTGCCGCAACAGCTCGCGTTTGAACGATTGACACTGCCGACGGATGGTTTCATCATGAAGCGGGACGACGACGACCCGGTCCTTCTCGAACCCAAGGTTGGTGTTTTGCAGAAATGAGAGTTGCCTGCTGATCACCAGGACCGCGATGATCAGGGTCGTAGAGACGACAAATTGAAATGGCACCAAAGCGCGCGCGGCATTCACCGGGGAACGCGACCACAGAATCGACGTCGAGAAGAGCCTGACCGGACGAACTCGTGCAATGAACAATGCAGGATAGATCCCGGAAAGCACGCCGGCACAAAGCGCAATGCCGATCGGCACGATCGCATACGCGGCACCGACGGTCTCCCGCATGCCCTTCCCCGTGAACGCAGGGCTCAAGAAGGGGTCGAGGAACCGGGACAAGACCATGCCGAGGATGATTGCCGTGCCCGATACCAGGAGAGATTCGCACATCATCTGGACGACGATTTGCGTCTCTCCTGCGCCGACGACCTTTCGTACCGCCACTTCCTTCAAACGATTCATGCTGCGCGCGATGGAGAGATTCATATAGTTGGCGCAGGCAATCAGGAGGATCAGGAGAGCGACAATGGAAAATATCCAGACCTCGGTTGCATCGCCATGCGGCTTGAATTCCCCCCCCAGGTGGGAATGCAGGTGGATGGATCTGATCGGCTGGAGGAGAAACTCCTGCCGCCATTCCTCGGGGGCCTGTGTGTTGATCGCGTACAACTCTGCGCCCAGATAGCTCCTCGTGAACGCGTCCATCTGCCCCGCCACCCGGGCCGGCTCAGCCCCATCCCTTATCTGCACGTAGGTGAAGACCACGGTATTCATCTTATTCTCAAAGAAGTCTTCGCCGAAGAGGGCTTTCGCACTTTGCAGGGAACAAAGGATGTCGAACCTCATGTGGGTATTGCGCGGCATCTCCTGCAGAACACCGGTCACCCGAAAATCCCGCTTGCCGTCATACGTGAGTGTTTTCCCCATGGGGTTGCTATCGCCGAAATACTTGCGCGCCACCTCCTGCGTGATCACCATCGAGGAGGGGTCGTTCAGCGCCGTACGGCGATCCCCGCTCAGGAGCGGGAAGGTGAACATTGCGAGAAAGGCCGGGTCGGCAAACACCACATCTTCTTCATAGAATCCCCGCCCTCCACAGCTCACAAAGACCCGGTCCGCCTTCTTCAGGCGAGCCATGCTGACGACGTCCGGAAGGAATTGCTGAAGTGCCGGGCCGAGAGGGGCGGGCGTTTGCGCCCAATTGCGTCCCGTGACCCGCTCGATCTGATCCGCGTGTGCGTGAAACCCGTCATAACTCAGTTCATCCTGCACCCACGACACGATGACAAGAACGCATGCCATGCCGATCGCAAGGCCCGCAATGCAGAGAGACGAATAGCCCTTGTGTTTCAGAAGGTTCCGAAACGCGATTTTCACATAGTATCCGAGCATCCTCTCACCCACCGGCATTCCCCCGGTCAAATATGGAACTTCGCCTTCATGTTCTCCGTGACGATATGTCCATCGAACAGGTGTACGACCCGGTTCCCATAATCGGCATAGGCAGGCGAGTGCGTCACCATGATGATTGTCGTCCCCGCTTCGTTCAACCCCGAGAGGAGATTCATGACCTCCTCACCGTGCGTGGAATCCAGGTTGCCCGTCGGCTCATCGGCAAGGATGAGTTTCGGATTGCCCACCAGAGCCCTGGCCACCGCCACACGCTGTTGTTGGCCGCCCGAAAGCTGTTGCGGAAAGTGGCTCTTCCGGTGCATGATCTGCATCCTCTCCAGCACTTCAGTCACTTTCCTCTTTCTTGCGGACGGGGACACCTTCTGGTACAGGAGCGGGAGCTCGACGTTTTCGAAGACCGTCAGCTCATCGATCAGATTGAAGCTTTGAAACACGAAGCCGATGTTGTGTTTTCTCAATTGCGATCTCTGCCGCTCGGAATACTTCGAGATCTCCTGGTCCAGGAAGTAGTATTCCCCCTCGGAAGGATTATCGAGCATCCCGATGATGTTGAGCAACGTCGATTTGCCGCAGCCGGAAGGGCCCATGATTGAAACAAATTCGCCGGGCTTCACCTCAAAATTAATGTTGTCCAGCGCCGACGTTTCGACCTCTTCGGTCGTGTAGATCTTCTTCAGATTCCTGGTCTTGATCATGAATTGCTCCTTCACAATGATGTAGAGTCAGAACTCCGGCGGAGGTTCCTCAAGCGATTGCCTCACGAGGTCGAGTTCACGCCTCAGAGGGATGAACACGGAGACCTTCAGGAGTCCACTTGTCTTCCCTTGCGTTAAGAGCTCATCCAATCGGCTGATCACCAATTGGGCCTCGGAAAAAGACTTCCTGTCTCCCTCATAGCCTTTGGCCATGTTGTCGAGCACGGCGACCGCAAGACTGTTGAGAGAGTGCGCATAGCTGCCGTGCTCCGCGCTACGGGAGAGTGTCGCAGACACATCGAGGAGTGCGCACACCACCGATCGGGCTTGTCTCCATCCATCGAGATCTCTGAAATCTTCCACAATGACCACGTCCTGGTTCATCTGAGTCGCCGGGCTATTTCTTCAGGACAAGCTTGTCGATATCGCCGAAATTGTCGTACGCAGAGGTAATGACCTGTTCGCCCGGTTCCAGGCCTTCCATCACTTCGAATGTCTGAGGGTTCTGGCGGCCGAGGCGTATGTTTCGCTTGATGGCAAAAGCCCCGGATTTGTCGACAACATACGCCCACTGGCCTCCGGTCTTCTGATAAAAAGCTCCGCGTGCCACGATGAGGGCATCCGAAAGGTCCCCCAGTTGAAGCCTGATTTGGAGCGTTTGTCCACGCCGGATCCCCTGCGGGGGGCTTCCCTCAAAGAGCATATCGACTTCAAACCGGCCTTCGCGGACCTCAGGATACACTTTTTCCACGGTAAGATTGTATGAAGTTGTTCCAAGGTCAAACGTCCCCTTCTGGCCGGAGTTGATCCTGGAAATGTAGAACTCATCAATCTCCGCGCGCACTTTGAATCCATCGAGCACATCGATTTGTCCAAGTCTCTGGCCCGGGGATTTTGACTGTCCGATCTCTGCGTTCAATGAAGTGAGCTCACCGCTGATGGGCGCCCTGACGACAAGATCTTCCAGGCTGCGCTTCACCAAATCCAGGTTGCTCTGCATGCGCTTGATGGACGCATTGAGCTGGTCAAGCTGCACGCGCCTGAGAAGGGAATCCTGCTTGAAGTTCTCAACAGTAATGATTTGTTTTGATTGCCAGTATTCGTATTCGTCAGTGACCTGTTCGAACTCCTGGCGGGAAATGAGCTGCTTCCGGAACAGAAGCGTGTCCCTATCGTGCAGTCTCTGCAGGCGGATGATCTGGTACTCGACATCGGCAAGTTGTCCCCGTAACGTCAGACTGTTCTGCTCGATCGCCAGGCGCGTGTTCCGTGCGTTGTTGATCTGTTCAAACAACAACGCCTCCCGGTAGAGCACATCGAGTTGGCTGTTTGTGTTGGCAAGCTTCAGGATCCGGTCGCCTTTCGAAACAACGTTCCCGGCCTCGACAAAAATACTGTCAATTCTTCCTCCTTCGGCCGCATCGAGGAAGAAGGTCTGGAGAGGCTGTATGGTGCCTGTGACCGGGATGTATTCCTGGAATGGTGCTTTGGTGACAGTGGATATCGTTATCCGCTCCGCCTCGACATTGAGCTTGGAGCTGTGATCGCCGATCAGGAAGTACAAGAGCAGGACCATGAAGAACGCCGCGGGGATGCCGACCTTCCCGATGCGCTTTAGGGTCCATCGTTTCTTTACAATCGGGCGATCCACCGGAGAAGTCCTTGCCTGGCAGGTTGCTGGAAACGTTTGACGGCGTTGATACCCCTTCCATCAACAGTCGTGCCATGGCGATTTTCCTCCCAAAATCGTGGATTCACGCCCGCGCAGGTATCCGGTTCCGTGCAGAGACTGTCCGAAAACGGACACCGGAGCTATGCAAATGTCTCAATTTTGGCGTATTTTGCCTGGCACGGGAGTAGCATCCTCTTGGGCTGAAGGTGAACTTTCCCATGCAAGGTGCCCCCATCGCCCGGACCAGGACGTTTCCATGAGCCAACCTCGAGGCACAATCCTCGTCGTCGATGACGACGAAGATGTGATCACCGCCGCAAAGCTGCTTCTGAAGCAGGTCCCCTACACTGTGTATGCCGAGAAAAACCCGGCAGCTATCCCGGCCCTGTTGCGGAACGAGTCCATCGATGTTATTCTGCTTGATATGAACTATACCCGCGATGTCACCAGCGGGACGGAGGGACTTGACTGGCTGCAGAAGATTCTCGATATCGATCCGCTGGCCGTGGTCATTCTTGTTACAGCGTACGGCGATATTGAGACTGCCATTCGGGCGATCAAAATCGGGGCGATTGATTTCGTACTGAAGCCATGGCAGAATGAGAAACTCCTTGCCACGATCTCCTCCGCCGTGAAACTTCGCCAATCCAGGGCGAAGGCCTCCAGGCTTGAAGCGAGCCAGCGGCATTTGAGTGAGACGTTGGATCAGCCCTACCATGAGATGATCGGCGCGAGCGAGGCCATGCAGCATGTGTTCCGCACGATCGAGAAAGTGGCGGGGACGGAAGCGAACATCCTGATTCTCGGAGAGAATGGGACGGGGAAGGAACTCGTGGCCCGGGCAATCCATCGCCGCTCGGCGCGGGCGCGCGAGGTGATCATCACCGTGGACATGGGGGCAGTACCAGAGACACTGTTTGAGAGTGAACTGTTCGGGCACGTGAAAGGATCGTTTACCGACGCGACAGCCGATCAGGCCGGGAAGTTTGAGGCTGCCACCGGAGGGACGCTGTTTCTGGATGAGATCGGCAATCTCTCACTCGCCATGCAGGCGAAGCTGCTCCGCGTTCTGGAGACACGGCAGGTTTTTCGCGTCGGATCCACGAAGACAATCCCGCTGGACATCCGTCTGATTTGCGCCACCAACCGGCCGGTGCAGGAATGTGTCCGGAACAATACGCTCCGGCAGGATTTTCTGTACCGCATCAACACTGTGGAGATCCATCTCCCGCCGCTACGCGAGCGGGCGGGCGACATTTCACTTTTGACGGATTTCTTCATTGAGCGCTACTCCCGAAAATACAACAAGCCCGCGCGTCGCGTGGAAGCGGAGGCATACCGAAGACTTGAACAGTACGGTTGGCCGGGGAACGTCCGCGAATTGAAGCACACCGTCGAGCGTGCAGTCATCCTGCACGACGCCTCCAGCTTTCGGCCGGCGGACTTTGCGCTGGCATCCCCCGATGTGAGCCCGGATCAGACTGTGCCGGGCGGCCTCAATCTCGAGGAGGCGGAAAAATCTCTCCTCCGCAGAGCCCTCAGAACGCATCAGGGAAACATCTCCAAAGCATCGGAGGCGCTCGGCATCACGAGGACCTCACTTTATCGAAGGATGCAGAAGTATGGTCTTTAGCAGTCTGCGGATGCAATTCGGAATCCGCATGATCCTGATCGTGGCGACGGCCGGGTTTACGGCCTTCTGGGGTCTGCAAAGCGGGTTCTCGCCACTGCCGGTTCTTGCGGCGGTCTTCCTCTCGCTTCAGATCTACGCGCTGCTGCGCGTTCTCGAGCGGCCTCAGCGTGACATGATCCGTTTCTTCCAGGCAGTCGAGTTCTCCGACTTCTCGCAGACATTCTCCGTCCCGCGCCGGGACAGATCGTCTGAATCCCTGAGAGGTGCGTTCAATCGTGTGATCCAGGCGTTTCAAAAGACCAGGAGCGAGAATGAATCTCACTCCCGCTACTTCCAGACCGTCATTCAACACATTGGCATCGGCATTCTGGTCTTCAAGCAGGATGGCGGGGTCGACCTGATCAACCAGCGGGCGAAACGCGTTCTTGGGTTTCGACGATTGACACAGATCGACCAGCTCGCCGGACTGGATCCGGGGTTGCCCGCGGTGATCAGGAATCTCGAACCCGACGAAGGAACCCAGATCCAGATCAAGGATCCGGAGTCGGGGGATCTCGTGACGCTGTCACTGCGCGCGACCAAGTTCTTTTTGCAGAATGAACCGCTGACGCTGGTTTCCTTCCAGAACATCCAAAGCGAGCTGGAGGCAAAGGAGTCGGAAGCCTGGCAGAATCTGATCCGCATCCTGACTCATGAGATCATGAATTCCGTGACGCCGATAGCGTCACTGGCCGCAACAGCAAACCAGATTCTTGAA
>Ga0182019_10001730_pt1 | contig 11107 bp, 1 predicted proteins | sample 812E2MmetaG_FD_120483 | JGI IMG/M metagenome (GOLD analysis project Ga0182019, IMG submission 120483) | Permafrost microbial communities from Stordalen Mire, Sweden - 812E2M metaG | ecosystem: Environmental > Terrestrial > Soil > Wetlands > Permafrost | place: Sweden: Stordalen | collected...
CCCACCCTTTGCGCAATGGGCTCGACTCAGCCGACAACAACTCGCCGTCCTTCTCCGCCCGCACGACCACCTGCACCGGCTCATATTCTCCGCGCGCCGCGCAGATAGTGACCGGCTCCGGCTTGATACTCCCCTTGGCAGGCATTCCGCGCTCACGACCGACCTTCCATCCGCCCTCGCACCACCACACACCCAAGTCCTTTGTCTGCGCCAGCCAATGCCCACCACGAGCGTCGTCTGCAATCTCATTCGTTTGCGCACCGGCAAAGCCCGGCCACGCACAGAAGAGAATTATCGACAGGGCGAATAGAAAGGCGGGGCTGAGGCGGATCGGTTTAAGGGCGTGACGCATCCCGAAAGAATGGGAACCGCTCCCTCAGGAATCAAGCATCTGATTTGCAGCAAGTCAAGGTTTCAACTCCCAATCTGCTGGCTTCAGCCCTTTCTTGAACTTGCCGAACCCAAACCACTCAGGCCGGTATTCGGCGACGTAGTCCACGTTCGCTTTTGCCGGCGTCTTGTCCTCCAGGCCTGTGGCCCAGTAACACGCATTGACCAGCAGCCGGCGCAAGCCCTCGTTCTCCAGGTCCACCGCCGCGCCCATTGTCGTGGTGCAGATCTTCGAGGTCTTGCCCTTCTCGCCGGTGTAATCGCGCAGCCACACCAAGGGCATCATGGGATGGTTCTTGGCGCCCTCAACCGGCGGATCGGTCGGCTTCATGCCCGACAGCACCTGCCCCTGGACGAGCACCTTGGCGTCGCCGGGCAGGTGGGTCACGGTATAGACATCCGTCGGCCCCCATAAGTCCGCCACGCCGCGGAGGATCGGGTGGCTTTTGAACTCCTCGTTAATCACCCCCCGCGTGCTCTCCTTGCCGTGGCTGCCATGATGATCAACCCACGTTTCGCCGAGCACCTGCTGCCCGAACCCGCCCGGCCAGTCCTTGCTGTGCCAGTCGTACCGGGCGTAAGGACTCTGCTTGTTCTGCTCATACTTGAAGGCATGAGTGCTGGTGCGCAGAGCGATGATCGGCTTGCCCGCATTGAGGTAATCAACGAAGTGCTTCATTTGCACGTCCGGCAGCTCGCGGAAGCGCAGGCCCAACACGCACGCATCAGCGGCATCGAGCGCCGCCATGCCGGGCATGTTCGTGAGCGTGAGCGGATCAATCGTCCCATCCGCCGGATTGATGGCGAACAGCACGGTGCACTTGAACCCGTGCCGCACAGCGAGAATCTTTGCCAGCATGGGCAAGCCTTCCTCCGACCGATACTCCTCATCGCCGCTGAGGAAGACAATGTGTTTGCCGTTCCCGGGTCCCTGCTTGCCTGCATAAACAACCCCATCTGCGGCCTGCGCCCAGCCGGCGAACGCGATCTGCAATGAGAGAGTAAGTATAAAGAAGTGACGGTTAGCTTTCATAGTGGCCTGAATGTTGGACAGGGATTGATAGCCCCTTCCCTGGGCGCTGACAACAGCAAACGTGATTAGTGTTCACGACCGGGCACCTCCCGTTTCTGGCTCCGCCCGGCGAAACATGGCCAGGCTCTCGAACCTACAGGCCCCTTCCTGGAACGGAGCCCACTTCTTCAGCCCAATGAGTTCCTTGAGCGGTCCCACAATTGGGGGGCTCCCCAGCCGGCTAAACCTGGCCCAAAATTCATAAGCATTGGTGATACTGAGAGCCAAATCCTGCCCGAGGCTGGTACATGACTAGTACCTGGCTATTGCGTGTCTCGTGCCTGTCTCGTACGAGGGAGGTCCTCGCTTGCCCAAGAAGTGGCCATTTTCCTAGGCTTTTCCATGCCCTCGTCCTCGGAATCCATCAGCATACCTGATTTTACCCCGTCTCCAGCCTCCGCCGGCGATCTATGGTGCTTGCAGGAACGTTAACGATAACGCCACCTCGCAAGTCCGCCCCGGCACTACTTCTGACGGGCTGGTGGACGGGCGCACTTCAGCTTCTGAAACGGGGCGGTAATTAGTCTGAGCTGCCTCTCACGGATCGAACCGCCAGCCGGAATTCGCGAGTGATTTCTCGGATGAGCCGGTTTTTGGCTCAGGCACCCCGGATAGCCAAAATACAGGCTCTACCTGATGTCCCAAAGTGCCGGCTGGGCCCAGGCTCAAGGCTAGAATGACAAAGCACTTGCCACGACCTCGCGCAAAGTCCGCCTCGGCACGCAACGTTAGCCGGCTCCCCACCCGCTCACCCGCTTGTTCCCTAACGCAGCCGAATGAGCTAACTAAGCCTGCGAAGCTGAAACCTGAGAATAAATTATTGACAGGGGATGGAAGATGTGTTCTAGTTATGAAGCTCACTCCGTCCCGAATCTTGTTATGAACGCCCCAAAGGCCTCTCGGTCTCATCGTTTGGCGGGCATGTGGCTGATCTGCACCCTTGCCAGCCAGGCTTGGAGCCTCACCAAAACCATGAAAGTTAATGTAATGAACCATCTCACGAGCCTCCGTTGCGCTCTGGCTGTTCTTGCCGGGTTGTTATCTGTCATGCATCCGGCGCGCGCGCAGATAATTATTAACTCGATCACGCCGACAGCGGTGACCAACACCCCGGGAACGGTTGCCACCTTTACCCTCACTTACACCTGGCCGAACCTGACGCAGGCGGCGACGGGGGCCGTGATCACCATAACGGTGCCAGCCCCGGTGCAAAACACGGCCGCGGGAAATGTCACGCTGGTGAACAATCTCCAGATCACCAATTCGTATTATGCCCCGAGCAACCAGATGATTACCTTCCAGTTCACCAGCCCGCTGGCAGCGGGATCGTCTGGCGATGTTCAGTTTTCGGTCTATTTGCGGAACGATGGCACGGTCACCAACGGGAGCACGGCGACCTTTGTCGCCACCTCCACCGCACTGGGCCTACCCTCCTCCACGAACACCGCCAGTCTGACGGCCAGCGGCGTGACCGACAACGCAAGCGTGAGCAAGAGCATCCTCGGCTCCGGAACCGTCACCACCAACTCGGTGATCACCTACCAGATTTCGCCCCGCAATGCCAATCCCAGCCTGAATATTACGAATTGGAGCATGGTGGACACACTGCCACCCAATGTAACCTATGTCAGTTCTTCACCGGCGGGCGTGTATAACGCGGGCGCGGGAACGGTTACCTGGACCAGCAATTCTACCCCCTTTACTGTGGGTTCCTCGCCGAACTTCACCGTGCAAGTGCTGGCGCCGGCAACGACTTTCATCGTCGGCAATTGGCTTACCAACCGCGTCACCACGACCAGCCTGTTCCTGGATGGCAACACGGTCATCAAGAGTGTGACCAACACGGTGACGCTGACTGCTCCCTCCATTGGTTTCGACTCGATCAGCAAGAGTTCGAGCGGCTGGAATGGCCAATTCAACTCCCCATTCACGTGGGCGATCAGCGCGCGCGCCCGGGGCAACGACACCGCTAACACGTTTACGATTGCCGACACGTTGCCGGCGGCGTTCGCGCCCACGGCTATCAACCCGGGGTTTGGCGATGTCAACCCGACCGTGGTCTATGTCCAGTACCAAACCAAGAACAACGCGAGTTGGACGAGCCTGCCCGGTTCGCCCTTCACTACGACCAACAGCACCAGCGCCAACAACCAGACCTATTACCTGACCAACCTGCATTTGGTCTCGGATATCGTGACGATGGTGCAATGGATCTACACCAACGCCACCCCCCTGTTCACCTTCCAGAACTCCGGGGATGTTAAACCGACGTTGACGGGGATCATCACCAACATTGACCGCAATGGACTCACGGTTTCTGCGTCCGCGTCGGTCACCAACTACGCCTCGCTGGGGGCGACACGGGGAGGGACCAATCTGAATTTGGGCACCGTGAGCAACTCTGTGACCCTAACGGCGGCCGCGCCATTGGTTTCGGTGAGTAAGTCCGCCGGCGCCGGCAATCCCGCCCAGCCGGGGCAAACCAACACGTGGAACCTGAACATCGGCAACTCGGTGACCGCGTCCGATAACCTGACGAACCCCGTCGTGGCGGACCTGCTGCCGTTGAGCCTGCATTACGTTCCGGGCAGCGCCAGCGGAAACGCCACCCATCTGGTGTTGACCAACACGGTGGTCATCACTAACTACAACGGCACGGGCCGCACGCTGCTGCGGTTGCAGTACTCGGGCTACCTCCAGCCGAATACGGCTGTCACCCCATCATTCAAGTCGTACGTGAGCGCCGGCGTCGTTCCCGGGGCGATCGTCAACGCGGTTTCCCTGATCGGCTGGGCCAACGCGTCCATCAACAGCTCCACGCCCTGGGTGGCCGACACGAACAACCTGACCGGGACGGGCAACACCAACGCGACCTTCCCGACAACCAGTGGCAATCTCACCGTAACGGCGGCGGCGGCGGCCAGTTCGGTCAAGCAAGTCAAGGGCCAGCTTGACAGCAGCTATGTCGGCTACCCGACCTATGGTTCCAGCTACCCGGGCGGGCCCTTCAGCTACCAGGAGACGGTCTCCAATCCGGGCAACGTCGCCCTCACGAATATCACCGTGATCGATATCCTTCCTTACGTGGGCGACACCGGGGTGCTGGTCACCAACCAGGCTCGGAATAGCGCCTGGCAGCCGTTCCTGACTGGGCCAGTTAGCGGTCCTTCGGGCGTCACCGTCTATTATAGCCAGTCCACCAACCCCTATCGGCCAGAGATTATCCCGAGCGGCCCGCCCGGCTCGGTCAATGACTGGACCACCACGGTGCCGGCGGACGTAACCACCGTCCGCGCCTTGAAATTCGCCTTTGCCAAGACCAACTTGCTCAACCCGCTGGACGCCGTACAACTCACGTGGACCATGCAAATTCCAGTCAGCGCAGCCACAAACTCACTGGCCTACAACTCGTTTGCCTACACGGTGACGCCGGCCATGACCAACACGACGCCGCTCATCAGCGAGCCGAACAAGGTGGGCATCCTGGCGTTGCCCACGCAGCCTGCGTTTCTGGGTGACTACCTCTGGAACGACGTGAACAATAACGGAATTCAGGATGCCGGCGAAACCGGCATCAATAACGTGCGGGTCGAACTCTACCAGGCCGGCCCGAGCGGCATCCCCGGCGGAGCGGACCAGGTGTTCCTGCAATTCGTTTTGTCCGCTAATGGCCCCACCGGCAACCCGGGTTATTATCAGTTCCCCTTCCTCGCCGCGGGCAAGTACTTTGTGAAGGTGATTCCGCCGGCGAACTACGTGATCACCCCCGAGTATCAGGGCGCCAACACCAATCTCTACTCCTCATTCAGCCCGGCGAACGCCTACACGGCCTTGATTACGCTCAGCGCCGGGACGACGAACGAGAGCGTGGACTGCGGCCTGCATTACACGGCCACCGGCACGGTGGGCGACTATGTGTGGATTGACCGCAACGGCAACGGCCTGCAAGATGAAGGAAGCATTGACGGTCTCAACGGGGTCACGGTCCAACTTTACAGCGTGATCGGCACGGCGACCAATCTCTATTCCAGCACGGCGACCTCGTTCGACAGTTTCGGAAATCCTGGCTCTTACCATTTCTACAACTTGCCGCCGGGGCAGTACCAGTTGCGTTTTGTGCCCCCCGCCGGCGACACCTTCACCACCTTTGAGGCGGCCGGCCATCCGAACAACGGCAACCAATCGGAGGCCAATGCCAACGGCTGGACGTCGGTGTTCACCGTCAACGCGGGCGATGTCCAAAGCACCTGGGATGCCGGCGTCATTCTGCCCTCCGGTCCGCTCAGCGTGGGCAACATGGTCTGGTATGATCCGAACGCGGACGCCCGTTACGATTTCTTCGGGGGCGAGCGCGGCATCAATAACGTCATCGTCTCCCTCTACTATGATACCGACGGCAACGGCGTGTTCACCCCGGGCACGGACAGGTTGTTTTCGTCCACGTTGACCAGCACCCTGGGCGGCGAACCGGGCAACTACAGTTTCAACAACCTGCCGGCGGGCAATTTCCTTGTGGTGCTCGAGGCGATCAACTTCCAGCCCGGCGGCGCGCTCTATGGGCTGACCAACGACCCTTTCTGGCTGCCGGCGACGAACTCGCTGGATAACGCCAGCAAGGCCAGCCCGGCGAGCGGTTACCTCGCCTCGACCGCCTTCCCGCTGGCGGCGGGGACCGAGCCGACGACTCCAAACTCAAACATGACGGTGGACTTTGGCCTAACCTCCCCGACCAACTTGTTCTCGGTAGGCAACAACGTCTTCCTCGACAACAACCAGAACGGCAAGCAGGATACCGGGGAGCTCGGCATTGGGGGAGTGGGTGTCCAGCTCTGGCGCCTGGGCGACAGCGGGGTGGTCGGCGGCAGTGACGCGGTGTTGGTGGCCAGCACCAATACGGACGCCAATGGCAACTACCTCTTCACCGGCCTGCCACCTACCAATTACTTCATCGAGATTCCTACGCCGCCGGCCACCGCCAAAGCGGTCAGCCCCGTGCTTTACACCGGTCTTCAACAGGACGGTTACAACCACGGCGCCCAGCCCGGTGGCTACAATACCGCGGTATTCGGACCGAGCCTCAACCTGACCAATAACAACGTGGCCCAGGACTTCGGCTTCCTCGATTCGAGCGGCCTGGTTGCTATCGGCAACGTCATCTTCAACGACGCCAATGCGAACGGGAAGCAGGACACGGGCGAACCGGGTATCCCCGGCGTGGGTCTGGCCCTGGCGAGCATCGTCTCCGGCGTGAGCAACGTCGTGGCCTATACCACCACGGACACCAACGGGCTGTACCTCTTTGATCTGCAACCTGATCTGCAGCCGCCGGGCACCTACTCGGTGGTGGTGGTGGCGACCAATTTCCAAGCGGGCGGTCCGCTGGCCAACTTCCTGAGCAGCCCCGGAGCAATCGCCACCAGCCAATACACCGCGCTGGCGGCAGATCAGTATGATCATGGAGTGGACGATCCCAGCCCCGCGGTCAATGGCATCCACTCGGCAGCCTTCAGTTTCGCCGTTGGCGCGGCACCCACGGGAGCAACGCCCACGAGCCCAGCCAAGGTGCCCCCGGCCAATGCCAACCTCACGATAGATATGAGCTTCTATCAGCCAGTGACTATCGGCGACTACGTATGGAACGACCTCAATGGGGATGGCGTTCAGAACGACGGTTCGCCGGCCGGCCTGGCCAAGGTCGGCCTGACACTGACGGGCACCAGTGCTGCGGGGACGGCGGTAACGGACCATACCACGACCGATACCAGCGGTCACTACCAGCTCACGGAACTGCCAGGAACCTACACGGTCACGGTGGACGCGACCAACTTTAGCGCGGGGGCGCCGCTAGCCGGTTATGTGCCAACCGTTACGGGGCAGGGGACAAGCGGAACCGGCAGCAAATCAAGTCCGGCCAGCACTACCCTGGCGGAGGGCACAAGCGACTTAACACTGGACTTTGGCTACTACCTGCCGGGGAGCATCGGCGACTACGTCTGGTATGACGTGAACGGCGACGGCGTGCAGCAGGGCACCGAGCCGCCACTGGCCGGTGTCCGCGTGTTCATTGACGCCAACGGTAACGGCGTCTGGGACGCGGGCGAGATCTATCAGTTCACCACCGCCGCCGGCTTCTACACCTTCAGCAACCTGGCCGCTGGCACCTATAATATCGCGGTGGATTACTCGACCCTGCCCGTCGGCGCGGTCTGCACCGGCGATCCCGACGCCACGAAGAACGGCGCCACCACGACCATCCTCGCCGCCGGCCAGAATGTCATCACCGACGACTTTGGCTTCCAGGGCAATGGCAGCATCGCGGGCAGCGTGCTGGTGGACGTGAACGGGAACGGCGTGTTCGACGCTCAGGACACCGGCGGCATTGCGGGTGTTACCGTCACCTTGCAGACGACCAACGGCGTGACGCTCGCCACCACCACCACCAGCTCCAGCGGCGCCTACAGCTTCCCCAACCTGCTGCCCGGCAGCTACGTAGTGGTCGAGCAGGACAAGAGCGGCTGGATCAGCACCGCCGACACGGCGCAGCCCAACGACAACCGGATCCCGGTGACGCTGGCCAGCGGCCAGGCCTCGACGGGCAACAACTTCCTCGATACGCAATTGGCGCAGATCACCGGCAGCGTGAAACTCGACGTGAACGGCAACGGCGTGGCCGATACGGCGGACACCAACGCGATTGCGCCGGTGGTGATCAGGGTCTATACGAACGGCATCACCCTGACCCTGGTCGCGACCGTGACCAACAACTCGGACGGGAGCTTCAGCGTGACGGGCCTGCCGCCGGGCAACTATACGGTGGTCCAGACCGTGCCGCCGGGCTACGTGGCCACGACCACCGCGAACGTGTCCATAGCCTTGACCAGCGGCAGCACGGGCACGGCCAGCTTCCTCGACCTGGTGACCTTCAGCATCGGCAATTACGTGTTCGCCGACTGGAACAACAATGGCAACCGGGACGTGGGCGACGCAGGCATCAGCGGGGTGCGGATGCTGTTGTTCACCAACAACGCGGGCAGCCCGTCCGGCAGCGTGTTGCAGTCCACGGTCACCGATACCAACGGCACTTACCGTTTCGACAACCTCCTGGCCGGCACCTACTTCGTGGTGGTGGACCAGGCGGGTTCGGCGAACCTGGTTGGCTTTGTGAGCAGCACCGGTTGGAGCACGAACTCCGTGGGCGACCAGTTCAAGGACCACGGCGTGGACACGCCGGTGACGGTCGCGGGCGGCGTGGTCAACGGCATTGCCGGCATCCTCGTCACGGTGGGACTTGGCCTCCAGCCGACGAATGAAATCACCGGCAATGCGCCAGGCGCCGGCCAGCATGGCCCTGCCGGCGACCTGTACGACAACCTGATGATGACTTTCAGTTTCACGCCGGCCACCTACAGCATCGGCAACCGCGTTTTTGACGACAGCTTTGGCTGGAGCGGAGGCACGGTCAACGATGGCATTCAAGAAGGTTCCGAGCCTGGTATTGCCGGGATTGTCGTGCAGTTGAAGACCAACGGAACGACCGTCGTGGCAACTACCAACACGGATGCCAGCGGCTATTACCGCTTCGATAACCTGCCGGCGGGCACCTACACCGTGTATCTGCCTCCGTCCAACTTCTCTCTTTCCGGCGCCGCTTCCGGCATGAATTGCAGCTCGGCCGTGGTGTCGGGCGACAAAGGCAACAAGGGCGTGGGCACAAGTCCTTCCGTCAATGGCATCACGGCGTCCGTCACCGTGGGGCCCGGCTTGCAACCGACAGGCGAAACGGACATCGGGTCCGGGGCGGGCGCGCACGGACCGCTGGGCGATGCTTGCGATAATCTGACAATAGATATCGGGCTGGTGAATCCCAACAACAACCCGTGCAGCCTCGGCTCGCTGGTCTGGCATGACGCCAACAACAATGGCCGTTGGGACACCGGCGAGAGCGGCATTGCCGGGGTGACTGTCGAGATCTGGAGTTCTGATGCGTCCGGCAACCTGCTGGCGAACATGGCGACGACTACCACCGCCAGCGACGGCACTTACTTCGTGGACGGTTTGAATCCAGGGTATTATCGCGTCAAGATTACAGCCGGCAATTTTAGTTCCGGTCAGCCGCTGGCAACTTACATTCCTAGCACTTTCGCCGTCACCAGCGAAACGCACTATGACAATTTGAACAACGGTTCGATGACCAGCGATGGCTCGGTGCTGGGTCCCGTCATCTCGCTAATCCGTGGCGGCGAGGCCGTGGACGGCAGCGGCCCCACCGATGAATTTGGTCCGGGCGCCACACTGGACAACAATGCGACAGGCGGCGATGCCAACGGCTACATGAAGGCCGATTTCGGCTTCTATCTGCCAACCGCCGACCAGGCTGGTCTGTGCAGCCTCGGCTCGCTGGTCTGGTATGACGCCAATGACAACGGCCATTGGGACACCGGCGAAAGCGGTGTTGCCGGAGTGACCCTCGAACTGTATCAAACCAACGCCGCCGGCCTGGTCTTCTGGGCGTCCACCACCAGCGCGTCAGACGGAACTTATTTCTTCCACGACCTGCCCTCTGGCAGCAACTGGGTGGTGCGCATCCCGGCGTCGAACTTCACCGGTAGCGGCGCGCTCAAAACCTACCCCAAGAGCAGTGGAACGCCGGTCAATGCCGACAACCAGACCGACAACGACAACAACGGCCTCCAGCCGGGCGGGGTGGGAGCCGAGGTCTGGAGCCCGGTCATCAATCTTACGGCGGGCGCCGAACCTGTGAACGGTGCAACCTCCGGCGAGTTCGGCCTTGGTTACGACCAGGACAATGCGACTCCTTACGTGGATGCCAATGGCGACATGACGGTGGACTTCGGTTTTGCCCAGCCTGGCGACTACAGCATTGGTAACCGGGTCTTCCTCGACAACGGACAGGGCATCGGCGGCGTGGAAAACGACGGTATTCAAAACGGCACCGAGCCGGGCATTTCCAACGTGGTGGTGAAACTGTTCGCGGCGAACGGTTCAAATCCGACCGGCACGGCCCTGGCCACGGCGACCACGGACGTGAATGGTTATTACCGCTTTGACTACCTGGCCAGCGGAACCTATGTCGTGGTGGTGGACCAGGCCAACTCCACCAATCTGTTTGGCTATGTGAGCAGCACCGGCGCCAGCACGGACACCGCCCTCAGCGGTGATGGCAAAGACCACGGCCAGGACGCGCTGGTGAGCGTGGACACGGTGGTCAATGGCATTGCCAGTACGCCGGTGACGGTGGGCTCAGGGTCGCAGCCAGCGAATGAAGCGACCAGCGGCACGGGCGCGGGCGCCCACGGGCCTACTGGAGATGCCGACGACAACCTGACGGTGGACTTCGGCTTCACGCCCACCTACAGTCTGGGCAACAAGGTTTATAAGGATCCGGATGACGACGGCCAGCCGGATGAGGATTCCCCGGATGAACCAGGATGGCCTGGTGTGGTTATGTATGTGTTTGCGGCGAACAGTTCGGGCGCCATCGTCAATACTACCCCGCTTGCAACAACGACAACCGACGCCGATGGCTACTACCGGTTCGACGGCTTGGTGGCCGGCACTTTCGTCGTGGTGGTGGATCAGGCGAATTCAGCTTCCCTGAGCCACGCGCATCTTGTTGACCCCAAC
>Ga0182019_10001731_pt1 | contig 11100 bp, 10 predicted proteins | sample 812E2MmetaG_FD_120483 | JGI IMG/M metagenome (GOLD analysis project Ga0182019, IMG submission 120483) | Permafrost microbial communities from Stordalen Mire, Sweden - 812E2M metaG | ecosystem: Environmental > Terrestrial > Soil > Wetlands > Permafrost | place: Sweden: Stordalen | collected...
GGAGGCGAACCCGTGGAGCCTCAATCCGTCCTCGGCGTGATCGATCTCCATCAGCCGGTCGAGGAGATCGCGGCCGAAGAGCTGGAAGATCCGCTCCTTCAGCCCGCCGACGGGCGGGCAGTCGAGGACAGTCCGCGGCCCATGGACGAGCGCCAGGCGGAGGCCCGGATAGGCGAGGGCGGCATTCGTAAGGTATTTGACGATCTGGCTGAGCTCGGAGGTATCGCTCCGGAGGAATTTCCGGCGCGCCGGCAGGTTGAAGAACAGGTCCCTGACCTCGATCGTCGTGCCGCGGGGCAGGGCGATGTCCCGGATCGATTTGACCTCGTCGCCCTCGCGCTCGATCTCGACCGCGGCCCCGTCCCCGCCCTCGGAGGTCCGGAGGGTCAGGCGGGAAATCGCCGAAATGCTCGGCAGGGCCTCGCCCCTGAAACCGAGCGTCGAGATCCCGAGGAGGTCCTCTTCGCGGGCGATCTTGCTCGTCGAGTGGCGGACGAAGCACAGCTCGGCGTCCGCCCGGCTCATGCCCTGTCCGTCGTCCTGGACGCGGATCAGGCGCTTCCCCCCCTCGAGGAGCTCGACGCGGATCGCGGACGCGCCGGCGTCGAGGGAGTTTTCAACGAGCTCCTTGACCACGGAAACCGGCCGCTCGATGACCTCGCCGGCGGCGATCTTCTGCGAGATTTCGTGGGGGAGGACGGCGATGCGGTTCATGGCAGGACTATTATACCTGAAACGGCGGCGGGCCGGGCCCGTCCCGGACGATCTCGCCGATCGCCGCGGCATCCATTACATTTTTAATCCTCACGCGGACCGCGCGCCCCCGCACCACGCCTTCGCCCGAAGCGCGGACAGCGATGTAGTTCGGGGTCAGGACCTCCGCGTCCGGCCGGCCCGCCCTGACGACGATGCCGTCGAGGGTGCGCCCGACGAACGCCGATCGGTAGGCCGCCCATTTTTCGCGCGACAGGCTGCGCAGCCGCCGCGCGCGGCCGGCTTTGATCCTCGGCGCCACGCCCGCCTCGCCCTCCACGGCCGTTCCGGGGCGGGGCGAATAGGCGAACACGTGGAAATAAGCCAACGGAGCCGTGGCCAGGAACGCCTCGAGCTCCCTGAAATCCTCCTCGGTCTCGCCCGGGAACCCGACGATGACGTCGGCCCCGAGCGCGGCGTCGGGGGCCTTCCCGTGGAGGCCGGCCAGAATTTCCCCGTATTCCTCGGGCGAGCTGTCCCGGCCCATGGCCCGCAGCATCCCGGCCGAAGCATGCTGGAGGGAGAGGTGGAAATGCGGGCAGATCCGCGGCGAGGAGACGAGAAGATCGAGGAGGGGCCCCGGCATGAGTCGCGGATCGAGCGAGCTCGTCCGCACCCGGAAATCCCCGGGCAGCGCGTCCATGGCCGCGAGGAGATCCGCGAGCGTCCGGCGCGGCTCCAGGTCCTGCCCCCAGGAACAGAGGTGGATGCCGGTCAGGACGATTTCCTTGAATCCCCGGGAAGCGAGCTCCCGGGCGCGGTCGACGGCCGCGCCGAGAGGCAGGCTGACGCTCCGCCCCCGAACGCTCGGGATGACGCAGAAGCGGCAGGCGCGGTCACATCCGCCCTGGACCTTGAGCATCGCCCGCGCCCGGAGCGCTCGGGCCCCGGCGCCAGGCCCGGTCCCGGCCGCCGATATCGCGGGCGGCGCCAGGAGATCGGGGATCGACCCCTTGGCCGCGTTGGAAACGACTTTCCACACGCCGGGCAGGCGCTCGAAATCGGCCGGGTCGCGCTCGGCCAGGCAGCCCGTGACGACGAGGCGCGCTCCGGGATTCGCGCGGAGGATGCGGCGGACGAGCTTCCGCACGTCGCGGTCGGCGCGGCCGGTCAGGGTGCAGGAATTGACGATCACGATCCCGCTCCTCGCGGGATCGGCCTCGAGGCTCAGGCCGCGGCGCTGGAGCTCCTCGGCCCAGTCGAAGGCCTCGGCCTGGTTGACCCGGCAGCCGAAATTCCGGATCGCAAACGAATCCATCGCCCCTCAGAGCGACTTTTTGAGCTTCTCGGAATCGGCCTCGACCTGGGCGGCCATCTTCTTTTTATGGTCGGCCAGCTTCTCGCGGAGGACGGGCTTTTTCAGGCCCAGGATCTCGACCGCGAGCAGGGCCGCGTTCGCCGCGCCGGTCTTGCCCGTGCCCATGGTCGCCACGGGGATCCCCTTCGGCATCTGGACCGTCGACAGGAGGGCGTCCAGGCCGCCCAGCCCGCCGCTCTCCACCGGCACGCCGATGACGGGCCGGACGGTGTGCGAAGCCACGACGCCGGCGAGGTGGGCGGCTTTGCCGGCCGCGGCGATGAAGACCTCGGCGCCCTCGGCTTCGGCCTGTCGCACGAGGCGCAGCGTCCGTTCGGGAGAGCGGTGGGCCGACGTGACTTCGAGGGCGAATGTCACGCCGAACGCCTTGAGGATCTCGGCCGCGTCCTTCACGATCTCATAGTCGGATTCGCTTCCGATGAGCATCATGACATCCATGGGAATTCTCCTTGCGTCGGGGCGGGTCAGCCCGCGACGCCCATCCGGGCCGTGCCGATGTCCCGCCGATAATGAACCCCGTCGAATTGGATCCAGGCCGCGGCGCCGTAGATCCTGGTCATCGTCTCGTGGAGCGTCGGTTCCGAGGCGCAGATCCCGAGCACCCGGCCGCCGCTCGTAAGGTACCGGCCCCCTTCGAATTTCGTCCCTGCGTGGAACACGGTGACGCCCGGCGTGCGGGCCACGTCGCCCAGGCCGGAGATGATCTTGCCTTTCTCGTAAAGACCGGGATAGCCGCCGGAGGCAAGGATGACGCAGGCCGCGGGCGAGCCGCTCCACCGGACCTCGTTGGCCAGCACGTCGCCTCCCACCGCCGCGAGCAGGATTTCGGCCAGGTCGCTCTCCAGGCGGAGCATCTGAGGCTGGGTTTCCGGGTCGCCGAAGCGGCAGTTGAATTCGAGCACCTTCGGGCCGGCGTCGGTCAGCATCAGGCCGGCGTAAAGGGCCCCCCGGTAGAGCCGGCCCTCTTCGCGCATGTGGGCGATGGTGGGCAGGATGATCGTCCGCATGACGCCCTCGAACATCGGCCCGGTCAGGAAGGGCGAAGGCGAGATCGTGCCCATGCCGCCGGTGTTCGGGCCCTCGTCCCCGTCGAAGACGGCCTTGTGGTCCATCGTCGTCACCAAGGGCAGGGCCTGGGCCCCGTCGGCGATGACGATGAACGAGACCTCCTGGCCCCTCAGGAACTCCTCGACGAGAATCCGCCCGCCCGCCTCGCCGAACTGCCGTTCGACCATCACCGCCGTCACGGCCTGCTCGGCCTCCTCCCGCGTCTTGCAGATGAGGACGCCTTTGCCCGCGGCCAAGCCGTCGGCCTTGACCACGAGGGGAAAGCCGAGCTCTCCCGAGCGCACGATCCGGAAGCCCGCCTCGGCGGTGTCCGCGATGCGGAACCGGCCGGTCGGGATCCGGTAGCGATCCATGAACTGCTTGGCGAAGATCTTGCTCGACTCGAGCTCGGCCGCCTTCCGCGACGGGCCGAAGACGGGCAGGCCGCGCTTCTCGAACTCGTCCGCGATCCCGAGCGCCAGGGCCATCTCCGGCCCGACCACGGTCAAGTCGACCTTCCGCCGGACGGCGAGCTCGGCCAGGGCGGCGATGTCGGTGTCCGCGACAGGGACGTTCTCCGCGACCAAGCGCGTGCCGCCGTTGCCGGGGGCGCAGAAAACCTTGGTCACGCGGGGGCTTTGGGCGAGCTTCCAAGCGAGGGCGTGTTCGCGGCCGCCCGAGCCGACGACCAGGACGTTCATGCGACGCTCCTCATCCCGCGCCGGCGCCGGCCGGCGCCCGTCACGCGTATTTCCGCAGGTTGTCCGTGAACCGGCCGACGAAATCCGGGGACGGGATGGCGCTGGCGAAGACGCGCGCCGCGAGGGCGACGGCCTCGTCTTTCGGCAGGCAATAGCCCATCTCCAGGAAGTTCCGGCGGTAGGCCTTGACCGCGTCCTTGACGTTTTTGTTCCGGATCACGACGTCGGCCACGTAGCCGGCCAGCTCGTCGAAGTCCTTCTCCTTCATCCCGAAGCGGGTCATCTCCTGGACGCCGAGCCGCACGCCGCTCGATTCGAGGAACGTCGTGTCGTCGGGCAGGGCCTGGTAGTTGGTGACGATGTTGTTGTCCTCGAGGCGGCGGGCGATGACCTGGCCGGGGCCGTAGGCCTTGACCCGGATGATGACCTGGTGCGTCTCGGTGTACCCGTCGCGCGCGTCGCCCTCGACGGGGATGCCGGCGGCGTTGAGCGCCCGGGCGAAGGCCTTGGCGTTGGCCCGGACCTGGGCCTGGAACGAGGCCTTGAACTCGTTCATCTCGTAGGTCGCCATGAGGAGGCCGACGAGGGTCGCGAGGTGGTGGTTGCTCGTCGAGCCCGGGAAGGCCCGGGACCGGATCTCGAGCCACAGGGGGCGGAACGGGCTGTCCTTGGGGAAGCTGCCGGCGATGACGCCCCGCTGGGTGCCGAAGAAGGTCTTGTGGGTGCTGCCCGTCACGACGTCCGCTCCTTCCTTGAGCGGCTCCTGGAAGGCGCCGTAGAGTCCGAGGACGTGGGCCATGTCGAACATCAGGATCGGACGCTGCGGCCAGGCCTTCACGATGTCGGCCACCGCCTTCACCGGCTCGGGATAGAGGAACATGCTCTTGCCGAAGACGACGAGCTCGGGCCGGCTCCGCTCGAAGAGGTCCGGGAGGGCGGCGACGTCGGGCTTATAGGGATTGTCCTTGAGCAGCGGCAGGTGGACGACCCGCTCCTTGCCCGTGACCGGGTCTTCCTCCACGAAGTTGAAGAGCGCGCCCATGGGCTGGGAGCTCAGGTGGCCGCCCATATTCAAGTCGTTGTTCATGACCAGCCTCATCCGGCGCGAGAGCTGGCCTTCGGCCCTGCCCCGGTTGAGGAACTTGACCACGCCCTTGAAGACGACCTCGTTGGCCATCTGGCCGCTCACCGGCCGGAGCTCGACCTCGGTGCAGGCGAAGTATTTCCCCAGCTCGCGCTGGGCTTCGGCCTCGACGTCGCGGATGAAGTCGATGCCCTGGTAGAAATAGACTTCCTCGCCCTTCATCGACCGGTGCTCGGCGTAGCGACCGGCCGGGTCCGAGATCTCACACATCTTGACGAGGAGCGACGGGGTGGACTCGGACGGGATGAGGTTGAAGGATTCCTTCTGGCGCCAAGTGTTGTTGTGCTCCAGTTTATCGCAGAGCGTTCGGACTTGTTCGGGGAATGATGGCATGGCGATGTTCTCCTGTATGTATTCCCGGCCCCCTCCGGACGTCGTCCGGCCGAAGCCTGCTTTAAGGCTTGAAGTTGCGCGCTTCGAAGTCCTTGATCTGGCCGACGCGGCGGGCGTGGCGGCCGCCCTCGAACGGCGTCTCGAGCCAGACCCGGACGATCGCCAATCCCTCGTCGAGGGTGAGCGTCCGGCCGCCGACGGCCAGGCAGTTCGAATCGTTGTGCCGACGCGAGACGTCGGCGGTGAACGGCGTCCAGCAGGGCGTGGCCCGGAGGCCCTTGAACTTGTTGGCCGCGACGGCCATGCCGATCCCGGTCCCGCAGCAGAGGATCGCGCGATCGCATGCGCCCGACTGGACGCGCGCGGCCGCGCGCTCCGCGTACTCGGGGTAATCGACGGTCTCGCCGGGGCCGCAGCCGAGATCCTCGAACGGGATCCCGCGGCCGGCGAGATAGAGGGCGATGCCGGCCTTGAGGTCATAGCCGGCGTGGTCGGCGGCGAGCGCGATTTTCATTCAGTTCAGGAGCTTGGCCGAATCCGGCATGGTTTCCAGGGCCTTCCGGATGACGACGTCGGTCAGCTCGAAGGCCCGCCATCCCTGCTCGAGGCCCCAGACGGCCGACGCGACCTCGCGCTCGAGCTCCCGCTTGATCTCGGACTCGCTGGCCTTGAATGCCGCGGCGTCGAAGGCGAGCTTGTTCGCCTGGACATAGTCCCGGAAATCGGCCAGGACGGCCGCGTCGGCGAGGAAGACTTTCCCGATCTGGATCTTGCCCGCCGGGATGGGGCCGGAGCCCGCGGCTTCCTGAGGGAAGACGTACTTCTGGGAGAGGGCCGTCTGGTGGGCGAAGAACTTGCGGGCGTAGGCGAAGTAGGCCCCCTGGGCGCGGAGCTCGACCGTGTAGCCCCGGATCGTGGCCTTGACCTCGATGTCGGGCTTGATGCCGCCCTCGCCCAGGACCTTCCTGCCCTTGGACGTGAACTTCACTTCGCGCGGCTTGTCGGCCGCAACCTTGTCCAGGAGGTAATCGTCGAGCCGGGTGTAATCCCGCTGGATGCACCGTCCGCTCGGCGTGTAGTACTTGGCGATCGTCAGGGCCACGGCCATGTTCGAAGCGACGGGGAACATCGTCTGGACGAGACCCTTGCCCCACGAGTCCTCGCCGAGGACGAGGCCCCGGTCGTGGTCCATGATCGCCCCGGCCACGATCTCCGAGGCGCTGGCGCTGCCCTGGTTGATGAGGACGATGACGGGCATCTTCTCGTATTGATCGTTGGCCTGGGCCCGGTACTCGCGGTCGTAGACGCGGTTCCGGCCCTTGACCGAGACGACCAGGTCCCCCTTGGGCAGGAACTCGTCGGCCACCTCGATCGACGGGATGAGGGCCCCGCCGGGATTGCCGCGCAGGTCGAGGACGAGGCTCTTCATGCCCTGCTTCGCCAGGGCGTCCAGCTTTTCCTTGAACTCGTCCCCGGTGGTCTCGGCAAAGTTGCGGATGAAGATGTAGCCCGTGTCCCCTTCGAGCATGAAGGCGTAGGGGACGCTGAAGAGAGGGATCTCCTCGCGGGCGATCGTGAGCTCGAGGGGCTTGTCCAGCCCTTCCCGGGCGATCGTGATGGAGACCTTCGATCCCTTGGGGCCGCGCAGCTTGTCGACGGCGTCCTGGGACGTGATCGGCTTGGTGCTCTCGCCGTTGATGTGGGTGATGACATCGCCCGGCAGGACCCCCAGGCGCCAGGAGGGCCCGCCCTCGATCGGGGCGATGACGACCAGCCGGTCCTCCTGCTTCTGGATCTGGGTGCCGATCCCGAAGTATTTGCCCTTCTGCTCCTCGAACATCCGCGAAAAGCCGTCGGGGTCGAGGAAGTAGGAGTGGGGGTCGAGCGTCTGGAGCATGCCCTTGATCGATTCCTGGACCATCTTGTCGGCCTCGACGGGCTGGAAATAGTTCTGGTCCACGAGCGCCGCCATGGCCGACAGCTTTTCGAGGGACTGGTCCCAGGCTTCGTCCTGCCGGGCGCCGAGGCGCGACAGGGCGGCGGCGAAGAGGAAAGCGGCGAGAAGGAGGGGGATCGTCTTTCTTTTCATGGCCTTTCGGAATAAGGGATTTTAGCAGAGGGAGTCGGCAAAGTAAAGGACGCGGGGGAAAGGGGGCACAGAGCCCCGGTTATCGTCCGCAGAAGGAAATGGAGGGCTCTATATCCCCTTTTCCCGCTCGCATGGACCTTGACTATACTTGAAGCGGGGCGTATATTCCCTGGAGTCCATCTCTCGAAAAAAGGCAGGTCAGACATATGTTCGGAAGCTTAGGCATGCCGGAATTGCTCCTGATTCTGGTCATCGCCCTCATCGTCTTCGGCCCCAAGAAGCTGCCCGAGGTCGGGCGCTCGCTCGGCAAGGCCATGCGCGAGTTCAAGCGCACGACCGAGGACATCAAGGGCAAGTTCGAGGAGCAGCTCAACGCCGAGGAATTCAAGGACATCAAGAGCGGGCTCAACGACATCAAGGCCGAGATAAAATCCGCCACGGAGCTGCCGTCGTTTGCCCCAACGCCATCCGAAACGGGCGTGCCTTCGGTGAGCGGGACGCCCGAGCATCCCGCGACCGGGGCAGCGCCGACCGCGGCGCCCGCGAGCCCCCCGGCCCCGCCCTCCGAGACGCCGACTCCTCCCGCGTCATCCACGCCGTCCGCTCCCGCCGAGGTCACGAGCCAGCATGGGGAAGGTTAAGAAATCTCCCGATGAGATGACTTTCCTCGAGCACCTCGAGGACCTGCGCAAGCGCCTCATCTATTCGTTGATCGCCCTGTTCGTGGGCCTCATCCCGGGTGGGATCTGGGCCAGCGACGTCTTCAACATCCTGACCAGGCCCGTCACCCAATGGCTCCCCAAGGGTCAGGACAAGCTCGCCTACTTCAAGCTCACGTCGCCCTTCATGGTCTACATGAAGGTCGCCTTCCTGATCGCCCTGTTCGTCGCCATCCCGCTCATCCTTCTCCAGATCTGGTATTTCGTGGCCCCCGGGCTCTACCAGAAGGAGAAGAAATACGTCTGGCCGTTCGTCGGCTTCAGCACTCTCTTCTTCGCCCTCGGCGCGCTGTTCGGCTACTTCATCGTCTTCCCCTACGCCTGCCGGTTTTTCCTGAATGTCGGCCAGGACTTCCAGGCCGTCATCACCATCGACGAGTACTTCAGCCTGATGGTGAAGCTGCTCCTCGGGATCGGGGCCGTGTTCGAGACGCCGATCCTGATCTTCTTCCTCTCCAAGATCGGGGTCATCAACTCCCGCTGGATGCTGAAGAACTTCAAGTACGCCTTTCTGATCATCTTCATCATCGCCGCGTTCATCACCCCCACGCCCGATCCCATCAACCAGACCATCCTGGCCCTGCCCATGGTGGCCCTCTATTCGCTGGGCATCTTGATCGCCTTCTTCTTCGGCAAGGAGAGGACGGAGCGCAAGGAGAAGCGGCGGGCCCGCAAGGCGGCCAAGGCCGCGGCCTGAGCGCCCATGCCCGTCCCCTTCCGCCATCGCCTGATCGGCCTGACCGGGACGAACGGCGCCGGCAAAGGCGAGGCCGCGGCGTTCCTCGTCCGAAGAGGCTACGAGCACCACTCCCTGTCCGACGCCATCCGGGATGCCCTCGCGGCCGACGGCCTGGAGCCGAGCCGGGACAACCTCATCCTCAAAGGCAACGACCTCCGCCGCGAGGGCGGCCCCGACGTCCTCGCCCGGCGGATCGCGGAGAAGATCCGCGGCCGAGCCGTGATCGACAGCATCCGCAACCCGAGCGAGATCGCGTTTCTGCGGACGCAGGAGGGATTCTTCCTCATCGCCCTCGACGCCCCGCCGGCGCGCCGGTTCGAGCGGGCCGCGAAACGCGGGCGGAATGAATCCGCGCCCGACCTCGCCGCGTTCCTCCGCAAGGAAGCCGAGGAGAACGGCGCCGACCCGGGCGCCCAGCAGATCGGCCGATGCATGGCCCTGGCCGACGCGACGGTGATCAACGACGGCACGCTCGACGACCTGTACCGCAAGCTGGAGGATTTGATATGACCGCGCCCCGCGTCACGAAGGAAGAGTACTACCTTGGCATCGCCCGCGAGGTCGCCCGCCGGAGCACCTGCTGGCGCCGCTCGATCGGGGCCATCATCGTCCGCGACGACCAGATCATTTCCACGGGCTACGTCGGCGCGCCGCGCAAGACGCGCGACAGCGTCGAGCACGGCTTCTGCCTCCGCGACCGGCTGGGCATCCCGCACGGCCAGCGCTACGAGCTCTGCCGGAGCGTCCATGCCGAGCAGAACGCGATCATCAATGCCGCCCGGGCCGGAGTGAGCCTCCTTGGCGGGGACATGTACATCCATGGCACGGACGGGGACTCGACGGCGGTCATCAACGCCTTTCCCTGTTTCATCTGCAAGAAGATGATCATCAACGCCGGGCTGGTCCGCGTGGTCTGCTCGACCGCCGCGGACGCGCCGGCGGTCTTCCTGATCGACGACTGGGCGAAGGCCTGGCGCGAGGCAGACATCCTCGATGACACGCACCAGTACGGAACCTAGGCCGCGGCGCCGCGCCGCCCGCGCCCTGCTCGCGGCGGCCGCCTTCGCCGCCCTCCTCGCCCCCGCCGCCGGCCGCCAGGCCGACGTCAGCCTGCTGAAGCTCCTCGGCGTGACAGCCGGCCCGGAATCGCTCGATTATGTCACCGCCAAGACCCAGTTCCAGCTCCACACGCTCCTGACCGAGCAGCGCCACCCCAAGACTTGGTCGCTCGGCGAGCGGATCGCGTCCGACACCGAGGCCGGCCTGCGGATGCTCTTCGCCGTGGACGAGGACGTGGCCGCGCGGCTCGAAACCCTGGCCGGGGAGAAGGCCCTCCTCGATGCCCTCGTCACCGAGATCGAATACGCCGTCCTCGGGAAGAAAAAGATATACGTCTACGGCTGCGGGGCCACGGGCCGCCTGGCCAAGCAGATGGAAAGCGCCTTTTGGCGCCCCTTCTGGAAAATGGTCCAGGCCCAATCCGACCTCTGGGGGAAGGTCCAGGCCGCGGTCGGCCCGGCGGTCGCGGACGGGCTGGTCGGCGAGATGACGGGCGCCGACCGGGCGCTCATCAGCTCCCTCGAGGGCTTCGAGGACCTGCCGCTCGTCGGCCGCCTCCAGCTCCGGGACCGCGGGGTGAAAAAAGGCGACCTCGTCCTCTGCGTCACGGAGGGCGGCGAGACGTCGTCGGTCATCGGGACCATCCTCGCGGCGCTCGACCAGTGGCGGGCCGAGCAGGGGTTCGACCCCCGCGAGAGCCGGAAGAGCCTCTACTTCGTCTACAACAACCCGAACGACAAGCTGGTGCCGTTCGAGCGCAGCCGCCGTGTGCTCGAGGCCGACGGCATCACCAAGATCAACCTGACGACCGGGCCGCAGGCCATCGCCGGCTCGACCAGGATGCAGGCCGCGACGATCGAGACCTACGTCATCGCCGCCGCCCTCGAGACGGCGGCCGAGCGCGTCCTGCGCCGGTCGCTCTCGAAGAAGGAGATGGCTCGCCTGGGCTTCGCCGCGGAAACGGGCCTCGACGGCCGGCTGCGGAGATTCCCCGCGATTCTCCGGGAGATCAAGAAGAGCGTCCCGGCGATCGCCCGGCTGACGGATCTCGAGGCCAAGGCTTACGCCGGCGGCCGTTTCGCGACGTATTTCGCCAAGGCGGGGCTGATCACGGTGTTCGTCGACGGCACCGAGCGGAGCCCCACCTTCCGGCTGTATCCTCTGGACACCGTCGCCGAGCCCGCCCGCAAGTGCTGGA
>Ga0182019_10001732_pt1 | contig 11095 bp, 12 predicted proteins | sample 812E2MmetaG_FD_120483 | JGI IMG/M metagenome (GOLD analysis project Ga0182019, IMG submission 120483) | Permafrost microbial communities from Stordalen Mire, Sweden - 812E2M metaG | ecosystem: Environmental > Terrestrial > Soil > Wetlands > Permafrost | place: Sweden: Stordalen | collected...
AATTAAATATAAACGAAAAAATGCTTGCAAAATACTGCCTTATAGTTTAGTAACGTCCCACATTTCTAGGAGGATTTAAAATGTCTCGCATTTGTGAAGTATGTGGAAAAAAACCGTCAATCGGCAACAAAGTAAGCCATGCTAATAATAAAACAAAAGCTACGTGGTATCCGAATTTGCAAAGTTTACGTTGTGTTGATGAAAAAACCGGATCGGTAAAAAGAGTAAAGGTTTGCACCCGTTGCATTCGTTCCGGATTTGTAAAGAAAGCTATGTAAGAAACGGAAGCCGGCTGTAATTTTTTATAATTTTGACCGTTTCCATAAAGAATAACTCTTCATCATCAATTAAATCGATAGCTTGCTGAAACAAATTTTCCAGACCCTCATCAAATAATCGTTCATTGCTTTTCAGGCCGAATTTATCCTTATAAAGATTAATTCGGCCTTGGATATTCATTATGCTATCCATTCCCTTTTTCGTGATGAAAAACAAAGCGCTTCTCATCACTTCATCAATTTCATTTTCTTCCAGATCATACAACCATTTAATTGTTTCCACGAATTCACTCATTTTATTTTTCACGGTGAAATTTACCGCTTCCACCAAAAGGTCGATCGTTTTGAAGGAAGCAATATGATTTAAAATAACAAGATCGTAAATCATCTCGATAATCAAATGTGATTGATAAACCGCTTCCGCATAAGAAATTTCTTTCTTGATTATTTTATGGACATCCAAAATTGATTTTATAAGATGCCTGCCTTTCAGGTAGGAATATCCCTGAGAATTCAAGTTAAATTCCTCCTGATAATCGGAGCAGATATATCCATGATGCGAAAGATCATCCACAAGAAGATGAAATAATACATAAACTGATTTTGAGTATCGGGGCGGTATTTGTAAAGACCTCTGTAACTTGTGAGTTTTATCGGGAGTGATCAGCGGATGAATGGCTAAGAGATCAGGAGCAATATTGTAAACATAAATATCCGGTTCAACATTACTCAGACCTGTCCGGCCTAATACTTTCTGTAAAAAATAAGTGTGAGTCAGCATGAACATAAGAAATACTTCTATCTCCCGTCCTTATCAATTTCCCGATAATTATCTATTTCCAGTATTTTATATTTATCTTTCAGATATTCAATCAAATTATTCATATCCGAAATGAAATCCGGAATAATTGAAATCCGGATTATCGCCTTTTTTGAGTCTATTGTTGTAACAGAAGCCATTTCTCCATATCCTTCAATAATAAACTGGACAAGAGCAATGTTTTTTCGATCCAATTGAAAATACTTATTTATCATGTTCCAACCACTTCCCGTTTATCCACTGTCGGGATCCAATGAATAATTGACGTCTTCAGACAAAGACTGTATGATCAATAAAAAATCAAGGATAATTTATGCGTTTCGGCAACAGCATACTAATCTTTTTAACATTATTTTTTATTGTATCCTGCTCGGCTCTTAATCCCGATATTAAAAGCATTTCCGGCAGTGATGTCAATTCATACTTAAAGCAAGCGCCGAAAGCCGAAGAACATCCCAACGCCGGAGCTGATCTTTTATATTCCTATAGTTATGTGGAATTTTATGAAGACGGCACCAGCGTCACCCGCAATTTGGAACGTGTCCTGATTTTTAATGAGCGCGGACGTAATTTCGCTTCAAAATCAATTTCTTACCGCGAAGGATATCAGGAGGTTAAAATTCTTTTTGCCAACACCATCAAACCGGACGGGAAAATCATAGCTTTGGACATCAACGATATTCACGATTCTTCAGAATACGCCGGCTATGAATTCTATACGGATATCAAAGTAAAGAAATTCACCATGCCGGCCGTGGAAAACGGCTGTATCATCGAATACGCTTATGAAATGAGAAATTTAAAACCGGTTTTATCCTTCGACTACGCAGACACTTTTTTCTGCCGGAATTCTTTTCCCATGGAAGAAGATATAATAGAAATAATTCTGCCGAAAAAAATCGAATTAAAATATAAAAATTTCAACACAGCGATTACACCCCAAATCACTAACGACGGCAGCAGGAAAAGATACATTTTTGTCAATAAGAATCAAAAAGAAATCATTCCCGAATCGCGCATGCCTTCTATCCTGGATAAAAATATTTTTCCTCAAATTTCTTTTTGGACATTGAATAATTGGAATGACATCTCCAACTGGTACACAAAACTTTTTCAGGAACAAATGAAATCAAATGCCGATCTGGAGGATTTTACTAAAAGACTCATTGCCGGTAAAAATACCGACGAGGATAAAATTAACGCTATTTTCAATTTTGTTTCTCAGGACATCAGATATATTGCCGTTTTACTGGGACCGCACACTCACAAACCTCATAACGCCTTTGAAATATTCGAAAAGCGTTATGGCGATTGCAAAGACAAAACTGTTCTCCTGCTGACCATGCTGAAAATTGCCGGGATTAAAGGTCTGCCTGCTCTTGTTCCCGCAAATGGCAAATATTTCGATGATTCCATTCCTTCGCTGAGTGCCTTTAATCATGTCATTGCCGTTGTTCCTTTCCATGATAAATATTTCTGGCTGGACGCGACAAACGAAACAGCCGCCTACGATTCAGCTCCCTTTATGCTGCCGACCAAAGTTTTTCTGATTAAGGAAGACGGATCCTACCAATTTATCACAACACCGGCATTGAATAGCAAAATCGATTATTATTGTTTGGATATGAAATATAATATTAATAAGGACGGCAACGCGGACCTTGATTATTCTTACGAGTTCTTCGGGAAATCCGCCGAATCCATCAGGCATTCTTTTAAATATGCCTCTCCGGATCAAAGAAAAAAATTCTTCCAGGATCGGGGGATTGAAGTTAAGGACCTGCATCTGAGCAGTTTTACGGATACCAGGAAACCATTCTCCATTAAACTTTCCGGTAACATAAAAAATCTGGCGCAGGTACTGGATGAAGAAACAATGGTTTTATCCAATATAGTTGCTTTTGATTCTTTCCGGGACATAACCGCCGCAAGCAGCCGCCAATATCCCATCAGCCTGACACAATCATTACTTTCCAAGGAAAGCTCTTCCTATCGATTCCCGGCGGGATTTAAAATAAAGAAATTGCCAAAGAATTTTACTTTTGAAAAACCTTTTCAATACAGAATGGAAAAATACAGTTTCAAGGGATCCATTTTTAATATTTATCAGGAATCAAAAAGTGAGGAAGAAACTATTGGTTTGAAAAATATCGATAACTTTAAAAATTACGCCGCGGGGCTGCAAAAACATGAAACATCGATAAAAAATATTATCTTTGTAAAAAAGTAGCAAATACTTGACATCAACGATGGCGTTGATATGATAAAATAAATTGATTAAAAACTCGAAAAGAGCACAATGACAACATATAAAAAATTGCCGCTATCAAAATGGAAGCTGGAGGAAACAGGCGATAAAAACATGGAAGATTTGCTCAGTAAAGAATTCGGCATTCATCCCATTATCTCCCAAATTCTTGTCAGCAGAGGCATCCATGATATTAAAGCAGCCCGCCGTTACCTTTATCCTTCGCTGAAAGATTTGCACAGTCCCTATCTCATGAAAGATATGAAGAAGGGTATTTCGCGTCTGCTGAAAGCGATTCACGATCAGGAAAAAATTATTGTCTATGGCGATTATGACGCTGACGGAATAACTTCCGTTGTTATTCTTCTCAAGTTCATCAAAGAAATAACGCCTCATATCGATTACTATATTCCCGATAGAGTGCAGGAAGGTTACGGTTTAAAAACACCGGCCATTGATAAATTCAAAAATGATAATGTCCAACTGATTATCACGGTTGATTGCGGTATCTCCGACATCGAACAAATTGCCTACGCCCAATCAATCGGGATTGACACCATTGTTCTTGATCATCATGAGATATCGGGCTCCCTGCCTCCCGCGATAGCATCAATAGATCCGAATCGTGAGGATTGTGATTTTCCTTTCAAGGGACTCGCCGGTGTGGGAATCGCCTACAACTTTCTTATCGCCCTGCGCGGCAGCTTGAATAAAGAAGAGTTCTGGAAAAATAAAAGTTATCCCAATTTAAAGGAATATCTCGACATTGTCGCTCTGGGAACCATCGGGGATATCGCGCCTCTGACTGATGAAAACAGGATTTTTACCAGAATAGGCCTGGAATTAATTACCGATGGCCATCGTCCCGGAATCAAGGCTCTTAAAGAAGTCAGCGGTGTTGACAATCAGACCATCGATTCATTTAAAGCGTCCTTCTCTCTCATCCCGCGAATAAACGCCGCCGGACGAATCGCCTCCCCCGCGGACGCCGTAAAACTACTCTTGACTGACAATATCGAAGAAGCCCGCGTACTGGCCGAAAAGCTGGATTCCTATAACCGCAACCGGCAATTGATGGAAAAGAAGATCCTCAGCGATATTCTGGAATCAATAAGCGGTGATGCAACTATCGAAAAAATGAGTTCTCTGGTTTTTGCCTCCGACAAATGGCATCCGGGAATCATCGGCATTGTCGCCTCGCGTCTGGTTGAACTTTTCAATCGTCCGGCATTTGTCATCAGCCTGAACAACGGCATGGGGAAAGGTTCAGGACGCAGTGTTTCCGGCTTTAACATTTACAGGGGCATTCAACAATGCGCGCATCTTTTGCTTTCCTATGGCGGACATTATCACGCGGCCGGCATTTCCATCAAAGAAGAAAATATCAACGAATTTACCAGACTTTTGGATGAAATAACCGTCCAAAGTTCTCAATCTGCCGATATGGCTTCTCAAATAGTCATTGATTCGGAATGTTCCCTGGAGGATGCAACGCTGGATTTGGTAGCACAGTTTGAAATTCTTGCTCCCTTCGGCAGTAAAAATCCGGAGCCATTGCTTTTCGCGCACAATGTTAAAGCGTCTTCTCCCATTATCGTCGGTAATAACCATTTAAAGATGCGGATGAACGCCAGCGGCGCCTCTCTCGATTCCATCTGGTTTAACATGGGCAGACATTTGCCTGCTATTAACGGCGCCAATCTTGATATAGTTTTCACGCCGCAAATCAATAACTGGAATGGTTCTCCGGATATTCAATTGAAGATTAAAGATGTTAATATTATTTCATAAGAAAAATCAGGAGTGGAAGACATATGAACAAGGCGAGCAAAGCGGCATTATTCAACACTCTCCTTTTCCCCGGCTGGGGACAGCTCTATTTAAAACAATATAAAAAAGGAATAGCGATAATCCTCGCTACAATTGCCGGAGTTTTATCTCTTATATTGTCAGTAATCCAAACCACCACCGATCTTTTGAGAGTCGCGCCTTTAAGAAAAGGAGCTATAACTTTCAGCGCGGTTGTCCAAACGGCAATCAAGGCGATAAAAGCGCTGGACATGTCTTATCTCTTCTTGATTTTTTTATCTCTGATTCTGGTTTGGATTCTTTCCATTATTGACGCTTATCTAACCGGAAAAAGAGAAATGGCAGTAATTAATATGCCCGCTGATCAACAATCAACTTCTCCTCAGGCTTGATTGCACCGGCGCTGATATATTCCAGATTATTAATTCCCACTGTGCAGATTTCGCGAAACACTTTTTTGAAATTTTCTTCCCATGAAGCACTGCCTATCTCCGGCGATACTTTTTCAATTCTCAGTTTCAGAACATCTTCGTGACCTGTGCGGCTCACAACTACCTGCAGAGGAAGGTTATTGAATCTGGCCTGAAGCATTTTAATCTGGCTTGGAGCGACGAACAATCCACGAACTTTCACCGCGTCCCCTACCCTGCCCGCAATTCCGGCCAGTCGATAAGAAGTGCGCCCGCAGGGACATTTATCTACAATCAGGCGAGACAAATCTCCGGTTCCAAAACGCAGTAAAAAGAAAATGTCGTTGAGTCTCGTAACCACCACTTCACCCAACTCTCCATCAGGAACGTTTTTGCCGGTAGTCGGATCAACTATTTCCACGATCGTTTCTTCGCAGATATGCCATCCTTTTTTCTCGGAACATTCATAGGCTACATCGCCTACTTCCGTCGCTCCGTACATTTGATAAGTGTCAATGCTATATTCGTTTTCAAACATCCTTCGTAAATCAGGCAGAAGCGGTTCCGCGGCAAAGCAGGCTTTCTTCACCAGAAAATCTTTTTTAAAATCAAAACCCATCTCTTTTGCTTTATCAATAATGGCCTTTAAAAAACTGGGTGTGCCGACATAAGCCGTTACTTTCAAATCTTTGATCAACTGCACTTGGATCTGCGAAGAAGAAGCCCCTGAGGGAACGACTGTCGCCCCGACTTTGCGCAGGCCACTATGAAAAGTGAGCCCGGCCGCAACCAGATGATAGGAAAAAGCGTTGAGCGCGATATCACTTGGACCGATGCCCGCGGCAAAAAAAGCCCGTGCCCATAAATAATCGGTCTCTGAAAGATGCGGTTCGTAAACCGGTCCGGGAGAAGTAAAAATGCGATCAATGGGAATATCGGGATTTTCCAGCCCTGCATAAGGTGGATCGAGTTGTTCCATTTCCACTAATTTTTCGCGGGAAGTAACCGGCAGACACACCAAATCTTCACGTGTTTTAATATTGGCGGGATTAATTTTATGAGCATCCAGCATCGCCTTAACATGCTCTGATTTTTCGTAACCGAGTTTTACCATCTCGGCTAGCGCTTTATCCTGCTGGTTTTTTCTCTTCCTCTTCCCCCACGACTCTTTTTTGTCGAATAAGTTGTTCATAGATTCCCTTTTCTATCATTCATTTTTTTCGGCCAAGTGCTTGAGCTGTTCGCTGAACGATTTTATTTTTTGAATTCTTTTTCATGATTTCCCTGCCCGCACTGGAATTGGCCAGCGAAAGACACACTCTTCTTAGTTCATTTACAAGTCTTAATCGTTTGGCAACAGCTTCAGGACTCATATCAATCTTCATTTTCCAAGCTCCTCAGATATTCAATATCTTCCTTGTCCTGACCGCTATTGCGCAACGATTTAAGCAAAATAAGACCTTGCGGAGAAATAACTTTCAAGGGGTACCCTTCCCATTCTACTTTAACCCGATCATCCCAGGCTTTTGTAGTTTCTGGTGTTACAATGAGTAAATCCAGAACAAAATATTCGCCGGTTGATTTATCCAGTTTACTCAACCTTTGAAGCTTTACAGCACCATCGTTAAATTCCATCATGGCAGAACTCATTGTATAGCCAAGCCCCTCGGCAACTTGCTTGGTGTTTGAAAAATAATCCTGTTGCACCATAATATCAATATCAAGCGTCGCGCGTGGTCTTGCGTAAATGGCAATAGCCAGTCCTCCGCATAATGCATAATCTATCCCGGCTTGATCTAATTTTTGAGATAGTTTTTTAAGTTCTTCCAAAAGGTCCATTTCAATTCACTGATACTTGTCCTTTAAAGATGGTAATTATTATAAAGTAATTATGATTATAAACCAAACTAATTAACAGCAGGCTTTTCTTTATATTTTCCATCAGCAAACCTGTAGTATTTTATCTCTTTAACGGACCTAACCTTTTTGCAATATCCCTTATTCCATTTGTTGGTAACTGTAACATCATAATACTCAGATTTGGTATTCTTATTAAATGCATAATAGATTCCCTGCTTGTTCTTTGCCGCTGGTTCTATACACGCTCCTGGGCCAGCACCTTCTATTCCTTCATGTAATGAGACTTCTAGCGTTTCTTTATAGGGAACAATCAAGTAGATATAGTAATTTTCATAACCTTGATGTATGTCATTACCACGAATAAGCACTCCGTGTTTATCCACTCCAACCATGATCAGTTCTATCTTATCTATACTTTCAGAATCAATCTTCTCCTTATTTAGCCATCCCCATTTTCCTATGATATAAACGTACTTGTTTTTATTTTCCGCTATCCATATATTGTTGGATCTTCTAAAGACAAAACAACCTATCAAAGGGGCACAGGCATGGCAATCATACGTCTGATCCCCACCAGGCCTTGTCTGAGTGACCAAGATGTATTTCTCTATTCCCTTCTCTTTATACTTTGCCTCGAATGCTACGTATACTTCACCATACTTATCGTACGAAAAGTATTTCTTTAAATCATCTGGCAGATTGATGTCGCGCCATATTGCTGGTTCTTTGGGTCTTCCTTTTTCGATAGTCAGCTTACCATACATTGATTCAAGAACCTTTAGGGCATTAATTTCTCCAGTGATAACTTTGGTATCACCGCCGTGTGTCGATAAAGGCAGGATGACAGCAAAAATTACTGCTATAAATTTTGAAAGCCTCATATTATTATTTCACCTAATTTAATTACTAATTAGCATAACTGTTTTTTGTTTAAAAGAATTTTTAGGAAATATTTTTATACCCTTTCGCTTTCAAAGGATAACGAAGCTTCAAGGAAGAGGCAACGAAGCATGTTGAAAACTTTTGTTTTGCAGGCTGCTCAAAAAGGCTTAGAGGCAAGGCGCGCGAGAATCGAGCAGCGGAGCGTACTTTAAACGTACGTGAGCACGTGACATTCGAAGCGCAACGCAGGATATGATCCTTTTTCAGCAGTCTGCTATAACCAGCGCTTGCGGCGCCTGTAGGACTTAACATCCTTGTACGACTTCGCTATTCCCGATGCCGCCATGCCCAAATAGAATTCCTTAATATCCGGATTATCCGACAATTCTTTGGACGTTCCTTCCATCATGATCTTACCGTTCTCCATCACATAGCCGTAATGAGCAACCTGTAGGGCCATCCGGGCATTTTGTTCCACGAGAATTATTGTCGCTTGTTGATCTTCGTTTATTTTTTTAATTATGCGGAATATTTCCTGCACAACCAGCGGCGCCAGCCCCAGGGAAGGTTCATCAAGCAATAAAAGCTGGGGATGGGCCATCAAAGCACGGCCGATAACCAGCATCTGCAATTCGCCGCCGCTACAGTATCCTGCGAGCGCTTTTCTTCTTTTCACCAGAGCGGGGAAATAATTGTAAACAAGTTCCAGATCCTGTTTATAGGGCTTTCCGAATCGTGTGGCGGTGCCTACGCGCAGGTTTTCTTCAATCGTGAGATATTTGAAAGGCTGACGACCTTCGAGCACCTGAATAATTCCCTGACGGGTAATGAATTCCGGCGCCTGATTCTGAATATTGACACCGTTATAAATAATAGTTCCATCCGTGACTTCGCCGTTTTCGGGCTTCAACAGACCGGAGATGGCTTTTAACGTGGTTGTTTTTCCGGCACCGTTACTGCCCAGAAGCGACACAATGTTGCCACGCTCAACGGACAGTGAAACGCCCTTCAACACCTGAATGACTTCGGAATAGACCACGGAAATATTATTTAACTGTAAAAGACATTCTCCCATTTTTTATCCTAACTATCTCTTTACTAACCCCGCGTCGCTTCGCTTTGCGGGATAAGATAATCTATGAAATTTATTCAGCTGAAAAACGCAGAATAAATTTAAGATTATCTAATATGAGAATGGCCACAATCTGAAACTGGAACGGATGATCCTCCATAATTCGGCCAGACCCTTCGGTTCAATTAATATAAACAATACTATGGCCAGTCCGAAAACAAATTCCTTTAGCGGCGCCATGTTCAAGCCCAGACTGGTGATTGCGGGAACATTCATTAACACGCCGGTTAAAAACCGCAATAATTCATTGAGCAGAGTAATAAATGTCGCGCCGAAGATGGCGCCGGGAATATTGCCCATGCCGCCGATGATCACCATGGCGATATATTCAACGGAAAGCCCCAGATTAAAGGGTTCGGTCGTAATGCTCACCATGTAATAAGCCCAGAGAGCGCCGGCAAAACCGGCATAAAAAGAACTGATGCCGAAAGATAGCAGTTTGTATTTAAAAATCGGAATGCCCATCCCTTCGGCCGCCCGGTCATTATCGCGAATGGCAATGAAAGCCCGTCCGTATTTGCTGCGCATGATATTGATCGCAAACCAGGTCATGCAAACCAGACTGACGAAAATCAGGAAGAAAAATGCTTTATCCCCCGCTATCTGCCACTGCATGATTTGCGGCACCGGTAGAGTAATTCCCATTGTGCCTTTCGTCAGGCTGTCCCACTGGATCAAAACATATTCAATAATAAATTGCCCGGCCAGAGTGGCTATCGTCAAATAAAGCCCTTTCAGGCGTCCCGACGGTATGCCGATAATCATACCCACTAAAGCGGTAATGATACCTGCGGCAGGGATGGCGATATAGAATCCCACTCCCCATCTTGTGGCCATAATGGCCGCCGCATAGGCGCCCACGCCAAAAAATGCGCCATGCCCCAGAGATATCTGCCCGGTATAACCGATAAGGATATTGAGCCCGATGGCGGCAATGGCCGCGATACCGATGGTATTCAGAATGTAGAGCATATAAGGGCTTAAGAAGAATGGAGCAACGCCGAAAAGCAACGCCAGAAATATTCCGAGACTGACTCTGCTGAAGTCCGTTTCGAAAATATTTAATTCCTGCGCGTAATTTTCACGGTAGTTGCCGCAGGGATGAAAAGATAATTTCCTCATTTTGATTTCCTAGCCCCGATAAACGGGATAAGCGCGTTAACGAAATTATTTTCTGCTATAAAAGCGCAGAAAAGAATTTCTAACTTGCTAAACTCTTTCAATTTCCACCAGACCAAACAACCCGTAGGGTTTGACCATCAGAATAAATACTAAAACAATATAAGGTACTACATCGCGTAAAGATGTTGACAAATAACCGGCGGTAAATGTTTCCAGAAGTCCGATAATGATCCCGCCGATGATAGCGCCGCCGATACTGTCCAACCCGCCTAAAATAACCACAGGAAATACTTTCAGGCCGATGGAGCTCAAATCATGAACATTGACGCCGTTGATAATACCGAGGACAATGCCGCTCATGGAGGCGACCATCGCCGCAATGGCCCAGGAGAGCGCAAATACACGCCGGACATGAACACCGAGCGAAAGAGCGGCCTTTTGATTATCGGCGACGGAGCGCATATAAATACCCTGAGCTGATTTCTTAAAAAACAGACCGAACAGGACAAGAAAAATAACGCTGATAATCAGTGT
>Ga0182019_10001734_pt1 | contig 11086 bp, 6 predicted proteins | sample 812E2MmetaG_FD_120483 | JGI IMG/M metagenome (GOLD analysis project Ga0182019, IMG submission 120483) | Permafrost microbial communities from Stordalen Mire, Sweden - 812E2M metaG | ecosystem: Environmental > Terrestrial > Soil > Wetlands > Permafrost | place: Sweden: Stordalen | collected...
CCTCGGCCACCTCTTCTGACCTTGACGCCCTCGCCTTGCCGGCAGTATCGAGAGTCATCGTGCGCTCATCATCATTCACTGCAATCGCCCTTGCCGCCCTGGCCGTCGGCGCACCTGCCCTGCCGGCCCGCGCGGCCTCCTTGACGGTCGCCACCGAAAGCGACGGCTCACTCGCCGTCAAGGACGGCGAGCGGACCGTGGCCGCGTTCGCGCCCAAGACCGCCAAGGCCCAGCGCGGCCCGGCGTTGCTACGCGAGCTTTCGGTGGCGGGACATGCGGTGCTCGAAATCCGCATCCCGGTGCAAGCCGAGGGCGGCAGGCGCGAGGAGGTGTGGCTCGCGGAACGCACGAGCGCCGGACCGAAGGTCATCTGGTGGAACGTGGCGGGAGCGGCCGACGCCGACGGGGAGACATCGGTGGTCATCAAGGTCGCGCGTGAGGGCATCGAGGAATATCAGACCGCCCGCCGGCTCTCCCGCTGCGATGGCGCCGATGTGGCGCTCTTCCGTCGAACCTGGGATTTTGCTGGCCGGACCTTCCGGGCCGCCGGACCTTCACTGCCCGCGCCCGCGGCGACCACGGTCCAGGCCCGCCGCGGGAACGCGCCCACCGGCCAGCCCCTCGGCGGTTACTTCTTTTCCGCGGCCTCTTCCTCGGCCGGCGCCACCGCGCAAGCCGCGCAGCTCCGGCCGCCGGCGGCGGTCAACGACGACAACCCCGGCACGGTATGGTCCACCGAGGGCGCGGGACGCGGCCACCTGCTCACCGCCCGCTCGAGCGGCGGCTTCGCCATCACCGGCTTGCGCCTCTTGCCTGGCGACACGAGCAGCGAAAGCCGCTTCCGCGCCAGCGCCAAGCCCAAGCGCCTGACCCTAGTTTTCGGCCGCGATCCGGCCCAGAACGTCGAGGCCGATCTGATCGAGGATGCCGACGGCGGGGGCAAGCGCTTCCGCGAGCCGTTCTGGATCGCCTTGCCCAAACCCGTGGCCTCGGCCTGCGTGACCGTGGTGGTGCGCGACACGACCTCGGACAAGAGCCCGATGGCCATCGCGGATCTCGAGGTGATGACCGAGCTCGACGGACCCGAGGCCGCCGATCGTCTGATAGCGAGCCTCGCGCAAGGCACCTCGTGCCAGGCGCGAACGCCCCTGCTCGTGCGTCTCGGCGCACCTGCCCTGGCCAAGGTCAGCACGGCCATCGCCCAGGCCACGTGGGGCGCCGGACGTGCGTGCCTAGTCGCCGCGCTCGACGCGCTCGTGGCCGCCGGCACGGCGCCCACGCCGGCAGCGGCCGCGGCCCTGGTCGCCGCCATCGACCACGCCACCCCCGACGAGGAGAAGACGATCCTCAAGCTCCTGCCGGCCATGGCCGATGCGCCCGTTGCCGCCCTGGCGGCGTTGCTGCTCGACGACCAGCGCGCCGACGACACCCGCGCGCGCGCGGCCCGCGTCCTCGCCGCCATCGACAAGGAAGAAGCTCGCGCGCGCCTGTTCGCGGCCGTGGGCCGTGGCAGCCGCGACCTGCGCAAGGCGGTGCGAGCCATCGTGGCGTCCTTGAAGTCGCCGGCGCTCGCCGCGGCGCTGGCCCAGTTGCGGGCGACCGCGAGCGCTGACGGCGCCCGGCGCGCCGATCTCCTGGCCAGCCTGGGCGCCCTCGCCGCGCGCGAGCCCGCCGCGCGCCCCGCGGCCCTAGTGGCCTTGCGGGCCACACTCGACGGGACAGCCGCTTTCGAGGAAAAGGCGCGCGCCATCGAGGGCCTCGGGCTCGTCCACGATCCCACCGCCGTCGAGGCGCTCGCCGCCCTCCGCGCCAGCGGCAGCGATGCCGTGCTCCGCAGCCTGGCCGTGGGCGAGCTGGTCAATGCCGAGGGCGTCGCGGTCGCGCCGGCCTTGCGCGCGGCCCTGGACGACACGGATCCGCAGGTACGCGAGATCGCCGCCGCCGGCCTCGGCCGCAGAGGCGACAAGGAAGCCGCCCCGCGCCTCATCGCGGGGGCCAAGCAAGAGCCGTGGCCGCGGGTGCGCCGGGCGGAGATCGCGGCCCTGGGCGAGCTGTGCACGCCAGACGGCAACGAGCTACTCCTGCGCGCCTTCGGCAAGGACGTCGAGGACGTCCGCCAGGTGGCTTTGGCTGGCATCGCCCGCTGCTACCAGGCGCGCGCCACGGGAACGCTCTTGCGCACCCTCGGCCGCCAAGCGGAGGCCGCGGACATGCGCTCGCTGGCGGCGCGCCTGCTGGCCGAGCGCAAGGACGCGCGATTGGTGCCGGGGCTGACCGAGGTCCTGACCCGCCTTCTCACCGAGTCCCAGGCCGACCTGTCCCTGGAAGCCGTCATCGCCGACACCGCCATGGCGCTGGCCTCGATCCGCACCGCCCCGGCAATCTCGGCCCTGGCCAGTCTGATTTCCGACTCGCGTCCGTCCGTGCAGCGCATCGCCGTCGACGCCCTCGGGGTGGTGTGCGATCCGGGGGCCGGCGCGACCGCCCTGCGCGCGGCCGTCAAGGCCAAGGACGAGTCGGTCGCCAGCCGCGCGGCCGCGGCCGCTACGCACTGCCGCGAGCCGCGCTAAGTCGCCGCTCAAAGATAACTTTAGCAGGTGCGCGGCCGATCCATCCCGGCTGGCTGCGTCGCTCGTCGCTCCTCGCCATCCGGGCGCCTCGGCCGCGCTCTTTGCACAAGTTATCTTTTCGCGGCTCCTAACGCGAGCCAATCGCCAGCGACCGGTTGACCCCTGCGACGGCGCGTGTAAGAAATCTCCCTCGATGATCAAGTACGCGCATGTTCAAGAATGGGTCGATCGCATGGCGGCCATGTGCCAGCCCGACAGTGTCTATTGGTGCGATGGCACGGAGGAAGAAAGCCGCAGGCTGACCGCCGAAGCCGTGAAGACCGGCGAGCTCATCGAGCTCAACCAGACGGCGCTGCCCAACTGCTACCTGCACCGGACCGCGGCCAACGACGTGGCGCGCACCGAGCACCTGACGTACATCTGCACCAGCTTTCAGGGCGACGCGGGCCCGACCAACAACTGGATGAGCCCGCGCGAGGGCTACAGCAAGGCGCGCGAGTACTTCTCGGGGGCCATGCGCGGCCGCACCATGTACGTGGTGCCCTTCGCCATGGGGCCCATCGGCTCGCCGTTTTCCAAGATCGGCATCGAACTGACCGACAGCATCTACGTGGTGCTCAATATGCGCATCATGACCCGCATGGGCGACCCCGTGCTCGATGCGCTCGGGCCGGCCGGCGAGTACACCCAATGCCTGCACAGCAAGGCGAACCTCGACGTCAACCGTCGTCTCATCCTGCACTTCCCCGAGGACAACGCCATCTGGTCGGTCGGGTCGGGCTACGGTGGCAACGTCTTGCTCGGCAAGAAGTGCCTTGCCCTACGCATCGCCTCGGTGCAAGCCCAGCGCGAGAAGTGGCTGGCCGAGCACATGCTCATCCTCGGCATCGAGGAGCCCAGCGGCCAGATCCAGTACATCGCGGCGGCCTTCCCCAGCGCGTGCGGCAAGACCAACCTGGCCATGCTGCTGCCGCCCGAGGGCCTTAAGATGAAGGGCTACCGCATCTGGACCGTGGGCGACGACATCGCCTGGATGAAGGTCGATACCGACGGCCAGCTGTGGGCAGTCAATCCCGAGATGGGCTTCTTCGGCGTGGTGCCCGGCACCAACTCGAAGAGCAACTACAACGCCATGGCCACCATCAACCGCGATACCATCTACACCAACGTCGCGCTCAAACCCGACGGCACCGTGTGGTGGGAAGGCCACGACGAACCGCCACCCGCCGAGGCGCTCGACTGGCAGGGCAAGCCGTGGCAGCCGGGCCAGAAGGACAAGGACGGCAGGCCCATCGTCTCGACCCACGCCAACGCTCGGTTCACCGCGCCCTTCACCAACTGCCCCACGCATTCCTTCCGTTTCGACCAGCACCACGGCGTGCCCATCCAGGCCCTCATCTTTGGCGGCCGGCGCGCCACCCTGGCGCCCCTGGTCTACGAAGCCTTGAGCTGGGAGCATGGCGTGTACCTGGGCGCGAGCATGGCCAGCGAGCGCACCGCCGCGCAGGTTGGTGCCGTTGGCGAGGTCCGCCGCGACCCTATGGCCATGCTGCCCTTCTGCGGCTACAACATGGCCGACTACTTCGGCCACTGGCTCGAGATGGGCGCGCGCATCCGCCACCGACCCAAGATCTTCCATGTGAACTGGTTCCGCACCGACGAGCGCGGCCAGTTCCTGTGGCCGGGCTACGGAGAGAACCTGCGCGTCATCGAGTGGATACTCGCGCGCTGTCGCGGTGATGTCGCCGGCGTGGAAACCCCGGTCGGGCGGGTGCCCAATCCCAAGGACATCGACATGACCGGTCTCGACCTGCCGCCGGAAAACATGCAGAAGCTCCTGGCGGTCAATCCCAAGGATTGGTTGGCGGAGATCGACGCCATCGGCCAGTTCTTCGAGACCTTCGGTACGCGCATGCCCGACGAACTGTGGCAACAGAACGAGGCGCTGCGTAGCCGGATGCTGGCCACCAAGCGGTAACCGCGGCCGCGGCAAGAAAAAGGGGCCTTCCCTGGCGGGGAGGCCCCTTGCATCAGCTGCCTTGGAGAAGGCGTGCGCTACTTCTTCTTGCCCTTCTTGCCAGCCGCGGGCGGAGCCGCCTCTTCCGGCTTCGGAGCGGCCTTGGCGGCCTCGAGCTCCTTCCTGGCCGCGGCCAGAGCGGCTTCGCTCGCCGCAACCCTTCCCCTGAGCGCACCCAGTTCCGCCGACGAGGCGGCCTGGGCCTTTGCCGCAGCCTCGGCCGCGGTCGTCGCCTTCGCGAGAGCATCCTTGCACTCCTTGTCCTCGCAAGCCGTCGTGCTGACGAGGAGCATTCCACCGAGAACGAGAGCCGATAGCGCCTTGAGTGTACGGGTCATTGAGATCTCCTTGCTGGGTTGATGTCGGAATACGCCCTTGCGCATCCCGTAGGGAAAAGCTGCCGCCTATCTACTTACGGAAGGGCCCTGCTGTCAAATGCCGTCGGCAGCGAGAGGGGCTAGATTGCGAAAGCGGCTTCGACTATTCTGCGCGGCATGAAAAAACGCGTCTACAACTTCGCCGCTGGTCCCGCCACGCTTCCCTACGAGGTTCTCGAAGCCTCCGCCGCTGCCCTCCTCGATTTTCAGGGCAAGGGCTTTGGCATCGCTGAATGCAGCCACCGAGGCAAGGATTTCGATGGCGTTCTCGATGAGACGATCGCCAGATGCCGGGCCCTGCTCGCGATTCCCGACACCCACGATGTCCTCTTCGTGCAAGGCGGTGCCACCCAGCAATTCGCCGTCATCCCCATGAATTTCCTCTCCGGCCCGGCCGACTACGTAGTGAGCGGCGAGTGGTCGAAGAAGTCTGCCGACGTCGCCAAGGGCGTGGGGGGCGACAAAATTCGCGTGATCGCAACCAGCGAGGCCACGCAGTTCGACCGACTGCCCGCGCCGATTTCGCCCGACCCGACGGCGGCCTATCTGCACATCTGCTCGAACGAGACCGTGCACGGCAACCGCTTCCCCGAGTGGCCGTCGCACGCGACCCTGGTCGTGGACGCCAGCTCGGAAATCATGTCGCGGCCCCACCCCGTCGCCCGCACCGCCATCATCTATGCTGGCGCGCAGAAGAACCTCGGCCCCGCGGGCGTCGTGCTGATGATCGTGCGCAAGGATCTCTACGACCGCATTCCCAAGAGCGTGCCGAAGATCCTGAGCTACAAGGCGCACGCCGACGCCAAGAGCTGCCTCAACACGCCGCCGACCTTCGGCATCTACGTTCTGCTCGAAACCTTCCGGTGGATGGAGCGACAGGGCGGGCTACCCGCCATCGAGAAGCGCAACGCCGAAAAGGCGATGGCCATCTACGACGCCATCGACCAGTCGGGCGGCTTCTACAAGGGCACCGTGGCCGACAAGGCCGTACGCAGCCACATGAACGTCACCTTCAAACTGCCGAGCGACGAGCTGACCGACAAGTTCATCAAGGAAGCGGCGGCCAAGGACATGATTACGCTCAAGGGCTACCGCACCGTCGGCGGCATCCGCGCCTCGATCTACAACGGCATGCCCGTCGAGGGTTGCCAGCTTCTGGCCAGACACATGCGGGAGTTCGCCCAGCGGAACGGATAGCCAGCTGGATTCACCACAGAGGCGCAGAGAGCGCAGAGAACGGAGGAAGAAGGGTTCCGGAATCCGGATCCGAATTCTTCCCCTTCCGTCCTCTGCGCTCTCTGCGCTCTCTGCGGTGAAATAGCATTCTTCCATGTCCCTCGCGCAGTTTGCCGACGTCCATTTCGGTTTCCCGGGTAAGGACATCCTGACGGGGGCTTCCCTGCTCATCCGGCCCGGCGATCGGCTGGCGCTCCTCGGGCCGAACGGCACGGGCAAGTCCACCGTGCTCAAGCTCCTGGCCGGCGAGCTGGCCGCGGATGCGGGCGACGTGCGCGTGCTTGGCCGCTTCACCGTGGCCTATCTGCAACAGTCGCAGCAGCTCAGTGGCGAGGGAACCGTGCTGGATGCCCTGCTCGAACCCTTCGCGCACCTGCACGAGATGCACGACGAAATGGTGCGCCTGGAAGCGCGGCTGGGCGCGGCCGACCCGGCGGAGCTCAAGCGCTACGGGGAGCTGCAAGAGCGCTATCGCATCGAGGGCGGCTACGACATCGAGAGCCGCGTGCGCGCCCTCACCGAGGAGGTCGGCCTCGACAAGGCGGATCTGGCCCGCGCGGTGAGCACCCTGTCCGGCGGCGAGCGCGGCCGCCTGGAGCTCGCGAAGGTGCTGGCGCGGCAGCCCGATCTCCTCCTGCTCGACGAGCCGACCAACCACCTCGACCTGGCCGCCATCGAGCGGCTCGAGGCCCACCTGGCCGAATATCCCGGCGCCTTCATCGTGGTGTCGCACGACCGCGTCTTCATCCAGCGGACGTGCCGGGAAATCATCGAGCTCGAGGACGGCGAGTTCGTCCGCTACGCGTATCCCTACGACCAGTACGTGGTCGAGCGCGACGCGCGCCTCGAACGCGCCCGCGTCGAGTACGAACGGCAGAAGGAGCACGTCGAGAAGACCGAGAATTTCATCCGCAAGAACCTCGCCGGGCAGAATACCAAGCAGGCGCAAAGCCGCCGGCGCATGCTGGAGAAACTTGAACGCCTGGAACGGCCCGAGGACAACTGGCAACTGGCCGGCAAGATCGCCCTACGCTTCTCCGCCGGCGGCGACCTGGGCGGCAAGGAGATCATCCGCGCGCCCCACATCACCGTCGGCTATCCGGACAAGCCGATTCTGAAGGACGTCACCGTCAACATTTATCGTGGCGACCGCGTCGGCATCGTCGGCCCCAACGGCTGCGGCAAGAGCACGCTGGTCAAGACCCTCGTCGGCGAGCTGCCGCCGCTTCTCGGCACGGTCGAGCGCGGCGCGGCCGTGCGCCTCGGCTACTTCGACCAGAAGCTCAGCACGCTCTCGGAAGAACGCACCGCCATCCAGGAGATCCAGTCGGTGCGTGACGACCTGTCGCCGGAGGTCGTGCGCAGTTATCTGGCCAAGTTCCGTTTTTTCGGCGACGACCCCTTCCGCACCGTGCGCGGATTCTCCGGCGGCGAGCGCAGCCGCCTGGCCCTGGCCAAGATGCTGATGTTCCCGCGCAACGTGCTGGTCATGGACGAGCCCACCAACCACCTCGACATCCCCGCGCGCGAGACCCTGGAACACGCGCTCGACGGCTTCCCGGGCACGCTGGTCGTCATCAGCCACGACCGTTACTTCCTGGATCGCATCTGCCAGCGCCTCTTCGTGTTCGCGGGCGAAGGCCTGGAAAGCCACATCGGCAACTACTCCGATTGGCGCGAGCACCGGCGCCGGCAGGCCGAAGCCGTCAAACCCGCGGCTGCTGCCGCTCTGGCGCCGCGCCTGCCGCCGTCCGCCACCGAAGCCACCCGCAATGCCAAGAAAGATCGGGAGCGGCAGCAGCGCCGCCTGGAACGGCTGGTCGCCTCGCTGGAGGAGGAAATCGCCCGCGTCGAGACCGAGCTTGCCGCCTTGCGCGCCCAGCTCGCCCTCGACCACGGCGGTGACTGGAAGAAGCTGCACGAGCTGGCCGATCAGGAGCGCGAGCTCGATGCTCTCCTCGCCAAGCGCATGGCCAACTGGGAGAAAGCCTCGGCTGAGTTGCAGGCATTCCTGGCAGGCGAGCCCTGAGCACGCCGGCAATGACCCCGACCTCCTGCGACACTCACGGGACTGAGGTTATGGGCGGGCAGCCAAAGCGCGCCTCGATGGTCTTGACCTGAAACGCCTGGATCTCATCGCAGTAGACGCCGGTGACGCGCGCCACGGGGGGATTGACCGAGGTGTCCAGACGCCAACCGTCGCCCGAAGTACGCGGGATCTGCTGGCCATCGAGGTAGAGGGCAACCGCCGAATTGTCCTGCGGCTCGGTCTTGAAGGGCAGCACGCAAGAGGGGCGCGTGACCCCGCCGAAGATCTGTTCGACGGCCAGTTGCAGCTCGACCGGATCGTTTGCCGAGTAGTAGCCTGGGCTGCCCGGCGAGGCCGCCGCCCCCCCCGCGTGCGCCAGGGCATCGAGACAAGCGGCTACCCCGGTCGTGTCGGCCGCGAGATCCGGTCCCACGCCCAGTACGATGACCCGGACACCGGCCGATACCAGAGCTGCCACCTCGGCCAGGGCATCGGCGCAGGCGCCGGTCGCGGGCGTCGTTGCGCTGGAAAGCGCACCCGCCAGCGTGCAGTTGGGCGCGCCGTCGGTGGCCAGGAGCACGTAGCGATTCTCGATGCCGTCGGCGAGAGCGTCGTAGTAGCCAGCGGCCGCGCGCAGCGCCGCCGCGGTGGGCGTGTTGCCATCCACGGGCGAAGCGGCGGCGATGGCCGCGACCACGGCCGCGGCGTTGTCCGCCGCCACGCCCACCGTGGGCGCCGAGGCACAACAACCGGCAACCGCCTGCCCCGAGCAGCCCTGCCGCCCCGGCAACTCTTGATAGCCGATGCGCACATGCTCCGCGAAGGCGGTGACGACGCCCGTGAGCTCGGATGCCACGGCCTGCTGGCGCGTGCCAGAGCCGAAGGCGGTGTCCATCGAGCCCGAACGATCGAGCAGGATGAGGAGATCGGCCGGCTGCGGGACGAGTGGCACGGTCGCCTTGATCGAGCAGCCGAGGGAGTTGGGCACGCCGTCGTCCGGGACGAGGGCGACGGCGTCCCGCCGGCCACCGCCGTCGGTCGTATCGTCCACGTCCGCGCACGCGAGCGAGCCCGCCACGCCGAACGCCAGCAGGATTGACCTTCCTTGGATCACCCAGGGGATTGTACCGGGTTCGCGGGCACTTTTCCGCCTCTTGCTTGCCGGCAAAAAGCCGGGTACTCCTACTCGCCTGCCATGATCGAAGCAAACCAGCTCTCCAAGTATTTCGGCGAGCGGGCGGCCATCCGCGATCTCACCTTCGCCATCGCCAGCGGCGAGGTGGTCGGCCTGCTCGGGCTCAATGGCGCGGGCAAGACCACCACCTTGCGCGTGCTCTCGTGTCTGCTGCTGCCGACCGCCGGGACCGTACGCGTGGACGGCATCGAGGTAACGGAGGATCCCTACGCCATCCGGCGCAAGATCGGATTCCTCCCCGACCTGCCGCCGCTCTATCCCGAGATGACCGTCGGCGACTATCTCGGCTTCGCCGCCCGCTTGCGCCAGGTGCCTGGCCGCGAGGTGCCCGCGCGCGTCGCCGAGGCCGAGGCCAAGACCGCCCTGGGTGACATGCACCGCGAGATCATCGGCGAGCTGTCGCACGGCTACCGCCAGCGCGTCGGCCTGGCCCAGGCCATCGTGCACAAGCCCGCCCTGCTCATTCTCGACGAGCCGGCGGCCGGCCTCGACCCCGCGCAGATCGTGGAAATGCGCCATCTCCTGCGCGGCCTGCGCGGCGAACACACCGTGCTTATCTCCAGCCACTTTCTCACCGAGATCAGTCAGACCTGCGACCGCCTGTTGGTCATCCACGACGGCGAGCTGGTCGGGCAAGGGACCGAGGCGGAACTGGCTTCGTCCATGGGTCAAGGCGGCCACACCATCGAAGTCGAGGTGCGCGGCCAGCCCGCCGACATCGCCGCGCGCCTCGCTGCCCTGCCCGGGGTCACGCAGGCACGAAGCATGGAAGCATCCGAGGCCGCCACGGTGTGGACGATCTCGGCCGGCGCCGACGTCCGCGCCGAGGTCGCGCGCCTGCTGGTTTCTTCCGGATGCGATCTCCTGCGGCTGGAATCGCGAGCCTCGGTCAGTCTGGAATCCATCTTCATGGCCATGACCCACAAGCCGGCTGGAGGACCGCAATGACCGCCATCTGGCTCATCGCCCGCCGCGAGCTCGGCGCCTACCTGCGCACCTGGAGTGGCTACGTCATCGCCGCGGCCGCGCTCTTGGTGCAAGGCATCCTCTTCCACGCGATCGCGCTCGGCAGCGAACACAGCCGGCTCTCGACCGAGGTGCTCAGCATGTTCTTCTGGACGTATAGCGGCGTGATCATGACCGCCTCCGTGCTCCTCTCCATGCGCCTGCTCGCGGAGGAACGGCAGATGGGCACCGTGGTGCTGCTCGCTTCCTCGCCGGTGCGCGAACGCGAGATCGTGCTCGGCAAGTTCCTTTCGGCCATCGTCTTTCTCATCCTCATCACCCTGCCCAGCGTTTTCATGCCGCTGCTCATCCTGGTCAACGGCAAGCTGTCCGTCGGGCACGTGGCCGCCGGCTATCTCGGCCTCTTCCTGCTCGGCAGCGCGTCGCTGGCCATCGGCACCCTGGGCTCCACCCTCGCCCGTTCCCAGCTCCTGGCGGTGATCATCTCGGGCGCCATGCTGGTCGGCATGATCCTCCTCCATCCCTTGGGCAGCCTCACCCAGCGGCCCCTGGACGAGGTTCTCTTCGCCCTCGGGATCTGGCACAAGCATTTCCCGCCATTCCAGTCCGGCATGATTCACCTGCGCGACGTCGTCTACTACCTGGCGGTCACCTATTTCGCGCTCTTCGTGGCCACGCGTGTCCTGGAGGCCCGGC
>Ga0182019_10001735_pt1 | contig 11084 bp, 6 predicted proteins | sample 812E2MmetaG_FD_120483 | JGI IMG/M metagenome (GOLD analysis project Ga0182019, IMG submission 120483) | Permafrost microbial communities from Stordalen Mire, Sweden - 812E2M metaG | ecosystem: Environmental > Terrestrial > Soil > Wetlands > Permafrost | place: Sweden: Stordalen | collected...
AGGAAGGGGTTGACGGGGTGCTTGAGCTTGACCACCAGCGTCAGTGGCGTGGGCGTGCTCATCGAGGCCACCGGCTTGAGCATGTAAGCGGGCGCCTGACCGACCGCGAGACGGCGCTCGAAGCTGCGCTTGACCGCCTCTGAGGTCAGGGCGCTGCCGTCGTGGAAGTGCACGCCGGCGCGGATCTGGAAGGTGTAGGTGAGACGGTCGGGGGAGACCGTCCAGCTCGTCGCGAGCGCACCGATCAGCTTGGTGGAGGCAGGCGCGTAGGTGAGCAGGCCTTCATAGGCAGAGAGGATCACCGAGTTGCCCTCGATGTCATAGAAGATGTCCGGGTCCGGCACCGACATGTCCGCCAGGTAGGGAATCCGCAGGATGTCGTTGGTGGCGGCGCTCGCACCGCTCGCCGTGGTGCTCGAGGTCGAGCTCGTGGAGGCGGCGCCGCAGCCGGCAAAGATCAAGCCGGTCACGACGAGCAGGGCAAGGGCGAGGCGGTGTCGGTGGTTCATCAAGTCATCCTTTGATCGAGTCTGCGATTGGCGTGATCACCAATGAGGTTGGCCACGAGCGCGAGCAGCGCTACGGCTGCGGCGGGTGCAATCGGCACCCACCAGTGCCCAAACAGGTACTCAAGGCCCTGTGAACTCATGGCTCCGAGCTCCGGCGCCGGCGGCGGCGCCCCCAGCCCGATGAAAGAGAGACTGGAGAGGGCGAGGATCAGGTTGCCGACGTCCAGCGACATCGTCACGATCACGGGAGCGAGGGCTCCGGGAACGAGGTGGCGCAGCAGGAGTCGCACACGACCGACGCCCGCGAGACGGGCAGCTTCGGCGTGTGGACGCGCGGCGAGCGCCCGCACCTCACCGCGCACGATGCGCGCATACCACGGCCACCACACGATGCTGAGCGCGAGCAGCGTGTGAAACAGACTGGGGCCGATCGAGGCGATCACGGCGATCGCCAAGACAGGCGCGGGCAGGGCAAGGAACAGGTCGGTGAGACGCATCAACAGCGTGTCCACGAACCCGCCGGTAGCTCCCGCCAGCGCACCGATGAGCCCACCGAAGAGGGCGCCCACGGCGATCACGCCCACGGCGCCCAGCCACGACTCGCGGATCCCGTAGAGCACCCGCGAGAAGACGTCGCGGCCGATGTCGTCGGTGCCAAAGGGGTAGCTCAGCGACGGCCCGTGCAAGGGCCCGATCGCGGTGATGCCGCGGGCGGTGTGAGTCGCAAGCAGCGGTGCCGCAAGCGCGATGAGCGTCATCACGGCGACGGGGATGAGCGCGCCCAGGATCCCGGCCCGTGCGCTCTCACCGAAGGCAAGATCACGCCGGCGCCACAGGCGCACACGCAGTGGCTGGCGCAACTCGAGGGGCTCCGGCTTACCGGTTGCGAGCGCCGCCGCGCCCGCCACGCGCCTGTCGGCCGTGAGGCTCATGCTGCCTCCGCGAGATTGGGCACGGCTGCAATCAGCTCACGCGTGTAGTGATGCTCGGGCGCTGTGAAGATCTGCTCGGTTGGTGCGTGCTCGACGACCAGTCCCTCCTTCACCACTGCCACCTCATCGGCGACCGCACGGGCCGCAGCGAGATCGTGGGTTACAAACAGGAGCGCGATCCCGAGCGTCGCGCGCAGCTCGCAGAGGAGGTTGAGCACCTGGGCGGCGAGTGACACGTCGAGCGCGGAGACCGGCTCATCGCAGGCGAGCAGTGCCGGCGGCACGACGATCGCACGGGCGATGGCGGCGCGCTGTCGCTGGCCTCCGGAGAGCTTGCGTGGCAGCACCGCCGCGACCTCGGCCGGTAGTCCGACCGCTTCCAGTGTGCCGGCAACACGGGCTGCACGCTCGCCGCGGGGCACGTTCAGAGTGGCCAGGCGCTCGGCGATCTGCGCGCCGACGGGCATCCATGGCGTCAAGGAGGCGCCGGCATCCTGGAAGATCAGCTGGGGCGAAGCCCCAGGGCCGAGCGTGACCCTGCCGGCGGTGGGGGTGAGCAGCCCGACGACTGCGCGCAGCAGCGTCGACTTGCCCGAGCCGGACTCGCCGACGATCGCGAGCGATCCGGCCGCCGGCACAGACAGGTCGATCCCGGCGACAGCCCGCAAGGGCTCGCTCGCCGCGGCGAACGGGTGCCGGCGCGGGCGCGGGAAGTGGCATTCAAGGCCCTCCACGACGACGGCCGGGATCGGGATGACACCGCTTGCCACGCGCAGGCTATGCGCCGAGGAGAGCTCTGAGCCCACTCTGGCCCTGGGCGCCGTCGCCGGCCAGCAATCCAGAGAGCCGGCGTGGTGGCACTCGCAACGCTGCCCGCCGTCGACCACGACCGGCGGCGACTCGGCGCACCGCTGGCTGGCGCTCGGGCAGCGCACCGCGAAGGCGCAGCCCGGGGCAACATGGCGAGGATCGGGGGGCTGGCCCGGGAGCGTCGGGAGGTCGCCACCGGCGATCGAGCCGTCGAGGCGCGGGCGGCTTGCGAGCAGCCCGACCGTGTAGGGGTGACGGGGACGGCCGAGGACCTCGCCTGCTGATCCGAGTTCCACCACCCGCCCCGCATAAGCCACCGCGATGCGGTCGCAGACGCGGGCGGCCACGCCGAGATCGTGCGTCACGAGCAGCAGGGCCACACCGCGATCGCGCGCTGCGCCCGCGAGCAGGTCCAGCACGCGCGCCTGGACCGTCACGTCGAGCGCCGTCGTCGGCTCATCGGCAACGATCAGGCGCGGCGTGCGGGCCAGCGCCATCGCGATCATCACCCTTTGGCGCAGGCCGCCTGAGAGCTCATGGGGGTAGCAGCGGGCCTTGATGCGCGGCTCGGGGATACCGGTCTGCGCGAGCAGCTCGTGGATCGAGTCGGGCTCGCCGCCGCCCAGAGCCTCGGCAACCTGCGCCTCGATGCGCATCGACGGGTTGAGTGAGCCCATTGGGTCCTGGAAGACAGCGGTGATGTAGGAGCCGCGCCTGGCCCGGCGCTGCTCCTCGCCGGCGGCGACCATGTCCTCTCCGTCGAGTCGCACCGTTCCCGAGACGTCGGGGTGGGGGCTGCGGGGCAGCAGGCCGAGGGCCGTCAGGCCGAGCACGGTCTTGCCCGAGCCGGACTCGCCGACGAGACCCACGATCTCGCCGCGCGCGACCTCGAGCGTCGCCCCTCTCAGCGCGTGGACGTCGCCTCCGGGGGCACGGAAGGTGACGTGCAGGTCCTCCACCTGCAACGCGGGCTTGGGGGCGACGATGCTCATGCCGGCAGGCTCATCTCTTCGCGCTTGCCGGCGAGACCCGAGAACACCTCGAGCACCTCATCGCTCGTGACCAGGCAGTCGCGCTGGAGGTAGCGCATCGCTGCGAGCGCGGCCTCGTGGGCCGCGAGCGATGACCCCCCGACGCAATCGGTCACGACATGGCAGCGGTAGTCGTGCTGGTGGGCGTCAGCGAAGGTGTAGTGAACACAGACGTCTGTGAGCGCTCCCACCAGCACCACCGTCTGGATCTCGTATGACTTCAGGATGAGCTCCAGCTCGGTGGCGAAGAACGCCGAGTAGCGACGCTTGCGGATCAAGTACTCCTCGGGGCTGGGCTCGATGCCGTCAGCAAGCTCCGTGTCGAGGTCGCCCTCGAGACAGTGAACCGACTCCTGCCCGTCGAGCTCGCGGCCGAAGTCCACCAGCGAGCGCTTGTGGACCTCTTGGATGAAGATCGGAGGGATGCCTGTCCCGCGCGCTGCGGCCAGGATCGCGCGGGTGCGCTCGTGGCGCTGTTCGCCGCCGGCCATGATCGCGATCCCGTGCTCGCCGGGCAGCACCTCGCCCTTCTGGACGTCGATCAGAATCAGAGCGGTCCTGCCGATCAGCTGCAAAAGACGACCTTTCCAACGCAAAATGCCCGAGAGAACACGATGTCTCCCGGGCTTTTATCCCTCCGTGTCAGCTCGGCTATGTAGGTGCCGGCCTGCCCTCTCGGACCAGTCCTGCCAGTGGCGGCAGCGGAACCCTAGGGCGAGATCGACTATGGCAGCGGCCACTCTGGGGCTGCATGATCAGCGGGCCAAAATTTGCGAGCGCGGGTTCGACAGGCGTTGAGTGCCCCAGATGAGGCTGATCTGGCCGGCAGGACGCGGAGCGCTGAGGCTGGCGACGGGTATACAGAATAGGTCGGTTTGCTGGAACTCGGGAGTCTGGTTACGCTAGGGGCAGGCCAGGGTTGAGGCGGTGAGAGGAGCCCGCCCAGGTACCGCTACCTAAAGGAGGGCACCCCGTCACCATCTTGGTTGGCGGGGTGCGGTGCGCGTCGGTCTGGCAGTCGCACTCGTGGCGATCGACAGCATCTTTCCAACTGTCGAACCCTTAGGAGTTTTGTCTCCTCCGTTAACTACTGATCAAAGGCGGGGCGGCACACCGATGCGACGGTCCCCGCGCATCGGCGAGGTTAGGTACTGCGATGTTGCGCCTTGCCCGTGTCTCGATCCAACGCCCAAGGGCAGCGCTGCTGGCGTGGGGCCTCCTTGCAGCCGTGTTGAGCGTTATCGGGCTCGGGGTTGCGCATTCGCTCTCACCCTCGATCGTCGTCGTTCCCGGCACCGAGTCCTCGCGCGCACAGCAACTCGCGACCGCTCGCTTCGGGCCGACCCAGCTCGTGCCGATCTTGCTGCGCGGCCCGCGAGCGCAGCTCGAAGTCCAGGGACCGAAGCTCGTGCGCGCGCTCGTCGAACGTCCTCACACGCGGGCACTCTCGGCGTGGGACGCCGGCTCGGCCTCGCAGGGACTGCGTCCCAGCGCCACCGCCGCGATGATCGTCGTCTCGGTTGATCGCTCCGAGAAGAACGTCGTCAGCCATGACCAGCCTCAGATCGAAGGGCTCGTCGCTCGCCTTCTGAAGGCACCCGTACACGCCAGCGTGACCGGCCAGCCCTCGATCGACCGCGCCCTGAAGAACCAGGCTCTCGACTCGACCCTGCGCTCGGAGCTGATCGCTCTCGGACTGCTGTTCCTGCTGCTGACGCTGGCGCTGCGAGCCCCTCTCGCCGCGGCGATCGTGACGCTGCTCGGCGCGGGCACGGTGCTGTCGGCCGACGGACTGATGGCGCTGCTCGGCAAGGTGATCGACACCGACCCGATCGCCGTGGCGCTGGCCTCGATGACCGGTCTCGGGCTCGGTGTCGCCTATGCGCTGCTGATCCTCGATCGCTTTCATCAGCAAGGTCGCCCCCCGGGCGCCAATCCGCGCGACAGCGCGCTAGGCGCTGCCACCGCGGTCGCGACGACCGGCCGGGCGGTGCTCGTGGCCGGAAGCGGCCTGATCCTCGCCCTGATCCTGGCCACCGCGATTGCACCGACGAAGATCCTCACCTCGCTCGGCATCGGCGTGCTGTTGTGCGCCGCGCTGGCGGTCGGAGGGGCCGTTGTCGTGATGCCCGCGATGCTCACGCTGTTCGGCGGCAGGGTCGTAAGCGCAGCTGCCGGCGCGCCCGCGGCGATCACGCGCGACTGGGATCGCCTCGTTGGCGCCGGCGCGTGGGTGCGCAGGCGCGCGGTGCTCGCAGGAGCGCTGGCGACTGCGGCGATGCTCGCCCTGGCGGTGCCGGCGCTCTCGCTGCACACGGGACCACCGGACGTGAGTCAGCTGCCGAAGGGTGACCCCGCGCGTCAGGCGTTTGAAGACGTCGCACGGGCGATGGGCAACGGCTGGCCGACCCCTTACAACCTGGTCGTCGCGAGCCCGCATGGGCCGATCACAACCGCGGCGAGTCTGAGCGCGCTCGATCGTCTGCAGCAGCAGATCGCGCACGATCCAGCCGTGGCATCGGTGGCGGGGCCGGGTGAGCTCAGCGCGCAGACCAAGCCGCTCGGAACGCTGCCCAGCTCGCTGCAGGAATCGGGCAAGCTGCTGAAGGGCGGCAAGAGCGACCTGCAGCGGCTGGTCAACGGTCTCGGCCAGGCCGGCACAGGTGCACGAGAACTGCAGAGCGGGCTGCGCTCGGCGAGCTCCGGCGCCGGTCAGCTGCACAGCGGATCCGGTAGCGCCCAGTCGGGCGCCGCTCAGCTGCACGTCGGGCTCGCCTCTGCGCGCAGCGGTTCAGCCAAGCTGTCGGCCGGTCTCGCACAGGCGCTCGCCGGCGCGGGCGCCCTCAAGAACGGCGCGACGCAGGCGCTCGCCGGCTCGATCGAATTGACAAACGGCCTCGGCTCCGCTCAGAGCCCTGTAGCTGCCGGATTGCCCTCGCTCAAGCAGCTCGCAAGCCTCACCGCTTCCACGAGCTCCACCGTCGCGGGACTCCAGGGTCAGGCGCAGGGCCTCTCCGGCGATCTGACCAGCGCGACCGAAGCGCTGCGCGGGATGAGCACCGGAAAGAACGACCCCCGCTACGCCGAAGCCCTGGCGGCGCTGGAACGCGCCGGTGGCTCACTCAGCGGCGTCTCGCAGGGACTCAGCAATGCTGCCCCGGACGCCAAGAGCGCAGCCGGGATCGCGGCCAATGCTGCCACGCAGGGCTCGTTCCTGACCACCGCGCTCGGGCAGCTGCATGGCGGCGCCGCGAAGCTCCAGGCAGGCCTGGCGAAGCTACGCAGTGGCAACGTGCAGCTCGCGGTCGGCGTAAGGAAGCTCTCCGGTGGCAGTGGGCAGCTGACCGGCGGCCTGACCCAGCTGCGCGACGGGGCCGGCGCCTTGGAAGCAGGGCTCGGGCAGCTGACGAGCGGTACCGGTCAGCTCGAAAGCGGCCTCGCCGAAGGCGTCACTCCGACTGGCCAGCTGGTCAACGGCCTCGGCGTGATGCAGCGCAGCGTTGCGAAGTTCCGTGGCAGCCTGCCTTCGCCGAAGCAGCTCGAAGAACTGCAGAGCAAGTCACCCGGGCTGTTCAACTCCGGCTACTTCCTGCTCGCCGCGATCGCCGGTGCACCACCCGCGAGCAGCAACGCGGCCGGCTTCGCCGTGAACGTCACCCGCGGCGGTGATGCCGCTCAGATCGTGATCGTCTCGCGCTATCGCTCGAGCTCCCCCCGCACCGCCGTACTCGGCGACCGGCTCGAGCGGATCGCACGGCGCTTCGCCGCAGAAAACCACCTGCAGGTTGCTCTTGGAGGTCCCGCCGGCAGCCTGGGCGACTTCACGAGCGCGACCAACGCGCGGCTGCCATGGGTGATCGTGGCGCTCGCGCTCGCCGTCGCGGCGATGCTCGCTGTAGCGCTGAGGGCGTTGCTGCTGCCGATCGTGGCCGTCGCATTCAACCTGCTGACAGCCGCGGCGACCTTCGGGGCGATGCGACTGTTGTTCGGCGGCAGCCACCCGCCACTTGGCGGGCCCGGCTATCTCGACCCGATGTCGATCATCGGCATCTTCGCGGCTGTGTTCGGTATCTCACTGGTTTTCCTCGTCGTGCTGCTCACGCACACGAAGGAGCAGATCGAGGCCGGACTCGACGTTGACAGTGCGCTCGATGTCGCCTTGCGCCGCACAGCGGCAGCAAGCACGGGCGCGGGCCTCTTGATGATCGCCGCCGTCATCCCCTTCGCCACCACGGGCTTGCTGACGGTGCGCGAGTTCGGCGTCGGCGTCGCGTTGGCGGTGACGCTGGACGCGTTCCTGGTGCGTCCGGTGCTGCTGCCCTCGGCGGTCGAGCTGCTGGGTGCGAGGGCCTGGTGGCCGACACGCATCGTGCGCAGAGAACTACTTATCCAAGAGCCGCAAAGCGCCCCAATGTCGGCGGGCGAGGCCGGCCATAGGGTCGCCGATGAGGCATCCGACCACCCGAACTCGACCGGCGATGGGAATGCGCCGGCGAAGATCAAGGAGACGATCAGATGAGAATCATCAGGCTCATGGCGGTAGGACTCGCCGTAGGAATCCTCGGTGGGGGAGCTGTTGCCTACGCGAGCACCCAGTTCACCCAGACCTCGAACATCGCGCTGACCGCCAAGAAGGCGGGAAAGCCGACCGGGTTCAAGGCCAGCCTGCTGTCGGCCGACCCGGGTGCCCTCCAGCCCCAGGGCTTGACGACCCTGACGATCACCTTCCCGGTCAAAACGAAGTTCAACTTCAAGAGCAAAGCCATCAAGCAGTGCAAGGCCAGCGACCTTGAAATCAAGGCCACGCTCGGTAGCGCCTGTCCAGTCAAGAGCCAGATCGGCAGCGGCACGGCGGTTGCCAACGGCGCTCCCGTAATCCCCATCATCCCCGAGAACGCGAAGGCGTACGCGGGCAAGAACCAGATCATCTTCCTGCTCACCCCTCAGGGCAGCGCGGGACAGGTGCTGGTGCTGCACGGAGCTGTCGCCGCGAACAAGGTCACGACCCCGGTGCCGGTGATCAACGCGGGCGGCCTCAACGTCGTGATCACGGCACTGAACCTGACCGTCAAGACGATTGGCAAAGGCGCCAACGCCTTTGTGACGGCCGGCAAGTGCAGCGGCGGCAAGTTCTCGGTCAGCTCGCACTTCCTCTACCAGAACGGCGCGCAGCTCACGTTGAAGAGCTCCTCGGCGTGCAGCAAGTGAGGCGGGCGAGATGGCCACGACCATGACACTGCCGTCCGTCGCCGAGCGCATCACGGGGGCCACCACGCTCGGGCGCATGATCCTTTCAGCATCCGAGCGGGGCGAGCAGGTTGCCCTGCGCCACCCTGTCGGGGAGGGGATGCGCTCGATCACCTATCGCGAGCTCGGCGAGCACAGTCGTGCAATCGCACGCGGCCTGATCGCGCTCGGGCTTGCCCAGGGAGATGTCGTCTCGCTGCTCTGCTCGACGCGCGCGGAGTGGACGCTGTGCGAGGCCGGTGCCGTATGCGCCGGCCTCGTGCTCGCACCGATCTACCACACCAACTCACCAGAGGAGTGCCAGCACGTGCTCTCACATTCGGGGGCTCGGCTCGTCTTCTGCGAGGACGCCGCTGAGGCGGCCAAGGTCGAGCAGGTGCGCGCGCAGTGCCCAGCGCTCGAGCACGTCGTGCTGATCGAAGGGGCGGCGCCCGGCGCGATCTCCCTGGCGCAGCTGCGTGCGAGTGGGGAGCGGGTCGAGCCCGAGGAGATCGAGCAGCGGGTGCGCGCCGTCGAACCCGAGGATGTCGCGACGCTCGTCTACACCTCGGGCACGACAGGACCGCCCAAGGGCTGCATGCTCACGCACGCCAACTTCCTCTCAGCGACGGCGATGTACCGCGGCCAGCTCGAACTGGACGAGATCGAGCCGGTGATCTACATGTTTCTGCCGCTCGCCCACGTGCTTGCGCGCATCGCGCAGACCGTGGTGCTCGACGTCGGCGGTACGCTCGTCTACTGGCACGGCGATCCGACGCGGCTGCTCGAGGACGTCGCCGAGGCGCAGCCGACGCACTACGTCGCCGTGCCGCGGGTCTACGAGAAGCTGCACACAGGCGTGATCAGCATGGTTGAGAGCCGTGGACGGATCGCCCGTGTGCTGTTCGCCTGGGCCTTGGAGGTCGGGCGACGTGCACGTGCGGTCGAGCGCTCTGGAAAGGCTCCCAGCACGTTGGCGAGCGTGCGACTCGGTCTCGCTGAGCGCTTGGGGCTCGCGAAGGTCAAGGCCCTGTTCGGTTCGCGGCTGAAGCTCGCGCTTGTCGGCGCTGCGCCGATCGATCACGAGCTGCTCGAGTTCTTCGACGCCTGCGGGGTGACCGTGCTCGAGGGCTACGGCATGACCGAGAGCAGTGCGACCGCGACGCTCAATCCGCCACGAGCGCCGCGCTTCGGCACGGTCGGCCAGGCACTGACCGACAGCGAGGTGATGATCACCGAGGACGGAGAGGTGCTGCTGCGCGGCCCGCACGTGTTCGCCGGCTATCACCGCGACGCCGAGGCCACGGCTGGGACCTTCCGCGACGGTTGGCTCTGCACCGGCGATACCGGCTCGCTCTCAGCGGACGGCTATCTGACGCTGACGGGGCGCAAGAAGGAGCTGATCATCACCTCGAGCGGCAAGAACATCACGCCGGTGAACATCGAGAGCGCGCTACGTGAGACGCGCTGGATCTCCGAGGCCGTCGTCTACGGCGATCGACGCCCATATCTCGTCTGCCTGGTGACGCTGGATCCCGATGAGATCCCTGCGTTGGCCGCGCAGCTCTCAGTTCCCGCCGAGGCGGCAAGCATGTGCAGCGATGAGCGTGTGCGCGCGGTGATTCAGGCAGACATCGAAACCACCAACGAACGCTTCGCGCGGATCGAGCAGATCAAGCGCTTTGCGATTCTCGACCATGACCTCAGCCAAGCGGCCGGCGAGCTGACCCCGACGCTCAAGGTCAAGCACTCCGTGGTTCACGCGCGCTACGCGGATCTGTTTGCGGCCCTCTATGAGGAGAACGCGTGAGGAGCAGCTGATGAGCGCCCCCGCGATCGCCGTGTTCGCCCCTCATCCGCTGTTGACGGTGACGATGGAGGCGGAGGGTGCAGAGCGTCAGAGCATCCATTTCCACGCCGGCGGGCAGGGCGTCTGGGTCGCCCACGTGGCCGCGCGTATGGGCGCAAGTCCGGTGCTCTGCTCGCTGCTCGGAGGCGAGACGGGAGAGCTGCTGCGTGGCCTGCTCGAGAAGCTTGCCGTCGGCGGCTCGACACGGCTCGTGGCGAGCGCCTCGCCGAGCGGTTGCTATGTCACCGATCGGCGCTCTGGTACCCGTGAGCTGCTCGCGATGACGCTCAGCGATCCGCCCTCGCGTCACGAACTCGACGAGCTCTTCTCCGTGACATGCGCGGAGGCGCTTGCCTGCGGCTGGTTGGTCGTCACGAACCCGATGCCTGCTGAAGCGCTGCCCGTTGAGGTCTATGGCGATCTCGTGGCAGATGCCCGCGCCGGTGGGTGCCGGACGTTGGTCGACCTCTCCTCCCCGCGCTTGGAGAGCGCGCTTGGGGGGGAGCCGGATCTCGTCAAGATCAACGACTGGGAGCTCGCGGAGTTCGTGTGCGGCCCGGTCTCGACGCCGGAGCTGTTGCTCGACGGGGCCAAGCGTCTGTGCGATCGCGGCGCGCGGAGCGTGATCGTCACCCGCGGAGAGCAGCCCGCGCTGTTGCTACATGGCGAGGATGCTTGGCAGCTGACACCGCCGCCCTTGGAGCACGGCTTCCGCGAGGGCTGCGGC
>Ga0182019_10001737_pt1 | contig 11071 bp, 10 predicted proteins | sample 812E2MmetaG_FD_120483 | JGI IMG/M metagenome (GOLD analysis project Ga0182019, IMG submission 120483) | Permafrost microbial communities from Stordalen Mire, Sweden - 812E2M metaG | ecosystem: Environmental > Terrestrial > Soil > Wetlands > Permafrost | place: Sweden: Stordalen | collected...
ATAGGGGCTTCCGACGTTCTCGCAAATACCAAGCTGTCGACGCCCGATGCCGACACGCTCGTCGATCACGTCGTCTGCCGCCAGGGCTGGATAGTGGTCACGAACCTCGATGTCAAGGGCGTGACGAACCTGACGACTCAGCAGAACATCGACATCTGGACCGGCAAGGTCACCAACTGGAAGGCAGTCGGCGGCCCCGACCTCCCGATCGTCCTGATCTTCCGCCCATCTTCCTCGGGCACACGGGCCACCTTCAAGAAGCTGGTTCTCGGCGGCGCCACCGAGGCGACCGGCGGTCAGACCCTGACTGAAGACTCGAACGGCGCCGTGACCACGGCTATCGGCAAGACCAACGGCGCAGTCAGCGTCATCGGCTTCGCCTACTACAACGATCCGGCCAACAAGAGCCTCCTCAACGGCCTCCAGTTGGACGGCATCGACGCCACCGTCGCCAACGTCTCCAACGCCACCTACAAGCTCGCCGCCGACGGCCACATGTACACGAAGGGCCAGGCCTCCGGGCTAAGCGCCGCCTTCCTCGACTACATGATGGGCCCCGACATTCAGGGAACCCTGATCCCGAGCCTTTCCTACGGCCCCGTAGCCAAGTAGCCAGCCTTTCGCTCCGGACCCCGCTGTGACGGTGGGGTCCGGAGCTTTCCCATTTCCGCATCAGAAGGTGTTGAGGCAGCGCCGATGGCTCAACTGACAACCGCCAACCGGATAGGCAGCTTGAGGGCCGCACCGGGCCTAATGGAGAGGATCGATCTTCCGAAACGCGTCGTCTTTGCGGCCGCCGCTTCTATGATCGGGATCGTCGCGCTGCTGCTGGCCTTCATCGCATGGCAGGGGCTGCAGCTCTTCCTCAAGGACGGCGTATCGATCGGCCAGGTGCTCTCTCCGACCTGGCAGCCGGACGCGACCAGCAGCAACCTCAACTTTGGTCTGCTGCCCTTCATTGCCGGAACCGTATTCGTTACCGGTGTGGCTCTGCTCATCTCTACGCCACTCTCGGTGGGCCTGGCCCTCTTCCTCTCCGAGGTCGCCCCGGCCTGGGCCAGGGCAATCGTCCAGCCAGCCCTCGAGATCTTCGTCGGGATCCCGAGCGTCGTCTGGGGCTGGCTCGGCCTCACGATCCTCGTGCCCTTCCTGTCGGACACGTTCCACGGGAAGATCGCGCTCTCGTTGCCGTTCGTCGGCCAGGTGTTCAGCATGCCGGGCTTTCTGACCGGCTTTTCGTGGCTGGCGGGATCGCTGGTGTTGTCAGTGATGATCCTGCCGACGATCACGAGCGTCTCCTACGACGCCTTCCGGGCCATTCCCCAGGAATTGCGTACGGGCTCCCTGGCCCTGGGCACGACGCGTTGGCAGACCATCCGCCACATCCTCGTACCGGCGGCCATGTCGGGCGTGCTGACGGCAGTGGTGCTGGGCATGACTCGAGCGGCCGGCGAGGCGTTGGCCGTGCAGATGGTCATCGGCAACTCCCCCACCCTGCCGGCCGCGATCACTCAACCGGTCACGACCCTGACCTCACAAATCACCCTGGACATGGGCAACACGGTCTTCGGTGAGCCCTGGCAGGACGCACTCTGGACGATGAGTCTGGTCCTGCTGATCATTTCTGTAACCTCGGTTGTGCTCGTTCGACTGATCAACAAGCGGAGGATGGGCTCATGACCGTGAGTGCTTCTACCTCGCAGCGAGGCCCGGACCGACCTCACCAGAGTCTCCACCGCAAGGCGTCGCGAGGCAGCATCCTTGCCGATCGAGCAGCCACCGTGGCGCTCTGGAGCACCGGGGTCTTCGTCCTGCTCCTTCTAGGCGCGATCATCATCCACTTCGCCATTGCAGCGATCGGCGTCGTGTCGCCGAGCTTCGTCCTGGACGACCCCAGCGACACCGTTCTGGGCGGCATTCTGCCGATCCTCTGGAACTCGATCTACATCCTGGCCCTGACTATGCTCATCGCGGTTCCGATCGGCATTCTCGGCGGCATCTACATGTCGGAATATGCCGGCGACAACTTCGTAACCAACACCATTCGCTTCGCCGAAGAGTCCATCAGCTCGGTGCCGTCGATCGTCGTTGGGCTGTTCGGCCTCATCCTCTTCGTGAGCATGTTCCATATGGGTTTCACCGCACTCGGCGGCGCGCTGGCCCTGACCATGTTCAACCTGCCGCTGATGACCCGCCTGGCCGAACAGGCGCTGCGGGCCGTGCCGCAGGAGGAGCGGAGTGCCAGCCTGGCGCTCGGGGCCACGAAGTGGCAGACCATCCGCCACGTCGTTGTCCCGCTGGCGATCCCAGGGCTCGTGACCGCAGTCATCCTGACCGCCGGACGAGTCTTCGGGGAGGCCGCCGTTCTCCTCTTCACCTCTGGCACAGGGACGCCCGCCCACTACGACTTCAGCTTCGTCAACTTCAACGATCCGTCCTGGGCAACGACATCACCGTGGAGCCCATTCCGGCCGGCCACGACGCTGTCGGTCTACATCTGGAAGCTCAACAGCGAAGGCCTGGGTGCCTTCAAGAACCAGATCGTCGACGGCTCGGCCGCAATCCTCATAGCCATGGTCCTGACATTCAACCTCGGCGCGCGCCTCATCGGCCGCGTCCTGACTCGACGGCTGACTGCCGCATGAACAGCGGAGACGACATGCTAGCCACGGTTACCCAGCCCGGACCCATCCTCCGTGCCATCGACGTGCCCGCGTCGGCGGCCCGAGACGAGACGGCCTCAGAGTCGAACGTCATCAAGATCGATGCCGGGCATGTGTCGATCAGCTACGGCGCAAAGGTCGCGGTTCGCGACGTTTCGCTGCAGGTCCAGGCTCGCTCGATCCTGGCTCTGATCGGCCCTTCCGGAAGCGGTAAGAGCACCTTCCTGCGCTGCTTCAACCGCATGAACGATCTGATTCCAGGGGCGACGGTCCAGGGCACCGTCAGCCTGGACGGCGAAAACGTGATGGACCCCGACGTCAGCGTCGTCGAGTTGCGGCGCCGAGTCGGCATGGTCTTCCAGCGCCCGAACCCATTTCCGATGTCCATCTTCGAGAACGTGGCGTACGGCCCGCGCCGGCGAGGCATGAAGGACCGGCGCAAGCTCGAGGAGCTCGTCGAGACGAGCCTCAAACGAGCCGCGCTCTGGGACGAAGTCAAGGACGATCTGCGGCGCAAGTCCGGCCTGGCCCTCTCCGGTGGGCAGCAGCAGCGCCTCTGCATAGCCCGTGTCCTCGCCACTGACCCGGAGGTCATCCTGATGGACGAGCCTGCTTCGGCGCTCGATCCGGTCTCAACTCTCCGCATTGAAGAGTTGATGCGCGAGTTGCGCGAGGCCTACACCATCGTCATCGTCACTCACAACATGCAGCAGGCGGCTCGAGTCAGCGACGTCACGGCCTTCTTCACGATGGCCGAGGATCGCGCCGGCTATCTCGTCGAAGTCGGGCCGACCGGACGGATTTTCACCCGGCCGACTGAGCGCCTGACCGAGGACTACATCTCCGGACGGTTCGGATGAGCGAGAACCACAACGAGGAGATAACCATGGGGTCCGTGGAGGAAGCCCTGGTCGCCGAGGCAGAGAGCCATGCTTTGCGCATTCGCGAGAGTCTCGACCATGAGATGCGAGACGTGAAGGATGGCGTCTTGCGGATGGGCAGCTACGTCGAGGAGCAGATCCTTGCCGCCCACGACGCCATCATGAATCGTGACGCCGGTCTGGCGGAGAAGGTCATTGCCTCCGACGCGCGGGTCAATGAGGTTCAGCGAGCGGTTTCGGGCATCGTAGGCATGACGATTGCCACGCAGGCGCCTGTCGCGCGCGACCTGCGCTTCCTGCTCGCTCTCGACCGCGTGACCTACGAGTTGGAGCGGATCGGCGACCACGCCGGCTCCGTGGCCAAGCAGGCCCGCAAGTTGGCCGGCGTGACCTCCATGGTCACCTATGACGAACTCACGCCAATGGCGCAGTTGGCCGCCCGCCAGGTTCGAGACGTGGTGATGGCCCTGGTCGACATCGACGAGGCCAAGGCCCGCCTGGTCGCGGCCCGCGACGACGAGATCGACCGCCTCTACCACCAGGTCTTCGATGACGTCCTGGCCGAAATGAGGACGGACCCCGACAAGGTGGATCCCGGAACACGGATCCTCTTCGCGGCCCATTACCTCGAACGGATCGGCGATCGAGTAACCAATATCGCCGAGGATGTGGTCTTCCTGGCCACCGGCGAGGTGGAAGACCTCAACCCCTGAGCGCCGCCTTGCACGTACGAAGAGAGCGGCGGAGCAACGGCCGCTCTCTTCGTTTCTTTATCGGAGGGATTGCGAGGCGACGTTAACCGACGGGAAACACTTGGCTAACCGTCGGGCGGCATCGTGTTCGAAGCGGCTCCGCTTCCGTCCTGGCGCAGCTGTAGTCCCTGCCTCCGAAGGGGAAGCCATGCCAAGTCCACTCGATTCAGCCGCCAGCGGCACGGCCCAATTCGCCGGCCATGTCCTGTGGGTCGCAGAAGCCGCGCTGGGACGACTGCGCAAGACCATCCCGAGCGGCGGACTCGTGGACGATGGCGACGGCTTCGTCTTCCTCATCGAGGATCCGCGGGAACTCGAGCAAGTAGTGGCGGAGCTAACCGCAGGGTCCGCCTATGGCGTCGCGCGAACGCCCGGCAATCGTGCGCAAGACCTGGTGCAGGCCATCGCCGATGCCCGTCATGAGGGCCGCCAGAAGCTGCGTGGGGGCCCAGATCGAACGCCTCGGATGGCGGCCATCGCCACGCCGGCAGTGGTGATCCCGCCGACGACAACCGGAGAAGAGGCTCGGCTCAAGTTCCTCGAGGATGAGACGCTTACCACACTCGTCTATGCCGACGAGCGTCGACGGCCGGTTGCAGCCCTGGGCCGGGAAGGGCTCTTCCGTATGTTCAGCGGCCGGTATGGTCACGCCGTCTTCGCCGGCCGGCCGGTCATCGAAGCTGCCGATCCGCATCCGCGCATGATCGATGCCGACGCCACGATCGTCGAGGCGGCGACCACCGTTGCCAACCGCGACGGCGGTTCGCTCTTCGACGATGTATTGGTCGTTGATCCTGGGGGGCGGCTCGTTGGCCTGGTCCGGGTTCGCGATCTGCTGAGAGCCCTGACCAGCATGGGGCTCGACCGCGTCCAGCACCTCAACCCGCTGACCGGCTTGCCGGGCGGCGCTCGAACCGAACAAGCCCTTGCTGAGATTCTCGACAATCCAGAGCCACTCGTGGTGAGCCGAATAGACGTTGTGGACTTCAAATCGTTCAACGAGCGGACCGGCTTCACGACCGGTGACCGAACCATCCAGAGCCTCGGCCACGCCGTGGCAAGCTGTGCCCGCGGACGCGGCGTCAGGTTCGTAGGCCATCTCGGCGGCGACGATTTCATCATCGTCTGGAACGACGAGGATGAGGCGGTCGTGGGCGCAATCGAGATCGCCCAGGGTCTGCTGGCCAACGTCGAGAACCTGCGACTGTTGCCCGCTGGCGTAGCCGCCCCTGACCTGGCCGTCTCGACGCTCGTGATTCGGCCCGGCCAGGTCCGTGATGTCGGGGTGTTGGCCAACAGCTTGTCCAAGCTGAAGGAAGAGGTCCGCCGCCACGGTGGCGCGGTCCACGCGCTGGCGCGGCTGGAAACCGTTGCGGCACCCGCCTGGCGGCCGCTCGATGCCGGTTACGTAGCCATGGCCGGGCAAGTCGCCGGTCTGCTGGAGCGCTAGTCGGCCGCCTCGTTGCACTGGCTACTGTCGGCGTCAAGCCTGGGCCACGGCAATTAACGAGGCGTTCGCTGAGCGTTAATGCTCCCGGCGCAACCTCACCTGGCAAGTAGACCCGCCTGTCATGTGGCGGCACGCCGGGAGGTTCCGTAGCAATGCCCTACGCCGACTCGACGGAGAAGGTCCGTTCCTGGGCCGAAGATCGCGCCATCGCCGTCTGGGCTCTCTTCGCGGGCGACCTGTCGACCTCCTCGCAGGCCTCCCTGGCCACGGACCTGGCTAAGGTCCGCGATGACGGCGCTCTGGTCGTGTTGGTTGTTCCGGACGACATCAGCCCTTCACCGCTCGAGCGCCGACTCGCAGATATCGTCGTCAGAGGTCCGCTGCCGCCATCGCCATTCGGGCTGCTGGTCGCCCTCGCCGCCGCCGACATTCCCGATGTTCGCCGGCTCGGCGTCATCGGCGGCTCCGCCGAGACGCTCGAGGCCGCCCATTGCGCGGGGGCCGGTGCGATAGTGGGGATAGCCGGCGCCGGCCACTCGAGCAGGGTGGAGCTCCTGCGTGGACAACCAGACCGAATTGTTGAGGCATCAGAGTTCGCCGCCGCGGATGCCGTCCTCTACGGCCGGGCTCGACATCATCGACAACGAGTTCTGCTGAACCCAGGACCTGCCGTCGTGAGCGACCGTGTCCACCGGGCAGTCGCCGGCCCGGACATGTGCCACCGCGAACCCGAGTACTCCGAGATATTCGCTCGGATCCGGGAGAAACTCTTCCGGGTCGCCCGCGTGAGCAGCGACTGGGAACTCGCCCTCATCGCCGGGTCTGGGACAGCCGCGATGGAGGCGATGGTCGGGGCATCCGTTAAGGTGGGAAAGAGCCTGTTGGTCTGCCGGAACGGCGCGTATGGCGATCGGTTGGCCACGATCGCCGACCGGCTCGGGATCCAAATGGTGAGCGTTCGAGCCGCCCAGACTCAGCCGATCGATCCGGGCGCCGTGGCAGCGGCACTGGACGCCGACGCGACCATCGACGCCGTTGCCGTGGTCCACCACGAGACGACGACGGGGCTCCTCAACCCCGTCGGTGAAATCGGGGCCGTAGCCCGGGCCCGAGGCGTTCCGGTCATCGTCGACGCCATCAGCTCTCTCGGCGCGGAAGAACTCAATCTGTCGGACTCGGGCATCGACATGGTGGCGTGCACCTCGAACAAGTGCCTCCACGGCTTGCCGGGAGCCGCGTTTGTCCTACTCTCGCCCGAAGGAGCCGCTCGTGCCGCGGAAGCTCCGCCGCGTTCGCTCTACCTCGATATCACCGGCTACCTCGAAGCGCAGAGGAAGAGCACGGTTCCGTTCACACCGGCTGTACCAGCAATCTACGGCCTGGAGGCGGCCCTCGACGAGCTTCTCGACGAAGGCGTGCTCCATCGCCACGAGTCGTACCTGGCTCGGGTGGCCTTCCTCGACGATGCCTTTGCCCGTCTGGGCCTGGATCCGCTAGTGGCCGCAGGAGACCGGTCATCCTCGGTCAGAAGCCTGCGCCTGCCGGCAGGAGTGAGCTACGAGTACCTCCACGACGCCGTGAAACGCGACGGCTACGTCATCTACGCCGGTCTCGGGGAAGCGGCTCGGACGACGTTCCGGGTCTGCACCCTGGGCGCCCTCGAGGTCGAGGTGCTCGCGGGCTTCATCGCCTCTCTCGAGAGGGCCCTGGTGGAGGCGAAGTTCGCCAACATCTCGGCGCGAACCAGCGGCACACACAAGCGGCCCGGCGAGACCCTCGTGAGCCCCGTATGACGACCCCGACGGCCATCCACGGAGTCGACGAAGCGATGACCTCCGACGCCCACACGGCGAACAACCTGGTTCCGAAGCGACGGCTGCGGGCCGTCGTCCTCGATTGGGCGGGCACAACCCAGGACTTTGGGTCGCTGGCGCCGGTCGGGGCATTCGTGGAGGCCTTCGCCCGGTTCGGCGTGCAAATCACGACGGCCCAGGCACGTGGCCCGATGGGCGTCTACAAGCTCGACCATATCCGGGCCATCGCCGCGATGCCCGAGGTGGCGGCGTCATGGCAGAGCGTCCACGGATCGGTCTGTGCCGAGGAGGACGTCCAGGCCATGTACCGCGAGCTCGTCCCGATCCAGGAGGCCGTCCTGCCGGAGTTCTGCGCACTCATCCCCGGCACGGTTGAAGCGGTCAACGGCATCCGCGCCCGCGGCTACCGGGTGGGCTCGACGACTGGGTACCCGCGATCGGTCGGCGAGATCGCGATCCGGTACGCCCTCGACCAGGGCTACGAACCCGATGTCACGATCTGCTCCGACGAAGTCCCGGCCGGACGGCCCGAACCGTGGATGCTGCTCCGGGCCATGGAGCAGCTGCGTGCCTATCCTCCTCACGCGGTGGTCAAGGTCGGAGATACGGCGGCCGACATCGAGGAAGGTCTCAATGCCGGTACCTGGACGGTGGGCATCACCAAGACCGGCAACTACGTGGGGCTCGACCGAGACGAGTTCGCGGCGCTTCCAGCCGGGGAGAAGGCCGACCTCGTCCTCCACGCCGCCGACAAGCTCCGGGACTCGGGAGCTCACTACCTCATAGGCTCGATAGCCGACCTGCCGCCCGTGCTCGATGAGATCGAGATACGCCTTGCCCTGGGCCACCGTCCGTAGGTCGACCGCGGATACCCCAGCCGGATCAGCGCATTCTCCGAGGCCTAAGCTTTTCGCTCCACTCTCGCGTCTATTGGTTGTGATGACGAAGGAGCCGCTCGTGGTCGACACCTCCGCCGGGTCGGCCTCGGCCGAGGTATTCGCGCCTTGAGCGCACGTGCACGAATGGCCGCCGGACCTACCCGAACCAGTGCTCGGGATCGGGCGTAGAGCCTGGACTTGACACACCCGGCTCCACGCCAGTGGTGAGTTCCCGGTAGATCGCGGCCAGCCAGTCGTCACCTTCCGGGTCGATCCAGTCGCTGGCCCGACCGACCGATTCTGGGGCAGGGTCCTGCGCTGGCCGGGTCTGAGCCGTTCTGGTCTTGGCTTTGAGAACCGCAACGTTCATCTCAACACCTCAGCTGAGCCAAATGGGGTTGGTCCACGCCCGTTTCCCGCGAGCGTCCACGACGGTGATGCGGAGGTACGAGCCGAGCGCCGGATCCACTTCAAACGCGCCGTTGCGGAAGAACGTCAACGGCACCCTCGTCTCCGTTAGGTCCAGGCCGTACCGACACTCATAGCGCTCACCGCCGCCCGACACGATCACCTTGACCACCGGCGAACTCGCAACGACGACGTCGTCGCCATCGAACCGCACATCCAGGAGCTTCGGCCCTTCGCTGGCGTAGAAGTGGCCGGCCCGCAGCGCCGCCACGAGTTCGGCGGGGTCGTTCTTCTCGGCCCGGACCTCGACCCAACCGAGGCCGTGATCCGGGTACTCCGGATACTCGAAATGGGCGTCATCCGTGGCGCAAGCGTCGATACGACGGCCTCGCGACATGAGCACATCGAGGATGTGGCTGCTGTCCCCCATCTCGTATGCGAGCGCCGATGCCCCGTTGTAGATCTCGAGGGCGTGCGCCGCCTCGATGCTCTCCACGTCGGCGACGGAGAGCCCGTAATAGGCCGGGTGCGCGACGATCACGAACGCCCCGTTTGCCACGGCTCGGGCCGCCAGCTGCGGACCCGTCTCGCCCGGAGCGGGCTGAGCGAAGTCGAGCGGCAGACCCGCGGCCACGATGTGCCACAGATTGCCGACCTCGGTCCGGGGTGCGTGCAACTCGGCGCCGATGAGCGTCGTGAATCCGTCCCCGCGCATGGATGTCGTGTCCGTGATCCGATATCCGTAGCGCCGCACGAAGTGGTCGGTCAAGGCCACGAAGTCGTAGCCGTTGTCGCGATACCAGCCCACGGTTTCCGCGGGATCCAGATGGCCGTCGGATCGCGTCGAATGGGTGTGCAGATTACCGCGCCAGAATCGGCCGGGCATCGCGAATGGCAGTCGGTTCACGTGGCTCCTCTCATGCGGCTAGTGAGCACAACCTGGGCACGGGTCAGACGCGTTGGGCGGGCGCTATCGGGATCGCGACGGGCGGTCGGCTTCCACTTCCCGCCGGCCTTGGATGGTCCGCAATGACGCGGCTCGCTCCAACCGGGATCCGGACGACGAGCTCGCTGCCGGCCGGCCAGCGTCCGGCGCTAGAACTGGGAACATCGACGGCCAGCAGCCGAGTCGTCGGCAACTCTGAATCAGCCGAGGGTTCAGCCTGCGATTCGCGTACGAGAAGTCTCGTTGTGGCGCCCAAGAAGGTCTGCACCTCGACCCGCCCCGTCATCGTCAGATCGCCGTTGAGAGCTGCGTTCGCGGCCCCAAGTGGCTCGAGCAACTCCGGCCGCACCAGGAGCAACCCGAGCTGTCCATCGACCATTCCGGCAGCCCCCGGCGCCGTGACTCGGCGCCCGCCCCGCTGGACGAGCCCCTTCACGCCCGACACGACCCGAATCGGGATCTCGTTCATGGCCCCGATGAAACCGGCGGTGAATGCGGAACGCGGTTCCGAGTAGATCTGCGTCGGTGTCCCTACCTCTTCGATGCCGCCGCGGTTCATGACCACGACGCGGTCGCTGATCGAGAGGGCTTCCGACTGATCGTGCGTTACGAGGATCGTCGTGATGTGCAGTTGGACCTGCATGCGGCGGATTTCCGTCCGCAGTTCCTCGCGGACCTTCGCGTCCACGGCGCTCAACGGTTCATCCAGAAGCAGCACCCCGGGCGAGATGGCCACGGCGCGGGCCAGGGCGACTCGCTGCTGCTGGCCGCCCGACAACTGGTGCGGGTAGCTCCTGGCAACGTGGGCCAGACCAAACAGCTCGAGGAGCTCGGCGACGCGTGAACGCCGCTCGGCCAACGACCGCTTGCGGACCGCCAGGCCAAAGTCGACGTTTTCGGCCGCCGTCATGTTCGGGAAGAGGGCGTATCCCTGGAAGACCATGCCCATGTCACGTTTGTTGGGCGGGAGGTCGGTGATGTCGACGCCGTCCACGATGACCGAGCCGCGGTCTGGCGACTCGAAGCCCGCCGCCATGCGAAGCGTGGTCGTCTTGCCGCAGCCGGATGGACCGAGGAACGAGACCAATTCGCCGTCCTCGACGGTCAGGCTGAAGTCGCGTACCGCGACCTGGTCACCGAAACGCTTGTTGATGTCGATGAGTTCGAGACGAGCCATAAGCCGAACCTACCCTTGCAGTAGCTACATTGGGCCGCCGCGAATGACCCCAGTACCAGGCGTCTTGCGGGCCACGACGGCCAGCGCAATCACGCCCGCCCA